>Ga0116170_10001439_pt1 | contig 23993 bp, 21 predicted proteins | sample AD_JPNHW1_MetaG_FD_89797 | JGI IMG/M metagenome (GOLD analysis project Ga0116170, IMG submission 89797) | Active sludge microbial communities of municipal wastewater-treating anaerobic digesters from Japan - AD_JPNHW1_MetaG | ecosystem: Engineered > Bioreactor > Anaerobic > Digestate | place... | reverse complement strand
CTCGGGCGACCTGAAAAAGGGCGACCTCATCATGACCGTCGGCTTCGGCGGCGGGCTCACCTCGGGCGGAAATCTTATTATCTGGTAGGCTTGCCGTAACGCCTGAGGCCGCTCGGGTCAGGCGTTAATGACCTGACCCTTCTTCTCAAGCTCGCGGATGACGGCGTCAAGCTCGCGAAAGAACGCGTCGGATTCTGCCTGCATGGAAAGGTATTCCCCGTTTTTCATCCGGGTTTCGAGGGCGATCGCGCTCCGATAGAGCGAGCCGATCCCGAGGTTGGCGGACACGCCCTTTATCGAGTGCACGAGCCTCCAGGCCTCTTCGCGCTCGCCCGAGGCGAGGAGGCCGCGAAACTGCTCGGACGCGAGCCGATAGGTCGTAAGGAATTTCCCCAAAAGGCGAGCGAGCATCGCCTCGTTGCCGCCCAAGCGCTCGAGCACGCCTTCGGGCTCTTCTAGAAAGGAATAATTCTCTTTCATGGTACCTAGTGTATCGGCAAGAAACCCCAAAATCCATCTTTTCCCCGAATAACATTTCTTTTTTTCTCGTATGCGTATCGATCGTTTTCCTGTAACGAACGCGGTTTTTTCGGTCGATGATAAAGTGGGGGAATCAGTACCATGACCAAACTCACTCATTACCATCCGATACTTGGCCTTATCGCGGCCGCGTTGATCCTTTCGGTCGCGTGCGAAAGCGCGCCCTCGCCCGTGAAGGCCGCTGCCCCGACGGGGCAGGAAAGCCTCGCCGATCTCATCGCCGCGGGAAAGACCGCGGAAGTCAGGCGCCGCTTTACCTCATCGGACGCCGTTAACCAGAAAAACGCCCAGGGCCAGAGCCTCCTCCATATCGCGGCGCTCAGGAACGACGCCGAGATGGTGCGGTTCCTCATCGACATGAAGGCGGATACCGAGGTCACCGACAGCGCGGGGCTCACTCCCCTCGCCGCGGCGGTAAAGGCGGATTGCCTTGACGCGGCGCGCGTGCTCGCGGAAGCGGGCGCGTCGATCTTCGCGGCCGACGCGGGCGGCCAGAGCGTGTACGCCATCGCGCGCGCCAAGGGAAAGGACGCGCTTACCGCGATCGTCTCCCCGAAAACCGTCGCCGAGCAGGACGCGTCGGGTAAGACCGCGCTCCACTTCGCCGTCGAGGCACTCGACGAAGAGGCGGTTACCATCATCCTCGCCGCGGGAGGTTCCACCTCGATCGCGGACGCCGAGGGTCAGACCCCGCTCGCCGTCGCCTACAAGAATCCCGTTCCGGACGCGAGCGCGCGGATCGCGGCGCAGCTCCTCCTCGCCAGGGCGGAACCCGTGCGCGGGACCTTCGCCTACTTCGAGACCGCCGTCATCAAGCATAACCTTTCGATGCGCTTCGAGGAGGGGAAAACCCCGCTCCATATCGCCGCGGGCAACGGCCAAACCGGGTACGTTAACTACCTGATCGCGCACAAGGCGGCGGTCAACGTCAAGGACGTGTCGAGCTCTACCCCGCTCCACGAGGCCGTCCGCGGCGGCTACGTCGACTGCACCGCGATCCTTCTCGGCGCCGGCGCCGACCCCAACATGAAGGACTCTTCCGGCAACACCCCGCTCCATCTCGTCATGCCGGTCGCGACGAGGTCAGAGATCTTCGGAAAACTCCTCGCCGCGCGCGCCGACCCCAACCAAAAGGATAATTACGGCGAGACGCCGCTCCACATCGCGGCCAGGCTCGGGATGAGCGAGGAAATCATCCGCGCGCTCGTCTCAGCCGGAGCCGACCCGAACGAGCGCAACAAGAAAGGCGTCACCCCGCTGTCGCTCGCGATCGAGCGAAACCAGATAACCCAGGCGAACCTCTTCGTGAGGCTCGGCGCCGACATACACGCGGAGGACATCGAGGAATCCACGGCGCTCACCAAGGCGCTGAAGTCCGGGCTCGAGATGACCGAGGCGATCATCATCGACTCGAACGTCCAGTCCCGCGACTCCCGCGGGCGCACGGCGCTCCACATCGCGGTGATGAACCACGCAGACCCGGCGATCATCAGCTTCCTCATCTCGAAGAAGGCCGACGTGAACGCGCGCGACAAGAACGGCGACACGGCGCTCCACATCGCGGTCAGGAACAACGACCGAGCCTCGGGCGAAATCCTCCTCGCGTACGGCGCGGACGTGTTTACCCCGAATGTGTCGGGCGAGTCGGCGCTCAAGGCCGCGCTCACCCGCATGGGCGGCAGGCAAGACTGGGTTCTCAACTCGAACGTGATCAAGAGCTCCGACGGCGCGGGAAACACCCCGCTGCACCTCGCCGCCGAATGGCAGCTCACGCCGGTCGTCTCGCTCATCATCGATAAGGGCGGCGACCCGAACGCGCGGAACGCGAACGGCGAGACGCCGATATTCAACGCCGTCAAGGCCGACTCCGGCATCACGGTCAAGACCCTCCTCGCAGGAAGCGGCGACAAAAAGGCCGACGTCAACGCGCGCGACTTCCTCGGGAATACCGCGCTCCATTCCTGCGTCCGCTGGGCGGCCATGGGCGCGGCCGACACCCTGCTCGCCTACGACGCCCAGTCGAACGCGCACAAACTCATCAACGCCCGCAACCTCGCGGGGAAAACGGCGCTCCATGAGGCCGCGCGCACGGGCAACCTGCCCTTCGTCCGTTCGCTCCTCGCCGCGGGCGCCGATATCAACGCGTCTGACGAGGCCGGAAAAACCGCGCTCACCGACGCGATTCAGGCGAACCGCACGGAGACGGTAAAGTATCTCCTCGACCGCGGCGCGTCCCCGGTCATGCAGGACATGTTCGGCCGCAACGCGCTCCACGAGGCGGTCGAGAGCTCGACGCCCGAGATCATCGTGATGCTCCGCAACGCCGGCGCGAACCCGATGTCCCGCGATTCATGGGGAAAGACCCCGCTCTCGCTCGCCTTCAGGAAATCGGGCGACACGGTGATGGCGGTTATCGGGTCAAACATGAACCTCGTCGACTCGGACGGCAATACCCCGCTCCACATCGCGGTCACCGAACGCGCGAGCGACGACGTCCTCAAGGCGCTCATCGCCGCACATTTCCCGGTGAACAACCGAAACAGAACCGGATCGACGGCGCTTCTCCTCGCCGTGAAAGAGGGTTCCGAGTCCGCGGCGCGCATTCTCCTCGCCTCGGGAGCAGATCCCTTCGCCGCCGACAACGCCGAGGCTTCGGCCGTCACGATAGCGCTCACCGAGAAACAGGCATTCGTTCCCGTGCTCGCCGAATACGCGGCCGACCGAACCGACACGATCGGGGACGGGCTCCTCCATTACGCCGCGCGCATGGGCAGCGCCGAAACGGTTAAGACGCTCCTCAATCTCCCGCGCGTCGACCGGACCGCGCGGAACATCGCGGGCGAGACCGCGTACGACATCGCCGTGCGCTGGCAGCGCGCGGACATCGCGGCGCTCCTCAAGTAGGGACGCCAATAGACTGTTACGTACTGACCCCGCGAAGCGCTCGCTCCGTGGGGTCTTTTTTACTTCTTATACGAATAGGAGAATACGATGAAAAACAAAATAGCGGCCATATTGCTTGGAATGATTTCTACGATGGTTATAGGTTGCAGCTCTTCGAGCGACGATACAAAAAGCCAGAACGCCGCCTTGAGCGCACTGAGCGTCAGCGCGGGAACCTTGACCCCCGCCTTTGACCCGGTCGTAAAGACCTACACGGCGTGCGTTTCCAACACGGTCGATAGCATAACGGTTACCGCCGATAAGGCCGACGAAACGGCCTCAATTTCCATCAGCCCCAATCAGCCTACGACCCTCTCCGTCGGCACGAACGTGATAACGGTGACGGTAACGGCCGAAGACGGTACAGCGAACGCATACACCATAACCGTAACGCGAAACCCATTAATCACCGTCGGCGTAATCCTTCCGCTCAACACGGGAGACCGATGGCCGAAGGATATTGCGGGATTCAACGCGAACGCCACCGATACCGGGACGAAAATAAACCTCGCGCTGTCTGACGGAACCACCGCCACACAGCTTGCGGACTTCAACGCGATGGTGTCCAGCGGAATCAAATTTATTCTCTTCACGCCGGTAGATCGGACAGACGCTTGCTGGGAGACGGCGCTTCAAACAGCGCACACCGCTGGTATCACGGTCATCGCCTACGACCGGTACATAAAAGGCGCGGATCTCTTTTTCAGTTTTGATAATACGGAAATCGGTCGCATGCAGAGCAAATGGCTTACAGGAAAAGTACCGACAGGCCAGTATTACGTACTCTCAGGAGACCCCGCTGACGACAATGCTGCGTTGTATAAAGCGGGAGCCCTTGAAATCATCAATGGCCACATCGGCATCGCGTATGACACGGGCGAAGTAACCGGATGGTCGCACGACAAAGCGAAACAGCTCGTTGCCGATTACCTTGTAGGCCATACACCAAGCGCCATCCTGACGCCGAATGACGGAACGGCCGGAAGCGCAGCCCTTGCGATCGACGCTTCCACGCTTTCAGTCTCAAACAAAGCCGGACTCTGCGCGGTCTTAACCGGACAGGACGGTGAGCTTGCCGCCTTTCAGCGGATTTACAAGGGCAAACAAGGGATGACCATCGTCAAGAACATCGATTATCTTACCAAATGGGCGCTGTCCATCTGTTCCGACATGGCTTCCGGTAAAACAGTTTCGACTCTCGCAAACGGCACCTATCAAGGAACCCCCTCATTTCTCTTAACGTATGGCATCGACCCGAAAGCGGTATTCCTCGTTGACGGCTCGAACCTTGAATCCCTCGCGAAGGAAGGAACATTGGGTTCTACCTGGAACGAAATCAGCGGACAATAATCGAAATAAAAAGGGCTGCCAGGCGAAAGGCGCCGGACAGCCCTTTTTTTTTACGCGTTCAATTAGCAGAGGGAAACGTCCTCGCACGAGGCCTATCTCATTCACCCTCTTTTCTGATCAACGAGATCATTCGCTTAAAGGGTGAGTTTTCCTTCTTCAGCTCGCGGGAACCGCGGGTGATCTTGCATAGGCTCAAGCCCATCCTCCGCGCAATCTCCCGTTGTGTCGTGCCATCCTCTATCTCGCGCACGAGCGCCCATCGGGTAGACACCTCGCGTAGCTCGGTTGGGGTGAGGAGGCATTCGAGGAATTCCCCGATTAAGGCGGGATCGTCCGACCGCGAAAGCGCGGTGCAAAGCTCGGCGAAGGCCTTCTTCCCGAGGATTTCGGCCTCATCGTTATGTCCGGATTCTACCATATAGTGCAGTATACTTGAACCGGCGCGAAAAAACTACTATATTCATGCGGATGAGTGAGTCTACCCAATGGATCGAAGAGAAATATAAACAGGTTTTCGAGGAAGAGCTTCTTGGCCTCGAGCGCCGTCGCGCCCACGACCCATCCTGCACGATTGCCGACATAGAGGGCATTCTCCGGAACCTTTATATTATGGATGGAAATGACTGGATTGGGCGCGGTCAGGTTCAGGACACCACCCTTTCCGCAACCATTGCGGCGTACGAGCATTTTATCGCGGAATGGAAAAAGGAATGCGTACAATGAAAAAAAACCTTCTTGGCCTTGGCGTTCTTGCGTGCATCGCGGCACTGGGCCTATCAGGCTGCACGGCCATCAAGCAGGCCGGGATGAACGGGGTGTCGAACATGCTCGCCCCGGCGGATCCCGTCCTCCAAAAAAAATCCGCGTCCGACCCGGACCCCATGATCGCGCTCACGGGCGAAAACGACCCCGAGCTCGTCGGGGACTTCTTCCCCACCGCGCTTAAGCTCTACGAGATGATGCACCTCCAGAACCCGAAGCACGAAGGGCTTTCGATCATGACCGGCCAGCTCTACGTCATGTACGCCGCCGCCTTCGTCCAGGGTCCCGCCGAGCGCCTCCCGCTCGACCGTTTCGACGAGCAGGACGCCGCCTACCGGAGGGCGCAGAACTTCTACCTCCGCGGCAGGGGCTACGTACTCGAGGGGCTCGACCATCGCTACAAGGGATTCAGCGCCGCGGTATTCGGCTCGGACGAGGGCGCGATGCGCGCGACCCTCGCGCGCTGCAAGAAAGTCGACGCGGCCGCGCTGTACTGGGCGGGATCGGGCGCGCTCGGCGCGTTCTCCTTAAGCCCGCTCGAGGCGTCCTATGGCCCAATGATCCCCGGCTCTGTCGCTATGCTCGAGCGCGCCTCCGAGCTCGACCCCTCGTTTAACTCAGGCGCGATCTGGGAAGTGCTCATGTCCTTCTACGCCGCCGCGCCCGATTCCCTCGGCGGAGGAAAGGACAAGGCGATCGCCGCGTACAATAAGGCGCTCGAGGTCTCAGGCGGAAAAACGCCCGGACCGTACATCGCGTACGCGCGCTTCTTCTGCGTCCCCGCCCAGGACGGCGCGGGGTTCGACGAATACATCGAAAAGGCGCTCGCGATCGATCCCGATTCGCAGCCCGAAAACCGCCTCGCGCTGACCATTGCGCACCGACAGGCCGCTTGGCTCAAAGAGCACAAGGCCGATTTCATACTCGAATAGGAGAAATACAATGAGCATCAAAAAAAGCCTTGCTTCCATACTCATCCTTTGCGCCCTTGCCTCGGGAGCCTTCGCGCAGGCGAAGATCCAACTGAAGATCGCGTCAATCGCGCCGAGCCGCTCCCCTTGGGACGTCGAGCAGCGCGCGCTCGCCCAGGAATGGTCCGAGATCACGCACGGCGAGGTCTCCGTCATGTTCTACGACACGAACTCCCTCGGCGGCGAGAAGGGCGTCATCCAGAAATTCCGCTCCGTGCGACCCGGCATGAAGGCTCCGCTCGACGGCGCCATCTTCACGACCATCGGCCTCCACGAGCTCGCGCCGAGCGCGTCGATCTATACCCTCTCGATACCGTTCCTCATCCGCAACCAAAAGGAACTCGACACGGTCCTCGATACCTACGGGCCCGACCTCAAGGCGGATTACTCGAAGGCCGGATTCGAGATGATCGCGTGGACGAACGTCGGCTGGCTATCGTTCTACACGAAGGACAAGTTCTCAACGCTCGACGAGCTTAAGAAAATAAAGATCGCGTCCGCGGGACTCGATAGCCCGATCCTCGGCGATTCCTTCCGCGCGGCGGGCTTTACCATCGAGGACCTCGAGCAGGCGAAGCTCCTTCAATCGCTGAAAAGCTCGGGCGGCGTCCGCGGGTTCTTCGGCGTCCACATGTACGCGTACGTGACCGGGATGTCGAAGTGCGTAAGCTACGCGCTCGACACGAAGCTTTGCCCGGTACTCGCCGGGCTCGTCATCTCGAACGAGGCGTGGGCGAAGATCCCCGCGCAGTATAAGCCCGCGATGGTCGCCGCCGCGGTCCGCATGCGAACGCGGCTCGACGCGTCCCTCGACGCCTCGGACAGGAAATACATGGACATGATGAAGGCAGAAGGGGTGACGGCGATCACGCCGACCTCCGCAGAGCTCGCCGACTGGGAGCGCATCTTCGCCCGCGACATCAACACCGTCGACCGATCCGCGCCCGGTGCCTTCAACCTCGCCATGTACCATAAGATCCAGGACATGCTCCAGGCCGGCAGGAAGTAAGCGATGCTGAGAAAGATCATCAACGGGGCGGGCATCGCCCTCCTCGCGCTCCTTGCCGTCTTTCCGCTCGCCTTTCGCGTAGTCGCCCAGGTCACCGGCATATCGATCCTTTCCTCGGACCTCGTGCAGGTCAACCTCGTGTTCATGTTCGCCGGCTTCGCCGGGATCATCACGAGCCTCGAGAATAAGCAGCTGAACCTCGGGATCATCAACGAAGCGCTCCCGCCCAGAGCACGGAAGATCGTCGGCCCGGTCCAAACGGTGATCACGGTGTCGATTCTCTCCGCGCTTTTCCTCGCCGCTACCTCAGAGCTCTTCATGGCATTCCCCGCGGGCGACAAGCTCTGGGGCGTTCCGCTCACCGTCATCTTCGCATCGCTCCCGATCATGTATCTCGGGATGGTCGCGATCCCGCTCTGGCGGGGCAAGTCCAGGATCGCCGCCATTATCGGCGTCGCGATCGGGCTTTTCGTCGCCTCGGGTCCGGTATCGGGGATTCTCTTCTACGTTTTTCACCTCGAGAATATCGCGTTCCTCGCGAACGCGTTCAACGCGTGGATGCTCGTCGCGGCGAAGCTCTTCTGGCCCCTTATCGGGCTTCTGATCCTCTCTGCCATATTCGGCGCCCCGATCTTCATCGTGCTCGCGGGAATCGCGTACGTCGCCTTCAGCCAAGGCGGAGGCTACGTCGAGATGATCCCGCTCGAGGCATACGGCATCCTCACCGACAAGAGCATCGCCGCGATCCCGCTCTTTACGCTCGCCGGTCTCATCCTCGCCGAGGGAAGCGCCGGAAAGCAGCTTCTCAACGTCGTCAAGAGCTCGGTCGGTTGGCTCCGCGGCGGTCCGGTCATCGCGGCCGTGCTCGTCGCAACATTCTTCACGACCTTCACCGGCGCGTCGGGGGTAACGATCCTCGCGCTCGGAAGCCTCCTCACCGTCATCCTTACCGGCTCGGGATACTCGCGCGACAACGCCGAGTCGCTCGTGACGGCATCGGGCTCCATCGGCATGCTTTTTCCGCCGAGCCTCGCGATCATCATCTACGGTTCGACGAACATCTTCTCCGTCGATATCTACGATCTCTTCAAGGGAGCGATCCTTCCCGGCGCGCTCATGGCGGTCTCGATGATCGTGATGGGCGTCGCGCGCGACAAGACGAGCAAGCGCATGCCGTTCTCCGGCCGCGAGCTCGCCTCCGCGCTCGGCCACGGCGCGCCCGAGCTTTTCCTCCCGTTTGCGATCGTCATCGGTTATTTCTCCGGGCTCCTGTCGCTCATCGAGACGGCTGCGTTCACCGCGTGCTACGCGTTCGTGCTCGAGGTATTTATCCGAAGGGACTATTCGCTTCGCGATTCCGTCAAGACGATACTCAAGAGCATACCCGTCGCCGGCGGCGTCCTCGTGATCATCGGCGCGGCGAAGGGACTCGCGTACTTCATGATCGACGCGGGCGTCCCAAACACGCTCACCGCGCTCGTCATCTCGTTCGTCCACTCGAAGTACCTGTTCCTCTTCCTGCTCAACGTGCTCCTACTCATCGTAGGCTGCCTGATGGACCTCTACTCGGCGATTCTCGTCGTGTCCCCGCTCATCATACCGGTCGCTGAGTCCTTCGGGATTAACCCCGTGCACACGGGGGTCATCTTCCTCACGAACCTCGCGCTCGGATTCCTCACGCCGCCGGTCGGCATCAACCTCTTCATCGCGAGCTACACGTTCGAGAAGCCGATCATGAAGATCGTCAGGAACATCCTGCCCTTCCTCTTCGTGCAGTTCCTCATCCTGATGCTCGTCACCTACGTTCCCTGGTTCTCCACGGCGCTCATCGCGCACTGACCATTGTGCCTCGGTGTCCCTTTCAGGCCATCGCACGGTGATACCAAAATCACGGCGCCCCTTGCATCAAGGTGGCGCCTTTTTTTATAGCGCGCGAGGTCAGGTCGCGAGCGAGAAAAGATCCCGCGCGTTCGCGAAAACGATCTCGGCGAGCGCGGGCTCCGCGACGTCGAGGCATTCGGCCGCGCGCGCGTACACGTGTCGGATGAGATACGGTGTATTGGTCTTCCCGCGGTGCGGCGCGGGGGTAAGATACGGCGAGTCGGTCTCGAGAAGGAGGCGGTCGCGCGGCACGTACCGAAGAAGGGAGCGCACCCGTTCCTTATCGTCGGGCTTTTTCGGCCAGGTGATGTTTCCCGGAAACGAGAGATACCACCCGCGGTCGAGGAACGCGCGCGCTTCGTCCATCCCGTAGGAGAAACAGTGTATCACGCCGCGGTCGAACCCTGAGTTCTTGATGCAGCCGAGCGTCGCGTCAAACGCGTCGCGCGAGTGAACGATCGCCGGGAGTCCGTAGCGACGGGCCATCTCGAGCTGAAGGCCGAAAAGTTCTTCCTCGCCCGCGAGGTCCGTCGTTCCCGGGCCATCGTCGCCCGTCGCTTGGGCGCCCGTTTTGCCGGGAAGCGCCACCTCGCCTGAGGCCGCGATCCGCGCGGCGGCGGCAGACCCGTTCCAATAGCGGTCGAGCCCGCATTCCCCAAGCGCCGCGTACGCGTTCCCGCCATTGCCCGCGCGGCGTCGCGCGAGGTCGAGCATCGCCTTCACGTCATCCTCGAGAGCCTTGAGCGCCCCCGAGCGTTCCGCGATTACCTCCCCGTCGGGCCAGAGCCCCGCGCTAAAGTGAATGAAATCCGGCACGCCATCGGAGAGCGGCTGAATGCCCTCGCTCGCGTTCGCGACCGTCTCCACGCGCGCGCGAAAATCGCCCGGCTTCGTGCCGATGTCGAGCACGAAACGGTAACGGTCCGCGGCCAAGGACTCGATGAGCGCGCGAAGGTCCTCGCCCCGCTCGCCGACGTGATGAAGATGACAATGGGTATCCGAAAACACGATTGACCTCCGCGGTTTTATCAGCTATTCTATCATGGAGCGCCGGGGTGGTGGAATTGGTAGACACCAGGGACTTAAAATCCCTTGGCTGGCAACAGCCGTGACGGTTCAAGCCCGTTCCCCGGTAATCCCTTTTTATTTTTTCCCTACACGATACATTGACCTTACCGCGCCTTTTTCGGGCGCGCGAAGAGGACGGCGACCGCGCATGAGACGATGCCGATCGCCCCCGCGATGACCATGCACGCCGCGGGGCTCGACGCCTCGCTGACCCACCCGGCCCACAGCGATCCGATCGGCGTGACGCCGCCGAACACAAGCGTATACACGCTCATGACGCGCCCCCGATGCTCGTCGTCGGACTCAAGCTGGATCGTCGCGTTCGTCGAGGCCGTGAACGATATGGTGCAAAATCCCACGATCCCCAAAAGCGCGCACGAGAGCGCGTAGTTTCGCTGGAGGCCGCACAGCAAGAGGGCGAGGCACGTTCCCGCCGCGCCGCCGTACAGCCTGAGCCGGCTCGGACCCTTCCCGCTTTTTACCGCGAGGGTCAGCGCCGCGGCGAGCGACCCGATTCCCATCGCCGTCATGAGAAAACCGAAGCCGCTCGCCGAGCGGCCAAGCTCGTTCCGCGCGAACGTCGGCACGAATATCGTGTAGTTGATGACGAAGGTACTGACCGACGCCATGAGCGCGAGCGGGATCGCGATGCGCGACCGCTTGCCGATATAGGCGAGTCCGTCCTTCACGCTCGCGAACACGTCCCGAACGGTCTCAACCGAGCGGCCCGAGGTGACCGGCGGGGTGTTCACGAAAAGGAGCGCGACGATCACCGCCACGAAGGAAAGCGCGTTGACGAAGAAGCACGGGGCGATGCCGATCGCCTCGATGGCGAGGCCGGCGACCGCGGGTCCGACGATGCGCGCGAGGTTGAACGAGGCGGAGTTGAGCGATACCGCGTTCATGAGCGCGTCGCGTCCCGACATCTCGATGATGTATGCTTGCCGGGTCGGGTTATCCACGAGCTGCACCATGCCAAGGAGAACCGCGAGCACGATGACCATCCAGTAGCGAATGACGCCCGTGAGCGTAAGGACGGCGAGCGCGAGGGCAAGCACCGCGAGGGCGCTTTGCGTCGCGATGATCGTCTTTCTCTTGGGGAATCGGTCGACGAAGGGACCGGCGAAGATCGACAGCGCCATCATCGGCACGAATTGCGCCGCGGTCACCACGGAAAGCTTCGCGGCCGAGCCGGTCATCTCGAGGACGAGCCAGGCTTGCCCGACGTTTTGCATCCAGGTCCCGATGACGGACACGCACTGCCCGATCCAGAATATGCAGAAGTTCCGCTGATACAGGGCGGGAAAGTATCGTCGCCCGCACGAGACCCGTTCCCGCGCGGGCGCATCATTGCGCGTTTTCATAGTCAGGCAAAGTCTAGCCCCACTGGCGTCTTGCATCAAGGCCAAGGGAATGCCGTCCCTTTCTTGACACGGCGATCCGAAAACGCTATCATGCAAGCGTTACTATAAATAGTAACGCTTAAGGAGTATTCAATGAAACGCATAATCGGCTTTATCGCCGCGCTCGCTATCCTTTCGCTCGCCTTCTCAGGCTGCGCGAAAAAGGACGCAAAGGCTACCGGATCGGCCGCGGGAAAGGTCTATCGGGTTGGCATCTCCAAGATCGTCACGCATCCCGCGCTCGACGCGACGGAAAAGGGCATTCAGGACGAGCTCGCGGCGCTCGGCGTCAATGCGACCTTCGACCTTCAGAACGCGAACGGCGACGTGAACACCGCGGCGCAGATCGCGAACAAGTTTAAGACCGACAAGGTGGACGCCGTCGTCGCGATCGCGACCCCGACCGCCGTCGCCGCGGCGAACGCGATCAAGGACGTGCCGGTCATCTTCTCGGTCATCACCGACCCCGTCAGCGCCGGCCTCGTCGGCCCCGACAACATGGGTCAGGGAAACGTCACCGGGCTTTCGGACAAGATCGACGTGCTCCAGCAGATCACCCTCTTTGGCCGCGTCGCGAAGCTCAAGACCCTCGGCTACATCTACACGAGCTCCGAGGCGAACTCGGCGTCGTCGCTCGCGGACGTTAAGGCGGCCTGCGAGAAGCTCGGCATCAAGCTCGTCGCGCAGTCCATCAACAACTCATCGGAGGTCAAGCAGGCGACCGAGGCGATCGTCGGCCGGGTCGACGGCATCTACCTGACGACGGACAACACCGTCTTCTCCGCCCTCCCCGCGCTCGTCGAGGTCGCCCTCGCGGCGAAAAAGCCCATCTTTTCCGCCGACACGACGAGCGCCGCCGACGGCGGCTGCGTGATCGCGAGCGGCTTCGACTACTACAAGGCGGGCCGGGCGACCGGCAAGATCCTCGCCGACGTCCTCGGCGGCAAGGCGCCTTCCGCGATCCCGGTAAAGTACATCACCGATCCCTCGGAGACCGACCTCCTCATCGACCTCGACGCGGCGAAGAAATGCGGCATCGAGATCCCGAAGGACCTCCTCGCGGCGGCGAGCAAGATCATCGAGAACGGGAAGCTGACTGCCAAAACGGGAAATTGACTACGAAATGACATGACGCTATACTCATGAAATGATTCAGGGTATTATTATCGAGGGCCTGGTTTACGGAATCATGGCCCTCGCCGTTTTTATCACCTTCCGCGTGCTCGACTTCGCCGACATGACGGTCGACGGTTCGTTCCCGCTCGGAAGCGCGATCATGGGCGTGCTGCTCGTCGCGGGCGTCAATCCCTTCCTCGCGATCCTCCTTGCCTTCGCCGCGGGCGCGGCGGCGGGCGCGTTCACCTCGGTCATCCATTCGACCCTTCGCATCCCCGGCTTGCTCGCCGGAATCCTCACGATGACCATACTCTACTCGATCAACCTGCGCATCATGGGCGACCGGGCGAACCTTTCGCTCCTCAAGGTCAACACCCTTTTCAAGGCGATCTCCGACGGCGTCGCGCCGTTCATGCCAAGCGAGCTCGGCATCCTCCTCTTCCTCGCGCTCGCCGTCGCGGTCATTCTCGTCCTCGTCAACGTCTTCTTCCATACCGACTTCGGCATAACCCTCGGCGCGCTCGGCTCCAATCCGCAGATGATCACGTCGCAGGGGATGAACCCCGAGGCGATCAAGCTCATCGGCGTGTCGCTCTCGAACGGCCTCGTCGGCGTCGCCGGCGCGCTCGCGTGCATGTACCAGGGATTCGCCGACGTGAACTCAGGCACGGGAACCGTCGTCGCGGGCCTCGCCTCGGTGATGATCGGCGAGTTCCTCGTCCGCTCGAACAAGATCGAGGTGCTCACCTTCCGCGTGATCGTCGGCTCGATCCTCTATCGCGCGATCATGTACGCCGGAAGGCGATACGGCTACGTGATCCACCTCACGGCGAACGACCTCAAGCTGATAACCGGCGCGCTCATCATCGCGTGCCTGCTCGTCTCGAAATACGGGAACGGATCCCTCCTCAAGCGAAAGGAGGCCGCCCGATGATGAAGCTCGAGCACGTCGGCGTCACGTTTAACGCAGGCACCCCGGACGAGAACCAGGCGCTCCGCGACGTATCCCTTGAGGTAAGCAAGGGAGATTTTGTCACCGTCATCGGGTCGAACGGCGCGGGCAAGACCACGCTCTACAACCTGATCGCGGGAACCTACGCGCCGACCACGGGGCGAATCCTGATCCGCGACGTCGACGTCACCCGCGAGCGGGAGTTTAAGCGCGCGCGCTATATCGGGCGCATCTTCCAAAACCCGCTCCTCGGGACCGCGGGGAAGATGACGCTCGAGGACAACATGGTGATCTGCCATCGAAAGGGATATAAGGGGCTCACGATAAGCCTGAATCAGCGCCTCCGCGAGTACTTTCGCTCGCGCCTGCGCGAGCTCGACATGGGACTCGAGAATCGGCTCAAGGATAACGTCGACCAACTCTCGGGAGGCCAGCGCCAGGCGCTCACGCTCCTCATGGCGGTGCTCTCCGAGCCGGCGATTCTCCTCCTTGACGAGCACACCGCGGCCCTCGACCCGAGAAACGCGGAGATCGTCATGGGCCTCACCCGATCCTTCGCCGAGCGCTACGGCCTTACCGTCATGATGGTCACGCATAACATGAGCCACGCCATCGAATACGGCAACCGGCTCCTCATGATGGACGCGGGCGAGATCGTGCTCGACATCGGCAAGGACGAGAAATCGAGGCTTACGATCGACGAGGTAGTGCAGCGCTTCCGCGACATCAAGAAGCGCGAGCTCGCGAACGATCAGATGCTTTTGAATCCCTGATCGCGCGCGAGTGAACTTCGACTATTTCTTTTTCTCGGTGAGGTTTCCCTTAACGTAAAGGACGCCCTTCTCGACCTTCATCTCAAGGCTTCCCTCGTACCAGCGGCTCGCCTGCGGGCTCCGCACGTCGGGGACGAGGGTTATCTTCGACCAATCGAGGTCCGCCATCTTTTGCGGGTCGCCGCCCGCCTTCACGAATTCCTTCTTGAGGACGAAATCACCCCCGACGTTATCGGCGAGCCCTTTCGCGATCTTCGCGCCAGAACTCAGGTTGAACTTTCCATCATTATCGGTGACGAGCTCGAAGGCGGTTCCCCGATGGATAAAATGGATGGTCACGACCTTCCCAGAAACCGTTGCCGTGAAGGCGTCCGCGGTCGCCGTCGCGTAGTCGGAACCTGGATAGAGGAGGAGACCCCAAAGGCCCACGGGGATCGCCGCTTTCTTGGTAGTCGGCGCGTCGTAGCGCACGGCGTTGATCGCGCTCGTCGTTCCCGCGAGGCTCGCGCCCGAGGCCGCGTCGTATCGGTCCTTCGTCACCTTGCCGCCGAACGACCAATTCAGGTAATTCGCGGGATCGGCGGCGGAGACGGCAAATCGCTCGTCGATCGAGACGCTTTGCGCGAATGCGGCGGGCAACGCGGCGAGAATTCCCACCGCCGCCAGGCACGCGATCTTTGTCGATAGTTTCATGTTAGCCTCCTAGCTCAGGATACCGTTTTATCCTTTGGAATATACTGACGCGTCAATGATTTGTCAACCAATGCAAACATTCATTCCATTATGCAAGCACAGTATCCGCATGTAAAAAGTATAGCCCCTTCCCCTCCGGCCTGCCATGGGCCCCAAGGCAGACGGAGCTTGCGGCCGCGAGAAACATGGGGTATAGTTACTGCATGGATGTATCGGTACAAACGGCATCCCTTTCGCAACTTACGATCCTGCACACCGTCGCGGTCCAGACCCAAAAGATGGCCATGGACAGCGCAAAGACAGAAGGGAACGTCGTGCTTAAAATGATCGACGATCTTGCCCCAACCGCCGGAACGAACTCAGGCGACAAGGTTAACCTGCTCGCGTAAGGCGAAACGGCAGGAATAAGAGGCCCATGCGACTCCACGACATCTCCTTAGCCCTCTCGCCCGACACGCCGGTATGGCCAGGCGACCCTCGCCCGAGCGTGTACCCCATTGAGTCGATCGGCGTAAGCCAGACCTTCGCCGTCACCGGCCTTGAGCTCTCCGCGCATACCGGGACGCACATCGACGCGCCAAGCCATTGCATCCCCTCAGGTCCCGCGGTCGACGCGATCCCGATCGACGCGCTCGTCGGCCCCTGCTTTGTCGCGGACCTCAGCGCGCTCAAGGCAGGATCGGCCATCGGAGCCCGAGAGCTTGAGACCGCGCCGATTCCCGCCGGCACGCGGCGGCTTCTCCTGAAGACCGATAATTCAAGGCGGCTCCGCGGCGCTGGGAGCGCGTTCTTCGCCGATTACGTCGCGCTCACGGACGACGCGTGCGAATGGATCGTTTCGCGCGGCATTGACCTAGTCGGCATTGACTATCTTTCCGTCACCACTGAGGCCCATTCGCTTTCGGGACACCGGATTCTCCTCGGCGCGAACGTCGTGATCCTCGAGGGCCTCGACCTTTCCGGAATCGAGCCCGGATCAGGCGAGCTGATATGCCTTCCGCTCAAGGTCGTAGGCGCGGACGGCGCGCCCGCGCGCGCGATACTCGCGCGGTAACCGATCGCCTCGTGCCGACGAAAAATCCAGGCACGTTGATTTTTCCTCCGTATCACGATAAGTTTATACGATCATGAAAGTTCGCATCTCGGCTATTTGCCTTGTCATCATCCCCCTTTTCATTCTCAGCTCCTGCTTTACCGGCATGGTAAACACGCGCATGAATCGCGTATACGCCCAAAAGCGCGCCGATGCCGGTCCTTTCGGCAAGACCGAAGACGTGAACGGCGAATTCCCGGAAACGATCTACATAAAGACCTCGACGCAAACCTTCAGCGACTCCTATTACTTTCTCCTGTCCGACGGGAGGATCTGGTACAAATCGATAGACCCCGCGGGGGACGTCCCCCACTGGAAGCTCTTCCGCTCCACCGGCTTGCCCTCGGCCCACTTCAAGAAGGGCTTCATCAAGCCTCAGGCGATCACCTCGATCTCCGCCGACGCGAACGAGCTTCAGGCGATATCCGACAAGGGAAGGATCTATCAATACGTGTTCGATCCCGGTCTCTTACTGCAGGATTATTTCTGGAAGGATCATATCGGCTGGCCCGAAGCCGCGCCGCTTGAGGTCAACGACCTCGTGCGGGGATTCCGCGCGTGGGCCGTCGGTAAGCGAAACGCGTCGGTCCTCTGGAGCGAGGATCGTTTTGGCAACCAGCACCATTACGGGACGATGGGGATCGAGAACTCTTACTTCCTCTGCGCGAACGGTCAGGAAATCCGATACTCGGATACCGGGCTTCCCTCCGACTTCAGCCATGCCCTGCTCGGCCCCGAACGCGGTCAGTTCATCGCGGAGTCGCTTTCCGCGAGCGCGTGCACGGTATTCGTGATCAGCGCCGCGGGGGAGATGTACACACGAAACGCGGACTTCGACACGCTCGGGTGCGATCCCCTCTTCCGGTATACCTATCGCGCGCGCGACTACGATATTCCCGGCACGAGCTATCGCTCGAACTATACGCCGTGGGGACTTCCCGCGCAAGACTGGAAAAAGGAAACGCCGATCGCGATCTCAGGGGACGCGCGGCTTACCCGGCACATCACCATCCTGCGCACCGGTCAGGGAAACGACGCGCGCGAGCTCAGGGTCGCGGGCACGGACACCGCGGGAAGGATCGGCTACTATCATAAGGGCATCGCCGATGGCGCATGGACCTTTAGCGAAGCCCCGCTTTCGCTGAGCGAAGCGGACTTTCTCGACCATGAAGCCGTGGCGGAGGGCACGTGCCCGAGGGGGCCCTCCGCTGATCGGCGATATTTCGGTAGTCTCTGGAAGGCAAACGTCCCGGTCGACGGCGTTGCCCTCGAAATCCCCGACTTCAGCCTCAGCGAGGGATCCTGCGCCCTCGTCGCGTCGAGGCAAGGCGAGAAAGCGGCGCTCATCATGCATCCGGTCGACGCGTGGACCTACCTAAGGCGCTACGACCCCGGCCGTGACGGAACGCCAAAGCTCATGATGGTGACGATCGAGATTCCCGACGGCGCGCTTACCGGTCTCTCGCCGGAGTTTAGCGCGATCCTATCGGATCTTTTCGTCAAAAACGACCGAGAGCCATTCGCGTATATCGCGGAGGCGACGACCGAGTATATCCTGATAAGGCAAAGCAAGCCGGCGAACGGCGACGTCGCGCTCTTTTTCTCGACCGACCCCGATGCGATCTCCATGAACCCCACGGTCTTCAGGCGCATCACGCTTGGCAACGACGAGCTTATCCGGGACTTCACGTCGCAGGACCTTAAGCTCGATGGCAGCAAGCTCTCCGGTTCCGCAACGGCGGATGAGCTTACCGTTCTGATAGCGCATAACAAGGAATTCAGGAAGAGGCTTGAGGCCGCGATCAAGATGTACTCATCCTACAAGATGAGCTCGTCCATCTCGGGAAAGACCTATAGCGTCTTCAACGCGTTCAGCCATCTCACCATGATCTACCTTATCGATTTCCCAAAGATCTACACGGTCACGCGCCACGGAACCCCGATCATGCGCGAGACCGCGCGAAACGCCGCGGCGATAACCGACGCGAAGTACTGGATGTATAAAAAGGTCCTCGAACTCGTCGAAATCCGCATCGAGTTTTACTCCGAGCTTCTCGCGTCGGTCAAGGAAGGCCTTCCGCCGCCCGAGCGGCTCGCGACATTCAGCGAAAACTTCCAGGGATACTTCGCGTACACCGGAATTCCGGGAACCATGTCGGGGACGTGGCAGGGGGACGCGAAACCCGTCGAGTGCGTCTCGACCGCTGAACTCCTCGAAAGCGACTTACCGGGACTCCTCATCGTCACGAGGGAAAGCGCGCCAAGGGTGTATCTCGTCGATTTCAACAACCTTCCCGAAGACGTCTTCAGGAGGGACGGTCTCGACTTCGCCTCGAAGCCACTCAAAACGACGGTCGACATTTCCCCGCTTATTATCCCGGGCATACCGGTTTCAGACTTCATGGCAAGCGAAGCGTCCTCGATTCCCGCGCAAAACAGCGATACCATCGCGACGCTTGAATGGGATGGAACGATCCTGACGATCTGGAAGGAAGACGCAAAAGGTAAGCGCGCGGTCCTTTTCGAATCGACCGCGAGCTAGCCGCGCCTCGGCGCAAGGCGTCCCGACTTTTCATGGGGCCGCCTCGCATGTTAGTATCGAACCATGAAAAACGACGCGCATGTCCCAAATCTAAACCTCCGCCGCCTCACGACCCCGATGTTCATCGAGCAGATAACGGGAGGGCTTACCTCATTCACCGACATCCTTTTCCTGAGCATGATATCCGATCAGGCCGCCGCTTCGGTCGGGATGCTCAGCCCCATCCTGATGCTCGGCTACTTCATCCTTCCGCAGTTCACCTCGGCGGGCACGAGCGTCGCCTCGCAGTATATGGGCGCTGAGCAGCACGACCAGGTCGAGCCGACCTGGCTCGCAAACATCGTTATGAGCACGCTCATCGGAACGGTGCTCTCGGTCGCCATCTTCGCGGTTTCAGGCCGCGCGGGCCTCTGGCTCGGCATGACGGCCGATCAGAACAACTACGCCTCGCAGTACCTTTCCGTCATCGCCTTCAACTTCATCCTCGTCGGCATCCGCTTTTCCTACGCGTCGATCCTCGCCTCGAAGACGCTCACCCGATGGACGATGGCCGCGTCCGTCTCGACGAACATCGTCAACATCCCGCTTAACTGGGCGCTCATGACGGGGTTCTGGATTTTCCCCCGCCTCGGCGTTCGGGGAATCGCGCTCGCGACGGTCGTATCCTATCTCATCGGGTTCGCGATCCTTTTCGTCATGGTACACGGCAAGCTCCGCATCGACCTTCTCAGGGAATCCGTCATCGCGGGCACGCGTAAGGTCGTCGCCCCGATCATGCGCATCGGCATTCCGTCCATGCTCGAGCCCTTCAGCTACACGGTCCAAAACTTCGTCGTGTCGTTTTTGATCATCGGGCTCGGCCTCACCGCCATGGGCGCGAACACTTACGCGAACCAGCTCATCTTCCTCGACCTCACCGTGTCCTGGGTCCTCGCGAGCGGCGGGCAGATACTCATGAGCCACCATCTCGGCGCGGGAAGGATCGACGCGGTCAAGCGGACCTACCGCAAGATCGCGATCATCTGCTCGGTCTTCGCGTTCGTTAACGTGCTCGTGTACGTCGTCTTCCACCGCTTCTTCCTCGGCATCTTCACCCATGACCCAGCCATCGAACAGGTGGGCTTTTGGATTCTCCTCATCCTCCTTTTCATGGAGCCTATCCGGTCGATCAACATCCTCGGCGGCGTGGCGCTCAAGACCGTCGGAGACGGCAAGTTCTCGGTGATCATGGGCATCGCCTTCATGTGGGGACTCGTGCCGGTCATTATTCTTGCGACGAAGCTCGGCTGGGGGATCGTCGGCATCTGGTGCTGCATGCTCGCGGACGAGACGATCAGGGCGGGAATCAACCTTTGGCGATGGGGATCGGGCCGTTGGATGGGAAAGACGGTGATCGAGTCTGCGGACGGCGAAAAGCCCGATGCCGCGAGGGGCTGACGATGGAGACCGCGAGCGAGCTTAAGCCCTTCGCCCGAACGCTCTCCGTTCCCGGCGTCGCGTCTCGGCTTTTTTTCTATGATAGCGCCGCGCGCCCTGACGAGGCCAAGCGTTCAGCCGGGCAGGCGCGCGTCGACCGCGCAGGCCAGGCGCCCACGACCGTAATCCTGATCCATGGTCTTGGCGACGAGGCCGACACCTGGCGGCATGTGTTCCCCATCCTCGCGAAAAATCGCCGCGTCGTCGCGCCGGACCTTCCCGGCTTTGGGCGCTCGGTCGCCCTCGGGCGGCCAAACCTTGAGCGGCACGCGAAGGCGGTGCGCGCGCTCCTTCCGGAAACCGGAAAGGCGATACTCGTCGGCAACTCGCTCGGAGGCGCGATCGCCGAACTCGTCGCGTTCCGCGAGCCTGACCGAGTCGCCGCGCTCGCGTTGATCGACGGTGGGCTTCCCTCGGGAGGGAAGCTCTCAATTGGACTCCTCGCTTCCCTCGTTCCCGGGGTGATCGAGCGCGGATACCGCGCGTGGAGAGATAACCACGAAGGCGCCTATGGCTCGCTCGATCCCTACTACGCGAGCCTTGCGTCCCTTTCAGCACAAGACCGAGACTTCCTCCGCGCGCGCGTCGTCGAACGCGTAGAAAGCGAGACCCAATGCCGCGCATACGGCGCGTCGTTCAGGAATTATCTCAGGACCGCGATCTTTCGTTCCGCCTCGTATGCGCGGCGCCTTGCCGCATTCCAAGCGCCGCTCCTCGTCGTCTGGGGAGAGCGCGACCGCATCATCCCGCTTTCCGCGCGCGAGCCGCTCCTTACCCTTCGCCCCGATGCCCAAACGGAGACCGTTCCGGAATGCGGTCACCTTCCCCATCAGGAACGCCCCGACGAAACGGCCGATATTCTCGGACGCTTTTTCGCCGAGATCGATCAAGCTTCAACGGGAGTATAACCCGCTTCACGCGAACCTTTTCTCGCTTCACCTCGCTTACCCTCGCTTCCCCTCGCCTTCGCGATGCGGGTTGAGTAAAAAAAAGCGAAAACGGCACTTTTGGGACGCAGACATAATCGGCAAAATACGGTATTATTTGCATGAAAAGCCCTTTGAAGCGCACCCTTTGCATCAAGGGGACGACGTTCTCTTATAACGAGGTTCCAGATGAAATTCAACATTTTTGACCTTTTACTGCCCCGTGAAACCAAGTTCTACACCATGCTCAACAAGCAGGCCGAGATACTCAATCAAGCGGCGAAGGAATTCAGGGATCAGATTGCCAATCTTCGGGCATCGCAGAATGACGCAGTGCTCAAGAACCTCGTCAGCATCAAAGAACTCGAAAAGGCCGGCGACAAGGTCGAGAAGGCCGTCATCGACGAGCTCGACAAAACCTTCATCACGCCGCTCGACCGCGAGGATATCAACCGCATCTCCATGCAGCTCGGTACCGCGCTCGACCATATCAACGACATCAGCCAGATGCTCGACATCTACAGCATTCGCCAGACGCCGGCGGCGCTCGCGGAGTTCTGCGACATCCTCGTCGGCATCACCGCGGAAAACATCACGCTCATCGCGGCCCTCGAGAACCGCAAGGGAATTTCCCAAATCATCCGCGTCATGCACGAGTTCGAGAAACGCGGCGACGACACCTTCCATCAGGGAATGGCGCGGCTCTTCGAGTCCGAGTCCCCGGTGGAGATCATCAAATTTAAATCAGTGTACGAGGCACTCGAGGATACCATCGACTCGGTCGATTTCATTGGCAAGGTCATCCGCAGCATCATGATCAAGCTGGGTTGACGGCCATGAGCATACCCATAATCCTAATCGCGGTCATCGCGATCGCGCTCGTCTTCGATTTTCTCAACGGGTTTCACGACGCCGCGAACGCGATAGCGACCATCGTCATCACCCGCACGCTCACCCCCTTTCAGGCGGTCATCCTCGCGGGCATCGCGAACTGCGTCGGCTACTTTACCCTCGGCACGGCCATCGCGAAGACCATCGGCAAGGGCGTGGTGCACATCAACCTCGTTCCGGCCGAGTGGCTCCTTCCGCTCCTTTTCTCGGCGCTCATGGGCGCGGTTATCTGGAACCTGATCACCTGGTTCTTCGGGCTCCCGACTTCGTCGAGCCACGCGCTCATCGGCGGGCTTCTCGGCGCGACGCTCGTCGCCGTCGGGCCTCAGGCGATCGTCGTCGGCGGGCTTTTCTCGGGCGGCATCATCCAGATTCTCGCGTTCATCGTCATCGCGCCGCTCATCGGCTTCGCCGGCGCGGCGTTCTTCACGACCCTCATCTACATCCTTTTCCAAAAGGTCAGGCCGCATAAGATCAAGGATATTTTTCGGTACCTTCAGCTCGTTTCCGCGAGCGCCTACTCGATCGGGCACGGAACGAACGACGCGCAGAAAACGATGGGCGTCATCACCCTCGCGCTCGTCGCCGGAGGCGTGCTCCCCGAGTTCAAGGAAGTGCCGGGCCTCGTCGCGCTCGGGTGCTACACCGCCATCGGCCTCGGGACCATGTGCGGCGGCTGGCGCATCGTCAAGACGATGGGCACGAAGATCACCAAGATCCACGCGCTCGAGGGATTCTGCGCGGAAACGTCTGCGGCCATCGTGCTTCAGGTGACCGGGCATCTCGGCATCCCGGTCTCCACCACGCACGTAATCTCGGGCTCGATCATGGGCGTCGGCGCCGTCGAGTCCGCCGCGAAGGTTCGCTGGACGACGGCGCGCACCATCGTGTGGGCGTGGTTCCTCACGGTTCCCGCGACGGGCGCGTGCGCCGCGGCGAGCTTCGCGATATTCAAGCTCGTGGCGCACCTATCGTAAAAGACGCTCGGGTCTCCGCGCGACGCTTCGGCGTTAACCTCAAGTATTCGTAATCGTATTAAGTAGAAAAGGGATTCCTCGCAAGAACTGCGGGGCATCCCTTTTTTTATGCGCGCGAGAAAGTCCGCGTTCTGAAGAATCAATTCCATCCATGCCGCATGGAGTTGTTTGTATCGCGCCTTATCCTCCCGTTGGTCGGCGCTTCCTCACGTTCACTCGCTCGAAACTTCGTTGCGAATTCCCCCATCTGATATTAAAAAAAAAGACGCTCAGCTTTCGCTGAGCGTCTTCATCGTATCGGGCAGGGGGGAATTGCCTTGCAGTCGTGCGCATCCGAGCGCACTCCTTCCAGGCCGCGCTCGGAAGCTTTCGGCGCCATCCATGGCGCCTTATCCTCCCGTTGGTCGGCGCTTCCTCACGTTCAATTCCCCCATCTGATAATAAAAAAGACGCTCAGCTTTCGCTGAGCGTCTTCATCGTATCGGGCAGGGGGGAATTGAACCCCCGACCTCTTGGTCCCGAACCAAGCGCGCTACCCCTGCGCTACTACCCGGAAAGAGCCCTCTTTTCAGAGGGCCATCTATGTCATCAGGATCCGGTTATTAATGCCGCTTCAATGGATCCTGT
>Ga0116170_10001438_pt1 | contig 23996 bp, 15 predicted proteins | sample AD_JPNHW1_MetaG_FD_89797 | JGI IMG/M metagenome (GOLD analysis project Ga0116170, IMG submission 89797) | Active sludge microbial communities of municipal wastewater-treating anaerobic digesters from Japan - AD_JPNHW1_MetaG | ecosystem: Engineered > Bioreactor > Anaerobic > Digestate | place... | reverse complement strand
TATAAATCAATTGAAAGAGCTGCTGAGACTATTGCAACTTTATTGAAAAACAAAGAGATAAGTGATCCTGTTGGCTGGCTGGTAAGACAGGACTATCTGCCGGGATACTTCCTCTCTATCCCGCAAAGGCTAAATAATCTGGAAAAGAAACCGGGCGTCACAGAATCAGAGGTGGTTGTTGCAGGAGGCACCGATCTGATGGTTCAGAAGGCAGAGGAAATTGCAGAAAAAGATATTTTGTCATTCAGTGATAATGCCGGCCTTAAAAGTATAACCATTGAGGAGGGTGTATTAAAAATCGGTGCTGCCACAACCCTGAATGAGATCAAATGTTCGGAAATAGTAGCCGGGTTTGTACCCGGGATATCACCATATCTTAAGCTGATAGCTTCAGAACCTGTCCGCAATATGGCAACTGTAGCAGGGAACATAGTCAATGCATCTCCTATAGGCGACTTCACAATAATGTTGCTTGCCCTTAATGCCGAGATAGTCACCGGGGGCACTGAAGGAACACGTATAATACCTCTGAATGAGCTTTATGCAGGGTATAAAAAGTTAACCCTGAAGAAAGGTGAATATCTGAAGACCATCTTAGTACGACATCGCCCATCCTTTTTCAGCTTTGAGAAAGTCAGCAAACGGACTCATCTCGATATTGCAAGTGTTAACAGTGCTGTTTGCGTTGATGTCATAGGAGAAAAGATTATCTCATGTTCGTTGTCAGCGGGCGGGGTTGCACCGGTACCGCTGTTTCTTAAGAAGACCGGAGACTCTCTGACCGGGGTTGTTGCATCTGCCGAAAATGTGACCAGGGCGGCTTCAGTGTTACAGGCTGAAATATCTCCAATAAGTGATGTCCGGGGCAGTGATAAATACAAGAGACTGCTGTTGAGACAGCTCTTCTTTGCCCACATGATTAAGATTTTCCCTGACAAGTTAACCTTAAACGATTTGGTATGAAAAATCTTGATTCCGTCAATCATATCAGAGGGAAGTCAGTATATCTTGATGACATACCCGAGATCAGGGGTACGCTTCATGCAGCAATCTTCGGATCACCCGTTGCACATGCCAGGGTGGTGAAGCTTGATATATCCAGGGCAGAAGCCTTGCCTGGTGTTGAAAAGGTGTTCACGTTCAGGGATATACCGGGAGAGAATGAGATAGGCGGGATAATACCCGATGAGCCTCTTTTTGCTACAGACACTGTTCATTTTAACGGGCAGGCAGTGGCTCTTGTCGTTGCCGACAGTGAGCATACTGCAAGGAAGGCTGTGAAGCTGATTGAGATTGTTACAGAACCTCTCGAAGTTATAACCGATCCGCGTGTGGCCAAAGAAAAGGGAGATTTATTGTTCCCTCCACGCACGTTCAAAATGGGTAATATTGAAGGTGTATGGGAAAGCTGCGATCATATTTTTGAAGGGAGAACCGACACCGGGGCACAGGAACATCTCTATATTGAGACACAGGGGGCATATGCCTATCCGGGCGATAACAACTCGCTTAAAATACATTCATCCACCCAGGGCCCCACTGCAATACAGAAAACTGTTTCAAGAGTACTCAATGTGCCCATGAATCATATTGAGGTAGATGTAGCTCGTCTGGGAGGTGGTTTTGGTGGCAAAGAGGATCAGGCAACAGGCTTTGCCGTAATGGCATCTCTCGCAGCATACCTGCTTCAATGCCCGGTAAAACTGACCCTTCACCGTCTGGATGACATCAGGATGACAGGGAAAAGACACCCATATAGTGCCGATTTCAGGATTGGACTCTCAAAGGATCTGAAGATCATTGCTTTCCGGGCCATGCTGTATCAGAACGGAGGTGCATCTACTGACCTGTCGCCGGCAATACTGGAGCGTACACTCTTCCATTCCACAAATGCATATTTTATTCCGAATACAGAAGTAACTGTATACAGTTGCCGGACGAATCTGCCTCCCAATACTGCTTTCAGGGGCTTCGGAGCTCCCCAGGGGATGTTCGTCATCGAATCAGCCATAGCAAAAGCAGCTGCTGAGCTTAATATACCAGCATGGAAGATACAACAGGCGAACCTGTTGAACGAAAATGATGAGTTCCAGTACGGACAGGTTGCAAAAGATGCCAGGATAAAAAAGTGCTACGACACCCTTCTACGAAGACACAATATTGAAAAGATTGCAGAAGATATTAAAGCATTCAATACCTCAAACAGCACTGTAAGAAGAGGAATAGCAATAATGCCCGTTTGCTTTGGTATCTCTTTTACAAATACAACCATGAACCAGGCAAGGGCTCTGGTACATATTTACCAGGATGGAAGTATCGGGATCAGCACCGGCGCCATTGAGATGGGTCAGGGTGTCAATACCAAGCTTGCACAGGTGGCTGCTGCAATATTTTCAGTTGATATCAGCAGGGTAAAAGTTGAGTCAACCAACACCACACGTGTGGCAAACACCTCACCTACTGCCGCAAGCTCAGGTGCTGACCTCAATGGCAACGCCCTCATAATTGCATGCAACGGCCTCCTGAAAAGGCTGAAGGATGTTGCTGCGACAATGTGCGAATGCAGCAGCGATGACATCAGCATTGAAAATGAACAAATACTTAAGAGAGGCACCTCAACTGGCATAACATGGCACCAGCTGATACATAAAGCCTTTCTGAGCAGGATAAGCCTGACTGAGAACGGACACTACTCAACCCCATATATTTACTTCGACAAGACAAAAGAGAAAGGATATCCATTTGCATACTATGTTTTTGGGGCCGCTGCCATCACAGTCACCCTCGACTGCCTGAGAGGGATTTACACTATCGATGAAGCCCTCATCGTTCATGACTTCGGAAACAGCATTAATCCTGTTATTGACAAAGGACAGATTGAAGGAGGCCTGATGCAGGGAATTGGATGGATGACAATGGAAGAGGTTGCCTATAACAATGATGGCCGGCTGCTGTCGAACAGTCTCTCCACATATAAGGTTCCTGACATCTACTCCGCTCCGAAAACTGTTGATATTCACGCTCTTGAGACGGAAGGCCCTGAACTGGCCATAATGAAATCAAAGGCAGTGGGAGAACCTCCATTTATGTATGGCATAGGTGCCTATTTTGCTTTGCAGAACGCAATCATAGCATTCAACCCTGATTACAAACCAGATTTTGATGCACCCCTTACCCCGGAAAAAGTATTGCTGAGACTCTATAGCAAAGCTATTTAACATAGCCTTTTAAACTTTCGCCTTTTGACTTTAGCCTTTTGACTTTAGCCTTTAGCCTTTAGCCTTTTTGCTTCTTGTACATCCTTCTCATCTGCCACCTTAAGCAATTTCCTCGTGTCCATTATATTGACAAGAAACAGGACAGTGCAAATTACCAGTGCAGAGTATTTTAACGAGTCTGGCACGAATATCTCCAAAACCATTACTGAGGCAATTATTATCCGCACTTCTGTAGGGCCTATCTTTCCCGCATCTATTGAGTACTTACCGGTTATCTTGTATCTCATCAGGGCAATAATGATCTCCCATCCATACATAAGAACAAACACATATCCGAGCAGCTCCCACACACCTTCAATGTAGACTATGTATCCGCACCCTATCAGCAGAATGCTCATCCAGTCAACAGTAATATCAAGTGTAAAACCAAAATATTTCCTGGGCTTATTCCTGTAATATGCAAGTCGGCCATCAAGTGAGTCGCCAAGCCAGCTTATTGCAAACCCGGCAAGGCCCAAAAAGAGAAAATATAAATTTATGTACCTGGCAAGCAGGAATGAAGAGAAGACAACAAGGTTGCCAAAGAAACCAAATGCGGTTAGCATGTTTGAGCTTACCCATGATGGGACACACTGTACCAGATAGGCAATTGCCTGCTGCTCTCCCTTCTTAAGCAGATTTGTTCTGGTGCGGTCGCGGGTAATGGATTCCAGTGCTTCACTGGTCCTATGAAAAAAGCCGGAATTTTTTTGCGGATGATCCATATAGTGCAATGATTGTTATCGTTAACCTGGCTGCCTGGCAGAAACACCATCCATAAAGAAGAGGTCCTCCCGGGGGGTAAATGATGATGGTAAAGGCATTTCATAAACTGCCTTTCGTAAGAAAGCTCCCAGGGATGTAAAATCGGAAAACTGTTTTTGTTCCTCAACGCTTATTAAGTTCCCGATTGCAAGCCTGTGCTTCTTACCTGCTTTATTAAAAATCTCCGAAGGCTGGCGTAATATGCGCACCCTCCAGTTTATCAGGCCCAGCGAATAAAAGAATGCGGAATTACCGTCAAAGAAGCGAATAGGTAATATCGGAACCTTCGCCTGGCAGATAAGATGAAGGATACCCGGCTGCCATCTCCTGTCTCTCACTTTTAATGTCAAAAGACTGAAATCAGATACCGCCCCCGAAGGGAAGAATCCGACAGGGTGACCCTCCTGCAGCCATTTAAGCGTCTGACGAACGCCATTAATGCTTGCAGCTGTGATCTTCGCCTTTTTATTACCGGTAGGAGTAACGGAGATGAAATTGTCATTCATGGCTTTAACCATTGAAAGAATGCGGTTTACCATAAATTTATAATCCTTCCTTATGCTGGCCATCATATCTATCATTATAACCCCATCGAGTCCTCCGTAAGGGTGATTGGATATGGTAATAAAAGCACCCTCAGGCAATTGTCTGAGCCGCCCGGCATTGCCAACAACATAATTCACTTTGAGGTCTTTCAGAATATTGGCAGCAAACGCCGCACCTGTATACTGGCTGGAGTTATCGTATAGCTGATTCACCCTGTCAAAGGAAAAGAGGTGCATAAGAAAACCGGCAAAATGATGACCCGTCTCACCCCTGAAAAGCGGAGAGACAGCCTCAAGGTCCTTTTCATCGATGATGCCCATGACAGAGATAACCGTATTGAAAAGATATGATCAGAGATTATCTTATAAAGTTAATGATTTGAAAGACAATTGACAATGCTATTATTCATCAGAGGGGATGTATTTTTTATCCCCCTTTTGGATTTAATAATCCATTTTACTTTGTTCAGGAGAAGTACTTCCTGAATTCCTCAGAAGTATTAATATTCAACAGGATTTTTTTATCATCCACCTCTATCCCGGCATTTCTGAAACCTGCCAGAAAATCTCTCATATGTACCTGATCATCCTCTTCAGTAATGATTCTTTCAATTACTTGCTCAGAGATCAGGAAAGGATGTCCTCCGCTACCCTCCCATGTAGGGTAAATATAGTCATACTTTTCAATGCAGGCAGAAAGAGATATTAATATTTCTTGGCTGATAAATGGATTGTCAATATTACTGACAAATGCCGGCAAAATACCCCGCAGGTTTTTTGCTCCGGTTTTAAGTGAATAGAAACGGGCCCATTCCGGGTGATCATTCAATACGACACGTGCATTTTCAGGAAGCTGTAAATTAAGTTTGTCAAGATATTGAATGCCATCACTGTTCATGACTATTACAATCTCCCTGCATCCAAATTTGCTGTACGAATCTGCAATTTTTTCCAGAAACGTCATCTCATCATTAAACCGTAATGAAAACTTTGGGATACCCATACGGGTAGACCTGCCTGCCGAAAGAATGATAGCTGAAAATTTCCTCTTCATTACCCGTGAATCCATACTGACATAATTGAGAATAAAGATACGATATAAGTCGAAAGGCTAAAGGCTAAAGTTGAAAGGCTAAAGTTGAAATCTAAAGCCTAACGGGCTTCGCTTACGGACTCTCCCCTAAATGGGGGAGGTGCCCACGTTATGTTAACAGTTTCGACTTTTGCCTTTCGCCTTTTGACTTTTGACTTTCAACTTTTGACTTTTGACTTTATAGACTTTTACTTAGTTTTGTCCTGTTATCAAACTCCGGAAAACATGTCAGGAAAATTCCATCCCATACCAATAAAGCAGCTTCTTCAGAACATTTTTGATGAGTATAAGGCAAAAGGGGCCATTTTTGGTATTCCCCGGGAGCTGTTCTATAATCCATTGCAGCACCGGCATTTTAACACCGGATTGTTTCACCATGCAATAGACAATCCGCTTGGTGTTGCTGCAGGGCCACACACGCAGATGGCTCAGAACATTATTGGTGCATGGCTTGTTGGAGCGCGCTATATTGAGCTTAAGACTGTTCAGACACTTGATGAACTTGAAGTTCCCAAACCCTGTATTGATATGCAGGATGAGGGATACAACTGCGAATGGTCACAGGAGCTTAAGATCAGTGAGAGTTTTAACGAATATCTCAAAGCCTGGATAATAATACATGTACTTAACCACAGTTTCAGAAGGGAGTCTGGTCCGGGCGTAATATTCAATATGAGCGTAGGCTATAACCTGCAGGGGATAATGAATGATAATGTTCAGTGGTTCCTTTCGAAAATGACCAATTGTTCTGCTGAGCTAAAGGAGATGAGAGATGAGGTCAGAAGCATTTATCCTGCGGTTGACAAAATCGAAATTCCAGATGTCATTTCCGACAATATCACTCTCAGCACAATGCACGGATGCCCTGCAAATGAGATAGAGGATATTGCCAGGTACCTTATTGAAGAAAAGAAACTGCATACCTTTGTAAAGCTGAACCCAACACTGCTGGGGGCGGAAGCATTAAGGGATATACTTAATAAAAAGCTGGGTTTTAAAACTCAGGTGCCCGACAATGCCTTTGAGCATGATCTGAAATTCGACGATGCCGTTAAAATCATCAGATCGCTGCAGGAGACGACTGCCAAAAACAATAAGCAATTCGGGCTTAAGCTCACGAACACTCTTGAATCAATTAACAACAAGAGCATTTTCCCTTCCAGTGTTGACATGATGTACATGAGCGGGCGTGCATTGCATCCTGTATCCGTCAATGTAGCAAAAAAGCTGCAGCAGGAATTTAACGGTGATCTTCTTCTCTCCTTCTCTGCCGGAGCAAACGCATTCAATTTTCCGGATCTGGTTAGCTGCGGTTTCAGAACCATCACTGTCTGCTCCGACATTCTCAGACCAGGTGGATATATGAGACTATCCCAGTATTTTGAGACACTTGAAAAGAGCTTTAAAGAAAATAATTGCAAAAGCATTGATGAACTTATAACGGCTTCAGCAGGGGAAAAAGAGGTAAAGGAGGCATCATTTCATAACCTGCTCAGGTATGCTGAATCAACCATCGGTGACGGTTCCTACAGAAGAGATTATATCAGGATGCCCGACATAAAGTCAAAACGTGCTCTTGGTGACTTTGACTGCATATCTGCTCCCTGCAGGGATACCTGCTCAACAAATCAGGATATTCCTGATTACATGTATTATGCTTCAAACGGGATGTTTGACAAAGCATTCGGGGTGATACTACGTACCAATCCATTCCCGTCAACAACAGGCATGATATGTGATCATCTATGCCAGGGTAAATGCACCCGTATTAATTTTGATGATCCGTTGCAGATCAGGGAGGTTAAGCGTTATGTCTCTGAGCAGGAGGAGGTATCGCTTAAGCCGGCAAAGAAGAACGGGATAAAAGTGGCGGTAATAGGGGCCGGACCTTCAGGGCTATCCTGCGCTTATTATCTTTCCCTTGCGGGCTTCAGCGTTGAAGTGTTTGAGGCAAAATCAAAAGCCGGGGGCATGGTACGGTTTGCCATTCCGGGATTCAGACTCACCGATCAGGCAATAGATAAAGATATCAAACGAATAACCGACCTTGGAGTAAAGATTAATTACAGCACCACTGTTGACAAAGAGAGGTTCAATTCACTGAGAGAAGAGTTCCAGGCAGTGTTCATTGGTGCAGGCGCACAGCTGTCTTCCCCGCTTGACATTGAAGGCTTTTCAGCAAAAGGAGTGATTGAGCCGCTGTCATTTCTCTTTGACGTGAGGCAGCATAGGGATACTGGCATAGGGAAAAATGTGGTGATAATCGGAGGTGGCAATACTGCCATGGATGCAGCACGCACAGCTTACAGGCTGGTGGGTAAAGAGGGGAAAGTGACTATTGTCTATCGAAGGACCATTAACGAGATGCCTGCCGATCAGGGAGAGATAAAAGCAGTAACAGAAGAAGGCGTAGAAATCATTGAGCTGGCAGCACCTGAGAAAATAGTTGTGAATGACGGAGCTGTCGGCGCACTGCTCTGCAGCCGCATGGAACTAAGCGGACTGGACAGCAAAGGTCGCCGGTCACCTGTAAAAATACCAGGGTCAGAGTTTCAGGTGTCATGCGATACTATTATACCTGCTATCGGACAGATGACTGATATATCCTTTATCGCATCAGAACTCCTCGTGACTGATAACGGAACATACAAAACCAAAGCCGGAAACATTTTTATAGGTGGTGATGCCATGCGGGGAGCATCCACAGCGATAAACGCTATCGGCGACGGCCGTAAGGCAGCAAACGAGATAATGCAGCTGTTCAATATAAATTTTGCCATTGACAAACCGGAGCAACGTAAAAATCACACTGTCAGGGAGCTGGTGATAAAAAGATCTCAGCGTCTTTTTGCCCCTGAGATGAAAGAGCTCCCGCTGAATGAAAGAAGAAGCTTTTCCCTGGTAAGCGGGACAATGGACAGAGAGACGATTATGTCCGAAGCTTCAAGATGCCTCTATTGTGATGAGATATGCAATATATGCACTACCGTATGCCCTAACTTTGCAAACCGCAGCTATGAGGTGCAACCATTCAGCGTAATGCTGAAAAAAGCTAAACTTCAGGACGATGGCACCATTGAGGTGACAGATGACAGGCTTTTTGAAGTAAAACAGCAATACCAGATATTAAACATAGCCAATTACTGCAACGAGTGCGGTAACTGCTCCACCTTCTGCCCCACTTCGGGAGCACCATATAAGGATAAACCTAAACTTTACCTGACAATACCGGCGTTCAATACTACCAGTGAGGGTTACTATTTTGCCAGACTGAAAGAAAGAGTGAATCTTATATACAAAAAGGACAATAATATCACTACCCTGACTGAATTACCGGAAGGTTATCTGTATGAAAATGATTTTGTCTCTGCCAGATTCAGCAGTGATGAATTCTCCATCTCAGATGTAAAGTTTAAAACCCCATGCATGAGAGAAGCACGCTTTGAAAGAGCAGCCAGGATGTTCATCATCATTCAGGGAGCAAAGTCCGTTTGCTAGCTTTCCCGGTACGGCGGGCAAACGACAGCATCAGCAATGCAGAAAGCAAAGCCGTTGCTGCCCCGAAATAAAAAGGGATATGCGAGTTTACTTTATCGTATAACAAGCCTGCTATAAGGCTTGCCGGTAAAAGGGTTATGCCAAGCAGTGCATTATAAATACCCAAACCTGTTCCTTTTTTGTTTTCATCAATAATATCTGAGACAAACGCTTTCTGAATCCCGTCAGTTGCTGCAGAGTAGAAGCCATATAATGCAAACAGGGCTATAATCGTTACAATGCTCCCTGTGACGCCGAACCCGTAATATACAATTGCATATATCAGGAACCCGGCAATAAGTATCTTCTCCTTTCCCACCCTGTCAGCAAGAGCTCCAACGGGAATTGAAAACAAAACAGAAACAACACTTGTGACAAGGTACACCAATGGTATGAATGCCACCTTTACCCCCACCTCATTTGCCTTTACCATCAATAGCGCATCAGTGGAATTTCCAAGGGTGAAAATGAAAATGATAAAGAGAAAGAGATAGTATTTCTTCGGAAAATCGCTGAAATGGAATTTTTTAAATAAAGTCTCCTTGTTTTTCTTCGCATCCTTTATACCGAAAATTATGACCAGTATCCCAAGTATTGATGGAATACCGGCAAGCAGAAAGATAAGCCTGTAGTTACCCGGAAGAAAATAAAGCAGTACAAAAGCAGCCAGCGGCCCAACTATTGCTCCGCTGTTGTCCATCGCTTTCTGTAATCCAAAGCTCTTGCCAGACTCTCCATTGGTAACCGAACCGGCAACAAGGCTGTCGCGGGGCGCGGTACGGATTCCCTTACCAAAGCGCTCAACAAACCTGAGGTACAAAACCTGCATTGGCGAGACAACAAACGAATATAATGGTATGATTATGGCAGAAATAGCATATCCAATTAACATAAAAGGTTTGTTCTTCCCAATCCTGTCGCTCCAGAATCCGGAAAGAGTTTTCACAAGGGCGGCAGTGCTCTCGGCAATGCCTTCTATAAGAGAAAGACTGGTCTTTGAGGCTCCGATAGACATCAGAAACATTGGCATTACCGAGTAAACCATCTTTACAGAAGTGTCAGTGAGAAAACTTGTCAACCCTGTAAAAAGGATGTTCCTGTTAAAACCGAAAAATTTTTTCTCCCTGTTATTCATGACTCATAAAGATCCGATTCAGTTACAAATTGAAATGTCTCTTCATTTTCGACTCCGTCATTACAAATGAGCTGTAAAACTGAGTTATATTTTTTATTACGGAAAAACGAGTGGTTACAAAGTTGTGATAATCTTCCATATCATTGCAATAAACCTTAAGAAGAAAATCATAATTCCCTGAGATATAGTAACACTCCATTATCTCATCAAGATTCTGCATCTCCCTCTCAAACTCTTCAATTGCCTCCCTGGTATGTGAGTTAAGTGATACTGAGATATAGACTATCAGCCTCTTCCCAAGCAGCTTGGGATCCAATAAAGTGAGGTACTGTTTGATATACCCGCTTTTCTCCAGCTTTTTTATCCGCTCATGTATAGGTGTAGTTGACAAATGAAGCTTCTCAGACAGCTCTCTGATAGTAATCCGGCTGTTGATCTGAAGAATATTCAGTAACTTTATATCAATCTCATCCAGTGGTCTCATATAGCCTGATTTTCTATTAAGATTAAAAATTGTCATCGTGAATATAATATTTTTCTGTAATTTTTATCATTAATGGAATATATTTCCGTAATTTTTGTCATTGTAAGAAATTTATTACACTTTATTTAACTTGCAAAGAATTTTCACAACACAAGCAAAGCAATGATTCAACCTATTGACAGGATAACAAATGAGAAGGCACTTAACAATGCCGTTAAGAGATTCAAAGAGAAGGGAATAATTCTCCCCACATTTGAGCAGCAGAGAAACCCCGGGCTTATACCTGACAAGATCAAGGTGAAGCTGAAAAACATTGGTCTGTGGGATATTAACCCGCTGAACCTGTTTCGCATAACATGGAAGAATGAGCCAAAAGAGACAGGAGGTCTCTTTGGTAATGTTAATTATATTGAATTGCCAAAGGAACTTACCGGTGTTGATGCGCGGATTGTCCTTCTCGTTGGTAAATGGTTTCCCACAGGGGCTCACAAGGTAGGCGCCGCCTATGGCTGTCTGGCTCCAAGGATAATAACCGGTGGTTTTGATCCCACATATCACAAGGCTGTCTGGCCGTCAACAGGAAACTATTGCCGCGGAGGTGCCTTCGATTCAAAGGTGATGGGAACGGAGTCCGTTGCTATCCTTCCCGAGGAGATGAGCAAAGAACGCTTCAGGTGGCTGCGTGATGTTATAGGTTCTGAGGTGATTGCAACCCCGGGCTGTGAATCAAACGTAAAGGAGATTTATGATAAATGCTGGGAGATACGTCGTACAAGACCCGACTGCATTATTTTCAATCAGTTCGATGAGTTTGGTAATTGTGCCTGGCATTATAATACCACCGGGCGTGCCGTTGAGGATGTGTTCAATCTGTTAAAAGATAAGCACAGCAGACTCGCAGGATATGTCTCTGCAACCGGATCAGCAGGCACAATAGCTGCCGGAGATTACCTTCGCACAATAGCACCTCATATAAAGGTGGTTGCCTCTGAAGCATTACAGTGTCCCACACTTCTTATGAATGGTTTCGGAGGACACAGGATTGAAGGCATAGGTGACAAGCATGTTCCATGGGTACATAATGTTAAAAACACCGATGTGGTTACTGCAATAGACGATGAGTACTGCATGAGAATTCTTCGCCTGTTCAATGAAAAAGAGGGACATGAATATCTGAAGATGGCAGGTGTGGACTCTGAAGTCATTAATAACCTCCACCTTATTGGTATATCAGGAATAAGCAACATGATATCAGCCATTAAGGCAGCAAGGTATTTTGAGATGACTGAAGATGACATTATTGTAACCATCGCCACTGACTCCGCCGACATGTACGGGTCAAGAGTAGACGAACTGAGAGAGGAACGTGGTGCTTACAACTCCATTCAGGCAATAAAGGACTATGAAAAATGTATCCTCGGAATAACCACAGATAATATGAAGGAATTGGGATATAATGACCGTAAGGCCATTCATAACCTGAAATATTACACCTGGGTTGAGCAACAGGGCAAGGAGACAGAAGAGCTGAACCAGTTATGGTACGACAGGGAAATCTGGAACAAAATGTTCTTCCAGGTTGACAGATGGGATGAGCTTATTAAAGAATTCAATGACAGAACTGGATTGCTAAAAGAACTTTAGTAACTAACTTTGCTGTAACCAATAAACTTCCATGCCATGAATACCGGGAAATTTGTATTCAAATGTACCGATTGCGGCCAGGAATTCTCCAGCAACAAGGTTGAATATCTTTGTCCCGCATGTAGCAGGGACAAAAGTACTATTACACCTCCCAGGGGGGTCCTTAAGGTTGTCTACGACTATCAGAAGATATGGGAGACACGTAAAGACTTCTATGAGATAAAGAGTAACGGGTTTCTTGATCTTTTACCTGTTGAGGATGTCTCAAACATGCCTCCGCTAAAGGTTGGAGATACCCCACTTTATCTTATTAAAAAGATTGATGACAACCTGTTACCTTTTGCGCTTTACCTTAAAGACGATTCACAAAACCCGACTTACTCCTTCAAGGACAGGGCCTCTGCCCTTGTGTCGGCTTACGCAAAGGAGAATAGCATCAATACCATTGTTGCTGCATCGACTGGTAACGCAGGTTCCTCACTCGCAGGCATCTGCGCTTCGCAACATCAGAAAGCAATCATTATGGTTCCTGAAAAGGCACCTCTTGCAAAGCTCACACAGATTATCATGTACGGTGCTTCAATAGTACCTGTTAGAGGCACCTACGATGAAGCCTTTGACCTGAGCATAAAAGCCACTGAAGAGTTTGGATGGTACAATCGTAACACTGCCTTTAATCCCTTTACCATTGAAGGTAAAAAGACTGTTTCTTATGAAATTGCCGAACAATTGAAATTCAGTGTGCCCGACAGAATATTTGTCCCTGTGGGCGACGGGGTAATAATCTCAGGTGTATATAAAGGGTTCGAGGATCTGCATATGCTGGATCTCATTGACAGGATGCCTGTCATTGTTGCAGTTCAGGCAGAAAAGAGCGATAACCTTGTAAGGAACATCGGCAAAGACAAATTTGAAATCAGACCATCAACAACCATTGCCGACTCCATTTCGGTGGATATACCGAGGAATTTTTATATGGCCCAGAAGTATATCCGTCAGTATGGAGGAGAGACAATTACTGTTACTGATGATGAAATAACAAGAGCCTCTGCATCACTTTCAAAAAACACAGGTCTTTTTGCTGAACCGGCAGCTGCAACGGCCTTTGCCGGGATGATGGAGTATAACAGGCAAGGCAGGATTGAAAAAGGATCGTCCAATATAGTTTTGCTTACCGGAAGCGGACTGAAGGATCTGAGATCCGTTCAGGGCTTGCTGAATATGCCGGAGGCCATTGCTCCATCTCTGGAAAACCTGAAAAAAATTTTTTCATGATAAGTTTTACGCTCAACCATTTAAATAGAAACTTTTCCGGCGATCCGGAAGAATCCCTCCTGGAGCATCTGAGGCTCGAACAGAAGATCACCTCTCCCAAAGACGGGTGCTCGGGACAGGGAGTGTGCGGTGCCTGCTCTGTGGAGATCAACGGGAAAATAAGGATGGCCTGCCGCATTAAGATGAAAGATATCAGAGGAGCGGAGGTGAACACAATTGAAGGTCTTCCCAAAGAGTTCAAAAATGCCCTCAGTAAACAGTTTGCAGAGAAGGGTGCCGTTCAGTGTGGGTTCTGCTCTCCAGGTATGATAATGAGGGCAAAGGGCTTGTATAATATCAACACATCACCCTCACGTGAAGAAATAAAAAAAGCGATCACTCCTAACCTCTGCAGGTGCACTGGGTATGTAAAGATAATCGATGCCATTGAAGCCGCTTTCAGTGAGCTGAAAGGACAAAATGAAAACAAAAAACAGCAGTCGGCATTAATAGGCGAGCGTTATCCTAAGTACCAGGCAGTTGAAACAGCACTCGGCCTTCGCGACTTTGTTGATGACATGCGGTTTGATGGAATGGTGCACGGGGCACTGAAATTTTCAGACCATCCAAAGGCTGTGGTCAGAGAGATAGATATTTCTGAAGCAGTGAAGATTGATGGCGTAATAAGAATCTTTACGGTAAAAGACATACCCGGCTCACACTACACAGGTCTGGTCTATCCCGACTGGCCACTGATGATTGATGTTGGAGAGACAACAAGATATATCGGCGACGTTATCGCAGGTGTTGTCGCGGAGACAGAGGCTATTGCCAGGAAAGCCGTATCTCTTATCAACGTCCGTTATGAAGTGCTTGAGCCTGTCACCGACATGCACCACGCAGCCAGGCCTGACAGTGCTCATGTTCATCCCGACAGGGCAAATGTTATTGAGACCTCCGGCATAAGGTTTGGTGATGTTGACAAAGCATTCAGGGAAGCTGCTTTTGTCTCATCAGGCATTTACGAGACTCAGCGTATTGAACATGCATTCCTTGAAACCGAAACAGCTATTGCGCTCCCCGATGAAAATGGCATACGGCTATATAGCCAGGGACAGGGCGCTTATGTGGATCGTAAAGCTGTAGCAACTATACTGGACCTGCCACAGGAAAATGTAAGGGTCGTGCAGATCCAGAACGGTGGCGGATTCGGAGGTAAGGAAGATATCACCGTTCAGGGACATGCTTCACTGTTTGCATTCATACTTAAGAGGCCCGTAAGGGTCCATCTGACAAGGGAAGAGTCAATTATTATGCACCCTAAACGCCATCCTGTCTGGATGGAAATTAGTCTCGCCTGCAACAGCATAGGAAAATTCACCGGGGTAAAACTCAATGCTATTGGTGACACCGGGGCATACGCTTCCGTTGGAACCAAAGTTATGGAACGTGTTGTAGGCCATGCTACCGGGGGCTATACTATCCCGTCCGTTGACATTAAGGCAGTAACCGTTTATACCAACAATATACCCTCGGGAGCCATGCGTGGCTTTGGTGTACCACAGGTAGTATTTGCCGTTGAGAGCTGTATTGATGACATCTGCCGGCAGAGTGGCTTTGACCGTTGGCAGATACGCTTCGACAATGCACTTGAAGATGGAAGCAAAACCGCTACCGGCCAGGTGCTGAGAGGTGTCGGACTGAAAAAGACATTGCTGGCAGTAAAAGATGAGTTCAGGAAAGCACGTTATGCAGGCATAGCATGCGGATTGAAAAACACCGGTGTTGGAAACGGAATGGTTGACGACAGCGATGTTACTGTTGAGATCGTTTCCGACAAAAAAGTGATAATAAATCACGGCTGGAGTGAAATGGGTCAGGGGATACACACAATGGCTATTCAGACACTCCACCAGGAGACAGGAATAGATCCGGAAATTATTGAGGTTAAAGTAGACACCTTGGCAGGACTGCCGACTGGTATGACCACATCCTCAAGGGCTACCGCACTGGCAGGAAACGCACTGATAGACGTTGCTAAAAGAATACGTGAAGACCTTGGCAAAGGAACGCTGGCACAACTTGCCGGACGCATATACAAGGGTAAATTTGTATGCGACTGGACATGTAAGCCAGGGGCTGATACCGAAGAACCGGTAATTCACTTTGCTTATGGGTATGCAACACAGGTTGTAATACTCGATGACAACGGCGAAATAAAAAAGATAATTGCAGCACACGATGCCGGGAAAATAATGAACCGGATGCTCTTTGAGGGTCAGATAGAGGGGGCTCTCCACATGGGCATGGGTTATGCACTGACAGAGGACCTGCCAATGAAAGATGGGCGCCCGGTAAGCCTTAAGTTCAACGATCTGGGTATAATAAGGGCTTCAGAGATGCCGGAGATGGAAATCATTGGCGTTGAGGAGAAAGACCCTGTGGGACCATACGGCGCAAAAGGTATCGGAGAGATAGGCCTGGTGCCCACTGCTGCTGCAATAGCAAATGCACTTTGCTCCTTCGACGGTATAAAAAGGACCAAACTGCCAATGAAAAGAAAGAAATAAAACACCCACTTAATATTTTACAAATGCCTCTTCTTCTTAAAAATGCAACCTTCATAGACTGGCAGTCACTGAATTTTACAAGCCGGAATATACTTGTTTTTGAAAATGACCCTGAAATAAAATTTGTTGAAGATGACTATTCCATGCCACTCAATACGCAGACACTTGACTGCAAAGGCAGATTTGTCACAAAATCATTCGGGGTAGGACATCATCATGTCTATTCGGCCCTGTCAAGAGGCATGGGAGCACCAAAGAAAAATCCAGCAAATTTCCATGAGATACTTAAATATGTATGGTGGACACTGGATAAATGTTTGGATGAGAAGATGATAGAGTCAAGTGCGCTTGTCACTGCCATGGAGTGTGCAAAGACCGGTTCAACCTTCGTCATTGATCATCATGCATCACCACATGCTGTAAAGGGTTCTCTTGAAATAATTGCAGCTGCTTTTGAAAAAGTAGGTCTCTCTCATCTGCTATGCTATGAAATATCTGACAGGGATAAATCCCTTATTGCAAAGGAGGGATTGCAGGAGACAGAACAATACCTGAAAAGCCGTCAGGGGCTGGTTGGTCTTCATGCTTCATTTACGGTTGGGGACGACACGCTGATAGCAGCCGTTGATCTGATGAACAGGTATGACTCCGGCATTCACATTCATGTTGCCGAGGATATTTATGATCAGGAAATGTGCATCAGAAAGCACGGGAAAAGAGTCATAAAAAGGCTCAAGCAATCTGGGACACTCGCTTCTGGCAAAACAATACTTGCACACTGCCTGCATCTCGACGAGGATGAGAAGGAGATAATAAGGGAATCGGGATGTACGGTGGTACAAAACTGTGAAAGCAACTTAAATAATAACGTTGGATATTTCAATGGGCACGATCTCGGAGAAAGGATCATGCTGGGTACCGACGGTATGCACAGTGATATGCTTCAGAGTGCAAAATCATCATTCTTTGTAGGTCAACGTTATGACAATATAAACTATAAAACTGCCTATAAACGGTTCCGCCATATTCACCATTATCTAAGCGAAAATGGTTTTTCTGGTGATGGCGATAACAACCTTGTGGTTCTTGACTACAATTCACCCACGCCGATTGATAAGGACAATTTCTTCGGTCATTTCCTGTTTGGCATCACATCAAATCATGTAAACGATGTTATATCGAACGGAAGGCTCATTGTCAAAGATCGTAAGATCCTTACCGTGAATGAGGAAGAGATCTTAAAGGAATCGCATGTGCAGGCGAGAAGGCTGTGGGAGAAGATGTCTCGGGCGGAATTCCACAAATAAAGCATCATTTTTGTATCGGTAATCTGCCCCCCTGGGTCCGTATCACCTGACAAACATTAACGTTTCGTTAACTGAAATTTTAACTATAATTATAGTATATGTTCATAACTTATAGTATGTTTGTATAAACTATTTTGTTATGAAAGAGATCACCAAGGCACAGGAAGAGATACTCAAAGCGGTATGGGATATAGAGAAAGGAGCAGTAAGCGATGTTGTTGACAGGCTTTCTGAACCTAAACCTGCCTATAATACTGTAGCAACAGTTATTAAGGTACTTGAGAATAAAGGGTATATTGCCCATCATACTTATGGTAAAACCAACGTTTACTATCCATTGATATCAAAGAAAGAGTACGCCTATCATGTTGCAAAGGAGGCTTTCACAGGCCTTTTTAACGGGTCGCTTAACCAGATGGTATCATCATTTGTAAAAAACAAAGACATCAGTGTAAATGAGCTCGAAGAGCTTAAGCAATTGCTGGAATCGGAAATTCAAAAACAAAAGAGGTAAAATGGAACTGATACGGTACATTCTTATATCAACCACCTGCATGAGCATCTCATTCATTCTCTACAGGCTGTTCCTGAGAAAAGATTTACATTTTAAGTATCTCAGGATTTTCCTGACAGGATCCCTTTTGCTTTCATTGTTGCTTCCATTGCTGAGTATCAGGCTTGATTATTCGGAACTTTTCAGACATACAGCTACCGGTTTAAACGGGTACATGATAGTTCAGCCTGTGGAAGAGATAGTTGCATCACCTGCTGCCGGGAAAGGATTCTTTACAACTCACCTTGCGCTCCTGGTTGGGATTTATCTTGCCGTAGTTTTGCTTTTCTCACTTCGGATATTCATTCAGCTTATTAATCTGCTCAGGCTTTATGTCTGTTCTGAAAAAGAAAAGAGAAGCAAAAACATAATACTCACCTCATCATCAATAAAAAGTCCGTTTTCTTTCTTTCGTCTGATTTTTATTCCGGCGGACATTTCAGATAACGAAGAGGTTGAGAGCATAATAGCACACGAAAACATTCATGCATCGCAGTATCATTCTCTGGACAATCTGCTTATTGAGCTCATATCGGCCGTAATGTGGTTCAATCCGTTTGTATGGAGGATGAAAAGCTCACTGCATCTGGTGCATGAGTATCTTGCAGACGAAGGAGCACTCGATACCGGCATTGACAGGCTCAGGTATCAAACGCTCCTCCTTAACCATGTTTCTGAAGAGAGCCTTGTCTGCCTCTCCTCAGGTTTAAACCATTCATTAATTAAAAAACGAATGATTATGATGACCAAAAGTAAAAACAATCAGGGTAAAAAACTAAAAATTCTGACATTGGTACCGCTGTCAGCACTATTATTGCTGGCCGTGGCTCTCTTGAATGGCCTCTTCCCGCAGCAGGCTAAAGCTGCGAAGTCTGAGACTTCTGCATTGATGCCTCTCAACATTACTTCTTCACAAACCTTAACTCTTCCTGAGGATACCTTAAAGAAAAAGGTAATAATAATTAAATCTTCCGGCGAAAATAAAGAAGGCAAAAAGTGTGATAAAAAGTGCGAAAGGAAATCATGGGTAATAAAGGATGCAAACGTCGAAATAAACAACAGCGGAGACACATTAACATATGTTATCGTTGCGGATGGGGAAAATCATAAAAAGGTTGTGAAATGCGAAGAAACTGAAACCTTTACAGTAATGGATAACGACTCAACAGTTGTAGTTGAAAGCGTTGAAGCAAAAAAATGCAAGTCGGGGAAGTTTATTATAAAAACCACAGATAAATCTATAGACGAGAATACACTTATTCTCCTTGATGGTAAGGAGATAAGTAAGGAGGAGATGGATAAAATTGACCCGGAATTAATTTCAAATATAGTTATTAAGAAGGGAAAGGAACAAATGAAGAAAGAAGGATACAGCGACAAGTATGACGGTATTATTAAGATAACCACAAAAAAATAAGGTTACGTCCATGAATAAAAAGCCCCGTGAGAGGTTCTCTGACGGGGCTTTTGGTTTTATAATAATACTCTCATGGCTTACGATGCTGACGGGTCTTCAACAATCCCCATAAATACAATGGTGCCGGTATATATTTCCCTGATGAAATAGACGAAAGGTCTGTTTATCAGAATCTCCGGTGATGGTCCTGCAGAAGTTACTCCAACGGATACAACGGTTGCTGCTGCTGCTTCAGTACCCTCTTCATCAGTTGCTATGTAGGTCTTATGCAATATGTCATATACTTTCAGACCGGTGTTTGACATATTGCTGAAGTCGGCAAAATCTGTAAAAGCAAGCTTCATCCCCAGGTTTTGCATATCCTCTACCATAGTTCTCTTATATTCATATTTGAATTTCGGGAGGTAAATCTGGCACTCCTCGCCGGCGTTTTCCAAAGATTTTTCCAATTCCTGCCAGGACGCTGCATCCAGTGAGGAAACGACAGCTGCCGGAGTCACTCCCTCATCAGGAAGTGCAATTACCATGGTATAATTGCCCTGACCATAGGGAAGATCCACAATAGTGGCATTATTCTTATGAAATGAGGAGACAACGGTTTTCTTTGTCATAGTAGATACATTCTTCGTAATACCGGAGCTAAGATAAAACGGTCTCTCGCTTGTATTGTCAGGATCAAACTTCTCTTTCCATTTGCCATTGAAATAGATCGCATTTATTAGTAACAACCGCGTTCCCGGATCCAACTGACTGATCATTTTCTTAATCTTGTCGTTAGTCTTTTCTGCTATCCATGAATTGATCAGGTCAACACTCCCCTGATTGTGTGCATCAAAGGATTTTGTCTCCGCCTCATAATAGGTCTCCAGTGCCTGAAGAAATCCCTCTTTTACAATAAAATTCTGTTCGACCCACACAGAATTTGCAATATTCATTACCACTCTTTCATCAACCGGAACCATCTCTGACATAAGTTTCAGGTAGGCATCGTTAATCTCATCAAGAGTCTTTCCGTTCAGAGAAAGAGCCTGAAGCATCTCATTATATGTTTCTCCGGAGGCTCCGTTAAGCGTCATTGACAATGCGCTTGAAATGCTGAACGGAGATATCATGATATTTTCTGATATCGTATTACTGCCAGTAATCTCTTTGAACAGGTTAAATGCAAAATTATTGGATTGGTCAACAACCTCTTTTTGTTTTTCTGTAAGAAGGATTGGTACCGGATCTCCCGGGGTGTCTTTTGTTTTTTCACACGAGACCAACAGAGAAGTGAAAACCGCTAAAGACAGTATTCCTAAAACAAAAGAAGATTTTTTCATGGCAATTAGTTTTAGACAGGTTTATTGACAATGCACAAAAACTATACCAGAATTTCAGGTAACTAATTTTTCTGTTCGTGCAACAAGCTGTGTTTCAGATATCTTTCACCATCCAGAGAGTGCAGGCAAAATGGCCTGAGTAGCCCAATGGCTCTTCAATCTGTCTGAATCCTGCTTTCTCATACATATAAAGAGCCCTTCCCAGCTGAGGGAAGCTCTCAAGATATACCTGGGTATACCCCATTTGTTTAGCCGATTCGATGCATTTTTCAAGCAGAGATCTGCCAATACCTTTACCTCTTGATTCAGGCAGGAGATAGAATTTAACGAGCTCAACGCATCCTTCAGGCAACCTCTCTGTTGGATATAATCCACAACCACCGGCCACCCTGCCATCTTCTTCCGCCACCCAGTAACAGGATCCAGGCTCCTGAAACAATTCATACAGACGGTCAGTCTTTGGATCTGAATATACAGTCCCGGTCTTCGGTATTCCAAATTCATGGAATACGCTCCTGATAAGCTCAGCCAGCAATTGGTTATCACCCTGCTGAATTGGTCTGATATTTACCATATTGTTCCTCCCTTCTGACATTTGATTAAAATCATCCGTAGAGACATGGCATGCAACGTCTCTACAACAACGACAATAACAACAGAACAAATAAATATACGAAAAAAAACGGTTATTTCAAGTAGAGACGTGGCATGCAACGTCTCTACGGAATTTTGCCATACCAAATATTTGGCCCTTCTATTATGATCTTTTAACAATGTTTTTCTTCAGCTCATCTGCAATTTTTAATAATTTTCCTCGTCTTTTCACTGCATTTACTTTGCATCATTTTAAAATAGACTATATGAAATTATTCAAATCCGTTTCCTTTATTCTCTTTTTGATGTTGTGCGGACAAAGTGTCATGGCGCAGCAAAAAGGATATTACAGGTTTCCCACAATTCATGGCAATGATGTTGTATTCACTGCCGAAGGTGATCTGTGGAAATTTAACCTTCTCACCAATGTATCTGTAAGGCTCACTACCGGCCATGGTGTTGAGTCCAACGCCAGCTTTTCTCCCGATGGAAGCATGATTGCTTTTAACGGGCAATATGAGGGACCAACTGAAGTGTATGTTATGCCTTCAGGCGGCGGGACACCCAAACGTCTTAGTTATGAAGAGGGAAACCCCATTGTATATGGATGGACTCCCGATGGCAGGGTTTTGTACTCCACTTCGGCTTACTCCACCTTACCTAATGCCCAGCTTGTAAAAGTAAATCCTGCTGACAGAAGCACTGAAATTGTGCCTCTGGCACAGGCAGACCAGGGTACAATTACCTCTGACGGTGAGATGGTATTCACACGTCTGCGTGACCAGGGTAGTCATACTAAACGATACAAGGGAGGAACAGCCCAGAACCTATGGAAATTTGATGGCACCAATGAAGCTGTTGCCATCACTCCTGATTATCCGGGCACAAGCAAAAATCCGATGTTTTATAACGGAAGGATATATTTCCTTACCGACCGTGATGGCACCATGAATATATGGTCAATGAAGAGCGATGGCTCGGATCTTAAACAGCATACCAAATCAGTTGGATGGGATCTTGAGGATGCTGACCTTTCGGATGGTAAAATTGTTTGTCAGCAGGGTGCCGATATTATGCTTTATGATATTGCTTCCGACAAATCCGGGATCCTTGATGTAAACCTTATTTCTGATTTTGATCAGAAGCGTATACAGTGGATAAACGATCCCAAGTCAAAAATATCCAACGCTGATCTTTCTTATAAGGGAGACCAGGTGGTTCTTACTTCCCGCGGACGTGTATTCACTACCCCGGCAGATGGTGGCAGATGGTCGGAGGTAACCCGCAAGTATGGTATCAGGTACAAGGATGCTACATATTTCAATAAGGAGAATGAGCTTCTGATGCTTTCTGACGAATCTGGTGAATTTGAGATATGGAAAGCTGATAACTATGGATTCACCTCTCCTGCACAGGTTACTTCAGGATCAAAAAACATCATCCAGGATTTTCAGGCATCACCTGACGGTAATTATATTGTTTACAGCGAGAAAGACAACAGGCTTCTGCTCTGGTCAAAGGAGAAAAAGAGCAGTACCCTTATTGCTGAAAATGCATTTGGCTTCTCAGGCCCGTATTCCTGGTCACCCGACAGTCACTGGTTTGCCTATAACGACGCAAGCGCCAGCCAGATTAGTTTTATAAAAATATATAATGTAAAAACAGGTAGCTCATACAAGGTTACTGACGACAGGCTTGAAAGCATTATGCCCCGCTTCAGCAACGATGGAAAATGGCTCTATTTTATCTCAGAGAGGACATTTGATAATTCTGTAGGAAGCCCGTGGGGAAGAAGGCAACCTGAGCCATATTATCAGAATGCTGCAAAAATTTATGCCCTGGCACTTGACCCAAAGGCAGTATTTCCATTCATTGAACAAAATGAACTGACTGCACAGAAAGATGAAACGGTGAAACCGGCAGATGAGAAAGACGCTAAGGCGGATAAGAAAAAAACCGATAAGACAAAACCGGATATTAAACCCGAGCTGATAACCGACCCTGAAAACATAGCTTCAAGGTTATATGAAGTGCCGATGAAAAGCGGAAACATTGGTAACCTTGCAGTTAATGATGAATGGCTGTACTGGACTGAGTACGACCCAACAACTTATTCAGCATCGCTTAATGCATTGAAAATATCCAACAAGAAAGATAATGAAGTGGTAAATATTGCACAGGGCATCTTTGGTTTTACACTCTCCGGCGACGGGAAGAAACTGCTTATCAGGGATAAGAACGGCATAAGCGTACTTAATGCCGACGGTTCAAAACCTGATGCAAAAAGGAACAGCGTCGACCTGGCAAAATGGGCCTTTACAATTGATCCGGTTGAAGACTGGAAGCAGATGTTCACCGATGCCTGGCGTATGGAGCGCGATTATTTTTATGACAGGAAAATGCACGGCGTTGACTGGCAGGGTATATATGATCGTTATCGGCCTCTTGTTGACCGTGTGACTGACCGCTACGAGCTTGACGATGTTCTGGCACAAATGATCTCTGAGTTATCTGCTCTT
>Ga0116170_10001436_pt1 | contig 24010 bp, 28 predicted proteins | sample AD_JPNHW1_MetaG_FD_89797 | JGI IMG/M metagenome (GOLD analysis project Ga0116170, IMG submission 89797) | Active sludge microbial communities of municipal wastewater-treating anaerobic digesters from Japan - AD_JPNHW1_MetaG | ecosystem: Engineered > Bioreactor > Anaerobic > Digestate | place... | reverse complement strand
CTTCAGCAATTTATAGAGCCAGTTCCTGAACGGCCAGGGAATTGAAGCGACCAGCCCTTTGAGTCTCATTGTTTTATTCTCATCCCCTTTTCTCGATTTCTTTATTTGGTCGTGCATATACAACGAAACCTCCTTCAACGTCAGTTTGTCGGCATCGGGCACATGAATGGTTCCCATCTGCTGTTCTTTCAGCAATATACTCACCATGGCATCGATGTGTTCCCTGTGAATTATGTTACCACGCCTTACATAAGTGTTTAGTTCAGGTACTTCGGCAGCCAGTGCCCGGGCAACAGCCAGTGTGAATATATGCGTGAGGGTAATCTTCAACCCTTCAGCTCGTTTGCGTTTGATATAATCTTCAAGGCCGGTGATGTCGAGTTCCACAAAACCAAGAATTTTCGAATCGACAGGCTTCCTGTAAATTGAAGATGCGACCTTCCGCCAGGTACTGTTATAGTCAGTGTGAGTTTGCATTGAGTAAATATGAATTATACGGGCTCCCCAAATCAATAGCTTGCAGGCATCAACTCCAAATATTAACGCAGTAAAAGGCAGGAAACGAGTTAAAACGAAGTCACTTTTGCCTGAAAAGGCTATTAATTATCAACAGGGAGACACCCTTTTATTTGAACCACTAAGATCATGAAAATCGGAATACTCTGCTCCGCTTCCTTAAATAAATTCAATTTTGAAGCCCTGTCGCATATCGTGATTAAACATAAAGCACAGGGTGTTTGCTGTTTTATTGATACCAGGCCCGGGAAAACCGATTTTGAAAGGTTTATTGAGAATGCAAGGGAGAGGCATGGTTTCTATGTTTTATTGATGTCGGCATATAAGCTGTTCAACAAAAAATTTAAAAAAATCGACATCAAATCATACTGCCAGAGCCGCGATTTGTGCTATTTTGAAACTGCTGATCCGTATTCGGCTGACCTTATTGATGTGATCAAAGGCCAGAAAATTGACATACTCGTTCACCTATCAGGTTTTGACAGCGTGATTAAAAAGCCTTTGCTTGAGGCCACACCGCTTGGTGTTCTTGGTTACCATCATGGCGACATGCGCGAATACCGCGGGCAGCCACCGGCATTCTGGGAATTGTATTACGGCGAATCATCCGTTGTAACCACCATCCTGAAACTTAATGAGTGGGAACATACAGGAATGCTGGTTGCTGAAAAACAAACTCCGATAAACAAAGCAGATTCGCTCCTTGCTTTGCGCAAACGTATGTTCTCCTCCACTACCGATCTTATGGCTCATGCCATTGATAAATTCAATGACGGTAATTTTAGTCCTTCTTCTCCTGACCTTTATGGCACACTCTATTCCTATCCTGCAATCTGGGAATGGTTTGTACTGCAGTACAGGATTGTTTTGCGCAGATTAAGACTAAAGTTGTCGCAACTGCCGGCAGGCAGTTTTAGAAATTTCGGCTTACCCGTTATGAGGTTCTGGCAACGCTGACAATCAGCAAATTCAAAAATTCCTTCTACGATTCATCCCCAACCGGAGCAAATCATTGCTGCCGGCATTTCGCTTTGCCTCATTATCACTTACCTTTGGTATGAAAAAAGTCACATGATGATAAGAGTCATTTCGCCAAAAAATATACTCCGGATACTTGCCGGCCTGTCAATACTGATTTTCATGAGTTCATGCGAACCTCTTGCTACCGGGTTTGATGACACTGAAGATGCCACCATGTACCAGGCTTCGTCGCTCAGGCAGGCTCCCCAACCTGATTCTGCCATCCTGGTCATGACATGGAACATCAGGTTCGCAATTGGCCGTTCACCCTGGTTTGGTGATGCCTGCGGCAACAACACTGTGTTCACTAAAGAGGAAGTAATGCCTCATCTCGATTCAATCGTGCAGGCCATCAACATGACAAAACCTGATATACTGATGCTGCAGGAGTGCGATGTCGCCTCGCAGCGGACAGCCTATATAAATGACCTTCAGTATATTATCGACAACACATACTTCAACTATGCCGCTTATGTGCCTGAATGGAAAGCACAGTATATCCCCAGCGATGGCCTTGGCCGCATGGACATGGGACAGGTCATACTTTCGCGCTGGTCGATAAGGGATTCGAAGCGGATTAACCTGGTAACCAGGGGCGACCAGAGCGGACTGGTGAACTATTTCTACCTGCATTCGTGTATCATTACCGGAAAAATAAAGATTCCGGGATTCGAGGAGTTTTCAGTACTCAACATTCATGCGTCAGCTTTCGCCACTGATGATACCAAGAAGAAGCATTACGAGGAATTCAAATCGATGCTCGACAAAATTGATGCCGAAGGCGGTTATTTCCTGGCCGGTGGCGACCTAAACGAGTTGCCCCCGGGAAGTGATTCCACCGATTATTGTTTCGAAGACATGTGTCCCGGCGAGTCATTCCACCAGCCCGGCGACGACCCGCAGCACAAGGACGGCAGCAATTACACACCTGAAATCACCTGGCTGCAGCCGCTGTATGATGATTACGTATGTGCCGTTCCGCTTGACCGCTATCAGCACAATCAGCAGGCATATTTTACACACACAACACGCCCCGGCCATTTCTGGGACCGCACACTCGATTACCTTTTTACCAATTACCGCTGGGTCGAAAACTCCGATATAACACACCAGTATCTGCTCAAATACTCTGATCACGCCCCGGTGAGTGCAATGTTTGTCCTGAAAAAGGAAAATTAATACCTGTCATTCATCATTACTTAAACACGACAAAGAATCATGAAAAAGACAGCATTGCTTATTTTGTTGCTGGCATCAATTACTTCCCTGGTGTCAGCTCAGTCGCCATTCGTGACAAAATACATGAGTTTCAACACCGCTTATCTCATGCCCGCGAAGAAATGGGAAAGCGGAATACGACAGCCTTTCAGGATAGGGCTTTCACAAAAAACGGAACTGTTTTCAACGGTGCTGGCCCTGCCATTAACTCCCAATGCAGGCATCAAGTTTGCCTGGGGTGAGAAAGGCAGCTTCAGGTTTGCAACGGCCCATTCGCTAAGCGTGCCTTCACCGGTGATGAATATACTGAGCCGGGAAGACATCGGCGGCTTTATCTCACCCGAATATACGTTCCCGTTTATACTCTCAGTCAACAACTCGGTGTTGGCTTCAGGGCCTGTTTGCGACTCAGCCTTGCTGACGTTTAAAGCCGATTTTCTTTTTGCGATACGCGGCGGCGATATTGACCCGCAGTCAACCATCGACCTGCCCGTCATCTATCCGCGCATGGCGCATTATTACAAGGGATCATCCGTGAGACTATCGGCAAATATCAAGGCGCCGGTAATGAAAAAACTTGGCGTGGAAGAAGGCTTTCAGCTATTTCTGATTACGAGGAACGAAAACAACTTCTTTGCCGAAAACACCGGCTATCTCTATTGGAAAATGAGTAAAAAAATGCTTCTGAAAGCAGGTTACAATCTTTCCTACGGAGTTTATCCTTTTGGCAATCACTGGCAACTCTGGCCTTCGCTCGACCTGTTGTTTGGCACCAGTAAATAGCAAACTATCAACCATCAGAAAATGGCAAAGCAATTCCGCTGCCTCTATTGCAATGCAAGCGCCGAAACATCGCCCCTGAAGCAGGAAACAGGAAAAATTGCCGGACTTGGCCATGGGTTTTATTTCTGCAGTGAAAGTTGCCATCATGAGATCGTTCATTATGCTCAGAAAGTCAATAGCGAATCAAACCGTTTTCTGCTGCTGATACTTGGCTCTTCATTGTCTTTCCTTCCATTCCTCCTGCTTGTATTTCTAACTCCTTATCACACACTATTTTCCGCGCTTGCAACAGCCATGCCGCTTATATTGGTTGGATTGGTGATTATCCGCTATCCGTTTGTTACACCTGAAACCATCAAATTTTGGGGGATAAGGAAAAGCATTGCTGTGGCAAAAAAAGCAGGAATCGTCATGATCATAGCGGGAGCTATAGCCACAGCAGCCATCTGGATGATTGGATAGTCAACCGGAATACAATTCCTGGTGCAAAATATTTATAAACACCTATATATAAATTTCTGACAATCTGAACCATAAGGCCTGTTTTTCGTTTAACTTGCATTGCTCTTTTTCTTTGTTCATTTTTTGCGATAACCTAACTGCCAGATTTATATGCGAATAGAAGCCAAAAGTATTGAAGAGTATATTCTCATGGTCCCTGACGACCGCCGTGAGGCTTTCACAAAACTGCGCAAAACGATTGCTGCCCACATACCACAAGGCTTCCATGAAGAAATGAGTTACGGCATGATTGGTTTTGTTGTTCCACATTCGGTCTATCCTGCCGGATACCACACTTCGCCAAAACTGCCGCTTCCTTTTGTGAACCTTGCATCACAGAAAAACTTCATAAGCCTCTATCACATGGGAGTTTATTCCAGTCCGGGTATATTGCAATGGTTTACAGACGAATATATCAAACGCACAGGTAAAAAACCCGACATGGGAAAGGGCTGTATCCATTTTAAAAACCCGTCGAACATACCTTATGATCTTATAGGAGAACTCATGGAGAAGATCACTGTTGCCGACTGGAAATCTTTATATGAAAGAAACCATAAGAAAAAGTAAATCAATACGTTAATTATGCAATATTAAACCGGTAACCAACTCTAACCAAAAACCAATCGTATGAAAATCATCAAGAACATCCTTTATGCAATCATTGCACTGTTTGTTATCGTGCTGATCATTGGCCTGTTTGTTTCTAAAGATTATGCAGTCGAACGGCAGGTGACCATCAACAAATCAAAAGATGTAGTTTTCAATTATGTTAAATACCTCGAAAACCAGAACAAATACAATGTTTGGGCCAAAGCCGATCCTAACATGAAGAGCACTTACACCGGCACTGACGCTAACCCAGGATTTGTTTCGGCCTGGGAGAGTAAGGACAAGAATGTAGGCAAAGGCGAACAGGAGATCACAAAAATAATCGACGGCGAACGCATTGATTATGAACTGCGTTTTTTTGAACCCATGAAAACTACCAACTTAGCCTACATGACTACTGAATCCACAACCGACGACCAAACTGTGGTCAGGTGGGGTTTCACCGGGCATATTGATTACCCGATGAACCTGATGCTGCTTTTCATCAACATGGACAAAGCCATCGGAAAAGATTTTGAACAAGGCCTTACCAATCTCAAAGTAATCCTCGAATCTCAGCCTGATTCAATCCCTGCTACTCCTGCCGTTCAATAAAATCCGCAATGCCATCATCATCCCTCTCCGATAAGCAATACAGCCGTATCGGGATCATCGTCATTATTGTTGTCGCCGGCATCTTCCTATTCCGGTTTATCAGCCTGAAAATCAGCGAACGCAATACTAAGATCGAGAATGATATTCTCCTGGAGAAACTCCAGGCAACGGCAAAACTTATCATCTGGGAGCAGGATTTCAAGATCGTGAACATCACCACGATGGAAAAGAAATACTTCGACTCCGACTTCCTGAAATTCACCGAAAAGGTCTCAACCACCGCCCGGGGACGCATCGGCTTTCATATCGACCTGGCTGACAGCGTGAATACGAAATTCAGGATAGAAAAGGACATGATCGAAATTCATGCACCTTTGCAGGTCACTTACGTGAGTGTTGATAACAGCACCATCGAACAGATAAAGGAAGCTTCGTACGATCCCACCCTGGAAGTTGACAAAGAAGAAATCATTCGCAGGCTTGGTGAAATTGCCCTCCGGCAGCAGCTAAAACCCGCCCTTGAAAAAGTGAAGAAGATGACTCTTGCCAAACAGGAAAAAAGCTTGCAAGCGCTTACCGATAGGAAAGTTAAAATTGTGCTCACTGAGATGCCAACGCTTCAAAGTAGTTTGAAACAAATAAAAATGAACTGATCACAAATCATTAAACCAAACTCTTCCCGATGAAAACTTTTTCATTGTTGTTAACGGGGGGCATTTTCCTGGGCGCCTGTCAATCAGAATCTACCATGAGAAAAGCTTACCAATGGCCGCATGTGCCTGCTCCCGTATGCGAGAAAAAAGCCAAAGACCTTGTAGCCTTCGGCGACACCCGAACTGACAATTACTACTGGCTGAACGACTATTTCCGCAAAGGCCCCGACAGCACCAAAGTGGTTGATTATCTGAAAGCCGAGAATGCATATCTCGATACCATGATGGCCGGCACAAAAGAGCTGCAGCAAAAGCTCTATGACGAGATGAAAGCACGCATCAAAGAGAAGGATGAATGTGTGCCGGTATTCAAAAATGGCTACTATTACTATACGAGGATGGTCGAAGGAAAGGAATACTTTCTTTACTGCCGTAAAAAAGCCACCCTTGAAGCTCCTGAAGAAATACTGCTCGATGTCAACCAGTTAGCCGAAGGATCGGGATATTACGCAGCCACCGGTTTCGCTATCAGCCCCGACAACAACCTCCTGGCCTATGGTGTGGACAAGGTTTCGCGGCGGCAGTACGCCATTTACGTGAAAGACCTCACAACCGGTAAAACGATGCTTGAGGTCACGAAAAATACCGAAGGTGACCCTGTGTGGGCCGGCGACAACAAAACCCTTTATTATGTAAAAAACAATGCCGAAACGCTGCTGTCAGAAAAGGTCATGAAACATGTGGTCGGAACGCCTGATAAAGAAGATGTTACGGTTTACACCGAAAAAGACCCTTCGAACTATATTGCTGTTTGGAAAAGCAAATCCGACAAATATATCTTCATCACTTCCGAGGCTACCCTGAGCAGTGAACTAAGGTTCATCCCTGCTGATAATCCATCGGCGCAGTTTGCTGTTTTTCAGCCACGTATCAAAGATGTGCGGTACAGTGTTGAACACCTCAACGATAATTTCATCATTCTCACCAATCTTGAAGCGCTGAATTTCAGGCTCATGCAAACACCTGTCGGGAAAACCGGCCGTGAGAACTGGACCGAACTTATTGCTCACCGCCCCGATGTGCTCATCGAATCGTTTGAGCCTTACAAGGACTTCATGGTCGTTTCCGAACGTAAAGATGGCCTTATCAATTTCAGGGTGATGAACCTGGCGAACAAGGAAGATCATTACATCAAATTTGACGAACCAGCTTACCTTGCAGCTACCGATGCCAATGCCGATTACAATGCAAAGGTTTTCAGGTTCACCTATACTTCGTTAACCACACCGCGCACGGTTTATGATTATGACATGTCGGATAAAACCCGCAAACTGATGAAGCAGCAGGAAGTTATCGGGGATTTCAAACCTGAAAACTATGTCACCGAAAGAGTGATGGCCAAAGCTGCCGATGGCTCCGAAGTTCCCATCTCACTGGTTTACCGGAAAGGATTTAAGAAAAATGGCAAAGCTCCGCTGCTGCTCTATGGATATGGTTCTTATGGCTACAGCATGGATGCGTCGTTCAGTTCAAACCGGCTCAGCCTCCTCGACCGTGGGTTTGTATATGCCATCGCTCATGTGCGTGGCGGTCAGGAAAAAGGACGGCAATGGTACGAAGACGGCAAAATGCACAAGAAGATGAATACCTTCACCGATTTCATCGCCTGCGCTGAATTCCTTGTCAATCAGAAATATACCACAGCCGATCATCTTTACGCCATGGGAGGAAGTGCCGGCGGGCTGCTGATGGGCGCCATTGCCAACCTCCGTCCCGACTTGTGGAAAGGCATCATCGCACAGGTACCATTTGTTGATGTTGTCACCACCATGAGCGACCCGAGCATCCCGCTCACCACCAACGAATACGACGAATGGGGCAACCCGGCTAATAAGGAAGACTATGATTACATGAAATCGTACTCACCTTACGACAATACAGAAAAGAAAGCATACCCGAATATGCTGGTAATGACCGGGTTGCACGATTCGCAGGTTCAGTACTTCGAACCGGCCAAATGGGTAGCCAAACTCCGGGAAATGAAGACCGACAAGAACGTGCTTCTTCTTAAAACCAATATGGAAGCCGGGCATGGCGGCGCTTCCGGTAGGTTTAAATACCTGAAGGACATCGCGTTGGAGTACGCGTTTATGTTTGCGCTGGAAGGAATCAGCGAGTAACCATCATTCAACCATTTATTCCGGTTAATGAGTTAATGGTTAATTGAGAAATTGTTAACAGGCCCTGAAGAAGGGCCTGTTACTTTGTTTAGAGATTCGTGAACACTCACCTTGTCCGTACTGTCTATGGTTGTATAACCAGGCACTTTACAAACCGGAGAGAAATTGCATTGCTTCCGATAATTGACCCGGCTCAAGCCACTTCACCTCCTGGTCCCGTTTAAACCACGTAAGTTGCCTTTTGGCGTAGCGGCGCGTATTGGTTTTGATGTTTTCAACCGCCTGATTCAATGTAACATTCCCGTCAAGGTAGCCGAACAACTCCTTGTACCCGACAGTGTTGAGGGCTGTGAGATGACGGAATGGAAGCATTGATCTCACTTCATCCGGCAGCCCGGTATCTATCATTTGGTCAACCCGTTTGGCTATCCTTTCAAAAAGAACCTCGCGCGGAAGGTTTAGTCCGATTTTAACAACCTTGAAATCGCGTATTTTCGGCTGGCCGGCGCGCAACGCTGAAAAAGGTTTGCCGGTTGAAAGCACCACTTCCAGCGCCCGCTGCAGCCTCACCGGGTTCATCAGGTCAACCGACCTGTAATATTCAGGGTCATGTTCGAGCAGTAAACTGCGCAGCTTTTCCAGGCCTTCGTCTCGCAACAGCCCTTTCAGGTAACTGCGCAACTCCGGGTCAGGATCAGGAAAATCATCGATGCCATTGCATACGGCATCAATATACAACCCCGAACCTCCGGCCATTATAACGTATTGATTATCTGAGAAAAGAGAAGGCAGCAACGCGACAACATCCTGCTCAAAGCGCGAAACATTATAATAATCATGAATGGAAAGATGTCCCAGGAAATAATGGGTCACTCCGTCCATTTCCTCCAGTGAGGGGCGTGCAGTGCCAATGCTCAGTTCCCTGTAAAACTGCCGGCTGTCGGCCGAAATCACCGAAGCACCGAGCTTCTTTGCCAGCGTAATGGCAAAAGCAGTTTTCCCAACTGCCGTAGGCCCTTCAATAACAATAAGTGTATTCCCGGAATTATGCTGTGACATTTCCGAATGGCCGGAAACCGTTACCATTCAGGTTCGGTGGTGAAATTCTCATCAATTTCCTCTTCCATGCCCCCATCTTTTATCATATCGTCCAGTTCCTTCATCATGGCTTCCTCATCGGGATCATCGAGGAATGAGTTGATATTTGGCAGCACAACGGCAGCAAGTGTGCCTTCTTTCTTCACGCAAACCGGATATTCCTTGCCAGGCACTGTATCAATGATGCGGGTGAGTTCCAGGTAGAAAGTTTTTGTATGGAGGAAATCGTATTCGTATATGAAGCGCTGGTGCGGGTCTTCTATCACATCCTTAAGTCTCACCTGTTCCATCACTTTAATGGGCATTTTTTCTTCGGATGCAGTTTCGTCATCGTCAGCAGCCGGTTGTGCAGAGTCCTCACCTTCCATCATGTCGATCAGTGTGATCTCCTGCGATTTCAGCCATTTGCGGTCACAGACAAAAAATGATGCCAGTTCGTTTCCTTCAAGTCCCACACACTCCCTGATAATATCGTGAAATTCCCTGAATGTCTGATTGGGCTTGATCTCAATATCACGAAGGAAGTCTTCCTGGTCTTCGAATAAAAGCCTGAATCGGTATGCTTGCATAGTTGGTCTGGTGTTTTTCTGAGTATAAAATTACAACTATTTTTCTTAATCCGGCATCGGTTAAGCCCGGGTTTTTCATTTAGCAGGAGCGAACGAGGCATCATGTACCGTTAGTCCCAGTTTTGCGGCTTCAGCAACCATGAAGTAATAAGCCGCATCAAATTCATTCGGAATCACACCGTCGAGGATCGCTTCACGGATGGCAGTTTTTATAATCCCTACGTTCTTTGAAGGCCCGATACCGAATGAATTCATGATTATCTCCCCCGTGACCGGAGGCTGCCAGTTGCGCAGGCGGTCTTTCTCTTCAATTTCAACAAGTTTCTGCCTGACGATCTCGAAGTTCTTCATATAACGTCTCACCTTCTCGGGATTTTTGGAGGTGATATCAGCTTCGCACAAAGTCATCAGGTCGTCAATATCGTCGCCGGCATCAAACAGCAGCCTGCGCACAGCACTGTCGGTAACTTCTTCCTGCGAAAGCACGATTGGCCGAAGGTGAAGCTGTACCATTTTCTGGACGTACTTCATTTTTTCGTTCATGGGAAGTTTCAGGCGGTTGAAAATCGAAGGAATCATTTTCATTCCTTTGAATTCATGACCGTGGAAAGTCCAGCCCGTTTCCTTTTCGAACTTTTTAGTCACCGGCTTGGCAATATCGTGGAGCAGTGCCGACCATCTGAGCCACAGATCACCGGTGTTGACCGAAATACGGTCGAGCACTTCGAGTGTATGGCTGAAATTATCTTTATGTCCTTTACCATCAATGTATTCCGCTCCTTTGAGAGCCACAAACTGGGGAAAAATAATTTCGAGCAGGCCGGCTTCATCCAGCAGTTTGAAACCGCTGGAAGGTTCAGGCGAAAGAATGATCTTGTTGAGTTCATCGGTAACACGCTCCTGCGAAATGATGGATATACGCTCCCTGTTGCGACGGATAGCCTCGAAAGTTTCCGGGACAATGGTGAACTGCAGTTGCGATGCAAAACGGATGGCACGCATCATACGCAGCGGATCGTCAGAAAAAGTAATATCAGGGTCAAGCGGCGTGCGTATCAGCTTGTTCTTTAAATCGTCGAGGCCGTTAAACGGGTCTGAAAGCGTTCCATAGTCTTCCTTGCGAAGGCTGATAGCCAGTGCATTGATGGTAAAATCGCGGCGCAGCTGGTCATCCTGGATTGTACCCGGTTCAACATCGGGTTTGCGTGAATCACCCCGATAACTCTCCTTGCGGGCACCTACAAACTCTATCTGCCAGTTGCGATAGTTAAACATAGCTGTTCCGAAATTCCGGTAAACGGCAACTTTATGAACCCTGAGTTTTTTTGCTGTCTCTTCAGCCAGCCTCACCCCGTCGCCTGACGTTACAATGTCCACATCCTTTGATGGCCGGTTCAGTAAAATATCCCTGACAAAACCACCAATAACAAAGGCATCGGAATCCATTTCCGCTGCTGTTTCAGCAATGGTTCCGAATATCTTATGCCGGATGGTATGTTCGAGATTGGTCATAAAGCAGTACTTTGATTCACTTGTTTATTTCAGGCCGCAAAATTACGGAATTCGTCCACAAGCCAAAGCCAATTATTTTTAGCCGCAACGCTTGCACATCCAATCCGAAATCCTAATTTTGAACTATTGAAACCAATAAGGAAACTAACACATAAACCCTTGATTATATGGCAAAAAGAACTATTGTAGTGATGCCAGGCGACGGCATTGGAAAAGCAGTTATGGCAGAGGCAATCCGTGTACTTGATGCTGCCGGATTTGATGCAGAATACGTTACCGGTGATATTGGCTGGGAATTTTGGTGCAAGGAAGGCAATCCCCTCCCCGACCGTACCATTGAGCTGCTTAAGAAACACAAAATAGCCCTGTTTGGAGCCATCACCTCCAAACCCAAAGACAAGGCTGCTGCAGAGCTCTCACCCGAGTTGCAGGGCAACGGATACCAGTATTACAGCCCTATCGTGAGCATGCGCCAGATGTTTGACCTCGATATTTGCCAGCGCCCCTGCCGCACATTCAAAGGCAACCCCCTCAACTTTATCCGTCGCGGCAAAGGCGGCACAATTGATGAACCGGTGATCGACACCATGATCTTCCGCCAGAATACAGAGGGCCTCTATGGCGGTGTTGAATGGACCAATCCATCTGACCAGGTCTATGATGCCCTGATGACTCATCCCAAATTCAAGGAAAATTTTGCATGGTGCCCTCGTCCTGAACTGGCTGTTTCAACGCGCATTTTTACAAAGAAATATACAACCCGCATCGTGAAAGCTGCTTTTGAATATGCCAAAGAGAAAGGATTTAAGACCGTGACCGTTTGCGAAAAGCCTAATGTCATCCGCGAAACATCGGGTATGATGCTCAAGGTTGCCCAGGAAATGGCTAAAAACGAATATCCCGATATCCGTGTTCAGGATGTAAACATCGACGCTCAGATGATGTGGCTCACCAAGAATCCCGAAACCTATAACGTGATTGTTGCCGGTAATATGTTCGGTGATATTGTCTCCGACGGTTTTGCCGGACTGGTTGGCGGCCTTGGTTTTGCCTGCAGCGCCAACATCGGCCCTGAAGTGGCTGTTTTTGAACCTACACACGGCTCAGCACCCAAGTATGCCGATTACCCCGTATCCATCGTAAACCCGATTGCTATGGTAATGTCGGCCTGCATGATGCTCGATCATATTGGCGAAGGCCTGATGGCTGAACGTATTCGGAAGGCAATTGCTACTGTGGTGGAAGAAGGAAAAGTAATGGCTTACGATATGCTCAAGATGAGCGGCTCGCCGGATGTAGTGAACCAGGGCGCTGCTTCAACATGCCAGATGGCAGATGCAATTATTGACAAATTGTAATAAATCGAAATAATCACAACCCTGCTGTTTTTGAAATGAAACAGCAGGGTTTTAATTCTCTGATTATGAACATAGAACAGAAATATACCGATCAAGCCAAACAACTCTGGCCCGAACTTGAGTGGATCAGTGATCCTGCACTGCGCAAGCAAACCACCGATACCTGGGCACTTGCACTGCAGAAGAGCGTTCTCACTCCCGAAGATCTTAACACTATTCCGTTTACCCTGCTTTGCGGCCCCGATCTTAAGGTCACATTCATGGATCACAAACGCTGTGTGGTTCATGTAGCCAAAGATGCTGGCAATAAGATGAATGACTTCTTTAAAGCTGACCTCCCGGTAAACATGGATGTACTGATTGCCGGTGCAATTCTTGCAGATGTCGGCAAACTGCTTGAATATGAACTCAAAGACGGAAAGTCAGTACAGGGAAGTTATGGTAAATACCTTCGTCACCCCTTCTCCGGTGTTTCGCTTGCCGAGCAATGTGGTGTGCCGGCCCCCGTATGCCATATCATCGCCACCCATGCCGGTGAGGGAGATATGGTAAAACGGTCGGTAGAAGCTTACATTGTGCATCATGCTGACTTCATGACATTTGAGCCTTTCCGCGAGCGGCTGAAGGCGTAAATGCGAGCAACTTAAGAGTTATTTAACGCGAAGACGCATAAGGAAAAATTAGTTAATAGTTAATAGGAAATGGTTCTCGGAAGTATAATAATCGATGAGAATCGAGAATGATGCCAGAACTCACGTGAGTTATGTGGATGATAGAAGACCTCTTATGTCAAACTGGATTAAATATGATGCAGTCATTTAAAGAATTGGAAGTCTGGAAACAGTGCCGGAAACTCAGAAATGAGACCCGGGTACTTGTTATTAATTTTCCGGTTGAAGAAAAACACAGGCTTTCAGATCAGATGATTCGTGCTTCCAGATCGGCTACCAACCAAATTGCAGAAGGTTACGGAAGATTTCATTTTCAGGAGAATGTACAGTTTTGCAGAATTGCCCGAGGATCTTTATTCGAATACATTGATCACCTTTCAGTAGCCTCAGATTCGGGATACATTTCTGAAGAAGTCCAGTGTGAACTTGAAAATCTTACAACTTCTTGCATCAGGCTCCTAAATGGGTATATCAACTATCTTTTAAAAGTAAAAGGTGAATATAACCAGGGAAAAGTAAATGAAGAATCTGAGGAATATAGGAATGATATCACAAGTCATTGCTGATCATTCCATAACACTTCTTTGAAACAGTCTAACTTAATAACCAATTCCCCACTAACCAATTCCTTTAACCATTTCCCCATTAACCAATTCCCCATTAACCATCAAACCAAACATCCATGACAATAATCGAGAAAATAATCGCTGCCCACAGCAAGCAATCAGCAGTTAAACCCGGCGACATCGTTGATGTATTCATCGATGCACGCGTTGCCCGCGATTTCGGCGGCGCCAACGTGGTTGAAAACATCCTTAACAACGGCCTTTCGGTAAACGATCCATCCCGGACATTCTTCACTTTCGACTGTAATCCAGGCGGTTCCGACCAGAAATATGCTGCCAACCAGCACTTCTGCCGGCTCTATGCACGTCAGAACGATATCAAAGTGTACGATGTTGATGCCGGAGTTGGAACACACCTGGCTATCGACAAAGGACTTGCGTACCCGGGAAGTACTTTCGTTTCGACCGACTCCCACGCAAACATTATGGGCGCCATCGGTGCTTTCGGGCAGGGAATGGGCGACCAGGACATAGCGGCAGCATGGGCTAAAGGTTCCGTATGGTTTAAAGTGCCCGAATCGGTGAAGATCATCCTGAAAGGGAAAAAGCCCGCGAATGTTTCAGCCAAGGATATCGTACTCAACCTCCTGAACATATACGGAGCGAACAAACTCCTGGGCTATTCAGTTGAAATTGAGGGCGAAGCAGCCGACGAACTGACGCTTGATGAGAGAATAACCATTGCTTCGATGGGCACTGAGATGGGAGTTATCATACTATTATTTTCGCCCAGCGACAAAGTGCTCAGTGAGCTTGAAGCCCGCACCGGTAAAAGGTTTGAAAGCATCAAAGCTGACGGAGATGCTTCCTACGTCTTCGTTCACGAAATTGATGTGGCAGAATTCGTTCCCATGGTTGCAAACCCCGGCCATCCGCATGACGATGTGCCGGTTGCAGCTGTAAAAATGACAAAAATCGATTCTGCATTCCTCGGCAGCTGTACCAACGGGCGTATTGAGGACCTGCGCATTGCAGCATCTATACTTAAAGGCAAAAAAGTTGCCCCCGGAGTGGTTTTTAAAGTTGTGCCTGCAACTGACGAAATATGGCGCCAGGCCCTTGACGAAGGACTTATACAGGTATTTAAAGATGCCGGCGCTCTCGTATCGAACGCCGGTTGCGCCGGTTGTGCGGCCGGACAGATAGGCCAGAACGGACCGGAAGAGATCAGCATCAGCACCGGCAACCGCAACTTTGCCGGGAAACAGGGTAAAGGATCGATGTTCCTGGCATCACCGGCCACGGTAACAGCTTCTGCCATAGCAGGCTACATCACCACAGCCGACGATATACCTGAAGCACCGGCGGTTTTCGGGAAGAAAGACTCACTTACCCGTGAAGTGAAACAAAGGGAAATGACTGAAAGGCCAACGGTGGTTGAAGGAAATGCCTGGGTTATAGAAAAGGACGACATCGATACCGATATGATCTTCCACAACCGGTATCTTACCATCACTAACATTAAGGAGATGGGGCAATATACCTTCGATAACCTCAAGGGCTATGAAGACTTTGCCAAAAAAGCACAGCCGGGTGATATCGTGTTCACTGCCAAGAACTTCGGCGCAGGCTCATCGCGCCAGCAGGCTGTGGATTGTTTTCTGTCGCTGGGCGTTTCAGCTATTATCGCGGAATCATTCGGGGCAATTTACGAGCGCAATGCCATTAATGCAGCCATGCCTATCCTCACCTACAAAGCGGATCAGTTGCAGGAACTGGAATTAGCCTATGGCGACCGCGTAAAAGTTGATTTTCACACCGGTGAAGTTTCCAATATCACTAAAGGGAAAACGGTCGTGATCAATAAATTCTACGACGCGCAAATGCAGATTTACAAAAACGGAGGCTTGCTTTAAGCAATCTTTCAGGACAACTAAAGTGCCCGGCAGTAATTCCGGGCATTTTTATTTTTCTGTCATTGAAGAAGGCGCTAAACGCTTCAACAACAAAAGCATTAGCCCTGGCAACAGAAAAGGCAGTGAAAATGATAGTGCCATCAGCACATTGCCTTTGGCGCCAACTATGAGCAGGTAAACTCCCATTACCAGCGCCCCGGCTATCATGACTGCAGCTCCTTTGCGCACCCTGAACCACGACAGTACATATCCAGAAACAGTCAAAAGAATCATGATAATTATAGGAATAGCGCCGGCTTTTCCGTCCAGAAGGTCACCTACGCCTTCGCCCACGAGAAAAAAAACGAAAAACAATGACGCAAGGGCACCAATTGTCATTGCCAGGAATCTGACTAATTCATTAACGCGGGGAATCTTCATTTATGAGCCGTATTTGCTTGTAACCGAAATATATCCCGGGTAGGTAAGCGCATAAGAACCAACCGTTATCGTAGGCTGCACTTTCAATGTGAAGCGGGTTGGTTCGTTGCCTGCTCCTGCCAGGTTGAGTCCAAAATTAATAATTGCATCGGCACTTTTGCCACTCAGCGCTTTTTTCAGGTCGATGCTCATCTGCATGGGAATAACGGTTGTGCCGCTGGCCGGAATATTGTAGGCGTTGTTCACGGTTCCATGCGTCATTTCAATATCATCGATCAGCAATATCCAGTCGAATTTCGCCATCCGGGCTGCCGAAGCATTGGGGTTGCTCACTTCAGTATTTAGTGTAAACGTGAGTGGAAACTGGCTGGTAGCGACGGCTGCAGCGAGTTTGGCACCATCAATGATTGTCAGGTCGGAGACCTTTTTAATGTTCTGCACATTAACACCCGCAAGCGTAAGTTGCTGTACACTCTGCAGTTTGAATTTACAATTTACAATATTGGCAATCTGCCCGGCTTGCTGAAGCACCGAACATGATGTGAGAAAAATCGTTGCTAAAACGGTAACCGCAAAATACTTCTTCATGGCTTTCTGAATTTGAGAGCAAAAGAACAAAAACTATACCTTCATCATCAGGGCTAAGATTATTTAGAATGGATTAAAACTACCTAATTTGCGGGTACTGATCTAATATTTACGATATTTGAGCAATTAAATACCTGATTGATATAAATAGATATTTTCACGATGGCCAGGATTGTTTCTTACTCTGAAGCTGCATCAATAGGGATGCACGGATTGGTTCTTATCGCCAAAGCAGGTGAGACCATGAACGTTCAGAAAATTGCAGAAATTACAAATTCGTCGAAACATCATGTTGCCAAAGTGATGCAGCGTTTGGTCAAGGATGGTTTTCTCCTGTCGAACAGAGGGCCGCAGGGAGGTTTTACACTCAATGCTGACCCTACGAAAATTACTTTATTGCAGATATACGAGTCGATAGAAGGTGAAGTGAAAGTACTAAGCTGCCCGCATGAAAAGCCCATCTGCCCTTTCGATAAATGCATACTCGGGAACGTCGTACCGCAGATGACTGCTATGTTTCGCGACCAGCTTGCAAACACTACCCTATCTGACCTTATGTAATTCCCTGTTTTTTTGTGAAAATTTCCTCGCGAATGAGTAATCATTGTCTGCGTATTATGAATTTTCATATATTTGCGTATTCTGTTACTTAAATTCTTTATTTAGAAAAGCAAATCATATACTACTGGAAATGTGGTTTTTACAAAAAAACCTCTATTCCAATGAACCAATCAAACTACATGCTAAGGAAGATCATAAAGATTGATGAAGAAAAGTGCAATGGATGCGGACTCTGTATCCCCAACTGCCATGAAGGAGCACTGCAGATTATCGACGGTAAAGCACGCCTCGTCAGCGACCTTTTCTGCGACGGGCTGGGCGCCTGCATTGGACACTGTCCCGAAGGCGCCATCGAAATTATCGAGCGCGAAGCCGAACCTTACAACGAAACACTGGTGATGGAACAAATGGCCAAAATGGGGCGCAATACCATCCTGGCCCACCTTGAGCATTTGCGCGATCACAACGAAGAAACACTGCTCAAAGAAGCCATCGCCTGCATAAAGAAAAACGGCATCGACCTCAGCCCTGAGGCTGTTGAAGAACGACAGGTAAAGGTAGCCGCAACATTCCCGACACTTCAGGAAGCCATCAAACAAACGCGCGAAGCCAGCAGCCCGTCGTGTGGTTGCGGAGGATCAGCGCCCATGGACTTCCGTATTGACATGGATAAAGTCAACGCCGCCGGTGTTACAGCAGCTTCTGCCATTGAAACCCCTGCCCCATCGGAACTCAGGCAGTGGCCCGTTCAATTTCACCTGATCAACCCGAATGCATCCTACTTCCAGGGAGCCGATGTTGTGCTGGCCGCCGATTGTGTGGCTTTTGCCATGGGCGATTTCCACAACAGGCTTTTAAAAGGCAAATCACTGGTGATCGCCTGCCCGAAACTCGATTCGAACAAAGAATCCTACGTTGAGAAACTTACGGCCATGATCGCCAATGCAAAAATCAATTCACTCACCGTTCCAATCATGGAAGTGCCATGCTGTGGCGGACTAATGCAAATAGTCATGATTGCCATGCAGCAGGCAGGGCGCAAAATCCCTGTGAGGAAGATTGTTGTCGGAATAAAAGGCGATATCCTTTCAGAAGAATGGTCATAAAATAATAGGTTCGTAAATCGTTTTAAACATCAGTTATGGATACAATCGAAACAGCTAAAACATTTTCTTTCAACGAGATAGTTCATTACGAGGACAACGGAATTGTCAGCAAACAAATCATCAAAAAGAGCACCGGCAATGTTACTTTGTTTGCTTTTGCTGCCGGCCAGATGCTTAGTGAACATTCGGCTCCTTTTGATGCACTGGTGCAGGTAATTGAAGGCTCAGCCGAAATAGTGATCGGTGGCATTGCAAATACCGTAAAAGCTGGTGAATCGATCATCATGCCTGCAAATATTCCTCATGGGGTGAACGCTCATGAGAAATTCAAAATGTTGCTAACTATGATCCGGAGCCAGGAATAGCAATTCCATGATTGTTTTCAGGAAACGCAGGGAGCGCGAGCGTATCATTGTTTCAGCCATGATCAGCATGTATTGTACCGCTCATCATGGCAGAAACACAGGACTTTGCAATGATTGCAGTAACCTGGACAATTATGCTGCAACCCGTCTGCAAAGATGTATTTTTGGCGACCAAAAACCTGTTTGCAAGGAATGCCCTGTGCATTGTTATTTGCCGGCCATGCGTGAAAAGATGCGTGCTGTGATGCGGTGGGCGGGCCCGAAAATGATTTACCGTCATCCTCTGTATGCATTCATACACGTTATTGACAATGCTTTGGCACCCGGCAAACCGGTTACTCCAAACGAAATATAAGCTATTCACATGAAAGTCAATCGATTCAAAACCTCACCAGCCGTTTCGCCTACCCTCGATGCGCATGTAATGCACACCTCTCCCACCCTCGAAGTGGTTAACCTGCATCTTACTCCCGGACAAGCACTTGCGCAGCATGTCAACAATTTCGATGTGGTTATGTGCCTTATTGAAGGAAGCGTCACCATTGAATCGGGAGACGAAAGCCATTTCCTTGAAACGCATGATGTGATTGAAATCCCTGGCGGCTTGCAGCGGGGCGTTGTTAATTCAGGAACTAAAGATGCCAGGTTGCTGGTACTGAAAAAGTTCTGACATTGATATTATAACGACTGCCGGAGTGGTATTCAAAAAGGTGCAGATGGATAAGTGAATGGTATTTTACCGGAATAAACAAATTATTTCTTTTCATATATAGGATGTCCCAATATAGTTTCACAGGGACAACATTTAAATATTTCTTCACGGTTACTGGTGAAATATCTGGTTGATATATCTGTTATGCAGCGCCAATCCTCGGATACTCTTGCTTTAGTAATTGATTTTTGTTGTAATCCTTTTGAAAAAAGAAGGCATTCGCCATTCTCAAGCATCTTACCAATAATTTCTTCACGAAAGATTATATTAGCTGTGAATAAAGCAAAATAATCTTTCCGAGAAAATTCATTTGTATCAATATTAATAATAGAAAATGGCTCAAGCATTTTATCAAAAGATGAATCAGAATAATATTTTTTTGTCGCTAGAAGCATTTCTGTGATTTTTTGAACTTCCGATCGCGAATATTCCAAAGTGTCACAATCATTTTCATGATTAGTAATCCATAGATCAATGTTGTCAACCAACAATTTCCTGCTAAATTTTAGCAAGAGAGCATCCTTTGAATATTCAATTTCACAATTTGGTGACTCCTTTAGCTGAATATCCTTCAGAATTTCGATATTAATTGAGAATGGATGTCCTTGCCCAAAGCCAATCATGCTAGATAGAAAAAATGAGATTATCCAGAGAGTCTTCATTTACAAATAGCAACTACAAATAAATATTTTAAAGCAAAAATATTAAATATCTGAAAATTCATCACTCAATACACCGCCATCGTCTGGTCGATATCGGAGGCCCATTGGTAAATTCCGCCTTCGAGGATAACTACATTTTTCCGGCGCTGTTTTTCGCGGAGGTACAGGTATGGCGCTTCGCTTTTCATGCCGTAAAGGCAATAAATAACCACCATACCTTCGGTTGATATCCGGTCAAGTGAATCGGGAATATCGATCTGCGGGATATTGATCGCCCCTTCGATGTGGCACTCCTGGAATTTTACCGGGTCGCGGGTGTCGATCAACTGCACCTGTTCATGGTTATCGAGCTTCTGCTTGAGCTCGGCCGGCGTGATGTATCGCATGTTGCAACTTAAATAAGCCGGATAAAGATATAAAAATTAATTCGCGGCAATGCCGGAAAATAAAAAAGGAGCGAAACCGCTCCTTTTTTATTGTCTATCAAGGCTGGTAATTACTTGATAAGCTTTTTGGCAACTGAATCAGCGTGAGCAGCAGCAGCGATTGAATCGGCAGCTACTTTTGCAAGTGAATCAACCTGAGCCTGAGCAGCAGCTTCAACCTGAGCGATTGAGTCAGCTAAGCGGATTGAATCCTGACGAGCTTTTTCGGCTTTTTCTTCGGCGCTGGGACCGCAAGCTACAAAAGTAACCATACCAGCAATTGCTAAGAATGCAAAGAATTTTTTCATGTTCGTTTATTAATTAAAAAACGATGCAAAAGTACATGTTTTCAATAAACCAAATTAATTTTTCTTAAAAAATTTTAATTTATTTTCAACAATTTGTACTTATCTGTTTTTCAATTGTTTACAAAGGTAAATTTTTTGCATTTATTGGCCATTTTCTAATGAATTCCTAATTTTTATCCTTTTCATGCACTCAAAACTCCTCAGATTCATGACAAAATTCTTCAAAATTTTCCAACACTGAATTCCCGTGTCGTTTTTCTAAAACCCAAAAAATCTCTGCTCTCTTGCCCGAAATAATGCTAACTTTGAAACGGCTGATTTATTTCCCTGAAAATACCTGATATACTGTGCCTTCCATCATACCACCACTTGCCGAAGTGCTGCGCCCTAAAACACTCGATGATTATATCGGGCAAAAACACCTGGTTGGAAACGGTTCCATCCTCAGGCGAATGCTCGAAGCCGGCACCATGCATTCCATGATATTCTGGGGGCCGCCCGGCGTTGGCAAAACTACATTAGCCAATATCATCGCCAATCATACCCTTCGCCCCTTCTATACGCTCAGTGCCATCAACTCTGGAGTGAAGGATGTACGCGAGGTAATTGATAAGGCAAAAAACGATGGTACTCAACCAATACTGTTTATCGACGAAATACACCGTTTCAGCAAATCGCAGCAGGACTCACTGTTAGGCGCCGTCGAAAAAGGCATCGTCATCCTTATTGGCGCCACTACCGAGAATCCTTCGTTTGAGGTCATCTCTCCCCTGCTCTCACGCTGCCAGGTTTATATTCTGAAATCGCTCGACGAAGACGACCTGCTGGTGATTACTGAGAAAGCCCGGCTGCTGCTCCAAAAACAGTTCGATACAAAGATTACCATTCCTGAACATGAAGCATTACTAAGAGTTTCGGGCGGTGATGCCCGCAAACTGCTGAATGCCATGGAACTTGTGGTTAAGTCGCAGGCTAAACCGGGTCTGCCTGTCGAAATCAACAACAAGATCACACTGGATGTTATTCAGCAGAACCTTGCCATTTATGACAAAGGTGGTGAGATGCACTTTGACATCATTTCCGCTTTCATCAAATCGTTGCGCGGCAGCGACCCCAATGCGGCTGTTTACTGGCTGGCACGCATGATTGCAGCCGGAGAAGACCTGCTCTTCATTGCCCGCCGCATGCTGATACTTGCTTCGGAAGACATCGGCAATGCCAATCCCAACGCACTGTTGCTTGCCAATGCCTGTTTCGACGCCGTGAATAAAATCGGGTACCCCGAAAGCCGCATCATTCTTTCGCAAACGGCTGTTTACCTTGCTGCTTCGCCTAAAAGCAATGCAACCTACATGGCCATTGACGATGCCCTAGCCACGGTGGAAAAAACCGGTGATCTTCCCGTACCTTTGCACCTGCGTAATGCGCCTACTCGCCTGATGAAAGATATCGGCTATTCGAAAGGCTACCAGTATGCCCATAGTTACGAAGGCAATTTTGTGGAACTGGAATTTATGCCGGCTGCCCTTTCGGGAAGAAAGTTTTACGAGCCCGGTAAAAACGCCAGGGAGAATGAAACACGTGAGCTGCTCAGGAAGTTGTGGCGAGAGCGCTACGGATACTAATACTGATATTCAGCATTTCGTAAATCAATAAATTAACATTTATGTCGCACCTGGTTTTAAGACAGATTCCATACCTCAGAAATCTCGACTCCGGGAACTTTTTCCTTCTCGCCGGCCCGTGTGTGGTGGAGGATGAAACGAGCCCGTTCGCTATTGCCGAAAAGATTAAAGAGATTACCGACCGGCTGGCTATTCCCTTCATCTTCAAGGCCTCATACCGCAAAGCGAACAGGTCGAGCAGTCACTCGTTCCAGGGAATTGGCGACGAAAAAGCGTTGGATGTGCTTGCCGCAATCCGTGAGAAATACCAGGTGCCCATTGTTACTGATATACATTCGGCTGTTGAGGCAAAACTTGCTGCGGCTTATGTGGATGTGCTGCAGATTCCTGCTTTTCTCTGCCGCCAGACAGACCTTTTGCACGCAGCAGGCCAAACAGGCAAAACCGTCAACATAAAGAAAGGCCAGTTCGTGTCTGGCGAAGCCATGCAGTTTGCTGTTGAAAAAGTGCAGGAAACCGGTAATCACAATATCATGCTGACAGAGAGAGGATCGACATTCGGCTATAACGACCTGGTGGTTGACTACCGCAATATTCCGGCAATGCAGAAAACCGGCGTGCCGGTAGTGCTTGATATCACACATTCACTGCAGCAACCCAACCAGTCGACAGGTGTTACAGGTGGCCGCCCCGAAATGATTGAAACCATTGCCAAAGCAGGTATCGCAGCAGGTGCTGACGGCATATTCCTCGAAACACACCCCAATCCTTCCGTTGCCAAATCTGATGGCGCCAACATGTTACAGATCGACCTTCTCGAAGACCTGCTGATAAAACTGGTGAAAATCCGTAAAGCGATCGTTTAGAACTATTTAACGTAAGTTTCCATTCCCGGGATCATGAGATTCATCAGCAGGCCGAAAAGGTGCTGCGCCAGGAACATTGCCCCGAATGCCAGGGCTACCGACACAACAATCAGCCTGACTTTCTTCTCAAGCGGCACTTCATAAAGTTCCCTCACTCCATACCAGAAAACATAGAGCGTGTAGGCGATAAAAACATAAATTCCCATCGGGATTAGAATACGCAGCAACGGGTGGAGATAGACAAAAAAAGTAAATATAAAAACCGGTGTAAAAGTGTAGAGCACAAGTTTAACCGATCGCACAAGATCGTTCTCAATTCCCAATTGAGGCAGTCCCCAGTTTAGTATGTAAGAGGCCGAGAGCACGAGCAGGTAAGGAATTACCACCCAGGCTGCAAGGTTGACAAACAGGACAAGGAATAGTTTCAGGCTGATGCCAAGGACAGGAAACAGCGAAAAGAAAACGCCGATTGTGCGGCCCACAGCGCTGAATAAAATGATTGGAAAGCCGTAATCCAATAAAAGACTCTTGGGGGTGCAAACGTCATCCCTGATCACCTTCCATTGATGACTTGGAATGAGTGTGATGCGAACAGCCCTGCTGAT
>Ga0116170_10001434_pt1 | contig 24018 bp, 19 predicted proteins | sample AD_JPNHW1_MetaG_FD_89797 | JGI IMG/M metagenome (GOLD analysis project Ga0116170, IMG submission 89797) | Active sludge microbial communities of municipal wastewater-treating anaerobic digesters from Japan - AD_JPNHW1_MetaG | ecosystem: Engineered > Bioreactor > Anaerobic > Digestate | place... | reverse complement strand
TCGCTGATGCAACTCTTCCTGATGCGTTTCCGTAAAGTTCCTCCCGGAACCATTACCCGTGCCATGATCGAAGCTCACAAAGCCGGATTGAGTTTTGTGAAGCGCGACGAACTCGAAGCCCACTACCTGGCTGGCGGACATGTCGAAAATGTGGTACATGCCCTGGTTTCAGCCGACAAAGCCAACATCGACCTCTCGTTTAAGATGGCTACAGCTATCGACCTTGCCGGTCGCGACGTACTCGAAGCGGTTCGCATGTCGGTCAATCCAAAAGTAATCAATACGCCCCCCGTTTCTGCAGTTGCCAAAGACGGTATCCAGCTGATATGCAAGGCCCGGGTAACCGTTCGCGCCAATATTAAACAACTGGTGGGTGGTGCCGGCGAAGAAACGGTTCTTGCCCGTGTAGGTGAAGGAATTGTTTCATCCATTGGTTCATCCCAGTCGCACAAATCGGTGCTCGAAAACCCCGATTCAATCTCCAAAGTAGTGCTGGATAAAGGACTGGATGCCGGAACGGCATTTGAGATCCTCTCCATTGATATTGCCGACATCGACATCGGTAAAAACATCGGCGCTTACCTGCAAATGGACCAGGCCGAAGCCGACAAGAACATCGCCCAGGCAAAAGCCGAAGAGCGCCGTGCCATGGCGGTGGCCATTGAACAGGAAATGAGGGCCAAAGCGCAGGAAGCCCGCGCCAAAGTAATTGAAGCCGAAGCCCAGATCCCGCTGGCCATTGCCGAATCGTTCCGATCGGGAAACCTGGGCATTATGGACTACATGAAATACCGAAACATTGAAGCTGATACGAATATGAGAGGTTCCATCGCGGGCGACCAGCCCAAGAAGAAGGAATAACCAATATTGACCAACGATAAAAGGCTCCTGAAAAGGGGCCTTTTTTATGCCGGGACTGATGGCTTTCAGCCGCCAATAAAAAGCTGGGCAAAATGCCGCTTATCTTAAATTCCTTTTTTTATTGTAATTTCGTAACAATAAAAGAGAATTCGTTATGAAAACCCAATTTATTACCGATGTTGATGGAAGAAAAGTCAGCGTTATTTTGCCTGTTCGTGATTACGAAAGAATATTAGAGGAACTGGAAGAATTGGAAGATATTAGAACGTATGATCGTGCTAAAGCACGCAAAAGCGAACCAATACCTTTTGAACAGGCAGTTAAGGAAATTGAACAGCTCCGTTGCTAAAACAGAAAAAACATTTACGAATAGCTTTCCGCTATCAATATTATTCATTCACAGGCGATAATCGGTCAGCGTTCCTTTTCTATTTTTTAAAACGGCTTACAGGTTAAAGCAAAAGTTCCCGCCAACGCCAAAACAGTTCATCAAACAAGGGAAAAAATATCGGAACATCAGGAAACGGGAAGGAATTTGCATTGTACGATAACGTGCCATACATTTGTAAAAAAAAGTATGGAAGCACAAGCAAATAAAGATGAACGGATTGAAATAAGAATATCCCCTTATGATAAGCAAATTTTTAAAAAAGATCAAAAACTAAGTGGAGATAAATCGTTTAGCAGTTTTATTCTTCGAATTGTCAAAGAACAAGCCGAAGAAATTGTCGCTAAAAATGATCGGATTATTGAAAGTGAAAGAGACCGGGAAATATTCTTTCGTGCGGTATTTGGAGACAGTAACCCCAATCAAAATTTAGTAGAAGCAGCTAAAAAATACAAATCTCAAACTTCATTCGAGTGAAATTCAACTTCCAATGAAAATTATCGGACAACATTCACTAGAATACTGATTTATTGAGTTGAATCGCGTATTTCCATACAATAAACCTGCTCCCGCTCTGAAAATCACGAATATCTTTGCAACAATGCTGCATCTCTTTCAACTAATCGGGTATCCTAAGCCAACGATCTTATTTTTCTAAGGAACAATCGTGTGTTTCATTTGAACAACCTTGCATCTCTTTTGGACAATCAGGTATTTATCTCGGAATCGTTCATTTCTCCCGGATAAATTCGCGAATAAAGTTATAAACAGACCAACAGATTCATCCATCGGGCTATTCCAAACCTCATTTCATTGCTTGCAGGATTTCTTTTCCAAAATCCATACATTCCCGACGCTTCAGATTATCGTACTCTTCACTATTGAAAGATCTCATTTGATCACGGACACTTGGTTCCATGAGCCCATAAGTAATGCGCCCCAGAAAAATCTTCGTCGGGACTTTTGATGCTCCGGATAATTTTGACAGATGCTCATCGAAGAATTTGGGATAAAGCTCCGGGGTAACCGGCCGCTTCATATTGCCACACACCGCAAATAACCCTTTGATTTTATCCTGAATATCTCCTTTATGCCGCACCAAATACTCCTGCAGCTCTTTGGGTGTTTCGCCTGCCCGAATTGAACCTCCGATAACAAGGTACTTGTACTTTGAAAGATCGGGATTTTCTTTCACATCAAAAACATTGGCAATACCATCCATTCCTTCCGATATCCAAACACTGGCATCGCGTGATGAGCCACACCAGGTACCATACAAAATGGCCCACTCCGCATTACCTGTGGTGGGAAAATATTCCAGCGCTTTTGATTTACCTGGAATCATAAAAGCACCGGCAGCAATTAAGCCTGTTTTAAGGAAATCTCTTTTATTCATAATTGAAATGATTCGGAAAATAAAAATTGGTGAATATTTTGTAAAGGGAAACAGATTGAAAAAAATAACCATCTGACCCAGAAAAAGAAAGCTGATCCAAACAGATGGATACAGCTTTCCGATATCCTTATATAGTTTGATTACTTTTCGGCACTTTCAAAGGAAGAAACCTGATCGACTGGGCCACCTGCATACTTTGGGTAATTGGGATAAGAGCACAGTAAATATCCGGTGCCTTCTTTCTTATCGCTGATCCTTCCCTGCGGGTTAACAACCAACGTTTTTGAAGGAGCCTGGTTGTTTTCAACCCAGTTGAGCAAGAGGTTCATATTGTCGTCGCCATTAGGTCCCGGAACATTTTTCACCTCAACGGTTTCACCTTTTCCATTTTTAGCGGATCCCTTACCGGACAAGCCATGGCCTCCCATTGGAACGACATATAGACGGGCAAATTGATCGACGGTTTCCCTTCCCATTTTATCGAGCAACGATTGATAATAATCGAGTTGTGCTCCGGGAGAAGCGATGTTGTCCATGGTTCCTATGGTAATAATGATTTTCCCTCCATTCTTGAAGAATTCCGTTAAATCGGGGTTGGTCGAATCGAGCCATTGTGAGATTTGTTCACGGCGTTTGTTCCATTTTCCACCTTCAACATAATCCAATGGGTTGGCTTTTAAGTCCTGCATCAGGAAACCCGTTACACCAAGCCCGCCAAGTGAGAAATGCATCCGGGCATCGTCGGCCGCACCTTCCTGTCCTTTGCACCGGTCACCTGAAATCATACCAAACCCACCCGGATCGAGAGTTGGCAACCACATACCGAAACCCTTCACCCCATTGGCAAGAGGAGTAGAAAACGTATAGGTACTGTATACGAATTTCATGGTTTCGATTTGCTCGTTGGTCAGTTTGGCAGCTTCCGATTTATCCTGAGGATCGGGATCAATATTATTTGGAGCACGTAATGCAGCCCAGGGATCGTTGGTACCAATGCCATCGTTCACATTAAAAATAGCACGGGCAGCCACGTAATTATTGATGATACCATCGGATAATCCATCTAATCCATCGCACTGGCGAAGAAACTCAGCCCTGATGGCATTAACCTTGGACGGAGTAACCCAATTTTTCAATGGTTTTTCCTGAATACGAATCAATTCAGGAGCAAGCATCAGGCTGGAGAAATTTACGATGGGAACATTTGAAATGATTCCGTTATAGTCTTTCGGATAACGTTGTACAACGGTAAGCCCTTCACGTCCGCCATGCGAACTCCCCACATAATAATTATAAACAGGGCGTTTCCCATAAAAACGTTCCATGATCACCATGGCTGCATCGTGGGTTTTTTTCATTTGCATGTACCCTATGTTTTTAATGGCCTCTTCGTTTAAAGCCCATTCATCGCCGGAAGTTGGGCCTGATGCAAGTGGTTTGCTCTGTGGTGCACCGGGGAAGCCCATACCACTGGACTGATGACCAGAATCGCTCCCATATAATGCAAATCCTTTGCTGAGCATCGGGTTTCTGCCTTCATTAACGGTAATGGTACCATTCATGCCGCCACCCCCTTGCTGAATTGACCGAAGAGACCAACTTGCCGGCAACAACACCCTGAAATTGATCGGCCAGCCATTCGGGTCAACAGGAAATATTGAACCTTCAACTACTGCATAAGCAGGTATTGCATCGGTGGCTTCAACCCACCGGGGTTCGTAAAGTTTCACCGATCCCACCGGTTCCCCAATGGATGATACCGGAATTGATGAACCAACTTTTACCAGATCAGCCTTAGTTACTACAATGTCTGTCGACCTGTTGGTTTGGCCATACGTTACTGAAATAAACAGGAGTAACAGTGCCAGAATAAGATAATACGATTTTTTCACTTCAAAATTTCGTTTATGATGATTACTATTTTTTAATTCGAAAATATGTTGATTTGACCTTCGCTTTAATAAATGGTTTAAATCGGCACATCATAAAACTGGGGAAAAACTGTTTTCGCAAATCGTAAATCACAAAGGCCCAATACATCTCTACCTGTAAGGAACTAAAAACAAAGCTGGAATTGTAGCTCGCTTAACGTTGAAAAATTTAACGTTTTTTAACATTGTTTAATTATTTGCCTATCAGTCATTTAATTAATAAATATACCTCACATAGCATAATTATATCAATTGCAGAAAAAGTTCAAAAATTATAAATTTGAATCAAAATTTAACATTAAATAATTATGTTACAACAAATTATTGATCCAAAAGAATTAACAGTCCAAAATGTTTGGAATTTGTCTGAGGAGGACGCTTTCAATATGGTACAAACACTCCAGACTGAATATAGCAAAGAAGATCGTTCTCCGTATTTAAAAGTCATTGATTCTGCATTTGAATTCAGAACGATCAGTTCCAAAAGGCGCGATATGAAACAAAGCCTGTCTCTTTTGGGTTTTAAGTTCTTTAAACCTCAGGATAACAGCGGATCAACCATGATTACGGGTGTATTTAAGAGAAGAAGTCTCAATACAAGTTTCTATTAATTAATCAACTATTTATCACAGCTTCAAGGAGGGAAAGCTGATTCTGATTTCAAATCCCTCTTTACCTTAAAAAAAAGTTTATGAAAGTCTTATCCGATTTAGTTACCAAAACGCAAAGCCTTATCATAGGTTTGAAAAAAAATAGGAATTTAGTGAACGATAAAGGACTTGATCAACAATTCATATCCAAACTGGAAGAAGAGATCAATATCATCAATTCGCTCAATAAAGAAATTGATGCATTGAAAGCCGAAGCAAAGGTAAAGTCCAAAGAGGCAAACTTAAAGGCTATTGATGCCAAGATGCAGGTAAAACAAGCTAAACGAATAATCAAACAAGACTTTGACCCCACACAGTGGAAGGATTTTGGCATTCAGGACCGTCGCTAAATTATTTCATACTTTATTTCAAATTTAATTGAAGACCAATCAATCAGTAAAGGCTGTCATCAAAGGCAGCCTTTCATTTATTGGGTAAAAAAACAGCGACTGTATAGCCGCTGTTCCAATTTTATGTTTTGTATATTATTTCTTCTTCCCCAACCTGCGTTTCTTGCTTTTCGACTTTTTCACAAAGGTGAAAATAATCCAGGCTGCCAGCAGAACAACCACACCGATAATCAGGAAAGTCATTCCACTAAAAAGGTTGTCACCTTTGGCGCGGCTCCACATCTCGAGAACTTCGTCATTCTTATCCAAAAAATCGTTGATGATGGCACAACGGTCAACCACACTTTGATCAGGATACTGAACCGGATTCACCTTCATATTGTCGTGCCCAGGGCCAAAAAAATAACTCAGGTTTACCGTTTTATCCAAGGTGCTGTCGACAACGGCATCAAGAATTTCGGACGATGCCACTGCGCTGCAATAACCACTTACATCCATGTTCCGCAAAGCAATATCGGAACGGCACAAATAATCGAGGAAATAACTTGCAGCTTTGGTGTTTTGTGCATATTTCGGTATCACCCAACAATCGAACCAAACGTTGCTACCCTCTTTGGGAACAGCAAAATCGAGTGAAACTCCTACGTTGGAAGCTTCGTCAATCGCCCAAACAGCATCGCCGTTCCAAGCATAACAAAACCATTTTTCACCTTTGGTCATCATATCTTTCCCAAAGTCGGCTTCCCAACCGGCCAGATAAGGCTTCATTGATTTTATTTCATTCTCGACCAAATGAATATCATCAGGTGTGTGATCGTTGGTTACACTGTAAAGTGAACGTTTTCCCGAAGCAATCTCATCCCTGTACCCATAAACAGCAGCCATGGCATATACATCCCAATAGCTATCTTTCATAAGCATTTTACCTTTGTTCTTTGGATTCCAGAAACATCCCCAGGAACTCATTTCATCGGCAGAAACCTTCTGCGTATTGTACAGAATGCCCGAAACGCCCCACATGTAAGGTACTGCATAATTGGCAGCATTCTTCCCCCCGATACTGAAATCGTCCAAACGGTCGACAATAAACGGAGACATATTGTTCAGATAGTTCGGTGTCATGCCAAAATCACGTTCAATAGGAAGCAACAGATCTTTATTCAACATGCGCTGCATTACGGCCTGCGTAGGACAAGCCAAATCGAAATCTTCTTTTCCAAGGTCAATTTTGGTGTACATCACTTCGGTCATGTCAAAGACCTGATAGACGATTTTCACCTCTTCTCCGGTTTGTTCTTTGTACCATTTCGGAAATTCAGTCAGCAAGTTCTCGTCGATATAATCGGCCCAGTTGTAAATTTTCAGCACATGCTGGCGTTCGGTTTCGCCTGCCTGGCACTCATTTGAAAAAAAGCCTGCCGAAAGCAGAGCAAAAAGCAGAAAGGTAATCTGCAAAAGTTGTTTCCGGTTAAATTTCTTCATTTCACAATCTTTTTTTAGCGGCCCGCTGATTGATTACCAACAACAGAACCAGCACGGTTATAAATATGATGGCTGAAAGCGGACGCAATTCGGGTGTAAGCCCACCTTTGCGTGCGTCAGCATAAATATAGGTAGAAAGAGTTTCTAATCCTTCATTTCCAATGGTAAAAAGTGTCACCACAAAATCGTCGATCGAAAGGGTGAAGGCAAGGATAAAGCCACTGATCATTCCCGGTTTTAGCTCGGGCAGCAAAACTTTTCGCAAGGCATAAAACGGCGTAGCGCCCAGGTCGAGGGCCGCTTCATAAAGGTTTTCGTTCATCCGGCGTAACCGGGGATAAACACTGAGCACCACATACGGGGTACAAAAAGAGATGTGCGCCAGTATTACTGTGGTATATCCCTGCGAAATTCCCAGGCTCACAAAAAGCAGGAACAAGGAAATGGCCGTAATGATATCGGGATTAAGAATCGGTATGTTATTCACCAGTTGAACGACGTTCCGGGTACGTGGTTTCAAATTATAGATTCCAATTGCCGCAACCGTGCCCAGCAACATAGAGACAAAAGCAGCAATCAATCCAATGATCAGCGTGTTCCACAAAGCACTTGCCAACGAATGATGAATACCTCCATGGAAAAGCGAAGCGTAAAGTTTCAGCGAAAAACCAGACCAGTTTCCCAATACTTTTGCTTCGGTAAAGGAGAAGATGATAATAATGAAAATCGGCGCATAAAGTAGCAACAGCAAAAACCCAATATAGGAATTGGCCAGAATTTTTTTCATATCAGGCCTCCTTCCTCGGCCGCTTTGGCATTGCCATCACCGTTAAACAACAAAGTAAGGCCAATCAGCAACAACATCACAAGCGACAGAGCGGCACCGTAATTCCACATGCCGTTATAAATATTCTCCTGAAGAGTTGTTCCAAATAGTTTGATATTATTGATTGTCAAAAGTTCGGCAATCGCGAAGGTGGATATTACCGGCATAAAAACCATCATGATCCCGCTTTTAACCCCTGGAACCGACAAGGGCAATATCGTTCGGAAGAAAACCTGCCGGGGATTAGCCCCCAAATCCTGTGCAGCTTCAATCAGGTTTTGATCGGTTTTCTGCAAAATATTGTAAATGGGATAAACCATAAAAGGCAAAAAGTTGTACACCATCCCGAAATAAAGGGAAGCTTGTCCCAATGGAATCCCCAAAAAGTCGAACAGAGCCACGGTAGCCAGCGTCCTGATCAGGAAATTGATCCACATGGGAAGAATAAAAAGCAACACCATGATTTTGGCTGTTTTCGAACTCATCCGGCTAAGAATGTAGGCTGCCGGATATCCCAGCAAAAGACATACTGCGGTAGTTATCAGGGCCACACCGACTGAAAAAACAAAGGTATGCATCGCCTCGGGCTGCTGCCAGAACCTGCGAAAATTATCGAACGTGAAGCCTCCTGTGCTATTGGTAAACGCGTAATAAAAAATCAGGAAAAGCGGAGTAACAACAAAAAAAGCAAGAAACAGAATATAGGGAATCGACCAGTTTTTCCTTTTCCCCATGAATGTCGACAGGTTCCGTTTCACTTCCATTCCGAATTAGAGGTTAGACAATTGAATGGCCTCCGGAGGAATGGTAATTCCCACACGATCGCCATCGTCCCAAATATCATTGGTATCGACGAAAATATTCTCATCGCCATCAGTCAAAACCGTAAGATGGTAGTGGTTGCCTTTATACAGGATAAAGCTGACTTCACCACTCAGCATCCCATCTTCTTCGTTATCCTGAAGGATAACCTTCTGAAAATCGACACTGACTTTCACCTGTGAACCAGCCGGAAACTCGTGATTCTCTTTGCATTTAAATGATTGCTCAAGGAAACGGACATGTCCTTTATCAATCATTACTCCTTCAAACGTGTTGCAAACCCGTTCTTTCTTCATGACCTGAATATCGAATGGTTTCACACGCAGACCAACGGTTTTGCCCACTTCAAAACAGTGATAATCCTGGATCATAAACTCATACCCTTCGGGAGTAACCACCATCATTTCATAATGCACCCCTTTGAAGATGCTTGAAGTTACTTTTCCGGTAAACTGGGCAGCCTCGGAAAGATCGAAAATGTAAATATCCTCGGGCCTGATTACCACATCAACCGGCACATTTTGTCCAAAACCTTTATCGACACATTCAAACCGATGCCCGGCAAATTCAACTAGGTTATCTTCTATCATTGTCCCGTTCAGGATATTGCTTTCGCCAATAAAATCGGCAACAAAAGCGTTGATTGGCTCATTGTATATTTCGGTGGGTGTTCCTATCTGCTGAATTTTCCCTTCGCTCATTACCACAATGGTATCGCTCAGGGTTAATGCCTCTTCCTGATCGTGCGTAACATACACAAAGGTTATCCCCAGTTTCTTATGCATGGCTTTGATTTCCATCTGCATATCCTTGCGCATTTTCAGGTCAAGGGCGGCAAGCGGCTCGTCCAGGAGCAACACCTCCGGCTCGTTTACAATGGCACGGGCAATGGCCACCCTCTGCTGCTGACCTCCGGAAAGTGAATCGACATCCCGTTCTTCGTAATCGGTCATGCTTACCATTTTCAAAACCTTTTTCACCTTCTTTTTGATCACCGTTGCTTCCAGCTTTTTCAGGTTCAAACCAAAAGCCACATTGTTGAAAACATTCAGATGCGGGAAAAGCGCATATTTCTGAAAAACGGTATTAACCGGACGTTTGTAAGGCGGAATATCGGTCACATCGGTTCCTGCAATCAAAATTTTCCCTTCTGAAGCCTTCTGAAATCCCGCAATAATGCGAAGCAGTGTGGTCTTTCCACAGCCCGATGGCCCCAAAAAGGTTACAAATTCACCTTTGCGAACCGAGATGTTAATATCGTCAAGAACCGTTTTATCACCAAAAGAGTGCGTAACGTGTTCAACTTGAATAATAGGTCCTGACTCTTGCATCGAAACTAATCTGACAGAAATTATTTAAATTTATTGGTTTGAAATGGTAGCCAAAGATAAATAATCAAATGAAAATCGAAAGGATTTCCTGTTTGAGAATGCAACCGTTTTAATGTTCCTTTTTTTTTGAATATCATTTCAAAAATTAAAATCCGGAATAAAACGGTAAAACCCAGCCATTCATCCTTTAATTGCGGCAGGAAACAGAAACCAACAAATTAAATACAAGCATCTTACATTATTTAAAATTGAAAATTTCTCTTTCAAAAAAAATAGGCAAAATCATTTGCACACGTGTGTATTTTTTATACTTTTACAACCATCCAATCACAAATCAAAGCAATTTTGAAAAGAATAACCATCAAAGATATTGCCAGAGAGTTGAATATTCATCACTCAACCGTGTCGCGGGCCCTTCGTAACGATCAGAGCGTAAAGGAAGAAACCCGCAAAAAAATCATGGATTATGCTCATGAACACGGCTACCAGATCAACATGAGCGCACTTCAGCTCAGAGGCGATTCCCGGAATATGATTGCGGTGTTGGTTCCCAATATCCATCACAGCTTCTTTTCAAACATCGTTAGCGTGATTACCAACCTTGCCTACCAAAAAGGATATGTGGTCTCGGTTTTCCAGTCGAACGAAAGTTATGATCAGGAAAAAGAGATTGTCAAGACGGCCATCCGGAACAACGTTGCCGGAGTGATTGCTTCGCTGTCGATGCAAACATTCGATGCCGAGCACTTCAAAAAGCTTCAAAACTATCACATTCCACTGGTATTGTTCGACCGTGTATGTTCCGGCATCGTGGTTCCAACGGTTACGGTAAACAATACAGAGGCCGTAACGAATGTAATGGAGCTTCTAATCAAAAAAGGGTACCAGCGAATAGCCCATATCAGTGGCAACAACAAAATCAGTGTATTCAGTGACCGACAATCGGGATATCTTGCTGCGGTTGAAAGAAACCACCTCGATTATTCAAAAATCAGGATGATCGATTCTGATTTTACCATTGAAAAGGGAAAAGATGCCGTTGAAAAACTGTTTTGTGAAGAGATTAAGCCCGACGCTATTTTATGCGACTCGCATCTGCTCACCATTGGCGCAATTCTTCAACTGAAAGAGTTAAAGCTCAAATCTCCGGAAGATGTTGGCCTTGCAGGTTATAGCGACAGTCCGTTCATCGAGGCTTTCGATTCGAATATCATCACCATATCGCAACCGGAGGATGCTATTGCAAATGCCGCATTTGAGCTTCTTTTGAAAAAAATTGAAAATACCGGCGATGAAGATATTGCAAATCTTGTTTTCCCGGCTGAAATTATTGAACGATAACCAAATACAAATCTTATAAAACCAAAAAATATGCTTAAAGGAATTTCTCCATTGATTAGCCCCGAATTGCTTGCCATATTGGACCGGATGGGACACGGTGACGAAATTGTACTAGGAGATGCCCACTTCCCGGGCGAAACATTTAACAACCGCATAATCAGGGCCGACGGATTAAGAATCCCTGATCTGCTGGCAGCTATTTTACCTCTTTTCGAACTCGATTCGTATGTTCCTGCACCGTTAATTATGATGGCAGCAGTTGCTGGCGACGAATTGGATCCCTCGGTTGAAGAAAGTTACATGAAAAGTATCCGTGTAACCAATCCTGATGCCGCTCCTATTAAACGGATCGATAAGTTTGAATTTTACGAACGTACCCGCAAAGCTTTTGCCGTAGTTATGACTGGCGAAACCGCAAAATATGGAAACATTTTATTGAAAAAAGGAGTAACTCCGGTGGAATAACCTTCCCGAAAGAGCAACGTAATAACAAATTGACAAGCAACTAAACCATGGCTCATCAAAAATTAACAACGAAAGAAAACCTGCTTCCCTTCATTCTGATTACCGCTTTGTTCTTTCTGTGGGGAATGGCCCACGGGATGCTCGATGTACTTAATAAACATTTCCAGACCATCCTAGAAATATCCAAAGCGAAATCGGGAATGATCCAATTTTCGGTCTACACGGCCTATTTTCTGATGGCAATTCCGGCAGGCAATTTTATGCGCCGATTTGGTTACCGCAAAGGAATCATCCTTGGCCTGGTACTCTTTGCTTCGGGAGCTTTGCTTATTGCCGCCACCACACGTTTCGAATCATTCTGGCTCTTCCTGATTTTTCTTTTCATGCTGGGATGCGGTCTGGCAACACTCGAAACCGCTGCAAATCCCTACACAACCCGTCTGGGACCTCCGGAAACAGGTGAACGACGAATCAACTTCTCCCAGTCGTTCAACGGTATGGCATGGACTGTCGGACCGCTCATTGGAATTTATATTTACAACAGCAGCGCCTCGTCGAGTGGTGAAAAACTAAGTTCCCTTACCCTGCCCTATCTTCTTATTGGACTGGTAGTCTTTTTAGTTGCCATCGTCTTTTTGGTGACAAAGTTACCCGAGATTGAAGAAGATGAAGTTGAAGGAATATCCTCGTCAGAAGAAAAGCCACTGATCAAAGAACGGCACCTGGTGTTGGGTGTAATTGCCCAATTTTGTTATGTTGCCGCACAAACCGGAATTTTCAGTTACTTAATCAACTTTGTAACCGACGTAAACCAGAAAATTCATTTCGATGTAAATAACGGGCCCTACTTTTTATCAATTGGGTTTGCCCTCTTCATGATTGGGCGGATGCTGGGCAGTTACCTGATGAAGTTCCTTAAGCCGTCAAAACTTCTGGCAATTTATGCCCTGATGTGTTGCCTTTTGTTACCCGTCGTTACAGCCAACATTGGTTGGGGCTCAATCATTGCGCTCTATTGCATTTTCTTTTTCATGTCGATTATGTTCCCAACCATTTTCGCGATGGCCATCAAGGATCTGGGTCCACGAACAAAGAAAGCATCGTCGTACCTGATCATGTCAATTGTGGGCGGTGCGGTATTTCCAATGCTCATGGGGCTCATTGCCGATGTTACAAACTCGATCGCCGTCGGGTTTCTGGCACCCATTCCATTGTTCATTTTCATTCTTTACTATGCCGTTTCTGGTCACAAAGTAAAAACCGCATAAAATCAAGCAACCCAATGAAAAAAATTTCATTCTTATTTATTGCAATAATACTCTTTACCATCGGTAAAGGAGCAACTGGCGCACCGTTAAAGCTTTGGTATAATCAGCCGGCAAAAACCTGGAACGAAGCCCTTCCTTTAGGTAATGGACGACTTGGTGCGATGGTTTATGGAAACCCTGCGAAAGAAGAAATCCAGTTAAACGAGAATACGCTCTATTCGGGCAGCCCTAACCGCAACGATAATACCGATGCCAAAGCCGCTTTACCCGAAGTACGCCGCTTGATTTTTGAAGGAAAATACAAGGAAGCACAAGATTTGGCAAATGAAAAAATAATCACAAAAACCTCGCATGGTGCGGCTTATCAAACGATTGGCAGCCTTCGCCTCAATTTCGAAGGACACGGGAATTATTCAGATTTTTATCGCGATCTCGACATTGAAAAAGCGGTTGCAACCACTATTTATAAAGCTGGTGGGGTTACCTATAAACGTGAAGTTTTTACCTCGTTCCCCGATCAGGTTGTGGTAATCCGACTGACAGCCAATCAAAAAGGGGCAATCAGTTTTTCGGCAACCATGAACCGTCCGTCGCCGGTAGACCTTTCAACCGAAGGCAACAATGTACTGAAAATGGAAGGTATCAGCAGTGACCACGAAACCGTTAAAGGCGGAGTAAAATTCCAGTCACGGCTAAAGATTGTTCCCGAAGGTGGCAACGTTGAAGCTGTCAATCAATCGTTAGTCGTTACGAAGGCCAATTCGGTTTTACTTTTTGTGTCGATGGCTACCAGTTTTGTGAACTATAACGACATTAGCGCCGATGCCAACAAGCGGGCTATCGATTACCTCACAAAAGCTGAAAAGAAAAAATACGATCAACTTTTGAGCGATCATATATCCTTTTATCAAAAATTATTTAACCGGGTATCGCTCGATTTGGGGCAAACCGACTCGATCAAAAATCCAACCGATGTTCGTATCGAACAATTTGCCAAAGGCAACGACCCTTCAATGGCCACTTTGTACTTTCAGTTTGGACGTTATTTGCTGATCTCTTCATCGCAACCGGGACAACAACCGGCCAATTTGCAGGGGCTTTGGGGCAACCAGCTTTTTGCCTCATGGGACAGTAAATACACCATCAACATCAACACCGAAATGAATTATTGGCCCGCTGAACCCACGAATCTTGCAGAAATGCACGAGCCGTTGATTCAAATGGTGAAAGAGCTTTCGGTTGCCGGACAAAAAACAGCTGCCGATATGTATGGTGCCAACGGTTGGGTTGCGCATCACAACACCGATGTTTGGCGGATTTGTGGCCCCATCGACGGCTCTTACTGGGGAATGTGGCCGATGGGTGGTGTTTGGCTCAGCCAGCACCTGTGGGAAAAATATGCCTTCAACGGCGATCTGGACTATCTACGCTCGGTATACCCTGCCATGAAAGGCGCCGCAGAATTCTGCCTCAGTTTTCTCACGCCCGAACCCGACCACGGATGGCTGGTGATCACACCTTCGGTTTCGCCCGAAAATTCACCGTCATGCCACCCGGAATCTTCCATTTCCGCAGGGACAACATTAGATAATCAACTTGTTTTTGACCTGCTCTCAAAAACTGCTGAAGCCGCCAGGCTTCTTAAAATGGATGCTGATTTTGTAAAAAGACTTAATGAAACCATCGAAAAACTCCCTCCCATGCAGATTGGGCAATACAACCAGTTGCAGGAATGGATGTACGACTGGGATAACCCCGACGACCATCATCGCCATGTTTCCCATTTGTACGGAGCTTTCCCCAGCAACCAGATTTCACCATACCACACGCCAGAATTATATGAAGCAACCCGCAACTCGCTCATATACCGCGGAGATCCATCAACCGGCTGGTCGATGAACTGGAAAATCAACCTTTGGGCACGCCTGCTCGACGGAAACCATGCCTACAAACTGATGACCGATCAAATTAAATTGGTTGGAGCGAAACGTGAGGATGGAAGATCTTTTAATGAAGATGGTGGTACTTACCCCAATATGTTCGATGCCCATCCCCCATTCCAGATCGACGGAAACTTTGGGTTCACTTCCGGTTTAACCGAAATGCTCGTGCAAAGCCAGGATGGAGCCATACATATACTTCCTGCATTGCCCGACAACTGGCCTACCGGGAGTGTAAAAGGAATCCGAGCCCGGGGCGGTTTTGAAATCGAAGAGATGGAGTGGAAAGATGGAAAAATCACCAAGTTGATCATTCAATCAAACCTTGGTGGGAATTGCCGAATCCGTTCCTACTGGCCTCTCAAAGGTGAAGACGGAACAACATTATCGAAAGCAGAAGGAGATAACAGCAATTCATTCTATCAAATTCCGGGCATCAAAAAACCAAGGATTTCAGAAAAAGCAAAACTGGTCAAACACGATTTGAATACGATCTATGAATATGATATTGAAACAAGACCGGAACAAAAAATTTGTTTGGTTCAAAACACAAAAATGTAAATAACCAACTGATCGAAAAGGGAAAGGAGCAAAAAAATGAATTTTAAAAGAGCAAAACTGATTTTTACAGCGATTGGGGTAATCATCCTGATAACAAATGGGACGATTAATGCGCAGGAAAATTCGAATCAGATGCCTCATATTGTGAATAATAATGGGCATTACTCTCTCATTGTCAACGGCCAACCATTCTTCATCATGGGTGGACAGGCACATAATTCCAGCGCATGGCCGGGAATGATGCCCGGAGTGTGGAAAGCCATTGAAACGATGCACGCTAACACGCTCGAAGCACCTATTTACTGGGAACAAATTGAGGCACAACAAGGAAATTTCAATTTTTCGCTAATCGACACCTTACTATTCCAAGCCCGGGAACACAACGTTCATTTAGTGTTACTTTGGTTTGCTACCTGGAAAAACGGCAGTAATCACTATATGCCCGAATGGATGAAACTGGATTCCAAAAAATATCCAAACATCCTTGGTAAAGATGGCCAACCGGTGGATTCGCCTTCTCCCCATAACCGTATTGCCATGGAGGCCGACGCAAAAGCTTTCACCGCAGTCATGGCCTATCTGAAAAAAGCCGACCCTCAACACACGGTGATCATGGTTCAGGTGGAAAATGAACCCGGCACCTGGGGAAGTGTCCGTGATTTCTCACCGGAAGCCCAAAAACTATTTAACGGACAGGTTCCCAACGAACTGCTCAAACCAGAAATTCTGAAGGAGTTAAAAAAACCAGTTGTTACCAAAGGCTCTTGGAGTGAAGTTTTCGGTACCGATGCGGATGAATATTTCCATGCATGGTCGGTTGCCCGTTACATTGAATATGTTGCTGCTGCAGGTAAAGCTGTAAACCCACTGCCGTTGTACGTAAACGCCGCCTTACGCGATCCGCTTACCAACCCAAGTGCAACAACATATGAAAGCGGTGGCCCAACCGACAATGTAATTCCTATTTGGAAAGCAGCTGCCCCGGCCATCGATTTACTGGCTCCCGATATTTATTTACCGGAAAGTGAACGTGCTTTGAAAGTAATTGAACGGTATGACCGTGCCGACAACCCTCTTTTTGTTCCGGAAATTGGTTTATCGCCCGAATTCGCCCGCTACTTCTATCCCGTGCTGGCCAGTGGTGGAATTGGCTTTTCACCCTTCGGCGTTGACGATAACGGGCGTGGCGAAAACGAGAAAGAGACACAGGATCGGTTAACTTCTATTGCCCGTGAATATGCCATTGTAGGCTCAATGATGAAAGAGCTGATTAAGTGGAGCTCCGAAGGAAAAATAAAATCAATTATCGAAAGAGAAGACCATGCCATACAAACGGTCAATCTGGGCGCATGGCAAGCCGTAGTAACTTTTGGCATGGCAAAACGAAATATCATTACTGAAAACGAAAAGCCAATGGGCAATTTAATGATTATAAAATTAGGTGAAAATGATTTTCTGTTTATCGGTGCCTTATACCATCTCACATTCAATCCCACCGGCCAAAATGCCGGAAAAGCATGGCAATTTCTGAAAGTTGAAGAGGGATGGTACGATGATGGTGAATTCAAACAGCTACGTGTCCGTAACGGTGACGAGACCGATTGGGGTGGCCCAAGTATTGGTCCGTTACAAACAGTCTTACACATCACGTTGACAACCCGTTAATTGGGTTTCATTATCCATCAGACTGAAATTAACCCACTTTGTTTGACAAAAAGGCGACGTTACTATTTAATATCAAACCAATGAAGAAATTAATGAAAATCGTGTTTGTTTTAGGTGCCATCGTAAATTTCAATGGGTGTAATAACACCGTTGAGCAAAAAAAGTATGAACCCTCTTTCCAATCACTTGAGCAGGCAAACCCAGCCCCTGAGTGGTTCAAAGATGCCAAGTTTGGAATTTATTTCCATTGGGGAGTCTATTCGGTTCCAGCTTATTCAAATGAATGGTATCCAAGGAATATGTACTTCACCGGTTCCAGCGAAAACAAACACCATATTGAAACGTTTGGCGGGTTGGATCAACAACCTTACGATAAATTCATTACCGGAACGACCGATAAACAGGGTAATTTCTATCAATTTGCCCCGAAGTTGAAATCGAAAGGTGGAAACTTCGACCCGGCTGAATGGGCTCAACTGTTTGCCGATGCAGGCGCTAAATTTGCAGGCCCTGTAGCCGAGCACCACGATGGTTTTTCGATGTGGGCAAGTAAGGTTAATCCCTGGAATGCCAAAGAAATGGGACCCAAAATGGATTTGGTAAAACTGCTTACCGACGAAATCCGTGCACGAAATATGAAAATCATCCTTTCGATGCACCATGCCTACAACATTACCGGATTTTACGAAGCGGTTCCAAAAGCAAACGATCCAAAGCTTCAAATGCTTTACGGACAGCAAGGGAAAGAAAAAAATGAAGAGTTCTGGCTGGCCAAGCATAAAGAAATTATCGACAATTTCCGACCCGATATTATTTGGCAGGATTTCAACCTTAATGCTATTTCGCAACCGGTGCTGCTTCAGTTTCTGGCTTACTATTATAATAAAGCCATTGATTGGAACAAAGAAGTGGTAGCCACTTATAAAGATGGTTTGAACACCCAATGTGCCGTTCTCGATTTTGAGCGTGGTGGTCCAACCGACCTAACCGAGAACTATTGGCTCACCGACGATGCCATCAGCTCATCAAGCTGGTGTTACACCGAAGGTATTGGCTACTATTCAAAGAAGCAAATTCTTCATGGTTTCTTCGATCGGGTAAGCAAGAACGGAAATCTCTTGCTGAACATCTCGCCCAAAGCCGATGGAACCATTCCTCAGGAGCAGAAGGATGTGCTTCTTGCAATGGGTAACTGGCTGAAAAAGTATGGCGAAGCTATTTATTGTACCCGTGCATGGGAAAAATACGGCGAAGGCCCCACCAAAATGGGAGCTGCCCATGGCGTGTTCACTGCCCCCAAAGAAGGTACTGCGGAAGATATCCGCTACACCCGTTCAAAAGACAACAAAACCCTTTATGCCATTCTGCTCGGATGGGATCAGGGTGAAAAATCGGTTACCCTCACAACTCTTTCTTCCAACCGGATCGATCTGAAAAATCTTTCCTCGGTTTTGTTAATCGACAATACTACCGGGAAATATCTGCCCTTAAGCTATCAGCAAGATACATCCGGACTGGTAATTAATCTTCCTGAAAAAACGTTTGAGGAATTGGCTTACGTAGTGAAACTGAATTTCAACGAAACAATCCCCCCGCTTAATAAGTACATGGAAATCAACTGCAGTCCTTTCTATTATCTAACCCCCAATGGCACTCCCACTCCAGTTCTGGGTGCAAACGGAATGCTATCTTCAGACCGAAAAGCCCCTGCACAACAGTGGAAATTGGAGAAGGTAGAGAATGGAATTTACAAAATTCTTAGTCATGAAAATCCACAAGCAGCTCTCACAACCAATGGATCAACGGTTCAGGTTGAAGTTTTTACAGGAGGCGATAACCAGCTTTGGAAAATTGATGAATCATTCAATAGCTTATTGAAAATCACCAACAAAAAATTTTCTGATCAATGTTTGTCGATCGAAGAAGGTAAAGTCGGTTTGATAAAAAATACGGAACATTCGACAGGCTGGCAGCTACTCGAAGTGTGCGAAACCAAACAAACGGCGTTCAAATCCTTAACTATTCCAGGAACCATTGAGGTGGAAGATTTCGACAACGGCTGCCCCGGCGATGCGTGGTACGATACCGATGACCAGAATGCAGGTGGAGCATACCGGAAAGATGTTGGAATGGATATCGAAAAATGTGCGGCCGGTGGTTATAATATCGGTTGGTCGAAGTCGGGCGAATGGATGGCTTATACGGTTGACGTAACCAAAGCAGGAACGTACAATATGTCACTTTTCGTCGCCACGGAATCGGATGCCAGCAAATTACATGTAGCGTTCAACAACGAAGACAAAACCGGATTAATGGCAATACCTAATACAGGAGGCTACCAAAACTGGAAGCCGATAATTCGGCAAGTTCAACTTGAAAAAGGGAAACAAACCATGAAAATTTATATGGATGAAGCAAATTCCGGATTGAATCTCGACAAGATTGTGTTTGAAGCAAAACAATAAAAAGGAATACCATGAAACAATTCAGAAAACTTGCAGTCCTTGTTCTAAGCCTTTTCTTTGGGGCAATAGGTGGTTTAAATGCCCAGAAAACATTCACTGCCGATTTGAGCAAACCGGGAAGTATGATTCAACCCACCATGTGGGGAATCTTTTTCGAAGACATCAATTTCGCTGCCGATGGTGGTATTTATGCCGAAATGGTTAAAAACCGTTCATTTGGCTTTTATAAACCACTGATGGGATGGGAAACGGTGAAACAACAAAATGCCGTCGGTGATGTTCAACTGATGAATTTCGGAACCGGCGAAAACAACAACCGTTATATCCGAATTACCAATCAAACTCCAGGCACACGCTTTGGCCTTCGTAACGAAGGGTTCCGGGGCATGGGAATCAAAAAAGGAGAACAATACAACATCCGCATGAAAGCAAAAGCTCTTTCCAAAGAACCAGTTCATGTCACATGCGAGTTGCTCGATTCTTCTAAAAATGTGATCGGAAGCGTTTCTCTAAACATAACCAGCTCCGATTGGGCATTTTACGAAGCGTCCGTTGTGTCAAACCTAACCACGCCTAAAGGTTCGTTGAATGTATTGATCGATGGGGCTGGCGATGCCAACTTCAGTTTCATCTCCATGTTCCCCGAAAACACCTGGAAAAACCGCAAGTATGGTTTCCGTGCTGACCTGGTTCAAATGCTGGCCGATCTGAAACCCGGTTTTATCCGTTTTCCCGGAGGTTGCATTGTCGAAGGGCACGAACTTTCGACCCGTTATCAGTGGAAGAAAACAGTGGGCGAACCCGAAGACCGCAAAGTACAGATCAACCGCTGGAACCAGGAGTTTAGCTGGCGGTCTGCACCCGACTATTTTCAATCATTCGGGATGGGTTTTTTTGAATATTTTCTACTGGCCGAAGACATTGGCGCAGAACCTGTTCCCATTCTCAACTGCGGAATGGCCTGCCAGTACAATACCGGAGAATTGGTGCCGCTCGATAAACTCGACCCATATACACAGGATGCGCTCGACCTGATTGAGTTCGCTAATGGCGATGTTTCCACACAATGGGGAAAACTGCGCAAAGAGATGGGGCATCCCGAACCGTTCCACCTGAAATTTCTTGGAGTTGGAAACGAACAGTGGGGAAGCCAATATGTCGAAAGGTTTCTGGTGATGTCGAAAATCATTCAGGAAAAGTACCCTGAGATAAAACTGATATCAGGCTCCGGCCCCAGTCCGTCGGGCGATAAATTTGATTACCTCTGGGGGAAAATGGGTGAAATGAATGCCGATTTGGTCGACGAACATTATTACATGAGTCCCGGTTGGTTCCTGGCAAATGCCCGTCGGTACGATACGTACGACCGTAAAGGCCCTGCGGTTTTCGCCGGTGAATATGCCGCACACGATAAGGAAGGAAATTATCCTTCGTCCCGTAATAACTGGAGAGCCGCGTTGTCCGAAGCAGCATTCATGACCGGACTGGAACGCAACGCCGATATCGTGCACTTAAGTTCGTATGCGCCTCTTTTTGCCAACATCAATGCATGGCAGTGGAACCCCGACCTAATCTGGTTCAACAACCTTGAAGTGATGGCCACACCAAATTACTACGTGCAAAAGATGTTTTCAACGCATAAAGGCACACGGGTCGTACCCGTTACCCTGAACAAAGAAGCTGTTGCCGGGCAGGATAGCCTCTATGCCAGCGCATCTTTCGATGAACCGACAGGCAAAATATACCTAAAACTGGTCAATGCTTCAGCAAAGGAGCAGCCCATCACCATCAATTTCAAAGGAAAAAAACGAATATCGGGTAAGATAAAGGTAAGCATTTTGCATTCTGAAGAGCTATCAACCTATAATTCAATGGAAGAACCTAACCGTTTTGCGGTTAAGCAACAGCTTATCGAAACAAAAAAAGATGCCATTGATGCGAAAATTGGGGCAAATACTTTTTGGGTATTAGAGGCTGACTTGAAATAGAAAAATAAAAAATGAAGAAATCAGTTTTAACCGGGATAAACAAAATCGAAATTATTGAGGCACCAATCCCCGAAATCAGGAACGACAACGAGGTGCTTATACGAATGGCCGTGGTTGGTATTTGTGGTTCCGACATTCATTATTATAAAACAGGGCGAATTGGCAATCAGGTGGTGCAATATCCATTTACAGTTGGTCACGAAGGTGCCGGTATTGTCGAGGCGGTTGGCAAAGCAGTTACTTCGGTGAAGCCAGGCGACCGAATTGCCATTGAACCATCCATTGCATGTGGTCATTGCGATCAGTGCAAAGCAGGTCGGCCTCACACTTGCCGCAACAATTTGTTTCTGGGCTGCCCGGGGCAAATTGAAGGAAACCTGGCCGAATACATTGTGATGCCCGAAAGCCAGTGTATCCTGCTCGAAAACCACCAGTCGATCGACGATGGCGCTACTTCGGAACCTTTGGCCATTGGGCTTTATGCGGTAAAACAAGCACAGTTAAATGGAAACGAAACGATTGGCATTCTCGGTTTTGGCCCAATCGGAATGAGCGTTTTTCAAATGGCCCAGGCACACGGGAACCATCAGTTTTATGTGTCTGAAAAGATTGATGAACGGGGAGTTATGGCTACAAAACACGGAGCCAATTGGGCAGGAAATCCGTTGAAGATGAGCATTGAAAATGAAATCCCGACAAGGGAACCGCAATTGCTCGATGTGGTTTTTGAATGCTGCGGACAACAGGAAACCATGGATACTGCTTTTGAAATTTTGAAACCCGGAGGAAAACTGGTTGTCATTGGGATACCGGAATTTGACCGGTGGAGCTTCTCTGCCGATAAAGCCCGGCGAAAAGAGATCACCCTCATTAACATTCGTCGCCAGAACCATTGCACGGAAGCCACGCTGGAAATGTTGGCCAACGGTAAAATTGATGGCTCGGCCATGATCACCCATCGGTTTCCTTTTGAGAAGGTCGCTGAAGCTTTCGAACTGGTGGCCAACTACCGAGATGGGGTAATGAAAGCAATGATAGATTTTTAACTCGATTCTGGATACTTGATTCTGGATTTCAGATACTGGAATCTGGATGCTGGATATTGGATACTAGATACTTAATTACAAACATAGCGCCCCCCCTTTAGGGGGGGTTAAAATAAATGATATGAACGAAATCAAGACTAAAAATGTCCCTGTTTTAACTCTTTCGAATGGGGCAAAAATACCCGTAATTGGGTTGGGAACTTTTGGTTCCGATAATTATTCGAACGACCAGATTGCACAAGCCGTGAAATTTGCCATTGAACTGGGATACCGTCATATCGACTGTGCTTCGGTGTATGGCAACGAAAAAGAAATTGGCGAAGTACTTTCAGCGGTAATCAACAACGGAACGGTGAAACGCGAAGAGTTGTGGATCACTTCCAAAGTTTGGAACGATATGCACGGCGAAGGCGATGTGATCAAATCGTGCAAAAAAACGCTGGCCGATTTGAAGCTCAGTTATCTCGACCTCTATTTGGTTCACTGGCCATTTCCAAATTACCACGCACCCGGCTGCGACGGCGATGCCCGAAACCCCAATTCCAGACCTTACATACACGAAGAGTTCATGGTTGCCTGGAAGCAAATGGAACAACTGGTTGAAATGGGACTAGTCAGGAACATTGGTACTTCGAATGTAACCATTCCTAAGATGAAACTGATTCTCAGAGATGCTAAGATGAAACCCGTTGTAAATGAAATGGAGATTCACCCTCATTTTCAACAACCGGAACTATTCAATTTCATGGTTGAAAATCAGGTTCAGCCAATTGGGTACTCTCCCATCGGTTCGCCCAAACGTCCCGAAAGGGATCGCACAGCCGACGACACCGTAGATATTGAAGACCCGGTAATTGTAAAAATAGCCGAACGACTGGGCATCCACCCAGCTGTTGTTTGTCTTAAATGGGGAGTACAAAGGGGCGAAGTCGTCATTCCGTTCTCGGTCACCCCATCAAAAATCAGTTCAAATATCGAAGGGGTAATCGGTGAACCGTTGACCGGGGAAGAGATGGAAGCCATCAGCAAAATCGATAAAAATTGCCGGCTCATCAAAGGCCAGGTATTCCTTTGGAAAGGAGCCCAAAGCTGGGAAGATTTGTGGAATTAAATGAGCTACCCCCCAATCACCCCCCAGCCCCCTAAAGGCTGTATGTTTGTAAAAGGATAAGCCTACCAAGTTTTTGTAAATTAGTTTTTGAAAAGAAAACAATACAAAAACAAAAGCAGGCTTATGAAAAT
>Ga0116170_10001431_pt1 | contig 24027 bp, 23 predicted proteins | sample AD_JPNHW1_MetaG_FD_89797 | JGI IMG/M metagenome (GOLD analysis project Ga0116170, IMG submission 89797) | Active sludge microbial communities of municipal wastewater-treating anaerobic digesters from Japan - AD_JPNHW1_MetaG | ecosystem: Engineered > Bioreactor > Anaerobic > Digestate | place... | reverse complement strand
TCTATCCGGGGAAGATGTCGGATTGGGTCAGTAAACTGGTCTTTTCTGGCGAGTTGAAACAGTATACGCATCTGCTCAGCATCGACGCGCTGCTCAACCTGCGCTTCGACGTGTTTTGGGATGCCATGCGCCACATGATTATGCCCATCATTACCCTCAGCTACATCAACTGGGCCACTTTCGTCCGCGTCTCACGTTCCTCCATGCTGGAAACCCTGCGTCAGGATTATGTCGTGACCGCCCGCGCCAAGGGCTTGAAAGAAAACGACGTGATTAATCACCACGCCCGCCCGAACGCGATGCTGCCGGTAGTGACCATGGCAGGCTCCAGCATCGTCAGCCTGCTCGGCGGCGTAGTGATCACCGAGACGGTCTTCAACTATCCCGGTATTGGCAAAGCCGCCGCCGACGCCGCCGCCAATCTGGACGTGGTCACCATTCTTGGTCTGGCAATTTTCACCGGCACCATTCTCATCCTCTCCAACCTGATTGTGGATGTAATTTACGCGTTCATCGACCCGCGCGTACGATTGGCATAAGGAGCAGCGCATGACCGAAAACAATACTAATCCGACAGGCGACAACAGACTCCTGGCTGAAACCCACTCCACCCGCAAGATTGGCTGGCTGGAGCGCACCGTTGGGCCGGATAACTACCGCATCCTCAAGGGTTTGGTAAAAACGCCTGCGTCCATCATCGGCATGATTTTTATCGCGATTTTCATCCTGGTTGCCATTTTCGCGCCGGTCATCGCGCCGCCCGTGGGCAACGACCCTTACAAAATGCCGCGCGACGGCTTTGTGGGCGAACCGAAAGACCCCGGCTCCCCCTGGAAGAAAAACGTTCCGGATATTCCTTTCTGGTACAAATCCCTCACCGGGAACGAAGACTGGGTGCACCTGCTGGGCACCGCCCAAGGCCAGTATGATATTTTTTACGGCATTGTGTGGGGTACGCGCACAGCCTTCAAGACCGGCTTTATCGTAGTGCTGGCTACGGTGCTGATTGGCGTGGTTCTCGGTTCCATCGCGGCGTATTACGGCGGCGGCGTGGACAACCTGATCATGCGTGTCACAGATATCTTTATGACCCTGCCGTATATCATGATGGCGCTGATTTTTTCGGCGGTGCTGACCCCAATTCTGGGCCGCAGCCTGCTGCCGCCTCTGATCGCCATGATAGCATTCGGCTGGATGGGCTATGCCCGCATCATCCGCTCGGATATCCTCTCCATCAAAGAGCGCGACTACGTCCTGGCAGCCAGAGCTTCCGGCCTCAAGAACGGCCGCATCCTCTTCAAACACATCCTCCCTAATGCCATCTTCCCGACCCTGGTGCTGGCTTCTCTGGGCATCGGCGATGTGGTGCTCGGCTTTGCCGCCCTGTCCTTCCTCGGTATCGGCACCGAGGTCGGCTACGCCGACTGGGGGCAAATCCTCAGCTTCGCCCGCAACTGGATTACCAGCCTGGATAAATACTGGTACATCGTGGTCTATCCCGGCATCACCCTGACCCTGTTCGTGATGGGCTGGAACCTGGTCGGCGATGCGATGCGCGACGTGCTGGACCCGCGTATGCGCGGCAAGGGCTAAGATTTTACGGAAAGCTTACATCCCCTGAGAAATCTCAGGGGATGCTTCTTTAACATTCAGGCGGGTTATAATCTCTTCATATGCTGCGCAAAGATAAATCCCTCATCGGCTCCTCCAATATCCTCGGGATTAACCTGGATGGCGAGCGTCTGCTGGTTGTTTACGGCAGCCCAACCGGAACGGTTTACGAGCGCCTTTCCGCTCCCATACCTGCGCAGGCCAACTTTGCAGCTGTGTTGGAGCTGATTATGGTACAGGCCGACCGGCTGCTGACCCTGACACAGGCCCAGCACCTGGCTCTGCCCGAGCGCGTCTCCGTTGCCATTTCCGGCAACCTGGACCCCGAAACGGGCATCCTCAGTTCCGCCATAGACTTCCCCGCCTGGAAACAGGAGCCAGTGCGCTCCCAGCTCTCGCTGCGCTTCAACCTGCCGGTGGCGTTGGAGCAAAAAGCAAACGCGGGAGCGCTGGCGGAGTATTACTTTGGCAGTGGCCAAAACGTCCGAAACCTGGTCTTCCTCAGCATGTCGCCCACCCTGCGCGCCGGCATTCTCACCAACGGCAGGCTGTACCACAACAGCGGGGGGACGGCGGGCCAGCTTGGCAGCCTGCGCCTCGCGGCGGAGGGCCCGGCGGGCTCGTCCAAGCCCGGCACCCTCTCAGATTTTGCCAGCGCGGCAGGCATGCTGGAACTGGCGCGCAAACGCTGCCCCCAACACTGGGACAGGGATACCGACCTGTTCCAGGTGATCCGCGATGCCCAGGCCGGCGACCCATTCGCGCAGGATGTCTTCGCTGAGGCTGGCGCCCAACTTGGGCGTGGGCTGGCGGCGCTGGTACACCTGCTGCAGCCGGACCTGATTATCGTCGGCTTCCCGGGCTGCCTGCTGGAGGAGCATTTGCTCGAGCCTGCCCGTGCCGCGCTCGCCGCTGCGACGGAGCTGGCCGAATCCGCTCTGCCCGGGCTCATCCCTTCGGCGTTGTGCGCCCGCCTGCCTGAATTGGAAGCCATCGCGCCAGCTATCCACCAATTCCATTCGCAGAACAAAGAATAAAAAAGGTCTGCCAATTTAGGCAGACCTGAAGTGCCTGAGCCGTACTCATGCGGTATGAGGCATTTCCTCCACGGAATGCTTCTTTTTCTTTTTCTTCTTCTGTGCCTGAGCCATCTCTTCTTCGAGCCTACGCTGCTTTTTTCCGGCTTTTGTCATAAGTTTGGCCTGTTTTTTGGCCAGCTTTTTGGCTTCTTTTTCCTTGCGCTGGGCAAGCCGTTCGGCGTCGAACTTTTCCAGCTTAATGCTGACCCGCACAGTTTCCACCAGATAGTAAACATAAAGAATCAAGGCAATGATGCCAATCGTCAAGGTGCCGTAGGTCTGGCTGCCGAATAACGGCAGTTCAACGTTCTTTACCCCGATGAAGTAATTCACCAGGCTGAAAAGAATCGCAATCAAGCGCATTTCCGTCGGGCCTAGTTTAATGGTGGTCATCTCAAACACGCCGGTCACTTTCGTCTTCAGGAAAACGGTAATCATCATCAACAGGTAGCCGATGGCGGCAAAGAGCGTGACGTCCAAGCGAGAAATGCCGGAAAAACCAAAACCGAGGAACATGCACAGCGCGGTAAAACCGTCCACCGAGTGGTCGATGAAATAGCCGTAATTCGGCCGTTCCATGTGGCGGTAGCGCGCCAGCGTGCCGTCAAGGCTGTCGCCAAACCAGTTGATGACAAAACCAAGACAGGCAATCAGGACCCAGTAGTTGCGCAGGGGTCCGCCAGTGCGGCCGACAATGATGAAACTGACCAGGGTCAGCAGGGAGCCGAGGATGCCGATAACCGTAAGCGTATCGGAATTTACCCAGGCGGGCATGTGCGCTGCCAACCACTGCAGCGCCGGTCGTTCCAAAGAACCAAGCAGGATATCGTTCTTTCTTACTTCTGTTTGTTGCTTCATATGCACCTCTCAGGATAAATGCTTAATTTGCTCCAGCGCTTCCGGCCAGATGGGATAGAACATTGCCCATTGTTCCGGGGAAGCCTGAATAAATTTCTCAGCTGCGCGCAGCACTTTTTCTGCGTTCAGCACAATATCATCGGTCAGGTTTTCATAGTCCTCAAACGCGATAGGCGGGGTGCAGTCATAATAAAACCTGCCGTCTTCGCGCGTTACCCCACAGGCGACCCGTACGTCGGCTCCGGTTTCGCGCGCCAGGCGCACGTAATACGTGGAAAGCCTGGCGGGCCTGCCAAAAAATACCGGTTTGTATTTTTGTTCTTCTTTCCCATCAATCGGCCGGTCCAATCCCGTGACCAGCGCGCAGCCTTCATTCAGCATCAGTTTTTTTGCTTCCCTGAATGCGCTGAAATTAATCGGCATAATCCGCATCCCGGTCTGCTCGCGCAGAGCGTTTTGCGCCTGATAGGTTTTGTTGGGTTTCGGGTAGGAAAGCACCACCACCTTCTGGCCCAATTTCACAATCATCATGCCGAACAGGTCAAAATTGCCCATATGCGGCCCAAGGATGATTAGCGGTTTTCCGCGTTGAGCGCTGTCTTCCAACATCGACTGCATTTCCGGGGAGAGGATAATACACTGCCGGGCTTCGTCTTCGTGCTGGTAATAATAAAAGTATTCAAACAAGGCAATAACGATATTGCGCATGACCAGCCGACTGCGCGCAGCCAATTCCGCGCGATTCAGCCTTTCGCCGGAGGCTACCCATTGGTTGGCTTTGATGGCTTGCATCATTTTCCCGCCCTGGAAGGCGGAGAGAATATCCGCAGCAAAGATGGCCAGCCTGCGTCCCGCGCGCAGCGAGCAGTGCCTCCCAAGCCACATCCCCAGACCTATCGGCCCTGAATCCTGAAAGAAAGCTTTAACAGACATCTTCTCTACAATTTTACCGGATAACCTCGAAAGTGTTTTTTGCGCCCGACGCTTCCTTTCGCATCCTGCCGCGCGCGCGAAGCTGCCGGAAAGCCGCCGCGGCTGCGTACCCCAGGCTGGCTACCAGGATAATCACCGCGCCGGAAGGCAGGTTGAGCGCATAGGAAATCAACAGCCCTGATATCGTGAAGAGCAGGCTTAACCCCGTGCTCAAGACCATAATGCTGCGCATCTCCCGCACAAACAGATTGGCAATAGCCGGCGGGATAGTGAGCAACGCAATCACCAAAATCAAGCCGACCACCCGCATGGTGATGACCACGGTCAGCCCGATAAGCACAATCATGGCCATCGAAAGCCAGCCGACAGGGACGTTCCGCACTGTGGAAAAGACCTCGTCGAAGGAAATCGCCAGCAGGAGCCGGTAAAACACCAGCACAAAAGCCAGCACTACCACGGCAATAACCAGCATCAAGCGCAAATCACCCGCCGAGACGGCCAGAATGCTGCCGAACAGGTAGCTCATCAGGTCCGCTTTATAGCCCGGGCTGAGGCTGACGAAGATAATCCCCAGCGCCATGCCCAACGCCCACATCACCCCGATGATGGTATCAGCGCGCGCTTTTTCCTTGCGGTTCACATAGCCCATGGCAAGCGAGGAGAGCAAACTGAAACCCACCGCGCCCCACATAGGGTTCAAGCCGAGGAAGTAGGCGATGCCCACGCCGCCGTAGGCCGCGTGCGCGATGCCGCCGCTGATGAACACGATGCGGTTCAACACCACCAGCGTGCCAATCACGCCGCAAGCCGCGCTGACAATGACGCCTGCCAGCAGCGCGTTGCGCATGAACTCGTACGAAAGCACTTCTCGCAGAAAGTTAATCATTCCAGCGGCTCTCCGTCCTCAGTATGCGCGGGGAAAACGCGGTGCGGCATCCCGTGCGCGATTAAGTCCACCGGGCATTCATAGCCTGCCTGGAGCATGTCCGCGGAGATGGATTTATCGCGGTGATAGACCAGCCGGCGGTTAATACAGCCGATGGTCTTCACGTAAGCGGATATCGCGGTCATGTCATGGGAAATCAGCAGAATCGAGATTTCCTCGTTCAGCCTGGCCAGTAATTCGTAAAGCTGAACGCTGGCCTGCGGGTCCACGCTGGCGGTCGGCTCGTCCAACAGCAAAATGCGCGGCTGCGCGGTGAGGGCGCGGGCAATGTAAACGCGCTGCCGCTGCCCGCCGGAAATCTCATTGATGGAGCGTTTACTCAGGTCAAGCATGCCCGTTTGGCGCAGGGCTTCCTCCACGCGCTGGCGGTCTTCGCTGCTCAGGCGCAGGCTGGATAAGCCGGGCTTAATCCTGCCCATGCTGACCACGTCCCAGACGTTGATTGGAAAAGCTTTATCGCTGACTTGCAGCTGAGGAACGTAACCGATGTACTTTCTGCCCTCCTGCGGGCTGGTTCCCATCACGCTGACGCTGCCGCTGCGCGGGGGCAGCAAGCCCAAAATCACCTTAATGAGCGTGGTTTTTCCGCCTCCGTTGGGGCCAATCAGACCGACATAATCCCGCTGGTAGAGGTCAAAGCTGACATCTTCCAAAACAGTATCCAGGTCGTACCCCGCCCAGACATTGCGCAGCAAAATTACAGGGGTTTCACTTTTTTCTTCCAAGATATCCTCGCTACCGAAGCGCTTCCGCCAACTCGGCTGCCAACAAGCGCATATTCGCAGACCAATCGGCTGCCATCGGGTCCAGTTCCACCACGCGCGCGCCGCCAAGCTGCCCGGCAATGGACTGCGCCAGCTTCGGGCTGATACCTTTCTGGACAAACACAGTTGTAATTCCGTTTTCCCGCGCCAGGTTCAGGAGCGCGCCCAGCTCCTCCGGGCCGGGTTCCTGCCCATGGGATTCAACGGAAAGCATGGTCAGCCCATATTCACTGGCAAAGTAGCCCCAGGCAGGGTGGATAACCAGAAAGCTGCTGCGGCTGATGCCCGCTAAAGCGGCGCGCACATCCGCGTCCACCGCGTCAATTTCCTTCAGCCAAGCTTCCAGGTTGGCGCGGTAGCTTTGCGCGTGCGTCGGGTCGGCAGCGGCAAGCGCGTCCGCGATGTTCCGCGAAATAATCTTCACCCGCGTAGGCGAAAACCAGATATGCGGGTCGTTTTCAGCTTCCTCAGCGCTTTCTCCAAGCGTAGGGCTGATTGCCAGCCGTTCCACCCCTGCCCCTGAATCGACAATCTCCAGCCCGGGGTTGGCGGCGCTAAAGCGCGGCAGCCAGGCTTGCTCAAACTCCACACCGATGGAAAAGTACAGGCGCGACTTTGTCAGCGCGCGCATCTGTTCGGCGGTAGGCTCATAAGTGTGGGGGTCATCCCCGGTGCCCACAACCGCCTGCACGGAAACCAGGTCCCCGGCGATTTTTTGCACAAAGTAAGCTTGCGGCAGCACCGAAACAGTCACTGCCATTTGCTGCGCTTGTTCAGGTGCGGCGGGCGAGCAGGCAGAAAGGAGCAGCGCCGCGCACAAAATGATAATTCCAAGTGTTTTCATTTCGTTTCACCGGCTTCCAGCAAGGCCTGGCACTCCGGGCAGAGGCCGTAAAACTGCAGGAGGTGCTCCCGGACCACATAGCGGGTTTCGGTTTGAACGCGCTGAACCAGCTCCCGCATATCTTCAGAGCCCATGAACTCCACGGCCTTATGACAGTTCTGGCACACGATAAAATGGTGATGGCCGAAACTTGCCGGCAGGTAGCCCACCAGACCGTCCTGCTGGAATACCTGGCTGATCAATCCAAGCGAGAAGAACAGTTCCAGCGTGCGGTATACGCTGACCAAGCCCAGGTGCACGCCCTGTTCGCACAAGAGCCGGTGAATGGTAAGCGGATTGAGCGGTCTTTCCGCCACTTCCATCAGCGTCATAATCCGTTTGCGCGGTTCGGAGAGCCTGTAGCCTGCCTTTGAGAGAAAAGTTTGCCAGTCCATCGCCTGTTATTGATAAATATTTTCAGTAAGCCTATTGTAGACTGCCCCCTGGGAATTGTCAAACAGCAGCACTCGACAGGCATACATACTGATGGACAGACCTTGATATTCTGATATAATCATGCGGCTCTGGAAAATCCAGGCGTCTTTTTAGAATTGGAGAAGAAATGACAGAAAATATCTTGAATGCTGTGGAAGATGGCACCGTTGTGCAGCTGGCCTACAATCTCGTCGTTGACGGCGAAGAAATTGAATCCGAAGTACTTGAGTACCTGCACGGGCATAAGAACATCATTCCCGGTTTGGAAAATGCCCTGACCGGCATGGAAGTGGGCGATTCCAAAGAAGTTTTAGTCCTGGCCCAAGACGCTTACGGCGAATTCGACCCCGACGCGGTGGTGCTGGTTACCCGCGAATCCTTCCCCCCGGACTTTGAAATCCTCCTGGGCGAACCAATGCACCTGCGCGACGCCGACGGGCACGTTTTCACCGGAGTGGCTACGGCGCTGACCGATGAAAACGTGGAATTGGATCTGAACCACCCCATGGCGGGTAAAGACCTGCAGTTTACTGTGACCATCCTCGGCATCCGTCCCGCCACCGAGCAGGAAATTCAGAACGGCGGTTTGTCGCACTCGTGCGAAAGCTGCGGCGAAGGCTGCTCTGACGGCTGCTGCGGATAAACTGCTCCAGGCAAACTTAAAAACGCTGCGCTTCAGAAGCGCAGCGTTTTTTGTATCCAGAAAAGAACCCTCAGCCGGCAGCGGCCAGCTCACAAATTTTGATGATGACCTGCGCGGCTTTTTCCAGAGAGGAAACCGGCACATATTCGTAGCGTCCGTGCATATTATGCCCGCCGGCAAACAGATTCGGCGTTGGCAGCCCCATGTACGACAGCCGGCTGCCGTCCGTGCCGCCCCGCACCGGCACGACGCGCGGCTCAATCCCCAGGGCTTCGTAAGCGGCTCGCGCCAGTGCTAATATCTGCGGATGCGGGTCAATCATCTTCTTCATGTTGTAGTACTGGTCTTTAAGCGTCAGCTCCACCACCGCCTCGCCGTATTTTTGGTTAAGGTAGTTCGCGGCGCTCTGCATCAAGGCTTTGCGGTCCTGGAAACGCCTGTCGTCATGGTCGCGGATAATGTATTCCATGCGCGCGGATTCCACTTCCCCATTCAGCAGCACCAGGTGGAAAAAGCCTTCAGTCTTTTCGGTATATTCCGGGCGCTCAAAAACCGGCAGCAGCGCGTTATATTCCATCGCGATTTGCAGCGCGTTCAGCATCACGCCCTTGGCTGTGCCCGGGTGTACGTTGCGCCCGCGCACCTGCAGCCTGGCGCTGGCAGCGTTGAATGTCTCGACCTCCAGCTCGCCGGTTTCCCCACCGTCCACAGTATAAGCGAAGTCCGCGCCAAAAGCCCCCACGTCAAAGTGCTCCACGCCGGCGCCCACCTCCTCATCGGGCGTGAACGCGACCCGGATTTTCCCGTGCGGGATTTCCGGATGGGCGGCCAGATACGCCACGGCAGTCATAATTTCGGCGATGCCAGCCTTGTCATCCGCTCCCAGCAGGGTTGTGCCGTCGGTGGTGACCAGGCTTTCCCCGCGGTATTTCAGCAAATCCGGGAAGCGCTGCGGGGAGAGCACAATCTGTTCCGCCGCGTTCAGGATAATATCCCCGCCGTCGTAGTTCTCCACAATTTGCGGGCGCACATCCTTCCCGCTGAAATCCGGGCTGGTATCCACGTGCGCGAGGAAGCCTATCACCGGCGCGGGCGCGCTGGCAGTGGCTTCAAGCGCGGCGGTCACGTACCCGAACTGGTCCATGCGTACGTCTCTCAAGCCAATACTGCGCAGCTCTTCCGCCAGCAGCCGCAGCAAGTCCAACTGCCTGGCTGAACTGGGGTAAGTCTCCGAGTCCCGGTCTGATTCCGTATCAATCTGGACGTAACGCAAAAAACGTTCCAACACTGCAGGCATATTGCTCCCTCCGTGGATAACTGGCAAATTATGGGTGGATTTTATCACGCAGGTATCATCCCCGGGGAATTCCCATGTATAATCGAAATTCAGGCGCATCCCCGCATCCGCGCCAAAACATGTTGAAACCGCCGAACCTATGAAAAAAACAAAAAACACCCCAAAACCAAAGTCTTACCGCTTGTTCATCGCGCTGGCAGCGCTGGCGCTTTTTTTGCTCGTGATGCATGTGCGCCTTCCCGGTTCCAACTCCATCCCCCGGAAGCTGGGCGCAAACGCGGAGATCAAGGTGCTTGCCCAAACCCCGCACGACCCGCAATCCTTCACACAAGGGCTGCTCTACGCGGACGGGCTGTTTTACGAGAGCGCCGGTTTGTACGGGCAGTCCACCCTGCGCAAGCTCGAGGTGGAGAGCGGCGCGGTCCTGTTGGAAGAACGCCCGGATGAACAGTACTTTGCCGAGGGGCTGACGCTGCTGAACGGCAAGCTTTACCAGCTCACCTGGAAGGAAAACAAGGGCTTCATCTACGACCCGCAGGATTTCAGCCTCCTTGGCACTTTCACCTATTCCACGGAAGGCTGGGGCTTGACCACGGACGGCAGCAGTCTGATACTCTCCGACGGCAGCGCGGCTCTGTATTTCATCGACCCGCAAAGCATGCTGACCACCCGTACTTTGCAGGTCACTCTGGACGGCGCGCCGCTGGAGCGCCTGAACGAACTGGAGTATATCCGCGGGGAAATCTACGCCAATATTTGGTACAAAGACTTGATTGTGCGCATCAACCCCGAGAGTGGGGAAGTCATCGGCGTGATTGACTGCAGCATCCTGCGGGAAGGCCAGAGCGCGCCGCTGCCCAAAGACGTCCTGAACGGCATCGCTTACGACGCGAAAGAAGACCGGCTATTTATCACCGGCAAAAATTGGCCCTGGATTTATGAAGTGTCCTTGGAGACAGTGAAAACGCCCTGAAGCTTATGCGCTGCTGACCCGCCCGCGCAGTACGTCCAGCCGGGCGTTCATCAACCCCGGCAGCGTATCCAGCACGTAATACGGCCCAAAGCCTTCCATGCAGACGGCGGCGGTCACGTTTCCACACAGCGCGGCTTCCACCGGGTCGTATTTCTTGCGGTAGTTCAACAGAAAAGCCCCATCAAAGGCATCCAACATGCCGGTCGGGTCAACTGTTTTGGCCGGGTAAGCGGGAATGACGCGGCGTTTCTGCCCCAGGCGGTCAAACAAACGCACCGAGCCGTCGGGCAAGTGCACCAAAACAAATTCCGGTCCATAGTCTGCCAGGGCTTCGGCGATTTCCCACAGGTCCACGCTGCGCCCGCGGAAAAGCCGTAAAGCTTCTGCTTCCGTGAGCATAAAAGCGGTCAGGTCCGCAACCAATCCGCGCATTTCCTCCCAGAAGCTGGAATCCATGTAACAGCCGCAGGCCCGCATGGTGAGCGTTTCGACCATGCCGGCTTTCAATAGGGAGGGCAGTATCTTATGAGAGAGGAAGTCTATTGGGCACAGGTGGGCAGCGGGGGCGTCCAGGTAAGAGCGAGGAAGGTCGTTTACCCGCGCGGTGAAGTTTTCGTACTCCAGTTTGCTGCAGAAAGGGGAAGACGCGCTGTCGTAGCCGATAAGCTCGCGCGGAAAAGTGATGCCCCGTTCCGCGAAGTAGGTAATCGGGTTATCGGTGTGTGGGCTTAATGGGTCGGTGTACGCGACGAAGCGCCGGTCGTCAATGCGCTCCCGCACGCGCACGATGCCGTTCAGGTCGCAGCCCTTCTGGCGCAGCGTATCCAGCTGTTCCAGCGGAAAGCCTTCCGGAACACGCGCGTACAAGCCTGCCCTGCCGCCCCAAAAAGCGAAGGCAGCCGCGGCATAAGGCAGGCTGCCGCCAAGCGCGTTCAGGCGCGGCTTGCCCTCAAAGGGCAGAATAAAATCACGTTGGAGACGGCCCCCAATCACGGCTCCCAACGGTGCGGCTGGGAGTTCCGTCATTGCTGTTATTTCGCCGCCACCATCTCGAGCAGGCGTTTGTGGTAATCCTCGATGTTTTCCACCGGCGTGGGGTAGCGCATATCCAGGTTTTTCAAGGTCTTGATCACAATCTTGGAGATCAACCAGTTGCGGTACCACTTCTTATTGGAAGGGATAATGTACCAGGGCGCCCAGGCGGTGTTGGTCATGTTCAACATATCCTCGTAGGCTTTCATGTAATCCTCCCAACGGGCGCGCTCATCCAAATCGCCGGGGTTGAACTTCCATTGCTTGGTAGGGTCTTCCACGCGCGCCAAAAAGCGCTCAGCCTGTTCCTGCAAATCAATGTGCAGGTAAAACTTGAGGATGGTGGTGCCTTCCTCTGCGAGCATGCGCTCAAACTCCCGAATATGCTGATAGCGTTTGGACCAGACATCTTCCGGCACCAGGTCGTGGACGCGCACTACCAAAACGTCCTCGTATTGCGAGCGGTTGAAAATGACCATCTCGCCTTTAGCGGGGCTTTGCTGGTGTACGCGCCAGAGGTAATCGTGCGCGAGCTCTACCGGCGTCGGGGTTTTGAACGACGCCACTCTGACGCCCTGGGGGTTCACGCCCTCAAACACCGCTCGGATGACGCCGTCTTTGCCGCCGGTATCCATAGCCTGCAAAATAATCAGCAGGCGGTGCTTGCCCTGCGCGTAAAGTTCTTCCTGCAGCGTTTCCAGCTCGGCGTTTAACTTCTGCAAAGCTTCTTTGCCGTCTTTCTTATTCCCTTCGAACAGTTTTGAATCGTTGGGGTCGTAATCCTTCAACTTGATTTTGCCTTTAAGCGGGACACGGTACATCTCGGCGTCCATGATTCACTCCTTATGGCTCGGTTGACCGTCTTAATTATACCGGGAATCCGCACCCTCTTCCGGCAAATCGCTTCTTCAGGGCGTCAGCGCCAAGTTTTTCGCTGCCAGGCGCATAAAGCAAGCAAGCTGCCTTGCAGCAGCTTGCTTTTATCCTTGGGTACGGGAGACTTACTTACCCTGGTCCACAACCCTGATGGATTTGGGCTTGATCTCAATCCGTTTGGGCTGAGCTTCGGGCTTCTTGGGGAGGTGAACGGTCAGAATTCCGTTCTCAGTCTCCGCGCTAATCTTGCCCTGCTCTATCTGCCCGGGGAGGGAGACACTCCGGTAGAAGGTGCCCACCCGGCGTTCCTGCACATGGTATTTGCCTTCTTTTTCCTCTTTGTTTTCCTCCCGGATTTCACCTTTAATACTCAGAGTGTTGTTATCGTAGGTGATTTCCAGCAGTTCAGGGTCAAAGCCGGCCGCGTCCGCCCGCACCAGGAATTCGTCATCCTTCTCAATCACATCCAGCGGGAAGCCAAGCGGCTGGGAACCCCAGGCATCAGCATTCATATCCAGAAAACGGTCCATAAACTGATCCAGGTTGTAAAGCTCCCTTGGATAAAATCGACGTCTCACAATATTTGCCATAGCTACCTCCTTTTTTGTTTGTTGTTTATGCTTAACTTAAGCGCTGATTGTTAGATTCCTGTAAGCAATTCATAAAAATTTGGTTAATTCACACCCGGGATCCTGCTGGAATCCTGCCCAGGTTTTGTAGGTACAAAGGAATAATGGCCGGAAATAGCAAAATAGAAATGTCCTAATGAGGGGATGAAATCGTCAGGATGGTTTTTCCTCGAAACTAAGCCCTTTTTTTTTCTTCTTTTCACTATTGCTTCACGCTTGCCCTGACCCTGACCCTTCCCCAACGGCAAACGGCTCTATTTTGCCTTGGACGAGCCGCCGGGGAAGGGAAAAATGTTTGATAGAACTAAAGATCAACCTCCGTCCCAGCGCTTGTTCATAAGGAGTAACTCATAAAATTAGTTTGCTGGGAAAGGGAGGAAGAGGCGGAAGGTTATACTTGCCTTATGTGTCAGGGTATTCTCATTCCTTTGTAAAATAAATTGGATGTGCCGAATGATGATTTCATAGCTCCTGATCAGGACATTTCTATTTTGCTACTTTAGGACATTATCATGTTGCTTTTCCACATACTGCACGGATTTGACGAAACGCCTGCGCGTATGCTATACTCTCGCAAGTTAATCCAGCCGCCTGGCGGCTTTTTGTTGAAGATACAACTTATTTTGAAACAAAATTCCCCGGCTGACCTGTATTCGCGGGGTTTTATTTTTAAAACCAAACTATAACATTTACGGCTGTTGCCGTTGGCACTTTTTATTAAGGAAAGATTATGAAAGAGAAAAAATTACGCATTATTCCCCTGGGAGGCCTGGGGGAAGTCGGGAAGAACATGACCGTCTACGAGTACGGCGGCGAAATCCTGGTGGTGGACGCCGGCATGATGTTCCCGGACAACGACATGATCGGTATTGATTACATCATCCCGGATTTTGAATACATTAAACAGCGCGCCGATCACGTGCGCGGGATTGTAATCACCCACGGTCACGAGGACCATACCGGAGCAATCGGACACCTGCTCGAGAGCGTGGACGCGCCGGTTTACGCCACCCCGCTCACGCTCGGGATGATAGGCGCCAAACTGAACCGCCGCGGCTTTGAACACAAAAATGCCAGGCTTCAGACGCTGAAGGCCGGCGAGACCGTGCAAATCGGCCCCTTCAAGGTGCACGCCTTCCACGTCTGCCATTCCGTTCCGGACGGCATCGGCCTGGGGATTGAAAGCCCGGCAGGGCTGGTGGTCCATACCGGCGATTACAAGTTCGACCACACCCCGGTGGATAACTGGCCGACAGACTACGCCAAGCTGGCAGAATTCGCGCAGAAGGGCGTTTTGGCGCTGCTGTCGGATTCCACCAACGCGGAGCGCCCGGGCTGGACGCCTTCCGAGAAGGTCATCGACTCGGCGTTTGACCGCGTGTTCCGCGAAGCCAAGGGGCGCATTATCGTCGCCACCTTCGCGTCGCTCATATCGCGCATGCAGCAGGTCATCAATGCCGCGCTGCGATACCACCGCAAAGTCGCCTTCGTGGGCCTCAGCATGACCGAAAACGTGAAAATCGCGCGGCAGCTGGGGTACATCGACTTTGAGGAGGATGTGGTGGTGCCGGTCGAAACCGCCCTGCAGATGCCGGACAGCCAGGTAGTGCTGCTCGTTACCGGTTCGCAAGGCGAGCCAACCTCCATCCTCGGCAGGCTTGCCAACGGCAGCAACAAACGCTTTGATATCAAAGAGGGCGACACGGTCGTGCTGTCCTCGCATCCCATCCCGGGTAATGAAGAGCTGGTTTACCGCGCCATCAACCGCCTGCTGGAACAGGGCGCGCAGGTCATCTACGAAGCCATCGCGCCGGTGCACGTCTCCGGGCACGCCAGCCAGGAAGAAATCAAGCTGATGCTGCATCTGACCCGCCCGCGCTACCTGATTCCCATTCACGGCGAACTGCGCATGCTGAACCAGCACGCCCGTCTGGGCATGGAGGTTGGCATGGACCCACGCCAGATTGCCATTGTGGAGAACGGCCGCGTGATTGAGTTCGAGCACGGCGAAATGAAGCTGGGCGAACGCATCCCCGGCGGCTATGTGTTCGTGGACGGCACGGGCGTGGGCGATGTGGACCGCTCCGTGATGCGCGAACGCGAAATGCTCAGTCAGGACGGAATCGTGCTCCTGAATCTGATAAAAGATAAGTCCAACCTGAAAGAGGTTGAGATTATCAGCAGGGGCTTCATGTCCCCGACCGAATCGCAAGACCTTTTTGAGGAACTGCGCCAACGCATCGAGAAACTGGCGCGCTCCGCGAACGGAAACCTGGAGCGGGACGTGCTAAACCTGGCCAAGTCGCACATTTTTGATGAGACCAAACGCCGCCCGGTGGTGTTTGTGAATATTTCCAAAGCCTGAGAGCTTACAGGCGCGGTCATCATCTGACCGCGCCTTTTTTTGCTCTGCAGGGGGACTGCGGACCTCGCATCCTGAACCTGACACCCTGAAAAGGTCGAATCGCGTGGGGTGCATCATATTCATGCGGGCGAACATTTCCTCAGGCAGTCCGCGGTAAGCGGCGGTAAAATTGGAAGCATCACCCAGACAGAGGGAGCCCAATGTTCCGCACAACTGCTTACCGCCACCCCAGCGAATTCCCCATCCTGCTGCTCACTATATTAATCAGCATTGCAGCCGTTGTTGTAACCGCTTTCCTGACGCAGTGCCTGAGTCTGTTAGTTATCGTGTTTATCCTGGGAGCATCCATTTTTTCCAGCCGCGCGATGCAAGCCCAACTGATGCGCAAAGCTTTCCTTGTCTCGCCGGAGCGCAGCCCGGAACTGGCGAGCGTGGTGCAGCTGTGCAAAAAACGCCTGCAGCCGGGTTCGTTGGAAGTGTATGTGGTGCGCGAGAACGTGGTAAACGCGTACACATTCGGCCTCGCGGAGACCAAAACTATCGTGTTGTATGAGCCCATGCTGCGCATCATGAGCGGCGGAGAGCTGGCCTTTGTGCTTGGGCACGAGATGGGGCATGTATCCCTGGGGCATACCTGGCTGAACACCATCGTCGGCGGTCTGGCGGGTTCCCCCTCGCCTCTCGGTCTCGGTTACATTATGTACCTGGTCTTCCTGCGCTGGTCTCGCGCCTGTGAGCTTTCGTGCGACCGGGCAGGCTTGCTGGCCTGCGGCAGCCTGAACATAGCGGTTTCCGCCCTGGTGCGTCTGGCCGCGCCAAAAATCCAGACCCCGGAAGAGTTTGAGCAGGCTCTTACCATGATTGACTCGCAGGATGACGTCTTCGTGAACCGGTTGGTGGAGCTGTTTCAATCCCACCCACTGATTATCAAGCGCATCAACGCCCTCAAGGAATACGCCGCCAGCCCGGAATACGCCTCCCTGCAAGCCAACGTGGATAAGAACCTGCAAGCCTAAAGCTCCGGTTGGCATTTATGAATGAGTCTGTCTAAAAAGAACTGTTTTAGACAGTCCAAAGTGGGAGAATGTTTCTGGTTCAGGCGTCATTTCGATAGCGCAAATCCGCAATCGCCCATAAAAAAGGCACGGATTGGGAAAACAAAAGAGCTGTCCGACTTTTGGGACAGCTTCTTCGGTCTCGAAGGACTCCGCGTTCTCGACTGCCTTATGGCGTAAAGAAAAAAGCTGCCTATTCGGCAGCTTTTGTATAGTTGTTTTTAAGCGCTTCGGTGGATGGAGAAAGCGCAGCCGGCTTTACCTCGTCAGGCTTGCTTTCCGTAGCGCCTTCAGGCCTGGTGTGCGTGTGGTTCTGCCCTGAAGGGGAGCGATGGTCGGTGGCATAAAAGCCCTTGCCTTTAAACACAATCCCGACCGGTTGATAGATTTTGCGCAGCGCGGGTTCGTTGCACTCCGGGCAAATCGTCAGCGGCTCGTCCGTAAATTTCTGCTGCTGGTCAAAGCGTACTCCGCAGTTTTCACAATGATAGGTGTAAATTGGCATTTCTTTATTGCTCCTGTCTTTCTAACAAACAAGTATAGTACCATAGATAAGCGGATTCAAGCAAATGCAGGGATTTTTGACACAACTCTTACATTTGCGCGCGGGATGAGCCGTGTAATCCCGTTGGTATAATGGGGATATGAAAATGAAACGACTGTTCCTGCTGCTCGGCACGGCGGTGCTTTTGGGCGGCTGCGTGTTCAGCATCTCGCCTGCTCCCACCAATCTTCCGCGCCCCACCAACACCGCGCTGCCGCAGCCTACCGAGACGCCCGCTCCGCCGACAACCGCACCCACGCTGACGCCCAGCCCCACCCCCACCGGCACCCCGGTTTACTATCAGGTGGACGCGGACGATGATATGTTTGGGGTCGCGCTGCGCTACGGCATCAGCCTGGAAGCCCTGATGACCGCCAACCCGACGGTTATCCCCTACGCGATGGGCGTGGGTACGCTGCTGCTCATTCCCATCACGCAAACGCCGCCAGCCCCCACCAGCACGCCCGCGCAAGCCGGCCAGCAAACGCCTGAACCCGGCGCGAGCCTGCAAACGGACTGTTACCGCGACCTCGCAGGCGGTGTGCTTTGCTTCGCGTTGGCGCTGAACGACACAGAAAAGGACCTGGAAAACGTCAGCGCGAAAGTGACGCTGAGCGGCGTGGACGGCGCGTACACCCGCACGCAGTCAGCCGTCCTGCCGCTGAATCTGCTGAAAGCTGGTCAGAGCCTGCCCCTGCTAACCTATTTCCAGGCGCCCACCCCGGAACAGTTCAGCGCCAGCGCTGCGATTGATTTCTCCCTGCCTGTCCCGGAAGATGACACGCGCTACATCCCCGCGGAAGCGACAGACCTGGAAGTGATTTGCGCCCGCGGCAATTTGTCCTGCGCGGTGAACGGGCGCGTTGCCCTGCAGCCGGATTCCGCCCAGGCCGGCGCGCTGTGGGTCCTGGTGGTAGCATATTCCCAGGACGGCCGCGTGGTCGGCATCCGCCGCTGGGATGACCAATCCTCCCCCATATCGCTGGATTTTTCGGTACTCCTGTACAGCGCGGGTCCGGAGATTGCGCGCGTGGAAGTTACCGCGGAAGCCAGACCTGCCCAATAAGGAGCCTTATGCTGAGCGACTTGCTGCCAAACCTGGGAAAGCAAACCTATATTATGGGGATTCTCAACCTGACTGCCGACAGCTTTTCCGGCGACGGCCTGCTGCAGCAGGAAAACCCCCTGCGCGCGGCAGTCCGACAAGCCCGCGGCTTTGTAGCGGACGGAGCGCACATCCTGGATATCGGCGCCGAATCCACCCGCCCGGGCGCGCGGCCAGTTCCGGCGGAGCAGGAGCTTGAACGCCTGCTGCCGGTACTCCGTGCGCTGCGCGAGGAGCTGCCCGATGCCGTCCTCTCCGTGGATACCTACAAAGCCGTTGTGGCGGAAGAAGCCCTGCGAGCCGGCGCGCACATCATCAACGATGTGTGGGGGCTGCGCGCCGACCCCCGGATGGGCGCGGTGGCGGCCGCGGGCGCAGCCAGCGTGGTGCTGATGCACAACCGCTCGCACCCGCAGAACGCGCAAATTGACGTCAGCCTGGGCGGCAGGTATGTAGATGTTTCCTATGGGGACGTCTGTACGGAGGTGGCGGAGGGTTTGCGGCAGTCCGTCCAAATCGCAAGGGAAGCAGGCATTGACGGCGGGCAAATTCTCCTGGACCCGGGCATCGGCTTTGGCAAGACAACCGAACAAAATCTGCGCCTGCTGAAACAGCTTGACCGACTGAAAGCGTTGGGCTTTCCGCTCTTGTTAGGGATTTCACGCAAGTCCTTCATCGGTTACACGCTGAACCTGCCCCCGGAGGAGCGTCTGGAAGGCAGCCTGGCTGCCAACGCCTATGGGGTTTTACACGGCGCGGACATCCTGCGCGTACATGACGTGCGCCAGACCGCCCGGCTGGCGCGCATGCTGGACGCGATCCGCTTTGCCTGACGGCAGGCTCAACTCTGGTCGTCTTCCGCGTCTTCGCGGATAATACGCTCAGCCATCTCCTGCAGCGCCTCAATTTCCGCTTCGTCCGTGTGGCTTTGCTTCCAGTAAAGCTTCAGCAGCTCCTCGGGCGTCATGTTTTGGGTTTCCCCGTTCTCCCCCAGGCGCGCCCGCAGGTTGAATTTCGGCATCCGGTTGATTTTCAATTCCAGCGCAAGCCGCGCCCGTTCGCGGATTTGGGCATCATCAATCGTCGCTTCGATGTTATCCGGGTAGCTGACGTTCAGACGCACAATCGCGCCTTCCAGCTCCTCAGGCTGCGGAAAGACCGCAAGGATTTTTTCCATCGTGTTCTCGCCGGCGCGGATGCTGACATTGAAATCACGAAAGGGGCGCGTGGCAAGTTTGTGCCAGGTGTAATGCGTCTCCCCGCGGGAAACTTCGGCAATCACGAAGCCTTTGTCATCTCCCACCTCCCCAAAATCCACGCGTTCGATAGACCCGGCATAAATCACGGGCGGGTGGCTGCCCAGGTTCAGGTCCTGAAAGCGGTGGATGTGCCCCAGGGCGACGTAGTCAATGCGCTCATCGCGCACCAGAGCCTGGGAGAGCTGCACGTCCTTTCCCAGCTTGATATTGCGTTCCTCCCCGAGGAGCGCCCCGCGGATGGAGGCATGCGCCGCGAGGATAAAAGGCAGCTCCGGGTCGCGCTGCGCTAATGCCTGCTGAATCAGGACGTTGACCATGTTTTCGATGATTACATCCAGTTCAGCCTTCGGGTCTGCCGCTTCCGGGGCGGAGTTTTTTACAAGGGAAGGCGTAATCCAGGGAATGCCCAACACCTGCACAGGCAAGCCTTCCAGATCTTTTGGGCCTAAAACCTGTGGACGGTCGATTACATGTACGTGCGGAACGTCCAGCGTGGAAAATTCCTGGATGGCATGCGCTTTTTTTGAGGAAGGCGAGGTGTCGTGGTTGCCTGTGATCAGGATGGTGGGGATGCCCGCCCGGGAAAGGCGCATAATCCGGCTGCCCCATGCGCGCTGATAGGTAGGCGCCGGGCTGCGGTCTTTGTACGCGTCGCCTGCGAAGATGACCAGATCAACCTTTTCGTCTATTGCGGCCGCGACGATCGCGTCCAGGGATTTGAGAAAGTCCTTCACACGGACAAACAAAGCCTCATCCGGATCGTAAGGTCCGTGCGTGGCAATATCAATATGGGCGTCGGCAAAGTGCAGTATTTTGACCATATCCCAATTATATCAAGCCGGGAAAAACCTCAGGGGGTAAGCCCCATGTTGATCAGCTCGCTCTCTGCCACCCACCATTCCGGATGCCATTCGAGCGCCTTGCGGAAGTCGCTTTCGGCTGCCGGCCAATTGCCCAGCATCTTGTTCGCGCGCCCGCGCCAGACCCAGGTTTCGGGGATGGCGTCTTCGGGGGTGATATCCAGCACATAATTCGCCAGGTTCAGCACGTCGTTATAGCGGGCGGTATAAAAATACGCGAAGAACGGGCCGGTCTGGTACCAGAACACACGCCAGGGCCTGTCCGACGTGGGAATTTCGTCGTATACCGCGAAAGCCTCGTCATATGCGTCAGCCGCGCCGGCGTAATCCTTCAGTTCAATCAGGATGTTACCGCGGCTGTACCAGGCAAAGAACAGCTCACGGCCTTCCAACGTATCGATCCGTTCGCTTGTCTTTTCCAACGCGTAGCGCAGGTTGTAGTCAGCATCCCACTGCGGCCCGAGGATGTTGATAACCTCCTCTTCGCGCTCATAGGGATAGACCACAAGGTAAATGCCGTCAAACTGGTTCCAATACATGCTCAGCAGGTCGTACGGCAAGGCGATATCCCCCAGGAACGAATCGGGAATGTTCACCTTTTTCGTCGCGTCATCGTAGGTGGTAATGATGCCGTAATGCCCCATCCAGCCTTCCTTGGCGTTCATGTATCCGCGTTCCACCAGGACAGGGAAACCCGCCGCAACCAGCTTTTTGACCATATCCACGTCGCCTCCGTAGCGCACAATGCCCGTCAGGCTGGTTTGCGCGTTGACGTATTCCAGCATTTCGTACGGCATCACGTTGCGGTCTTCTTTCAGAGGCTTGATAACCGCTTCTACCGTGTGTTGGTCGCCCTCCCAGCCCCAATACGAGAGCAGCATGGCCAGGTTGGTTGGCCCGCAGTTATTAAAGCGCTGACGCTCATATTTGATTCCGGTCAGAGCTTTAGAGCGCGGGATGGGCGTGGAGGTTGGCGTCGGAGGCTGCGTCGCCGTGGGGGGGAAGGTGGCCTGTTCCGTCGGGTGCGGCGTGGAGGTGCTGCTTGGCACGAGCGTGGGGGTGGGCGTGGGCGCCATGGCGGTCAGCGTGGCTGCCACTTCCGGCTGGAGCGTGCCTTTCCCACCCGGGTTGAAGGCTTTTTCTCCCGGGGGCTTAAAAAAGTATTGGATTCTGGCGTGTGCCTTCGCGACGTAATAGTATGCGTGGTTTTGTATCGCGGGAATTTGGTACAGAGCGATGAGCAGCAGCGTCAGGGCTGCCGCCGCTGCCAGCGTAATCCAAAGCCAGCGCGCGCCGGCCTTGGCGTTGAGCTTGCGCTGGATTTTTTTCTTGTTTTTATTAGCCATAACAAGCTGGCATTATATCGCAATAAGAATAATCCGGTTTTGGATGGAAAGCGCCTGGAAGGGCAAAGGAATGCTCATGCCCTGACACACAAAGGAGGTGCAGCCTTTCCCCCTCTTCCTCGCCTTCCCAGCGAACGAAATTTATTCTATGCTCCTGACGAACGATCGCCGTTGATCTTTGGGGCTGTCCCGGAAAAAGAGGCTGCCCTAAGGCAGCCTCTTGTATGCAAATCAGGCGATTTTACGCTTCGTGGAATTCGCCGTCCACAACATCCTCACCGCCTTGCGCCGGGCCGGTATTCGGCTGGCTTTCCGCGGCTGTCGGACCGGACTGAGGCTGTTCGTACGCAGCAGCGCCAATGGTCTGCATCAGGTTCTGAACAGCCTGGGTGGCCGAGAGAATCGCTGAGCTGTTCTCACTGGTGAGGCTGTCGCGCAGCTCCTTTATCTTGCCTTCCAGCTCGCCGCGCTTGCCGGCGTCTGCCTTATCGCCCAGGTCTCTAAGGAGTTTTTCAGCCTGGTAGGCGGTGCTGTCGCCGATGTTTCTGGCCTCAATCAAGGCTTTGCGCTTGTCATCCTCCTCTTTGTGTTGGGAGGCTTCGCGCACCATGCGTTCGACATCGTTCTTGTTCAGGTTGGTCGAAGCGGTGATGGTTACTTTTTGTTCCTTGCTGGTGGCCTTATCCTTGGCGGTCACGCTCAGAATGCCGTTCGCGTCGATATCAAACGTCACCTCCACCTGCGGGATGCCGCGCGGCGCCGGCGGGATGCCGTCCAGGCGGAAGCGGCCGAGCGTCATGTTGTCCCCGGCCAGCGGGCGTTCGCCCTGCAGCACGTGGATATCCACCGAGGTCTGGCTGTCCTCAGCCGTAGAAAAGACTTCGGTTTTCTTGACCGGGATGGTGGTGTTGCGCTCAATCAGTTTGGTCATCACGCCGCCCAGAGTTTCCACGCCCAAAGACAGTGGGGTAACGTCCAGCAGCAGCACGTCCTTCACCTCGCCGCCAAGCACGCCGCCCTGAATGGCCGCGCCAATGGAGACGACTTCGTCGGGGTTGACGCCCTTGTTGGGCTCCTTGCCGTTGGTCAGCTGGCGCACCAGCTCCTGCACCATGGGCATGCGCGTAGCGCCGCCTACCAGCACGACTTCGTTAATCTTACTGACGCTCAGGTTGGCGTCTTTGATGACCGCGTTGAAGGGCAGTTTACAGCGTTGCAGCAAGTGGTCGGTCATTTGCTCGAATTTCGCGCGGGAGAGCTTGAGAAGCAGGTGTTTCGGGCCGGAAGAATCCGCCGTGATGTACGGCAGGTTGATTTCGGTTTCCATCACGCTGCTGAGCTCAATTTTGGCCTTTTCCGCGGCTTCGCGCAGGCGTTGGAGCGCCTGGCGGTCGCTGCGCAGGTCGATGCCCTGTTCGCGTTTGAATTCATCCGCCGCCCAATTGACAATCACCTCATCCCAGTCGTCGCCGCCCAGGTGGGTATCACCGTTGGTGGCTTTCACTTCCACCACGCCGCCCCCCACTTCCAGCAGGCTGACGTCGAAGGTGCCGCCGCCCAGGTCAAAGACCAGGATGATTTCGTTGTCCTTTTTGTCCAATCCATATGCCAGAGCTGACGCGGTGGGTTCGTTGATAATGCGCAGAACCTCAAGCCCCGCAATCTTGCCTGCGTCTTTGGTCGCCTGGCGCTGGCTGTCGTTAAAGTACGCCGGCACAGTGATAACCGCCTGGGTCACTTTCTCACCCAGGTACGCTTCGGCGTCGCTCTTCAGCTTACCCAGGATCATTGCTGAAATCTCCTGGGGCGTGTAGGTTTGCCCGTTTACAGGGATTTCAATGCGCACGTCGCCGCCGGGTCCGGAAACGACTTTGTAAGACACCATTTTGCGTTCGGAGGCAACCTGGTCGTAGTGGCGCCCCATGAAACGCTTGATGGAATACACGGTATTTTCTGGGTTCACCACTGCCTGGCGTTTGGCAGGGATGCCGACCAGACGTTCCCCATTTTTGTTGAAAGCAACCACCGAGGGTAAGAGGCGCGAGCCTTCCGAGGTGGATATTACGGTTGGGGAACCGCCTTCCATTACGGAGACGACGCTGTTGGTAGTGCCAAGGTCAATTCCAATAATTTTGCTCATAAACAATCTCCTTATAATCTAAATTCACTTGAATAGACTATACCTATCCAACGATAGAAGCGTATTAACATTTTCAATGAATTATGTAAACGGCTGCCGAAGTTCGGTCAAGGAGTAAAAAATCTAACAGGGCAAGCCCGGGTTAGTTTCTCGCCCGCAGCGCCAGCGAATGGCCGAAGCGATCCATCCAGAGATGCTTCGCCTGCGGCTCAGCATGACAGGCCTCCGGCGCGGCGAGCCCGGGCAGGTCTCTCACCCGCAGCGCCAGCAAATGGCCGAAGCGATCCATCCAGAGATGCTTCGCCTGCGGCTCAGCATGACAGGCCTCCGGCGCGGCGAGCCCGGGTTGGTTTCTCGCCCGGAACGCCAGCTATGGGCCGAACCGCGATGTTGG
>Ga0116170_10001430_pt1 | contig 24048 bp, 20 predicted proteins | sample AD_JPNHW1_MetaG_FD_89797 | JGI IMG/M metagenome (GOLD analysis project Ga0116170, IMG submission 89797) | Active sludge microbial communities of municipal wastewater-treating anaerobic digesters from Japan - AD_JPNHW1_MetaG | ecosystem: Engineered > Bioreactor > Anaerobic > Digestate | place... | reverse complement strand
CGAACAGGGGGTCTTCTTTGTGACTATGGCGGGCGCCGAGACCAAAGTGTCGGCCATTGCCCTGAACAAACCTTCGAAACTCATCTTTATGGTCCCCGCACTTGCGGCAGGGGAGTATGAGGTAGTTGTGAGGGTAAAGTTCAAAAACACGAAAAGCTTGAGAATGGTTAAAATGAACAAAATCCTGGTCGTTGCCGGACAGGCAAATTGACGGGATTGCAGAAAGTGGTAGGTATGCGGGCCGAAAGGTTCGCATACCAAACCCTTATCCCTTCACGGTGTGTGAAGCCATCCCTTCAGGTTGTGTGAAGGGATCCCTTCACAAACAGTGTACCTCACCCTTCACAAACCTTGAAGGGTACCCTGCTTAGGTTTGCAGGGAATACGTGGCTTGAATACGGGCCTGGTTTTCTTTTGTCAGAACCACGATTTTTATGATTATTGGATTATCCTGATTATATTTGAGGTTACTAAATCATCACGTGAATCGGTTTAATCACATAAATCAGGGTTCAGACTTTTTACAACCATAAATGAACGAAAGCCACAAATACACAGAATGTACCCCCTTCCTCTTTAGGGGAAGGGTTGGGGATGGGGTTTATTTTAAGTACTTTTACAACTCCACCGGTGAGAAGATGCTACGGTCGGTGATGACCAGTGGAGGTACGCCAACACTAACCTACTACATGGGGCCGTTTGTGCACGAAGGTTTACTGGGAGGAACGATCTCGTTAAAGTATATTATGACACCTGAAGGAAGGATAGTAAACAATGGTACCGATACGTCGCCCTCGTGGAGCTGGGAGTACGATTTGAAAGATCACCTTGGAAATGTTCGCGTGGTGTTGGGCGACTCAACCGTAGCGGGTTATGCCCGTGTGCTGCAGCAGAACCACTACTATCCGTTTGGGATGCGCATGTCACAGATCAGTACGGCACTGACCAGTACTGGCAACGACTACCTGTACAACGGCAAACAGTACCAGGACGACTTTAACCTGAACTGGTACGATTACGGGGCCAGGTTCTATGACCCCGCGCTGGGGAGGTGGAACTCGCCTGATGCCCTTGCAGATGAATATGATTCATGGAGTCCTTACAATTATGCATTGAACAATCCCGTGTTGCTTCTTGACCCAAATGGAATGTGGGTTGCAACTGCCGGAGGTTATTCAACAAATGACCCATCCGAAATAGCCCGCTTTATGTCGTACATGCAAGCAGAGCAAGCTGTGAACAACAATAATCCCAGCATTAACCAGATGACGGGGTTTGTTGAAGGTGAGATGAACGGTGGGGGCAAGTTAAGCAATGGTGCCTACTTGGTTTCAGATGTATTGGTAAACAAAGATGAAGGTGGCTGGAAAGTTGATCAGGAAAGCTTTCACCAAGCTTGGGTCGATGTTTATAAAATCCTTTCAGGGGACAAATACCATTTTGGGCCAGTTGAAGGAGAGCCGGTAATGAAACCATTGGATAGCTGGTATGCAAAAGCTTGGTATGGAATAGCTGGCGAACGAGAATATGCGGGAAGATATGTCAATTCTCAGGGGCTTTTAACTAACCAATTGGTACCAATTACTGGGATGGCTCCTACTCCTGGGATAAAATGGAATAAAACAATGACTGGTAAAGAAGTTGTCAAGATGTTGGAAAAAAGTGGTTTTAAGATTGTTGGACAGAGTGGCAGTCATGTGCAATTGAAATATCTTGGTTCTGGCTACAAAGTAACTGTACCTGTTCATGGTAATGGGACACTACCCATTGGAACTCTAAAAAGCATTATGAATCAAGTAAAAAACTGTTTGAAATAAAATTTTAAAACATTTTTATAATGAGGATTTTTGAGCATGGTATAACCATAAAAGTTCAATTTAGTCATAATTTGACTGAAAAAGAACAGAATACATTCTGGGAAAAGTTTATCACATTAATAGAAAGATTTGGCTTCTCTTTCGGAGGAGGACATAACGAAGGTTCACTTGAAGGATATATTGATCTATCTAAAGCTTCCAAGACAGAACGCATTAATTTTCTTAGAAATATAGATGATTTTGTGTTAAGTAAGACAGACGTAGTTTGTGATTATAAGATCAAAAAGAAAATATACCTTAAGAGGATTATTAACTAAACAAATAAAGCCCGGCACTACCGGGCTTTATTTTGTCAGAACCATGATTTTTATGATTATTGGATTATCCTGATTATATTTGGTATTACAAGACAAGGGAGGCGAATATTTTGTTGGTAAAAAAGTTGAAAATGAAGGTGATGCAGATGTAACCTACAAAAGGGCCTTTGATTGGGGCGGAAGAGGTGAAGGCAATACCTCAAATAACAATCAAAGTATAACAACGACAGAATCTACCAACACAGAACGAGCAGGGATCGAGCTTCCGATTGCAATTCCTTTGTATGTAACCTTAGGCAATGTGCTTGAAATAAGTACTGCACAAGCTTTAGCCCCACTTGTATTTATGGCAATTCCGGGGGATACACCTGATTATAAAACATATCAGCCAGCCCCAAGAGAGTTACATGGATTTCCAGGTTCTGTTAAAGTTAAAGCTAAAACAAAAAGAGCTCGCTGGAAATTACCAAATGGTGATATTGCAGAATGGGACTCCCAAGAAGGCGAAGTTGAAGTTTATGATAAAACAGGGAAGAATCATAAAGGAGCTTATGATCCTAATACAGGGAAACAAAAAAAACCGGGGAAACCGGAACGACATACAAAAAAGTAAGAAAATGGAAATAGAAAGATGCATATCCTTTTATGAAAAGGATGGTGAAAGCTATATAGGGGATTTTAATGTTGATATTTTGAGCTTTGATTTTTTGAGTTCATTATTTAAACCACCGAAGAATGATCCTCTTTTGTATGATGTTTATAAGATTAATGCGAAACTCGCATTGGAAATACAAAAAAGAATAGACTTTACTTTTGATTTTGATAAGTATGACTATTATTTAGAATGCTTTCAAAAATAATAAAATAGAAGCCCGGCGAAATCGTCGGGCCCCCGGCTGGTCGGGATTTGCAATCCCGACCTTTTAAACTAAGGATTTGTAATCCTTTTAAACAACAGCACTTTTTGCACAAGCAAGTACGATAATGCAAAGCCTTCCGTTTCGGTGTGCTTTGTTTTTTAAATCTTTTTATCCTATGATGAGATTTACTTTTTTTCCAAGTCCAAATTCAAATATTCGGTAAAGGGTTGATAGCTGTATGTCACACTTCCCGTTTTCAAGTCGGGAAATATAACTTTTTTTAGTTCCAACTTTTTTGGCTAGTTGCTCCTGTGTCATTTTTGCTTCTTTTCGAGCTTCTTTCAATATTTCACTAATCACATAGTATTGAGCATTTTCTTCAAAATGGTCACGTTTCTCTGTCCCAATTTTACCGTATTTAATGTCTAATAACTCATCAAAGTTTTTAGCATTTCGAATCATCTCTTTGTCCATTTCATTTCTCTTTTGAGTTAAAATATTCGTCTTTAAGTTTCAAAGCCAGATCAATTTCTTTCTTGGGCGTTTTTTGTGTTTTCTTTTGAAATCCGTTGAAGAGCACAACCAATTTTCCCTTGTCAAAACAGCAGAATATTCGATAGATATTACTTTCAAATTCGATACGGATTTCATAAAGTCCATCCGTTCCTGTCAAATGTTCAAGGAACTTTTTCGGTACATCCTGAACAGTACGAATTACTTTAAAAACAAATTCGATTTTCTCTTGAACTTTTTCTGGTTGTTCCAAATAAAAGTCCATGAAATAGTTCCCGTAGAAAATGATTTGTCGCTGAGCTTCCATTAAACAAAGTTAACTCTAAAGTTATCTTTTGCCAAGTTTTCAGACTAACATTTTTGTTATTGTAGCCTTTTTCCCCTGCTCGGGCTATTAGTATGTGTGATCCAGCCACATGTAACGACGCCCGACACTGCCGAGGGGTGCTTTTTTTACCGGTACGATGCCCGGCAGCGGATGATCGCCAAAAAAGTGCCCGGCAGTGGCTGGAACTAAAAGATCTACGATCCGCGCGACCGGCTGGTGCTGACCAGAGATAGTGTTTTGAAGAGTGCAAATAAATACCACTATACGGTTTACGACGACCTGAACCGCCCAGTGGAAAAAGGTACATGGTTGCACCGCCACCCAAACGGCACTGGTTACCCGGGCTATCTTGTTTATTATGGAATCATTTTTACCAGTTCGAGTACCTCGTTATCGGCAAGGTTTTCAATGTCCGATTTATCGTAAATGGAGAGCAGGTAAACAGTGCCTTCTTTAAAAACCACATGGGTAACCACCCTTGCGCCGCCCGATTTGCCTTTCCCCTTACTGGCAATAGCCAGCCGTATTTTATAACAGTTGTGGCCAATGGGGGTGCCCTTCTCCGGTTCTTCCTTCAGTTCGGAGATAAGCGTTTGCAGTTCCTTTTTGAGCGACGGGAATTTTTTTACCAACCGTTTAGCCTGACGCTCAAAAACGGATAGGGTCTTAACGTTAAAGCTCATTGAGAAAATCCTCGGCGTTACGGGCCTGTGCCTTGCCGGCCATAACCAGTTTCATTTCTTCAACAGCCTCGGCCAGCTCGGTCATAAACTGTTTTTTATTGCGCAGACGTTCCAGTTCTTCAAGGTCTTTTTGAATCCGTTCCCACTCTTTTATGGGGAGCTGCACGGCACTTTTGTGCCCCCTGGTGTTGGTAATGTATTGTAAATCCATCGCTTCTTTTTTAGTGTGTTGCCCAAGGGACAAACTTAACGGTCTTAATAATGAATTAAACAATTCGTATTGTGCAAAAATAACGGATAAATAGATCACAAACAAGAAGTGTTATTTCCTGTAAGGGATTTCATTCCGATGATTTTTAACCCCGATCTTGTTACGACGATCCCGGGTTGCTACGTTGTGTGATCCAGCCGCATGTAACGACACCCGACAGTGCCGCGAGAAGTAAGCGATAAAAAGTACCCTGCTGACATAGGGTTGTCATTCTCTTTTGTTATATTCGGATCAATCTTTTTTTAAAATTCAGGTTATGGAAGAGATTCAACAAATCGATGCGCTGTTTGATGCGCTCGACAGTAAAGATGATAAAGTTCGTTATCCTGCCTTTCAGGAGCTTCTTACGATAACCGAACAACCGGTTTCGTGGGTTTACGACAAGTGGTATCTGCTGGTTGATAAACTTTCATCCGATAACTCCTATCAGCGAAGTATTGCTATCCTGTTACTGGCCAATCTGTGCAAAAGTGATACCGAACAACGCTTCAATGCGCTGCTTGATCGGTATGTTGGCTTTTTTGAAGATGAAAAATTCATTACTTCGCGGCAGTGTATCCAGAATGTCTGGAAAATTGCCATCGAACACGCTTCCTATCAAAAGAAGATTGTCGGCGAGTTGTGCCGTTCCTATTACGAGAATGAAAATCCGCATTCCAATTTAATCAAGCAGGATGTGATTGTCAGTTTAAAACAAATTTTCCTCTATTCAGGCGATAACGGTATACGAAGTAAAATCGATGAACTGATCGATTCGGAAAATGATGGTAAACTGATAAAAAGTTTGAAGAAGCTTTTAAATTAGTTGTTTACCGGTTCTCTGAGGATAATGAGATGGCAATTGTTTTTTCTTTCCCATTTTCCCAATTAGACATTCGATACTGTTTTTCACGATAAATTCACCCGTTGAATTGTGTCGGTATATTGCATCTTTGCATAAGTTCATCGTTCTTTTTGGGAAGAAGAGTGACGATGGACATTGAAAGGTATTCAAGCAAAAATGAAGTCATAACTTTTTAGAAATACAGAAATGATGAGGTTTAAGGTTCCGGGTGTTTTGTTTTTGTTCTTGCTCTTGTTGTCAGGATGCAAAAAGGAGGATCCCAATACATTGGTTGTTGTGCCAGCCAAACTGGAGATACCGAAAGAGGGGGGAGTAGCAACGTTTACCATTGAAACCGATGCCGGATCCTGGAGTATTGAGAATCAGGCTTCCGGCTGGCTGACCTTATCGGTTACAAAAGGTACTGAAAATAAGGTAGTGGTTACAGCCACTGTTTCTACAAGTTGTGCTGAAGCCCGTGTGGATACCCTGATCGTTACTGCAGGTACCGCCACACCTGCCAAAATTGTGGTAACGCAACCACCTGCCGAATTTCTTTATTCGTTGACAACCAACCATTCGAGGCTGGAATTTGAAAGTAAAGGCAGTACATCAGGTTTAACGATTACCACCGATGCCCCCCAGTGGAGCATTGCTTCCGATGCCGGATGGATTCGGTTCAGCCAGGCTTCGGGAGAAAAAGGAACCTCTTCGGTTGATGTGATTGCAACAAAAAATACAGTCGACAATGTACGTTCGGCGACCATTACCATATCGGCCCCATCAGCACCCGTGGTTCGGGTAACGGTTTCGCAGGAAGGGGACATTTATCCCAGTTACAATAGTTCACCACTTGCTCCCGATGCCAGTGGCATGAGCAGTACGGCCAGTGAACTGGCTGCAAAAATCGGGTTGGGATGGAATATTGGGAATACGCTGGAGGCTATTGGTGGAGAGACGGCCTGGGGCAACCCCCTTGTAACAAAAGAGCTGATCGACCTGGTAAAAAAGAATGGTTTTAATGCCATTCGGATTCCCTGTTCCTGGAACCAACACATGGTCGATTCGACAACGGCGGAAATTAAAGAAGAATGGCTCGACCGGGTGAAAGAAGTGGTGCAGTATTGTGTCGACGATGACCTGTATGTGCTCCTCAACATCCATTGGGATGGGGGGTGGCTCGAAAATAACTGCACCGAAGTTAAGCAGGATGCCAATAACTCAAAGCAACGGGCCTTTTGGGAACAGATTGCCACTCACTTGCGCGATTTTGATGAACACCTGCTTTTTGCCAGCGCCAACGAACCCAATGTGAGTAGCCCCGAAGGAATGGAGGTTTTGAATTCCTACCATCAGACTTTTGTGGATGCTGTACGTTCTACCGGAGGCCGAAACAGTTATCGGGTGCTGGTTGTGCAAGGGCCTTCAACCGATATCGAAAAAACCAACAGCCTGATGACAACACTGCCTTCGGATTCGGCAGAAAACCGATTGATGGTTGAAGTACATTATTATACACCCTGGAATTTCTGTGGTTTGGAAGAGGATGCCAGCTGGGGAAAAATGTTCTACTATTGGGGCAAGAGTTATCATTCGACCACCGATACGGGCAGAAATGCGAACTGGGGTGAAGAAAGTGCACTGGATGGCTATTTTAAAATGATGAAGAACAAGTTTACCTCCAAAGGAATTCCTGTTATTTTGGGGGAATTTGGTGCCGTCAGGCGTTCGTCTTTAACCGGCGATGAGCTAACTTTGCATCTGGCATCGAGAGCCTATTTCTTTAAGTATGTCATTAAGCAATCAAAAGCCAACGGGATTTTACCGTTTTATTGGGATGCTGGTAATATGGGTAATAATGGTTCGGCTCTTTTTAACCGGGCAAACAATTCGGTGTTCGACCAGCAGGCGCTCGATGCCATTCTTGAAGGATATAATGAGTAAGATTAACGGATTTAAACCAATTTGAAATGAATAAAGCACAATTCCTTTGTCTCGTTTTTGCAAGTCTCTTCGTGAGTGGCACTTTTGCCCAAAAACACACCTCCGGTCAGGATCGGTTCATCAGCGTTGATTACGGTAAAGTGAAAGGTGAATTTAGTACCCTATTTAAGGAGTGTATTGGCGCCGGGCGGGCCAACGAAGGTTTGAGGGCCGACTGGCAACAGCAACTGGCGGTGGTGAAGAATGAGTGCGACTTTAAATACATCCGGATGCACGGATTGCTGACCGACGACATGGGGGTGTACCGCGAAGACCGGAACGGGAATCCTGAATATAACTATCAGTATATCGACGTGTTGTACGATTATATTTTGAGCATTGGCATGAAACCTTTTGTGGAATTGGGATTTATGCCTTCGGCCCTTGCCAGTGGCACCGAAACCATCTTTTGGTGGAAAGGAAATGTTACGCCACCTAAAGATTACGACAAGTGGGCGGATTTAATCAGCAACCTGACCCAACACTTTACTGACCGGTATGGTGCTGATGAAGTGAAAACCTGGTATTTCGAAGTGTGGAACGAGCCCAATCTTTCGCCGGGTTTCTGGAGCAGTACACAAGCAGAGTATTTTAAATTGTACCAATATACCGTGCAGGCCATTAAAAGCGTGAATAAGGAATATCGTGTTGGCGGGCCAGCGACAGCCGGCGCTGCCTGGGTGCCCGAAATGATTCAGTTTTGCGAAAAAAATTCACTCCCGATCGACTTTATCAGTACGCATTCTTATGGCGTAAAACAGGGTTATCTGGATGAATATGGAACTTCAGGGACCATTCTCGACAAGAACAAGTGGAGTCTTAGCGGCGATGTTCTTAATTCGAGGAAACAGATTCAGAATTCAACTAAACCGGGTTTGGAGCTTCACTATACCGAATGGAGCTCATCGTACACACCGGCCGATCCGATTCACGACAGCTATCACGATGCAGCCTACATCCTCGAAAAACTTAAGCAGGTTGGCAATGCCCCCAATTCCATGTCGTACTGGGTGTTTACCGATATCTTTGAAGAAGCCGGACCACGGTTTACCCCGTTTCATGGAGGTTTTGGCTTAATGAATTACCAGGGAATCAAGAAACCCGCCTTCTTTTCGTATGCATTTCTAAACAAACTGGGGGAAACCGAACTTCAGGGTGCCGATAGCTCTTCGTGGGCCTGCAAAAATGCAAAGGGCGACATCCAGGTGTTGTTCTGGGATTTTACCAATACACATCCCGGCGATTCGGTGAATAATCAGGTTTATTATATCCGAGATTTGCCTTCTAAATCAAAAGGTGTTGTAAATATTGAAATAGCAGGAATTCCTCAGGGAAAATACAAGCTCGGGATTTCAAAGGTGGGATATAAAGCGAACGATGCTTATACAACCTATCTGTCGATGAATAAGCCTGCCCAACTTACGAAACAGCAGGTGGAGGTGATTAAAAGCCAGAATGATGGTTCGCCGGTTTCGATTGAAACGATTGAGGTTGGTACCTCCGGAAAATTCTCACGGAAAATTGAAATCAGGGAGAACGATGTTTTCTTGTTGAACTTCATTAAGCTCTGATTAGACTGTTTTCGTTCGGCAAGGTAAATTTGTGTAGATTTGCGCAACCGGGAAATTGTGATTTGAGCTTTTTCTCTGTTTACAAATAGTAGAACGATGAACAACAATGATGTTTTGCGCAGCATTCGCTATACCTTCGATTTTGGCGATGACAAAATGATGGAGCTTTTTGCTTCCGGGGGGCTTGAAGTAACCCGGACACAGATTTGCGACTGGTTGAAAAAAGAGGAAGATCCCGATTTCAAAGGAATCTACGACCACCAGCTTGCTGCTTTTTTGAATGGTTTTATCATCGAGAAGCGGGGGAAAAAAGAAGGGGAGCAGCCGGTTGCCGAAAAGAAGCTAAACAACAACGTTGTGCTGAGGAAACTGAAAATTGCGTTAAACCTGCGCGATGACGAGCTTATTGAAATTCTGGCCCTGGCAAATTTCAGGTTAGGGAAACACGAGTTGAGCTCTTTTTTCCGTAATCCCGGACAAAGTCAATATAAACCGTGTGGGGATCAAATTATCCGCTATTTCCTGCGAGGGGTGCAGAAAAAGTTTCGTCCGTAATTTTTCAGGAAAAAATATCGTTGGGTTTCAAAAAGTAGTTTAAAAAGAGGCGTTCCTGCCGAAAAAAGCAAACATTTTTTAATAAACAATCAATTTATCAGATCCTCTTTTTTAAAAATGTAAAACGATTTACTTATTTTTGAGCAAATTGTTTTTCATTTACCAGTAAAATCATTTGTAATGTCAGTAAAACATGAGCTTGATGAAATTGATCTTAAAATATTGGAGATCATTTCAAAAAATGCAAGGATGCCTTTTAAAGATGTAGCCGTTGAGTGTGGAATTTCACGGGCAGCAGTCCATCAGCGAGTGAACCGGATGATTGAGATGGAGGTTATTGTTGGGTCGGGTTATCACATCGATCCCCGTAAAGTTGATTATAACACCTGTACCTATATTGGCATTTTCCTCGACAAAAACGGCTTGTATGAGGCGGTTGCTGAACAGTTGCGAATGATCCCCGAAGTGGTCGAATGTCATTACACAACCGGGCAATATGCAATTTTTGCCAAGGTTTATGCTCATAACAACGAACACCTGAAGAGTATTCTTAGCGGCAATATTCAAAAAATTCAGGGTGTTACCAGCACCGAGACTTTTATTTCACTGGAAGAAACGTTCAAAAGGGAAGTGCCAATCCTGTAAGGAAACTTATTTCCGTTGTTTAACCACTTCGTACAGCAGGATTCCTGCTGCAACCGATACGTTCAGCGATTCAATTTTTCCCATAATCGGGATGCGGATTAGCTCATCGGCTATTTTTAGGATTTCGGGCGAGATGCCTTTATCTTCCGATCCCATCACAATGGTGCAGGGTACTTTATAATCCTTGTCGGAATAATCGTTGGTTGCCTTTTCCGAAGCCGCAAATATTTTTATGCCGTTCTCCTGCAGGTTGACCAGCGTTTTATAGGGATTCTTGATTTTGCAGACGGGCAGGATATGAAGGGCTCCGGCAGAAGTTTTTACCGCATCTCCGCCAATTTGTGCCGCACCTTTTTCCGGAATGATGATTGCCTGTACACCGGCACATTCGGCTGTTCTGACAATGGCTCCGAAATTGCGTACATCCGTAATCTGATCGAGGTAGATAAAGAATGGGGTTTGTCCGTTTTCATAGGTCCGGGCAATGATTTCATCGAGATCGTAAAAGGGAATGGGCGAGATGAAAGCGATCACCCCCTGATGGTTTTTCCGCGTAATACGGTTCAGCTTCTCCTCGGGAACCAACTGGCAGTTGAGGTGGTTCTCCCTGATCAACTCATCCAATTCGGCCGATAGTTCACCTTTTAACCCTTTTTTGACCAACAGTTTGTCAATTGTCTTGCCTGATCGGACAGCCTCGATGATGGGCCTGATCCCGAATATAAAATCGTTGTTTTCCATTTTCTAAAGTTACCAGTTTTTTTTGTTTGTCCACTCCTGAAGTGTTTCATGCCCTTTTTCCCAATCGCTCATTACCTTTTCCAGCTTTTCTTTTTGTTTTTCGTATTCGCCGAAGAGTTCATAATTGGAGCTTTCGGAGTCAGAGAGGCGGGCGCTGATTGAACTGAGCTTCTCCTCAAGTTCTGTAATCTCGTTTTCAAGCACTTCAACCTGTTTTTCGGCTTTGTTTATTTGCCGGTTAATCTCTTTTTTCTCTTCGAAAGAATATTCGTCGATGGTTGCCGGAGCTACCGTTTCGGTTGTTTGCGCGGTTTTATTTGTGGTATTTCGTTCGAGTTCTTTTAACGATTCGATTTTCTTCTTTTGGATAAAATCGTAAATACCACCCAGATGCTGAATGATTTTGTGGTTTTTGAACTCATAGATGATATCAATTAGTCCGTCGAGGAATTCGCGGTCGTGGGAAACCACCAGCACGGTGCCGGTAAATTCGCGAAGAGCCTGTTTCAGGATCTCTTTTGAACGCATATCGAGGTGGTTGGTTGGTTCGTCGAGCACCAGAAAGTTGCACGGTTCGAGCATGAGCCGTACCATGGCCAGCCGGGTTCGTTCGCCTCCGGAAAGCACTTTTACTTTTTTATCGACTTCATCGCCCGAGAACATGAAGGCGCCCAGAATATCCCTGATTTTCGTACGAACTTCGCCTACTGCTACTTTGTCGATGGTCTCAAGAACGGTCAGTTCCCCGTCGAGCAGGTCGGCCTGGTTTTGGGCAAAGTATCCAATTTTAACGTTGTGCCCAATTTTGCAGGTTCCTGTGAATTCCAGCTGGTTCATGATGATTTTGGCCAGCGTGGTTTTGCCCTCTCCGTTTTTCCCGACAAAGGCGATCTTGTTTCCCTGCTCCAGAATGAGATCGATATTTCTCAGAACATTCAGGTTCCCGTACGATTTGCTGAGTTCTTTCATTTCAACCACCATTTTTCCGGAGTGGGGTGGTGGGGGAAATTTGATATTCAGGTGGCTGGAATCCTCTTCGTCCACTTCAACCAGTTCTACTTTTTCGAGTTGTTTGATCCTCGATTGAACCTGTACCGCTTTTGTAGCCTTGTACCTGAACCGTTCAATAAAATCTTCGGTATCCTGAATCATTTTTTGCTGGTTCCGGTAGGCCGACAGTTGTTGTTCCTTTCGCTCGGCCCTGAGCTCAACATATTTTGAATAGTTGGCTTTGTAGTCGTAGATACGGCCCATCGATATTTCGATGGTGCGGTTGGTCACATTGTCGAGAAACGCTTTATCGTGGGAAACCAGGATGACGGCCCCGTTGTAATTTTTCAAAAAATCTTCAAGCCACTGAATCGACTCGATGTCGAGGTGGTTGGTTGGTTCGTCGAGCAAGAAAATGTCGGGTTTGCGAAGCAGCAATTTGGCCAGTTCGATACGCATGCGCCAACCACCGCTGAATTCAGAGGTCTGGCGCGAAAAGTCATCCCTCGAGAAGCCCAGCCCAATGAGGGTTTGTTCCAGATCGGCATGGTAATTATTGCCACCAAGCAGGTGGTAGTGATCGGTCAGGTCGGTTACTTTCTGGATAATCTGGTGGTATTCTTCCGATTCATAATCGGTTCGGGTTGCCAGCGAATGGTTGAGCCTTTCGATCTTCTTTTCCATTTCGAGTATTTCCCGAAAGGCTGTCTCCGTTTCTTCAAAAACACTCTTTGTATCGGTCGTATTCATTGTTTGGGGCAGATACCCGATCGTGGTGTCTTTGGGTGCCACCACATTCCCTTCGGAGGGAGGTTGAAGCCCGGATATTACCTTTAATAAGGTTGTTTTACCGGCACCGTTTTTGCCGACCAAACCAATTCGGTCGCGCGGGTTTACATAGAAAGAGATGCCTTTAAAAAGTTCAAAACCACCAAAATTTAGTTTTACTTGTTCAACCGAAACCATACACACTTTTTATTTTGCGGTGCAAAGATAACAGAATTGGTGAAACTCTTTTGGGGTGAATCAACTGAATTGAAGATCAATAAAATCGATTTCATTTATTCACACTCTTGCGGCTGTTGAAATGATTTTACGGAACCTTTGTGAACTTATTTCAGGATGGTTTCTTTATTCTTCCGGCTCCGATTCTTCCTCCTCCTCTTCTTCGAAGGATTCAATTTCCTCTTCTTCAATAACCTCCTCCTCTTCGGGTTCTTCCTCTACAGGGCGTGCCACCGGCGTAGGTTTAACATGTTCTCCGGGAACATAGGGGAAAACTTCGGCAATATTGCTTAACTGGATTAAGGTGGTAACATAAGGAATCAGCATGTACGAAAGTCCATCTTCGAGTTGTTTCAGGGCATCGTTGATGTCGTTGGCCATTACGAGAACATAGTTGGTTACTTTTTTCTCTTTGCCAGCCTCTTCGTCAATGGTTACCAGATTGATTTTGGCTTTGTACCACCATTCCCCATCCATTTTGGAGAGAACCTCGTTGACATTTGACCGTTTGATGTTCACTACCTGAAAGTCACCATTGGTAATTTCTTTCATAATCTGAAAGATACGGGTTTCGGCATCGGTAAAGGAAACCGCATCAACTAAATAACTATCGTTGATTTTGCGTTCAAAACCGCCCTGATCAATCTTCAGGTATTTCACCTTACATTCGTACCATGTTTGCATAATGATCTCTTTTTAGGTCGGCAAAAATAATGGTTTATCCATAGGAGTTGGTAGACAAGGCAAAACATTTATCAACAAATTGGTTTATTTTCCTTTTTTCAGTGTCGACCCTCTCACGATTAGCTGAGAAGGAAGAGTCAGTTGATTGGTTGATGGCATTTGGGTATTTCCATTTAAAAGATCAACCATGAAGCGGGATACCGTTTCACCCATTTCTTTTCCGGAATAATTTACCGTTGTAAGTTTCGGTTCAACCAATTGAGCGATTGGATCGTTATTAAATCCAGCTATGGCAATTTGTTCCGGGATCCGAATTCCGTTTGCTTTAAGCGTGGTTAAACATCCGCTGGCACAGGCATCGTTAGCAATGAAGATTCCATCGGGAAGGTTTTTGAGTTCCAGGATGGTGTGGGCCAATTTAATCCCGTCGTCTATTCCCAGGCCCGACTCAATAACCAACTCAGGTTGATAAGGGAGTCCAACTTCCTCAATAGCTGCTTGATATCCTTTAAAACGGTCGGAGTACACATTTCGGTTCCGATTTCCGGAAATGTGCATAATGGAACGACAGCCTTGTTCGATCAGGTGTTTTGTTACCTCGTAGCCCATTTTGAAATTATCAATTACTACGGAAATGTAATCAGGGTTATCGGGGACACGGTCGAAAAACAACAGCGGGATTTTTTTGGAAAGGAAACGGGCAAAATGGTTTAAATCGTTGGTGTCGGATGCCAACGAAACGATAAGCCCGTCGACCCGGCTGTTGTACATAGTGATGCTATTGGCCACTTCTTTTTTCTGCGTTTCGAACGACTGTGAAATGATCAGGTTATACCCGCTTTCGTTGGCTATTTTTTCAATTCCGGCAATGGTCGACGACATGAAGTTACTGTCGAGACGGGGAATAATAACCCCCAGTGTATAGGTTCTTTTAGTCCTTAGGTTGCTGGCAAAAGTATTTGACCGGTAACCCATTGCTTCGGCTTTCTCTTTGATTTTCTTTTTAACCTGATCGCTGATGGCCGGGTTGTTTTTGAGGGCCCGGCTTACGGTTGCCGGAGAAACACCGATTTCGCGGGCAATATCATAGATGGTAACTTCTTTCATTTTTCAACATTTGTTCAATGATACAAAAGTAAAAGTACGAATAGAAATAAAATATTTATGCAATCGGTTGCGTAAAATTTTTTTATTTCACATATTTGTTTTCTGTTATTGAAGCAAAAACATTTAAACCCGTAATGATCTTAAAGTTGGTTTTATTTTAACGGAAGAGCCCTTCCGTGTCTGATTTCCAATTTTGATAGAATATTGAAACAATCGAAGACCGAATAATATATGGAGCAGAAGTTTTATTATACACCATAACACGTTAAAGGATCAGGGATAGCGATTGTTGTTTTCAGGTGATACAACCGAGGCCGGAAAATGACTTTAATGCTTTCCTGATTTTAACGTGTAAGTAAGAAAATCTTGAATATTATCTAACCTAATCATCTATGAAAAATGAATTAAAAGTTGGGGAGAATGGGATTCCCTTGTCGTACAAATTCAAATCGGTTATATTCTTAACCGTCTTTTCATTAATCCTTTCTTGTAGTTTGGTTACTTTTTCTTTTGCAGCGAATGTGATGGAAGATAAGGTAACTATCTCCACCGAAACAGGAGTTAATGAAGAAATGAACGATGCCCTTCAGCAAACCCGTACCATTACCGGTAAAGTGGTTGATGAAGATGGCGTTACCCTTCCGGGGGTTTCTGTTGTCGTGAAAGGTTCAACAACAGGAACGGTGACCAATATTGACGGGGAATATTCTTTGAATGTTCCTTCATCGGCGAAGGTATTGGTATTCTCGTTTATTGGGATGACTTCCCAGGAAGTGGTTCTTGGAAGCCAAAATCAAATTAATGTAACATTGGAACAAAGTGTGACCAACCTCGATGAGGTAGTGGCCATTGGGTATGGTTCGATGGAACGGAGCAATGTAACTGGTGCGATTGCTTCGATCAAAACCAACGAATTGGCCAAAGCTCCGGTAGCCAATGTGGTTGAAGCATTGAGGGGGCAGGTTTCGGGTGTGAAAATTTCGAGAGGAAGTGGACAGCCTGGTTCTGAAGTTGGTATTACCATTCGTGGAAAGAGATCATTAGGAGTGGGTGATGATGATGACGGTATTGATGAAAATGCTCCCTTATTGGTTATCGATGGGGTTCCGTTTACCGGTGGTAACCTGTCGGACATCAACCCTGCCGACATCGAAAATATCAATGTATTGAAAGATGCTGCGGCAGCATCCATTTATGGCGCCAGCGCTTCGAATGGCGTTATCCTTATCACCACCAAAAATGGTTCTTTCGGGAAATCATCCATCAGTGTTGAAGCGGCGTATGGTATAACAGATCTGGCCATGAGGCCCACAATGTTCAACGGAGAAGAGTTCTACCAGTTGAAACGTCAGGGGATCCTGGGAAACAACAAAGACGATAAAGTCAAGATTAATAACGTAGAAACTAGTCTTGACGATTTGATTACCAATAACGATCCTGCAGCTGTGGCGTTGGTATTGACCGATCCAGTTGAGTACAAAAATTACCTGGCAGGAAACTCGGTCGATTGGCACGATGTTTTGCTTCGGATGGGAAATACAAAGAATGTTAGTCTTTCGATTTCGGGTGGAACCGATAAATTTCATTACTACATGAACGGGGATGCCTATCTTGAAAAAGGGATTGTTCAGCACTCTTCCTATAATCGTTACTCTTTCAGGCTCAATGCCGATTATTCACCCTATAAATTTTTAACGGTTGGTGCCAGGGCCCAACTGTCGAAAAGTATTGCCGATGAGACCGGTACTGCTCTTGATGCAGACAGCAAAGCGGATTTTGGCGACTTTGTAGGAAACACTCCTCTGGGAAGTTTGTATAACGACGATGGCCAATTAATGCCAACTGTTAAAGGCGACCAGTTTCAGTACAACCCGTTGTACCGCTACGAAAATTCTCAGGTCGACAGAAAACGTTCCAGGGTTTATATTAATCCTTGGGTCGAAGTAAAAATTATTGATGGTCTTACATACCGGATGAATGCTTTTGCGGAACAACGTTTTGAAAATTATGCCAATTTCTACTCCTCGGTTTATTCAATTTCGGTATTGGGGAACGATCCTCAGGATAATACCATGCGTTTTCAGGTGCAGGAAGCAATGACTTATCTTTGGGATAACATTCTTACTTATAATAAAGTATTCAATGAAAAGCATTCGGTCGATGCAACCCTGGTATATGGTATCCAAACGTATGATAGTTATACGCTAAATACCACCGGGAAAGGTTCTTCAACCGATTTGCTTGGTTATTATGATATCAATGGAGTATCTTCATCGAATTCGACGGTTAGTTTGTCTCCTGATCAATGGGGGAAGGAATATTATGTGGGCCGGGTTGGTTATAATTATGACCAACGTTATAATCTGACTCTTACGATGCGTCGCGACGGCTCTTCCAAATTTGGGCCAAAAAAACGTTATGGAAATTTCCCATCAGCTGCATTTGCCTGGAATATCAACAAAGAGAGCTTCATGGCGACGATTCCTGCAATCAACTCATTAAAATACCGCGTTAGTTATGGTATGATGGGTAATGATAACATCCCTAATTTCAAATACCTGGCATTAACTACGAATGCTTCGTATGCATTTAACGATGTGGTTTATACCGGAAAGACAACCGATCCATCAAATCCTGCAAATTCCTCATTGCATTGGGAAACAAGCAAACAGTTTAATACAGGTATTGATTTTGGTTTATTCAGGAACCGTCTTTTTGGTACCATCGATTATTATAATACCCATACCTCTGATTTGTTGTTACTCGAGAAACTTCCCAGTACAACCGGAGCAACCCAGGTTATGAGTAATGTGGGAAAAACCTTGAACTGGGGTTTGGATGTGAGCCTGACCGCTGCGATACTAACCGGTGATTTCAAGTGGGATATGACGGTTAACTGGGCCAAAGACCATAATGAAATTGTTAGCTTAAGCCGTTACAGTGTTGATGCGGATGGTAATCCGATCGACGATGTAGCCAATGGTTGGTTTATCGGGCAGGATATCGACGTAATTTATGATTACAAATTTCAGGGAATTTATCAGTTGGGCGAAGAAGCTGAAGCTGCTGCAATGAATCCAACGATCCGCAGGTATGGAGCTGGCGATGCCAAAATTGCCGATATTAGCGGACCGGATGGAAAACCCGATGGAATTGTCGATAGCAACGACCGTACTTTTGTTGGAAGTCCAACACCTAGTTGGTATGGTGGATTAAGAAATACATTCTCGTATAAAGGTTTTGAATTGACCATTTTGCTGGAAGCTGTCATGGGGGTTGAAAAAATCAACAATTATTATGGCACTTTAGTTGGTCGCGATAATGAAATAAAGGTGAATTACTGGACACCTACCAATCCATCGAATGAATTTCCGCAGCCTAATAATTTGAAAGAGTATGATTTTGCATCAGCCGTTCGTTTGAGAGATGCCTCTTTTGTCTCGCTCCGGAATGTTTCGTTGGATTACAATTTGCCTTCCAAGCTGATTAAGAAAACTCCATTTAAAGGGCTCGCTTTATCGGTTAAAGGAAACAACCTGAAATACTTTACGAAGTATACCGATTCGTATTCTCCGGAAATTGATCCATGGAATTACCCGATTACTAAGACTTGGACTTTCAGTGCTAAGGTAACCTTCTAATGTAAAAATAAATTAAATGAATAGAACAATGAAAAGAATAATATCATATATGTTCACAATCGGGGCTTTATTTGCATTGGCCGGTTGTGGCGATTCCATTGTAGATTTAGCTCCAAAGGATAAATTTACTACCGACGTTGCTCTTTCTTCGTTATCAGGATTGGAGGGCTCAATCTATGGTGTTTATCAACGGGGCCGGGATATTCTGCAAAGCAACGATATTTGCATGTACCGCCAGTGTCAGACCGACCTGGTAAAAGCAGGCACCAATTTATCAGACCAGGCTACTTTCCGGGCCATTGCTATGTTTGACTATCAGTTCAATGGTAGTCTGAAAGGTGTTTCCGACTTGTGGGATACCTATTATGTCGGCATTAACCGGGCCAACCTGGTTATTGAAGGGGTCGATAATTTGCAAATGGAGGACACCGAAGCCAATCGTGCCCGCAGAGACCGGGTTTTAGGTGAAGCCTATTTTTTCAGGGCATATTACAACCACTGTTTGGTTACCAAATGGGATAATATCGTGTTGGTTGAAACGGCCTCTGTCGATCCAAACGAGAAGGTTAAATTGGTTGGGGCTGATGTGGTTTATCCGGTGATCATTTCTGATTTGAAGAAAGCGATTGACCTGTTGCCCGAAGCTTCTGCCATCAATTCTTCAGGAAGGGTATCAAAGGGTGTTGCCCGCTTTTTGCTTGCCAAAGCATATCTCGACCGGAGCATGTGGCCTGAAGCAGCTGAAATGGCAAAAGCTGTGGTCGACGATCCGCAATATAAACTTGCCCCGGTGGACGAAATATTCTCTTGTGCCCATCAGGATAATAAGGATATTGTGTTTGCCTGGCAGTTTACCAAGAACGATTTGAATACCGTGCAACGTGTTTCTCAGCAGTGGTACCCATTGTATGACCGTGTCGATGGCGTTTTGCGTTCGTTCGAACAGGGAGGACGCCCCTGGTCAAGGATTGTTCCAAGCGACTATTACTGGACGCTGTTTGATCCTGCCGATAAACGGTTAAATGCGTATCATAAAAGATTTTGGTTCTTCGATTCAACCGATGCTACCGACAAGATTCCCGATGGATATCAGGTGGGCGATACCGTTACCTCTGTGAATATTGGTAGCGCTGGTGGTTTTGGAATGAATGCCGTTATTCCTACAACCAATAAATTTTTTGAAGATGGTTCGCTGGGACGTAATATAGGTGATGCACAGGGATATCGTAATATTTCCGAATTCAGGGTTTCTGAAGCTTATTTGATGGCTGCAGAGGCTTATTGGAGAGCTGGGCAAACCGAGAAAGGGTTACCGTACATTAATGCCATCAGACAAAGGGCTGGTGTTGCTGATTTTACTACCATTGATCAGAATATTATCCTGGATGAAAGTGCCCGTGAACTTGGACATGAAGCATCCCGTTGGGAGATGCTGAAAAGGATGGGTGTTTTGGTCGAAAGAGTTAGGGCTCATAACCCCGACGGAGGCGCTAATATTCAGGACTACCATGTGCGTTGGCCGATACCCCGTTCATTTGTTGATATGACCAAAGTTGATCAGAATGAGGGTTATACCGAATAGTTTTTAGTTTTTTATACAGATTTACTTTTCTTACTAACGAGAGTTACATTTTAAAACTGATCACTGAAGTTGAATAACGATGTGATCAGTTTTTTATTTTTTTGAAGGAATAACATTTGTCTGAAAAGTGTTATTCCATAGGAATTTGTGTTGCTTTTCTTTTTGTGTATAGGGAAGGGAAATTTCATTGATCCATTTTGTATAAGAGTGAAAGTTGCAATATCCTTTCAAAACGATTAATTTTCCACTTCAAAATTTTAGATCAAAAATGGATAAAATAGTCGAAACTCGTTCAAAATTGTTCCGGGTAGGGTTGTCGGGAACCGGAAATCCCAACAAGTTTGTCTCCTGCTTTTTCTTTCTCTTCATTCTTCTGCTTTTTCAGGGGAGATTGTTGTTTGGAGAAACCGTCGATCGAAGTACGGATCTGATTGTATCGGATAAGAAAAAAGCTGTCGATTTCATTTTGGCCGAGAAGAATGTGGTTGCACCGATGGTGGTGAGTGCATTCGACTACCCCGGAGTCATTCAGGTGATGAATTATCTTCAGTCCGATATAAAAACCGTTACAGGTACCGAGCCCAAGTTGCTTTTGGATGCAATTCCACCAAGTCCGCAAATCATTGTGGCTGGTACCATTGGGGAAAGCCCCTTGATTGATCAGCTGGTCAGTATGCAGAAAATTCATGTTGACGATGTCAAAGGGAGATGGGAAAATTCGTTGATCGAAGTGGTTGAAAATCCTTTCCCCAATGTTGCTCGTGCGTTGGTTATTGCCGGCAGCGACAAGCGGGGAACAATGTATGGGATATTGGAAGTGTCGAAAAAAATTGGAGTATCTCCCTGGTATTGGTGGGCCGATGTGCCCATTCCTCAGCAATCAAACCTCTATGTGAAAGCTGGCCGATACAATTTAGGAGAGCCCAAAGTGAAATATCGGGGTATTTTTCTGAACGATGAAGAGCCCTGTTTGGGGCGTTGGGCCATTGAAAATTACGGTGGTTTTAACCATTTGTTCTATGAAAAGGTGTTTGAGCTGATCCTTCGTCTGAAAGGCAATTATATGTGGCCGGCCATGTGGTGGGCCAGTTTCAACAGCGATGACCCCGAGAATGTATTGCTGGCCGATAAAATGGGAATCGTCATGGGTACATCGCATCACGAACCAATGAACCGTGCCCATGCCGAGTGGCGGAAGAATGGGAAGGGTGCCTGGAATTATGAAACCAATGGCGATGAACTCCGGAAATTCTGGACAGAAGGAATACAGCGCATGGGTAGCCGGGAAGTAATTGTGAACATGGCGATGCGTGGCGATGGTGACGAAGCGATGAGTGAGGAGACCAATATTGCTTTGCTTGAAAAAATTGTGGCCGATCAGCGAAAAATCATTGAAGAGGTTACGGCAAAACCGGTGACCGAAACCCCGCAAATGTGGGCGTTGTACAAAGAAGTACAGGATTATTACGATAAAGGGATGCGGGTACCCGATGATATCACCTTGTTGTTGTGCGACGATAACTGGGGAAATATCCGAAAACTCCCCAAACCCGGAACACCGGAACGCTCCGGAGGATATGGCATTTATTATCATTTCGATTATGTGGGAGGGCCACGAAATTACAAATGGGTCAACACGTGTCCGATCCCGAGAATCTGGGAACAGATGAACCTGGCGTATGAACACGGTGTTAAGCAGCTCTGGCTGGTGAATGTGGGTGATTTAAAACCAATGGAATATCCAATTTCCTTTTTCCTCGATTATGCATGGAACCCCGATCAGTGGCCTGCTGAAAAACTGAAAGAATATGCGGTGCAATGGTCTGCTCAGCAGTTTGGTGAAAAGCCATCGGAAGATATTGCTTCGTTGATCGATACCTATCTTCGATACAACAGCCGGCGTAAACCGGAATTGCTTTCGCCTGAAACATACAGCATGGTGAATTATCGCGAGGCAGAAACCGTAGTTAGCGACTATAATAATTTACTGGATAAGGCTCAGAAGACCGGAAAAAAATTGTCCAAAGAATATGCCGATGCTTATTATCAACTGGTTCTGCATCCCATTGAAGCGTGTGCCAATTTGAATGAATTGTATGTCACCGTAGCAAAAAACAGGCAGGCCGCTGAACAATGGCGGGCCAATACCAACGATTTGGCGAAAAAGGCTGAAGCACTTTTTAAAAAGGATGCTGAAATTTCTGATTTTTACAACACCAAACTTTCGGGCGGGAAATGGAACAACATGATGAACCAAACACACATTGGTTACACCTACTGGCAGCAGCCCGAGAAAAATGTGATGCCCGAAGTTAAAATCATTCAGGAAAAGAGCAATCCATCAATGGGGGTTGCGGTTGAAGGATCAACGAATTACAGGCCTTCGTATCAGGGCGATTTGGTGTTGCCTCTTTTCGATGCATTTAACAAGCAATCGTATTACATCGATATTTTTAACCAGGGCAATAAATCGTTCAGTTTTGAAATAGTTCCCGGGCAACCGTGGATTAAGGTTTCTGAAACGAAGGGTAAAGTTGAAACCGAGAAGCGGATACTCGTTCAGGTCGATTGGGCAAAAGCTCCTGATGGCGAAAAAAGCGCTCCCATAACCATCAAAGGCTCGGAAGGATCGGTGGCAACGGTGCAGGTAATGACTAGAAATTTTACCGAAGAAGAGATCAAAAGTGCCAATGGATTTATTGAAAACAATGGTTGTGTAACCTTTGAAGCGGAGCACTGTTCCAAGAACCTGGCAGGCAAAGAGGCCGGATGGAAACTGATTCCAGGCCAGGGGCGCACCCTGTCGGCGATGCATCCGGTGCCGGTGAATACGGTCAGGCAAGTTCCGGGTGAAGGAAGCCCGGTGCTGGAATACAACTTTTATCTGTTTAAGGCCGGTGAAATGAACGTGAACGTCTGTTTGGCTCCGACTCAGAATATTTATAACAATGAAGGGTTGGAACTGGCACTTTCAATCGATGAAGGGAAGCCTCAAATCGTCAACATGCATACAAACTATTCCTTTCAGGATTGGGAAGAATCGGTGAGAACCAATCAGCGGCTTGTAACGGCCAATTTATCGGTGGAAAAGGCGGGAAACCATACCTTGAAAATCTGGATGGTCGATTCGGGCATTGTTCTCGAAAGAATTCGGATCGAGACCGGAGAACCGAAACCATCGCACCTGGGAGGTCCTGAAAGTTTAAAAGTGGTTATGAAAAAGTAGAATCAACTTTGGAGTCAATTGGCTGAAAAAGATGAATAAAATCCAACCTTTCTCGCATGAACCGCTTTTATTTGAGAATATTTTTTGCAATTAATGGCGTTCTCTGTTTATTATGATTATTCAATTTCTTACTTTTAACGTTACCAAAACAAAAAGATATCAGCATGTCCTTATTCAGAAAATCAAAATCGGCAGCAGTAATCGAGAAGGAACGACTGCAGTTAAGTAGAGACTATCAAGTTTATACCGAGGTAGAATCATCAAAAAAACTGAAAGACTTCCTGGCCCTGGAGGAGAAGGTAGAGTCGACGCCATTTAAGGTGAGGCGAAAAGAAATTGAGTCCTTACGCTATAAGGGTTCTGCTGAAGAAAAATTGGTTAAGCAATTTGCACGACTGGAGAAGAACCCCAAATTGGTAAACTACTTTAAAACTGCTTCTTCTTCCGACCTGAAGCGGTTTCTTACCATTAAAGGGAAAGGACTTCCCGAGCAAGTAGAGGAGCTTGAAGCTTACATGAAATCAGGTAAGTATGACAATGAACTCAAAAATTTTAATCATAAAAAGAAAACCGATCAATCTTTTGCCGGGAAGTGGGAATCGACCGAAGCTTATAAGAAAGAGAAAGAATTCCAGGAACTGAAAAATTCCGATGATTATATTTTTTATCAACGGTTTGCCAAATCGACGGAATACAAAAACTTCCT
>Ga0116170_10001428_pt1 | contig 24066 bp, 22 predicted proteins | sample AD_JPNHW1_MetaG_FD_89797 | JGI IMG/M metagenome (GOLD analysis project Ga0116170, IMG submission 89797) | Active sludge microbial communities of municipal wastewater-treating anaerobic digesters from Japan - AD_JPNHW1_MetaG | ecosystem: Engineered > Bioreactor > Anaerobic > Digestate | place... | reverse complement strand
GTGTTTGTCACCGACTTGGGCCGTCGCTTCGTTCGCAACCTCGCGATGCCCTTCGACGCCTACCTCAAGCGCCTGGCACCCAGCACCGCCTTCAGCCGGACGGTGTAGTTAAACCCCAACCCACGCGTCGCCGCGCAGGGGAACCAGCCACGCGTGCACCGTCATGGACGCGCCTTCGCGCAGACGGAGGGCCTCCACGTAGCGCTGCAACTGGGCGCGATAGTGCTCCAGTTCAGTTGCCCCGAAGGCTTTCGAATGCTTGAAGTCCAGGATATGGATGGCCTCTGCGTCCCACACGACCAGATCCGCACGACCTTCAGCGCCGCTGGCAGCGGCTCCGGCCAGGGGCAGTTCGGTGCGTCGGCGCAGATGACGCCAGCCCTTCGCCTCAAATGCCTTCAGGAAGCGCAGGGCGTTTTCCCGCGCGTGCTCGACGGCAGGCGGCGCGTCCAGACACCGTTGGAAGGCCTGCGGATCTTCCCATCGCACCAGAAGATCGCGCAGATACGCGTGCATCGCTTCGCCCTGCTGGCGGGCCTTGGCGCCCGCGGCCGCGTCCTGGCCAGCGATCGCCTCCTGGCTGCCAACTTGCCCGCCGTCTCCAAATCCGGCGGCGAGAACCGCGCCCGGCGGAACCATCCCGGTGCGGCGCTGCGGAGGCGCGATGACCAACGCTTCCGGCTCAGGCATGGGGCGGCCTTCCGGCACGGACGCCAGGAGCTTCAGTTCGTCGCAATCCCGCACCAGATGTTGGCCCCACTGGGCCCACGTCTTCGTCTCAACGGCGGACTTGGGCTTGTCGGATGCCTTGGGTTCCCGGGGCTCTTGGAGCAGCAGGCACATGCGCTCGCGGGCGCGGGTCAGCGCCACGTAGAAAAGGTTCAAATCATCGCGTCGCTGCCGCTCCTCGACGATGGGCTTGAGATCTTCGTAGCGCGCTCCCGGAATCTCGCCCAGCTTCCAGGCCAGCGCGAGGCCCCGCGTTTTCGGATCCGTCTTGATCTGGCCGCGGGTGAAGGCCCAGGGCCCCGTGTGCAGCAGCGGCAGGATGACATCGTCGTATTCCAGCCCCTTGCTGGCGTGGGCCGTCTGGATCACGAGATCCGCGCCTTCGGCGGAGGCGGGCAGATCGCCCCGCTCCTGGCCGTTGCGCTCTTCTTCCAGGCGCGCGAAGGCGGCCACGGGGCTTTCGGGCAAATCCAATAGCATGGCCAGCAGGGCGGCGAGATTGCGGCGGGCGCGGATGGCTTCCATCGGCCCGTGAACGCGCAGAGCGCTGACCAGACGCAGGAGCGCGCCCTGGACCAGCATCCGCCCCGCGATGGCCTGCGTGGGGAGCCCCCGCAGCGCCTGGAGCTCGCGCCAAGCGTCGGGGATGGAGGTGTCTTTTTCGTCCAGCTGATCCCATCCGGAAAAGCCAGGATCGCCTCGCCGAGCCGCCATCGCGGCGAGTTCAGCGGTAAGTTCCGCATCGCTCAGGCCCGCGAAATGGCGCAGCAGAACCGCACAGGGTAAGGGGCGCTCGGGGTGCGCCACGGCTTCCAGGGCGGCCATGACCAGCCGCACGCCGGGACTATCCCAGAAGCCATCCTTGGCCACGACGTAGGGGCGAACCCCCATGGCCTTCAAGCGGCGCAGCAGGGCGGGCAGCTTGGTGCGCTTGTTCAGCAGCAGGGCGCGCCGACGTGAGGCCGGGCGTTCCGGCGCACCGAAATCACGGTCCCATCCCGCATCGGTGGAAAGGGCGGCAATCCAGTCCGCCAGGCGCGGCAGATCCGCGTAATTGCCTTCGAGCTGTGTGCGCACGAGTCCCACGGGACTGGCATGGGTGAGAACAGCGTGCTGATCGCCATCCAGATTCGCAGCGTTGGGATCCAGCTCGGGCCAGACCTTGCCCACGTAGTGATTGGCCAACGACACGATGGCCGGAGCCGAGCGGAAGTTCGAGGGCAAGCGGAAGGCGCCGGTTTCCGCCCCATCTGCAGCCGATTCAGCCTTCTTCAGATGGCCGAGCAGCAGATCGGGATCGCCGCCGCGGAATCCATAGATGGCCTGTTTGAGATCGCCCACGCGCACGGTGCGCTCGGCGCCCAGGGCTTCGAGAAAAGCATCCTGCGCGCGCGAGGTGTCCTGGTATTCGTCCACCAACAGCAGCTTGGGGCGCGGCGGCTCCAGCGCGCCGGAATGCAGACCTTCCAGGGCTTTGCGAACCAAATCCCCGAAGGTGGCCTGCCCGCGTTCCGCCTTCAGCGCCTCGAACCGACCCAGGGCCCGCGCCAGCAGATCACTCAGCCGCGCCTCCCAGGCATCGGCCACGGGCTTCAGGCCACCAACCGCCTCCTTGAAGGCGCTCGTGAAATAGCCCTGCGCTACAGGAATGGCCTGGCGCTCCGCCCATCGGATGCGGTGCGCGAGATCCGCTCCGGGACCCGGGATCCGCTGGATGCAAGAGGCCTTGAAGTGGCGCTTGGACGGGCTGGTCGCATCCAGCGCCAGCGAGGGATCCGCCGCAAAGGGAGCCAGGCTGGCCTCGGCCGCAGATAGCGCCCGCTCAAGCGCCTGGGCCAGCACCTGGCTTCGCGCAGCCGGATCCTCGGTGTCCAAATGACCCATGGCATCGCGATGCCCGTCGTGTCCGCTGGAAATGGCTTCCCAGTTCTTTTCAGCCCAAGCGAGCAGGATCTGGCCGGGTATGCGATCCGGGTGATCCAGTGGCAGATTCAGCGCCTCGCGCAGGGCTTGGCGCAGGGTGCGAAGCAGCGCGGGATGGGCGGAATCGAGGATGCTCTCAGGCGCGCCATCCCCCTGGGCGACCAGACCCAGGGCCAGGCTGTGGATGGTGGAGACCCGCAGCAGTTCGGCTTCGCGCCGGGTGCGACGCCAGAAGGCCTGGGCCTGCTGGGGATGGCCACGCCATTCGGCCGCGCCCCACCACGCGGCGGCCTGGGCCACTTCCTGCGCGGATTTGCGCAGGGCTTCCGGGGCGCTGGATCGTTTCAGGCAGGCTTCGATTTCGCCGGGATCAGGCGCTTCGAGCAGCGGCAGGCAGGCGCGCCAGTCCTCGCTTTCCAGCGAAGCCAGCAGATCGAGCGGCCGCAGCAGACGCCCGCGCAGATCCGCCGCCGCGGCCTCGCTGAAGGTCGTCGCCAGGATCTCGTAGGGTCGAAGATCCCCGCGCCCCAGGCGCGCTGCCACCAGCGCCGTGAGGGTAAAGGTCTTGCCCGAACCCGCGCTGGCGCTGACGACGATGGACGGAGCCTCGAGGCTTGCGGGATCGTTCAGATTCAGATCGCGCATCATCACGCCTCCTCGCCACTATCGCCCGCGGCTTCATCCGAAGCCCCGTCGACCGCCACATCCACGGGCCGACCGCACAGCGCCGCCAGCTTGCAGTACCGGCAGTGATCGCCGGGCGTCGGCGGAAAGTCGCCGCGCTCCAGTCGCGCGTCGAAGTTCGCGAGATGGGTTCGCAGGCGCTGCTTCCAGCCCCCGTCATCCTCCACCTCCAAAAGGGGCTGGAGATGCTCGGTGAAGGGCTTGGGCCCGGCCTCCCGCAGGGGCCACAGGGCCGCGGTGACGGGTTCGCCGTGGACCGCCTCGGCGATCAGCATGTAGAGCGGCGTTTGCAGGTGCGACGAGAAAGGCGCGCCGCCTTCGGCGTAGGCCTTCAGGCTCGCATTCCGGCTGGTCTTGTAGTCGATGACACGGAGGAAACGATGGCCTTCGAGATGCTGCCAGCGCTCCAGGCGATCGAGCTTTCCGGCCAGCGCCAGGCTGCGGTCGTCACCGAGATCCCGATGGCCCAGATCCAGCGTGAAGGGGCCCAGCGAGCTCTCCAGATCCAGCAGGGTGCGCGTCCAGCCCTCCTGCAGTGGCAGCTTGGCAAGGCGGCCTCTCGCTTTTTCCAGGGGCATCTCATCGGGAAACAGGAAGGCCAGTTCCCACTTGGTCGGGCCCTTGGCGCGGGCATCCAGCAGCAGGGCCGTGGCGAGGTTGGCCAGCAGCTCCTCCAGATCCGAAACGATCTGCGGCTGGACTTCCTGGGGGATATCGCGCAGCTCGGCCAGCCACGCATCCCGGTGGGTCTCCCAAAGTTCAGAAAGGTGAGACGTCAGCGCTTCCGGCCCATCGTCTGGCTGGATGCCGTGATCGGACAGAAAAGCGGAGGGCCAATCCTTCACCCCCAGGAACGGACGCAGGGCGGCTTCCATCACCCGATGGACCAGGGTGCCCTTGGCCATGGCAAGACGACTGGAGAGATCCAGGCTCTCGAGCTTCCACACACGCGTGGCCAGCGCGCGAAAGGGACAGGTGGCCAGCGTCTCCAGCGGCGTGGGATTGATATTTCCATTTGTATCGAACCATGCAGTTCGATAGCCAGGAACGCGGTCAAAATCCGGCGCTTCGGCCGCCAGGGATTCCTCCTCTCCCCTAGCTCGCGCCGATTCCGCTCGGACGGTGGCTCGACGCCCGGCGGGGGAATCCATTTCATGGCCCTCCCAATCCCAGCGCAGGCGGCTGGCAGCGCGGGAGGGTGCAGGCGTCCAGGTTCCCGCGCCCTCCAGCGCAGTCCAGAAGGGGCCCTGGGCCTTGGCGCGGCCGTTCTCGTCCTGCGCGGCACTCAGCGCCACGAGCTGCTCGCTCGTCATGGCCAGCGCCTTGTTGAACGCATAGGCATCCAGCTGGAAGGCGCGCGGGATCTGCCCGCTGCGCTCGCTGCTGGGCAACCAGAACCGCTGCAGCGCGGGGGGAAACGGCTTGGGTTCGGTGGAGGCGGCCACGAGAGCCTGGTTGATGGCGGCCTTGCGCCGCCAGTCCAGATCAGGATTCACACTGACGGCACGCGGCCATCCGCCTTCGGAGAGATCGAGGATCAGGGTGGCGCGCGAGCCGTTCCATTCATCGATCAGGGTGCTGGGGGCCAGCAGCCGAACGCCATCCGGCGCACGGAAGGTGCGGGTGCTGCGCGCCGCTTCCAGAAAGGCGCGCAAGGCGGTGAGCATGTCGTCAAAGGTCCAGCCCTGGCGCCCCGCGTCCTGACTCCACGCCTCTTTCAGCAAGCCCATGGGTGCATAGAAATCATCGGAATCCGCCCCCAGGCGCAGCGTCCCCACCATGGATTCAAGAAGCGACGCCCACGTGGCCGGGGTTTCTCTGCGATCGCGCCAAGCAACGAGTTCCGTCCATGTGCTGCGAACGCGCTCCCGCGTCTTTTCATCCAGATGTACCAGGGCGATTTCGAAGGCGGAGGCTCCATCCTGATCCGAGAGCGCCAGCGGATCCGCCCACCGCTTCAGATCCCCGCGCTGCGAAGCGCGCAGTCCGGCGGACAGGGCGCAGGGATCCAATCGCTGCAGGCCCGTCATCAGCATCCAGATCGGGCTCCAGGTTTCGCTATCGATGAGCGGCGTCAGGCCACCCCGCACATGCAGCGCAACACCTTCCGCGGCCAGGATAGGTTCGAGGAATGCCGCCACGTGCTGGGGCTCCGGGTGGATGATCGTGATGTCCTTTGGCTCGATGCCTTCGTCCAGCCACGTGCAAACTTGCTCGACGGCGTGCCGGAGCAGATCCACCGGTCCTTCCGCCAACTGCCGTAGGAAGTGGTCCTGGTGGGCCACAAGATCCAGGGCGCCTTCGAACAGGCGATCGAGTTCGCGGATCCAGGGCGCGGAGCCCCAGCCCTCGGGCTCTTCGAGCTGCAGCGGGTTGGGCAGTTCGGCTCCGTGCTGCTCCAGGCCATCCAGCAGCCAGGCCGCCAGGGGCTGGGCGCTTCCAAACAATCCACCGCCCTTGCTGGTGGCCAGCGAAAAGGTCGCGCCCGCAAGGCCAGGAACACAGGCGAGCGCGCGCAACCGCGCGGGCAGCAGATCCCGAAGCCCCGCGGAAATGGGACCATCGTCAGCCGTGCGCTCGATCCAAAGCCCCCGTTCGCCGGACTGTTCGCGATCCACCGCGCGCCACAGCGCCTCGTCGGGTTCGAGGTAGCCGATGCGATCCACTTCGGCCAGATAGGCCTCCAGATGTTCGATCAGGGTGGCGAGGCTGTGCGGAGCTCCCGGATGGCCCAGATCCAGGTGCGCCCGCAGATCCCGCAATGAAGCGGGGAACAGGCCTTGGGCGAGCAGTTCGCGGCAGGCCTGGGCACGGCCTTTGACGAAATCCAAGCCGGGCACCGCCCAGCCCCGGGCGCGCGCCATCCGCTGGGCCACGCGCAGATGGAGCAGCATCGCCATCGCCCCCGGAATGGGCGGCCTCGCGTCGTCCAGAAGGACGCCGTCAAATGGGGCATGGCTCATGAGCGACCTCGTGCATGGCGACAGCGCTCATTCTGGCAGGCTTTCCACAGGTTGCCGGGGGTGCGGGAATCACCCCTTTTTGATCAGCCCTTTTCCAGTTTCAGCATCACCAAGCCGTCTTTCATCGCGGTCGTCAGGATCAAGGCGATGGATTCCGGCGCATCAAGATCGCCTCTCCGAAGGGTGGCAGGGACCCGCAGCCTGGGTTCGCCTGTGGCGTGGGTTTCAAACACGGCGCGACGGATGGCACATCCCGAACAGTGGATACCCCGCCCGCAGCCTTCAGGCAGATGGGACTCGGCGCAGTCGAAGACCTCTCCGCCCCGTCGGTTCAGGACCTCTGTGGCGGGACGCCCCAGCATGGCCAGCGCTGGGCGGTTCGCGGCCAATACGACCACATCATCATCCGTGGCGAGGACGGGGAAGGGGAAACGATCCAGGAAATCCTGCAGAGGCACGCCGATATGCCCTCGCAATCCATCGGCGCATCGGTCACAGATGCCGTGGGTGACGCCATCGCCTACCTCGTTTTTGGCGGGCATCTCCTGACCGCACCACGCACAAATCCGCTTCAAGGGGCCTCCTCTGGAACTACGATGCCAGAGGAGGCCCGCCTGAAGACCCTAACGGGCCAAAAATCGCTCCAATGTTTTTTCAAGCTGCTCGCCCTTGAGCTCACCATCGGTGGCCACGATCCGGCCATCCGGCCCCACCAGCACGGTCTTGGGGATGCCCACGACGCCATAGGCTTCTGCAAGGGCGGACTTCTTGGCGCCAGCCACGAACGCATGATGCCAGGGCATGGGCGTCGCGGGCTTCTTGCGGAAGGGGGCGATGTCCTCGGCCTTCTGATCGAAGGAGAGGCTGAGGATCTGGAATTTGCGATCCTTGAACTTGGCCCAGGCCTTTTGGATGCCGGGCAGTTCCATCACGCAGTACGGGCACCAGGTGGCCCAGAAATCGATGAGGACGTACGAACCCTTGTAGGTGTCGAGTGTGAACGTCACCTTGGGATCCTCAAGGGAGGTCACGGAGAAGGCGGGAGCGGCAACGCCCACAGCGGTCTTCTTCCATTCCGCAAAGCTGCGCTGGGCCGAGGCCAGATCCTTGCTGCCCGCATGATCCTTTTCCAGGGTGGCGAGCGTAGACTTCCAGACGGGTTCGTCCTTGGCTTCCAGCGCTTCCTCAAACTGCTGTTCAAGCAGGTAGGCACGGACATCCGCCACGGGACTGTTCGCGCGGGCTTCGGCCAGATAGGCGCTGGCGGCCTTGGTATCCGCCAAGTTTTCCGCCAGATCCGTCAGCAGCGAGGGCTGGATGCCCCAGGCCGGGGAGGTCGCGGGCACGGCGACGCGCACGGCTTCGAAGTCCGATGGGCTGACCTTCTGGTGGCCCACCACGCGATAGCCCAGGCGCGACACCAGCAGCGCATGCCGGATTTCAGGCGCGACCGCCTTGGGCAGCGCCGTTTCGATGGCGGCCAATTCCTTGGCGAAGTTCCAGTGGAACTGGGAGCGCGGCTTGCCTGCGGCGACATGGGCGCGGTAGGCCTGGATGTGCGCCTCCAGCGTGGAGCGGGTGTTCTGGATGAGGGTCGATGCGCTCGGCAGAGCAGGGGATTGCGGCGCCTGGGCCAGGAGCGGAAGGGACAGGAAAAGGGCCTGGATGCGCATGGCAACTCCCAACGAGAGCCCCAGACTAGCCCGGCCGCGACGTGCATCGCGACACACAATCCCCCCGAATCGAAGTGAAATTTGGGGCCTACTTGCCAGCCCGGTGGGGATCCGGCATCCGTCCTTGCCCCGTGGGACAGAGCGGGCCCAGGGGACACACTTCGCAGTGGGGTTTCCGGGCATCGCAGACCCTTCGTCCGTGCCAGATGAGCTGGTGGTGCAGCGCGATCCAACCGCTTTTCGGGAAATGGGCGCAGAGATCGGCTTCGACTTTTTCGGGGGTGGAAGCCTGGGAGAGCCCCAGGCGACGAGCGACGCGGAAGATGTGCGTATCCACCGCCAGCGCGGGGATGCCGAAGGCGTTGGCCAACACCACGTTGGCCGTCTTCTGCCCCACGCCAGGCAGGGCCGCAAGGGCCTTGGCGTCGCCGGGCACCTGTCCGCCGTGGCGCTCCATCAGGGCCAGGCCCAGGCCCTTCAGATTCCGGGCCTTGTTCCGGAAGAAGCCCGTCGATCGGATCAGTTCCTCCAGTTCGGGCAATTCCGCAGCGGCGAGGCTGGCCGGGTCGGGATAGCGGCGAAAGAGGGCCGGCGCGGTGAGGTTCACGCGGGCGTCCGTGCATTGTGCCGAAAGGATCGTAGCCACCACCAGCTGGTACGGATCGCCATGATCCAAGGCGCAGCGCGCATCCGGATAGGCTGCTTCGAGTGCGTCCTGCAGCTTGCGAAGCGCTTTTCGCGTCCATGTCCCGGTCGAACTCGGCACCGTCATTGACATTGGATGACCTCCGGCACATTCACACCACAGGCAAAAGCTTACACTTGGAGCCATGAGAGAAGCGCCCACCGGAATACTCGATTGCCAGAACACGGCCCGCTACTACCGCGAACTGGTGCGGCATCACCTCCAGCGCCTGGGCTTCATGCCCGGACTCGCGGTGCTGCTGGGCAGCGAAGATCCCGGCAGCGTGCTGTACCGCAATCTGATCCTGAAGGACTGCGCAGACCTGGGCATCCACGCCAGCTCCCACCTGGTTCAAAGCGGTGTCCAGGCGATGAAGACCATCGCGCACCTCAATCAGGACGAACGCATCCATGGAATCTTCGTGTTCTATCCTCTGGGCTACCCAGAGGTGAAGGACGACGAGATCATGGATCTGGTCGATCCCAACAAGGACATCGAGGGCCTGCACTCCATCAACATCGGCTACCTGCAGAAGTTCCGGAAGCGCCTGGATACGGGCAGGGACAGGATCTGCATGATGCCCTGCACCGGGCGGGCGGTGGTGAAGACCATGAAGCGCGCTTTCGGCGATGCGTTCCTGGCCGGAAAGACCGTGCTGATCATCAACGACAGCCTCCGTATCGGTCGCCCCCTCAGCGCCATGCTGGCAAACCTGAAAGCCACGCCCCTTCTGTGTCATCAGCACACGCGCCCGGAGCATCTGGAGACCTTCGCGCGTATCGCGGATGTCATCGTCAGCGCGGTACCCGTGCAGGGCTATCGCGTGCCCACGTCCTGGATCCAGGATCACGCGATTTGCATCGACCTCAGCCACGACGGCAACTTCGACTTTGACGCGCTAGAAGCGCGGGGCATTCGGCACACGAACGCGACGAAGAACAGCCTGGGCCGCGTCACGCGAACCATGGCGCTGCTCAACCTCACGTACGCGGCGGGACTGGAGCTCTGAAGAAACTTCTCAGAATCGTCAATTTCCCTGTTGAATGAAGGGGAATCCGTCGGTAGGCTTGCTGCGTCCATCCGGTTTTTTGGCAACACAGACCCCACGCTTCTGGCGCCGCCAGGGGCTGCATGGTCTTTGTTTGAATCTGGGTGGCGGCTCCGGATGGCTCGCCGCCCTGGACGGAGCACAACTCCCGGCGGTTCCTTGGCCTGGCAAGGACCGTACGGGCACGACACCCCCAGGCGCTGGGGCCTGGGCCCCGAGGAAAGAACGCACCATGTCTGAAGGCACCGTGAAGTGGTTCAACGCTGAAAAGGGTTACGGGTTCATCACGCCCGATGAAGGCGGCCCCGATATCTTCGTCCACCATTCCGCTATCCAGTCCAAGGGCTTCCGCACCCTGGACGAAAAAGCGCGGGTCAGCTTCGAGATCGTCCAGGGGCCCAAGGGTCCCCAGGCTTCCAACGTACTGAAGATCTAGTCCAAACAGGCTTCCCATCCACAAGGGCCTCGATCGTGAGGCCCTTTTTGCGTCATCCTCAGGTATGAATTCCCCCGCGCGCCCAGCCCTCCTCTTTCCCGGCCAGGGATCCGAAGCCATCGGGATGTCCAGCGGATGGGAGGCCAACCCGGCCTGGGCAGCGACGCTGGAGCAGGCGGAATCCTTTTCGGGATTGCCCCTGCGCGCCTGGATGTCCGAAGGGCCTGAAGCAGCGCTGCGGGCGCCGCTCAACGCGCCGTTGGCAGGCATCGCCCACTCGGTGGGGGTCTACCGCGCCCACCGCGCCGCCGGAATGCCACTGCCCATTTTTGCCGCCGGACATTCCCTGGGGTTCTACTCGGCCCTGGTGGCCTCGGGCGCGGTGCCCCTCGAGGCCGCGATGGATCTCGTCAAAGCCGTGGAGAACCTGTGCGTTCCCCGCTTCGGCGACAGGACGGGCATGGCGTTCTTCATCGGCCTGACAGAACTGGAGCTGCGCACGGCCCTGGTGGGACGCCCCGACCTGGCGCTCTCCAATATCAACGGCAAGGCCCAGTTCACGGTTTCGGGATCGCGTCCCGAACTGGAAGCCCTCGTGGCAGAACTGGCGCCCCAGTGTCTCAAGGCGGGTCTACTGCCCGTTCGCCACCCGCTGCACGCCCCCCACATGATGCCCCTGGTGCCGGAGGTGACCCGACGCTTGGCTCGCTGGACGGTAGGCGCCATGGCCTTCCCCGTGCTTTCCCACGTCGATGGGCGACCCCTTCGGGACGCCGGACAGGCCTGGGATGAGGCCATCGCGTCCATTGGGCTGCCTGTCCACTGGCTGGAAGTGGTCAAGGGTTTTGGGCAAGAACCCGTTCAGCTGTATGAGTGCGGATGCGGGAACCAGTTGGCCAATCTGACCCGCTGGGCGGATCGTGATCGAACAGTCCTATCGCTTCAATCAGCCCCCCAGGCGGGCAGGTGGACCTGAAGTAGCGAAACATTGATTTATCGTTTAGCCTTAAACGTCTTCCTGGCTAAAAACCAACATGTCCATTCCTCCGTCCCCGTTCAGCGATGCCATCGCACACCGATTCGCCCAGGTGATCTACCGTTGCCTGGAGGAAGTTGGAAGCGCGAAAGGGGCGCTCTACCTGTCGCTGCCCGGCGAATCCGAGTTCCATCTCGCCAGCCACTTCGGCTTTCCACGCTTGAGCCCTCCGCCTGCGGTTCTGCCCAAGGCGCATCCGCTCGCCGCATGGGTCAATCGGGAACGGCGGACCTTCGCGGTGAACGAAGGGCGCAAGTCCCCGGATCTGGCCATGTTCGCCATGGGCCCCGGCGCGCCTCGCTTCCTCATCAGCCCGGTCTACGATCGCGGCGACTGGGTGGGCATCCTCATCCAACGGGACAAGCTGAAGGGCGAGCCCTTCAATCTCACCTGCGACGAGGCCCCCACGGCGGTGATCTGCGAGGCGATCGTGGACGCGCTGCGCGAATACCGATTCCTGCTGAATCCCCAGGATGGGCCGCCGCCGCAACCCAGGCCCGAACCTCGCTCCGCAGAGCCGACATCGGCCCTGCCCGTGCCGGTCCCGCCGACGGATTCCATGTTCCCGCCCACCTCGCCCAAGATCTTTCCAGGGCGCGGCGAAGCCATCGAAGGCTACCCCATCCAGGCCAGCGTCCAGGCGGGTGACCTCGCAGAAGGCGGCACCCCTGTGTCCCTGGTGGCGCGCTCCGGCGCGTACGCCACGCCAGAGCTGGAAGCACCGCAGCCGCCATCCGCTCCCGCCTCGCCCGCCCCGCCGCCCGTCTCGGCCCTGCGGGTCGGCATGATCCTGCCCGAGCAGCGCACCTTCTTCTGGGAAGCGGCCTCGCTGCTAGGTTCCCTCGTGCCCCTCTCGGCGGTCGCGCTCTGGATGGACGATCCCGAGGAAATCCGGCCCATCCTGGCCCACAGTCGCATCCCCCTTGACCCCGCGCTGAAGCAGCAGATTCTTGCGCACGCGACCTTCCATATCCCCAAAGTTGCCGAAACGGATCTCCAGATCCTGACCCGCTGCGAATGGCCGGACGAAGAGCCCTTGAGCGGCGTCTTCCAGACCTATCTCCCCGTCATGTTGATGGAGGAAGGCGGCGGCCAGGATCTAATGCTGATCTTCCGCGGCGAGGAGCGGCCCTTCAGCGACCAGGACCAGGTCTACATCCAGCAGATCGCCCGGATGCTCGGTTTCCATCTCCAGGAAAGCCGTTTGCACGAGCAGTACCACCGCTCGTTCCTCACCGTCGCGCACCGGCTGCTCACCTCCGTCGAGGGCGGCGCGCCCAAATTGCGCTCCCACAGCCTGAACACCGCGCGCCTGGCGCGGAACTTCGCCCTGAGCCTGGATCTGCCTTCGGCGGATGTGGAAGGCATCAGCATTGCAGCGATCCTGCACGACGTGGGCACCTTCATGCTGGATCCCGGCCTGCTCAACAAGCCGGTCCTCGACACCGAGGACATCCGCAGCATCCAGACCCATCCGCTGCTGGCGTCCACCTTCCTGAAGGATTTTCGGTTCCCCGTGGATGTCATGCGCATCATCCGCAACCACCACGAGCGCTGGGATGGCGCGGGCTACCCGGATGGTCTGAAGGGCGAGCTGATCCCCGTCGGAAGCCGGGTCATCGCCTTGGTCGAAGCCTTCGAGGTGATGTCCTCGGGCAGCGAGTTCCGTCCCGCCAAGACGGGCCGGGAGATCCTGGATGAATTGCGCCGCGAATCGGGCAAGCAGTTCGATCCGAATCTGGTGGCCGAGTTCCTGGATTTCCTGGCGTCCCGGGCTCGCCAAGCGGGACCGCGCTAAGCGGGTGTACCCTGGATCATGATCGAGCCGTCTTCCATGCGTTCGGATCAGCGCGGGTACATCCTGGCGCTGCTGCTGGGCGTCATCACGGTGATGGGAATCTTCCTCACGCGGGCGATGCCCTCGGTCATCACTGAGGTTCAGCGGGATCAGGAAGAGGAATTGATCTTCCGTGGCGAAGCCATCCGAACCGCCATCGTCCGCTACAAGAATATTCGCGGGCAGTATCCGATCTCGCTGGAGGAGCTGACCAAGGTCCGCCCGGCCATCATCCGCCAGCTCTACAAGGATCCCATGACCGCCGATGGCGAATGGACCCTGGTGACCGCCGTGCAACCCGGCGCCAGCGGAGATATGACCGGGCTGCCGATCGTCGGGGTCCGAAGCAAGTCCCAGAAGGACAGCTTCAAGATCTACAACGGCAAGACGATCTACAGCGACTGGGTGTTTTCCGCCGTCGGCAATCTCTACGGCATGCCCGGCGGCCTGCCCAACCTCGGCAACCTGGGTGGCACCAACAGCGCGCCCCAGAGCGGCAGCACCGATTCTTCGTCCACGGCGACAGCCACCGTCATCAAGTAGGGATTCATGAAGCGAACCAGGTTTCTTGTTTATGCGGCCATCCTGAGCCTTTCCTCGTTCCCGGCGCTGCGCGCCGGTGAGTTCGAGGCATGGGCGGCGCGCCTGGATGCGCGCGGCGTGAAGGTCTCCGCCGGAGTCTGGGAGATGTCCACGGGCCGGATCATCGAAGGCACCCAGCAGGATCTCGCCCTCATCCCGGCCTCCACCACCAAGGTCGTTTCCACCTACGCCATGCTGAAGACCTGGAAGCCCAATTTCGTCTTGGACACGGAGCTATTCGGCGATTTGCGCGGAGACACCGTGCGGGGCGACCTGATCATCAAGGGCGGCGGCGATCCCTTCCTGACCACGGAGCGCGTCTTCATGATGGCGCAGGAACTCAAGCGCAAGGGCGTCAGGCGCATCAGCGGCCGCATCCGGCTGGACCAAAGCGCCTTTGACGGCCAGCGCTACGGCAACGGATGGGGCAACACCAGCAGCGACACCACGCCCCCGATCCTGCCGCTGTCCGTGAACTTCGGGCGCGATGACAAAGGGCGCATCGTGGCGGATCCCGAGCGGCTCGCGGTGGATATCATCACGCGCACCTTCCGCGACGCGGGACTGGCGATCGAGGAACAGGCGGTCCCCGGCGATGCGCCCGCGCGCATCCTGGCCGTGTCTTCGCCTGCCCTGCGGGATCTCGTGATGGACATCAACAAGTTCTCCAACAACTTCATGGTGGAGACGCTGGTCAAGCGGTTCGGTGATGGGTCCTGGCCCAAGGGCGTGCGCCGCATCCAGGATTTCTACCGAGGCCTGCTGGATCTCGGCCCGGACAAGATCGCCCTGACGGATGGCTCGGGCCTGAGCAAGGACAACCGGCTTTCCGCCAAGACCCTGGCGATCATCCTGCGCGCCGCCTGGAATGATTTCGAGGTCGGCCCCGAGATGGTCGCATCCCTCAAGATCATTGGCGGTGAGCCCTGGCAGCTCAGCATCAAGGATCCCAATCTCACCCGCCGCGTCCGGTGCAAGACGGGGCATCTGACCGGCGTCACCTCGGTTTGCGGCATTGTCCAAATGCCGGATGGAAAGCTGCGCGTCTTCGCCATCATCCTGAATGGGGAGACCAAGCCTGAAGACGCTTGGGAGCAGGTCAGCCGTTGGGCAAATTGAGGCGGCACCGTCTTTGCGAAAGCGCGATTACACTGGATGTAGTCGCAAGGGAGAGACAATGGCCCGCATCGCCATCGTGGATGACAGTCGCTTGGCCCGCACGTTCACCCTTGGCTGCCTCAAAAACCAGGACTACGAATTGGTCGAAGTCGAGCCGACCAGCATTTTCGAAGTCCTGAAGGAACTGAAGCAGAACCCGCCGGATGTCATCCTGATGGACTACCTGATGCCGAATTGCCCTGGATTGAGCCTCGTTCGCGCCTGCCGCGAAGACCCGACCCTCGGTAACGCACACATCCTGGTCGTCACCGCGCATCATGATGATGACGTGGAGGAACGCCTGCGCCAGCTGGGCGCGGATGCATTCCTGCACAAGCCTTTCGACCCGAAGGCCCTGCTGGATCAGCTCGCGCAACTGCTGGCCTGAAGCCTCAGTGCCTTTTCAATCGGAATCAATGTGAAACAGGGAACCAAGGCCTTGGGCGTGCTGCTCGTTGGCGCGGGAATACTTGGATTTTCAGGCATCTTCGTGCGCTGGTCCGCACCCGCAAGCCCCGTGATGGTGGGCTTCTATCGCATGGTTTTCGCCCTGCCCTGGGTGCTGCTGCTCACCTGGAGAGATCCAGAGCCCGTCAAATCTTCCGCCGCCCAAGGCATCCCATGGGCGGTCCTCGCGGGCCTGGCCTTCACGGGAGATCTCACCCTTTGGCATCTTTCGATGCACTGGACCAGCGTGGCCGCCGCCACCCTGCTGGTGGGCCTCGCACCGCTCTGGGTGGCCCTGTTCATGGCGATCTTCCTCGGCGCCCGCCTACGCGGGCGCGCATGGACGGGGCTCGCCCTGGCCCTGATCGGCACCGCGCTGCTGGCACTGGCGAAAGGCGCAAAGCTCTCGGGCAATTTCGGAGAGGCCATGGCCCTGCTCTCTTCCTTCTGCTACGCCGCCTACACCCTGGCGCTGGCCCGCGCCCGCAGGCATCTGAGCGCGATATCGGCCCTGTTCTGGATTGTGCTTTCCAGCCTGGCGTTCTTTGCGATTCTGGCGATCCTGCGCGGCGACACGTTCCACGGCTTTCCAACCAAGAGCTGGTGCTCCTTGATCGGCCTGGGCTTCCTGGTCCAGGCGCTGGGCTGGTGGCTGATCTCCTGGGGCATGGGGCGCGTGCCAACCCATGTGGGCGCCGTGGGGCTGGTCATGCAATCCGTCACCACCGTGATTCTGGGGTGGATCCTCCTCCACGAACATCTGCTGCCCATCCAAGGTTTGGGGACGCTGCTCATCCTTTTCGGCATCGCCCTCTGCTCCCTGGCGCCAGCCCTGCCCAAGAGGACCTGATCCGCTTTCGGTATGCTGGATCCTTAGCAACGGAGTTTCGATGTCGCTTCACATGGTCGGGCCGGGAAGACTGGCCCCTGAAATTGTTAATGCTGTGGTTGAGATCCCCTTCGGCAGCCGGATCAAGTACGAAATTGATCACCTCACCAGCATTGTGCGCGTGGATCGCGTGCTGTTTTCCCCCATCCACTACCCCGCCGAATACGGATACATCCCCCAGACCCTCGCCGAGGATGGCGATCCCCTGGACATCCTGGTGCTGATCCAGGGCGCGACGTACCCGGGCGTCCTGGTGGAGGCGCGCCCCATTGGCATGCTGCGGATGCGCGATGACAAGGGGCAGGACGACAAGATCATGAGCGTGGCCGTGAACGATCCCACCTATGCCCACATCCAGGAGTTGTCGGATCTGGGCCCCCATCAGCTGCGCGAGATCGAACACTTCTTCCTGACCTACAAGAATCTGGAAGCCAAGTCGGTCCAGAGCGGCGGATGGGCGGACAGGGCGGAGGCCTACGCTACCATCGAGCGCTGCATCCGCGCGGATCGGCATTGATCGCGATGAATGAGCGCGCCTTCAAGGGATGGACGAAGCCCGGACCGATGCCGCCCGGAGGCGTGGAGCTTGAGCCGGACGAGACGCTGGATTTCCTGTGCGGCCATTGGAGGCTGTTCCAGTACGCCAAGGGGCATCGCTTTTCGGTCGACGACATCCTGACGGCTTGGTTCGGCACCTCGTGGTGTCCCAGCGCCCGCCGCATCGCGGATCTTGGTTCGGGCATCGGCAGCGTGGGCATGTCGGCGGCGTGGCGCTGCCCGGGCGCCGTGGTCCACACGGTAGAGGCCCAGACCATTTCGATCCGCCTGGCCCGCAAAAGCGCCGCCTACAACGGGGTGCTGGATCGCTACCACATCCACGAAGGCGATCTGCGGGATCCCAACCTGTTCCAAGGCGAAGCGCCTTTCGATCTGGTGCTGGGCTCTCCGCCCTACTGGCCCCTGGGCAGTCGGGTCGAAGCCGAACATCCCCAGGCCGTCCCTGCGCGCCTGGAGGTGCGCGGCACCATCGCCGACTACGCCCAGTGCGCCGCGCGCCTTCTGGCCCCCGGCGGCGTCTTTGCCTGCGTGTTCCCCCTGGACCAGGTGGACCGGGCCGAAGCCGCCTACCGGGACGCGGATCTGCTGCTGCTTCGTCGCCAGGACGTGATCTTCAAGGAGGGTGCCGATTACGGCCTGGGGCTTTTCGTCGGAAGCCGACGCCAGGATTTGCCCGATGGATTCTTGACGGCGGCAGAGCTGCCCGCGCGGCCCGAGCCCATCCTCATCCGCCGCGCCGATGGCCGCGTGCATCCCTCCATCGCCCTGGTGCGTATCGCCATGGGCTTTCCGCCGGGATTGGCATAGGATTTCCAGGATCCGGCAAAAGTCGCCGATAGGTTCAATAGAGGACTGCCATGGATCGCGGAACATTGTTGGGATTGCTGCTGGGCCTGGGGCTGTTGGGCGTGGCCATCGGGCTGGGGCCGAATCCCCGGATCTTCCTGCACGCGCAGAGCCTCATCGTGGTCTTCGGCGGCATCATCGCCTCCACCCTGATCCGCTTTCCCCTGAGCAATGTCCGCTCGGCCTTCGACGTGGCTTCCCGGGCCTTCTTCACGCGAGCCAAGAATCGCCCGGCCGTCGTGCTGGAAATCGTGGGCCTCTGCCAGCGCGCCCGCCGCGAAGGCATCATGAGCCTGGAAAAGCACATGCCGGAGGACCCCTTTCTCGCGAAAGGCATCCAGATGGTGGCCGATCGCCTGGACCACGACCACATTCGCGACGTGCTGGGAGCGGAGATCCATGCCACCCAGGAGCGCCACGGCCTGGGCCAGGAGATCTTCCGGTTCATCGCGGGCGCGGCCCCTTCGTTCGGCATGGTGGGCACCCTCATCGGCATGGTGCAGCTCTTCGCGAGCCTGAAGGACTCCTCAGGCATCGGCAGCGCCATGGCCCTGAGCCTGCTTTCCACCCTGTGGGGCGCGGTGATCGCCTATCTATTCGCCCTGCCCATCTCAGGCAAGCTGGAACTGCGCAGCAAGGAAGAAGCCCAGAACAAGCAGTTGATGCTGGAAGGCATCCTGGGGCTGCGATCGGAACTGCACCCCGCGCAGCTCGAGGAGGCGCTGAACGCTTTCCTGGCGCCCTCTGACAAGGTGCGTCGCGCGAGCGCGAGCCGTGGCTAAGGTCACCCTGCGGGCCATCCGCCGCCGGAGCGTCGATTTCGAATCGCTTTGGCTCATCACGTTCGCGGATCTGATGGTCCAGCTCATGGCCTTTTTCGCCGTGATCTACTCCTTTTCCAGCCAGGGCGAGCAGAAGATGAGCGAGGTGGTCTCCTCCCTCCAGAAGGCCCTGGGCGTGAAAACCGTTCAGGGGGCCAGCCAGGCGGGCGCCCAGGTCCCGGCAACGGGCATTTTGCCAGGAGGCGCGGGCGTGCTTTCGGATCGGGCAACCGATCTGGAGCGCCTGCTCTCCGATCTCAAGGCCGTGGACGGCCCGGATGCGGGCACACGGATGCGCATCGTGAGCTTCCGGGGCGCGGTGCTCTTTCCGGAAGGCAGCACAGCGGTCGATCCCGTTTTCCAGCCCTTGATGACCCGGATCTCCCAGCTTGTCAACGAATACCCTGGATTTACGCTCATATGCGAAGGGCACGCCGCGCCCGGCGAGCGTGGGCGTGGATCGGACGCGCTGGAACTCAGCGGCCTGCGCGCCCAATCCATCGTGCGCTTTCTGGCGAACCAGGGGGTGGATCCCAAGCTCATCGCCGCCGAAGCCCACGGGGACGCCATGGTGGAGGGGGATCCCACCAGCCCCGAGGGCCGGGCGCTTCAGCGCCGCGTGCGCTTCCGCTTCCAGCGCCTCGCCGAACGCTGATCGAAGAATCCATCAACAGAAAGCCCCGCAGAGCGCGAGGCTTTCTGTCTTTCGCCTAGGGCCAGGGGTCAGCGCTTCTTGCGGCCCTTCTTGCTGTTGGGCTTGGGCAACGGCGCAGGAGCCGCTTCCTCACCGCCCAGCAGGACCTTCACGAAAGCCTGGGCTTCGGCGTTATCGGGATCCAGGCGAAGCAGGCGGCGGGTGTAAGCCAGACGATCGAAGCGAGGCCTCGCTTCATCCGCCTTCACTTGCGCTAGCTTATCCCCGACATATTTCTGGGGGGATGCCGCCTGGGCGATATCCTGCTTTTCCTTGGCGAGAAAATCCCCCCAGGCAGCCAGCGATTTGGCCGAACTGTCCTGATCCTCCTTGAGGCGGGCGAGGATGCTATCGATCTCCCGCAGGGACTGCTCGCTGTGGGTGATCGCGTTGCGCCGTTCTTCGATGAAGGCCCGGAGCTGCTCGCGCTGCTTGCTCAAATCTTGCGTGAGTCCCCGCTCGTCGAGCTGCTGATTCAGCTCTTTCAGGCGAGGCTCCTGCTTGGCGAGCACATCGCGCCATTCGGCCAGGTACTGCTCATGTTCCTTGCGGAGCTTGGTGAGGCTCTGGGTGGAATTGACCAAGTTCTCCGCCGCGACCTCGGATGCCTTTTTGAGGGCGGCGATGGAATCCTCCCACGCGCCATCCAGCACGCAGGCGCGCGCGGCCACCTGGTTGACGGCCATGAGCGCGCGCATTTCGTTGTAGTCGGAGTGGCTGACCGCCAAACCTTCCTTGTGCAGCAGCGCGTCCGTGCTGCGGCGAATCGCCGCGCCATCTCCCCGGTCCAGGGTCATTTCCCAGATCCTGGAGTTCTCCTTGAATCGATCCGACAGGGACTGCGCCCCAAGGGATGCGGCCAAGGCAAAAGCCGGGAGAAGAACGGAAATTCTGCGCATCTCAGCCTTTCTTTTTCTTCTTGGCGGGCGCTTCAGCGCTGGCCTTGCCCAGCAGAATATCGATCTCCTTCTGGACCTTCTTGTTCTCGGGGGACAGGACATTCAAGCGGTACAGGTACTCGGCCTTGCTGCGCTTGTCCTCGAACTGGGACATGAACTTGGCGGAGCTGATGATGCCCTCGACGTACTTCGCCTTGTCGTTGGAGAACTTGTATTCCTCCAACTGCTTGGCTTCGTCCTTGATGTATCCGGCCGTGGCGTCCGCTACCTTCTGGTAGTAGGGGGACTCCTTGGCCGTGTCCTCGATCAGCTTTTCGCTGTAGAGCGCGTATTTCTCGTTGTTGGGGATATCCGCCTTGATCTTCTCCACCATCTCGATCTGCTGCTTGTCACCAGCGTCGAGTTCGGGCTTGGCCTTCAACTCGGCGATGTAGGAAGCAGTTTCATCGATCTGGCGCTGCTGGGCGGCCATCATGGCGCGAAGCGCCTTCGCGTATTCGGAGAGCACGGCCTTGGTGGCTTCAGCATTCTCCTTGGAGAGGTTCAAGGCCTTGGTCTGATAGTCCAAGGCCTTGTCCCAATAACCGGCGGCAAACGCCACGCGGCCCGCCTGAGCGTAGATGGCCGTCAGCACCCGGTAACGCTGGTTGCTCTGCATGGCCGCGCCGGCGTCCTTCTTGTCGAAGGGTTCGACGGTAGCGGGCACAAGGGCTTCAGCCCGGGCAAAGGCTTCGCGGGCCTTCATCGCCACGAGAAGCTTTTCGATCTCGGGCTGTTCGGCCACTAATTTCTGGCCCAGGGTCGGCGCCTGGGCCGAAAGCACCAGAGCGGGAACGAGTGACAGGGTGAGGGTGGATCCAATCCGCATGGCAGTTCTCCTTGCTTGTATGCGACTAGCGCTTCTTGCCCTTTGCGGCCTTCTTCTCGGCCTCGAAAGGCGCCTTGCCAGCCACGACGTTCTCCAGCGCCTTCTGGGCCTTCTTGTTGGTGGGTTCAACCACCAGCAGGCGGTTCAGGAAGCTGACCTGGTCGGCGGGCGCGAGCTTCACAATATTCTGGGCATCGTTCATGACGGCCTCGACCCAGGACACGGGCGCAACCTTCTTCTTGCCCTTCTTCTGCTCGGCCTGCTTGCTGTTGTAGGCCTTGATCTCGTCGGCCTGGGCCTTCGCGCGAGCCTGGTTCTTTTCGAGGGAGCCAGCCATGGCGGCGATGACGCCATCGGCATCCTTCGTCACGCCATCCAGATAGCCGCGCACCTGCGCTACCTTGGCCAGGTTGTCCTCATGCATTTTGCGATCGTTTTCCATGCCCTTGAGCTGGCCGACCTCTTCGATATCCTTCTGGGCCTGGGCCTGACGCTCCTTCAGGGCAGCCCGCTCGGTCTTGTTCATCTTCTTGATGGCTTCGGCGTTGGAGAGTTCAAGCTCCACGGAAGCGATCCTGCTCTCCAGCGTCTTGATCTTCTCAGCGCGCTCGTTGGCACCCGCCAGGAACGCCTTGGCGTCGGTCTCAGGCTTCTTCCAGGTGGCATCCAGATTCGCCTCGGTCGCAGCCAGGAAATCCGCCTTGTTCTGCTTGGCGATGGTCAGCCCCTTCTCCAGGATGGCGTTGGCGCGCTCCCACTGGCCAGCGGCGTTGGCGGCCCGGGCGGCGACCATGTGGGCGCTGATCAGGTCGCGCACCAGGTAGCTGCTCTGGACGATGGTGTTCAGATCCTTTTTGTCGTAGGCGGGCGCGGGCGTCGCGATGAGGGCCTCGGCCTTAGCCAGGGCTTCCTTGGCCTTGTAGCTCTTGATGAGGCCGTCAATGGCGGGCTGCTCGGTCTTGAGCTGCTGGGAAATATTGGCGGGTGCCTGGGCGATCAACGCGGCAGGCAGAAGGGCCAGGGTGGAGTACGAGAGGATGCGCATAAGGGCTCCGACAGATTGAAAACGATAAGCGTACATTAGCATCCGTCATATCGGGGTACCAATTCTTGTGATGTTGGTATGCCATCCTGAATGGATGTCCAAGAACTCAGATCCGGCGCCCGAGGAAGCCACGCCCAGAAGGCTTGGCTTGGCGCGCGAACCCGAGGATGCGCTCTCCAAGGTCGTCCTCGAAGCCGGCTGGATACCTGTGCCCTTTTTCACGACGCGCATGCAACCAACGGATGCCCCCGCACCTATCGTCACGCCCGATGCGCTGTTGATTCTCAGCCCCAGCGCCGCCACCGTGGATGTGCCCCCTGATGTCCCGATTCTGGTCACGGGCGAGGGCACCGCGCGCTGTTTGCAGCATCGGGACGTGCTGGTGCCGGATGCGCCCAGCGCCGAACAGCTCTGGGAACTGCTCCAGCGGCGGTTCCCCGCGGGCGGAGACTTTCTGCTGTTGCGCGGCGAGCGCAGCCGAGGCTTTCTGGAATCCGCATCGGCGGACACGCCCTGGCGCCTGCATCCGTGGATCACCCACGCTGAGCGCGCGATCCAGCCCTTGCCTGAACCCCCACACCTTAACGCCGTCCTGGCCCTCAGCCCGCTGCAGGCCGAGCTTCTTGGCCCCATCAGCCCGAACCGTTTGCGCTTCGCGTGGGGCGCCCGCGCCGGCGCGGCATTTGAAGCCACAGGAACGCCTCCCCACGGCGTCTGCGAGCCGACCCAGGACAGCCTTCGGCGTATGCTGGCCAGGTTCTGATCAGGAGGATTCCATGTTCATCCGACCTCGACGCCTCCGTCGCACCGCAGCCATCCGCGATCTCATCGCCGAAACCGATCTGCGGCCGCGCCATCTCGTTCAGCCCCACTTCGTCACCCAGGCATCTGGCCGCGCGGAGATCGCATCCTTGCCCGGCATCGCCCGCGCAGGCCTGGTCGAAACCCTCCGCCAGGTGGAACACGACCTGAAGCTGGGCCTGCGCTCGGTGCTGCTCTTTGGCGCTCCCGATTTCAAAAGCCCCCTGGCCGAGCACAGCCACGATCCCGAAGGCATCGTTCCCCAGACCGTGAAGGCCCTGAAATCGAGATTCGGCGACGACCTGATCGTGATGACGGACGTGTGCCTGTGTGCCTACACGGACACGGGACACTGCGGCATCGCGCACGGAGCCGAGATTGCCAATGACGAAAGCGTGGCCATTCTTGCGAAAATGGCACTGACCCATGCCCAGGCCGGGGCAGACGTCGTGGCGCCCTCCGACATGATGGATGGCCGCATCGCCGCCATCCGCGCGCGCCTGGACGAAGAGGTGTGTCCAAACACGGCGATTCTTTCGTACGCCATCAAACACGCGGGCGCCTACTACGGACCCTTTCGAGACGCGGCCGATTCCAGCCCCAAATTCGGCGACCGGCGCAGCTATCAGATGGACCCCCGCAACGCCCGCGAAGGCCTGAGAGATGCCCTGCTGGATGTGGACGAAGGCGCCGATATCCTCATGGTCAAGCCCGGCATTCACAACCTCGATCTCATCTGGCGCCTGCGCCAATCCACGCTGCTACCCATCGCCTCGTACCACGTGTCCAGCGAATTCAGCGCCGTCAAAGCCGCCGCACAGATGGGATGGGTGAACGGCGATCAACTCATGCTCGAACAACTGCTCAGCCTGCGCCGTGCCGGCAGCGACATGATCATCACCTACGCCGCCCGCGAAGCGCTGCAGCAGGCTTGGATCTCATAAACGCTTGCGGCCCCGCAAATCCTTTACCTTGCCGATTTCCCCCAACGTGCTATTCTAATTTTCCTGCCGCGGGGTGGAGCAGTCCGGTAGCTCGTTGGGCTCATAACCCAAAGGTCACAGGTTCAAATCCTGTCCCCGCTACCAAATGAAAGGCCCAGAAACACTAGGTTTCTGGGCCTTTTTGCGCTTAGGACTCGAGTGCTAGGTTCAGCATATAAATAACAAGAATACTACTCGAATATCACACATGAGCACTCATGGCGGTGCCCAAAAGTGAAACGTCTGAGATCCAAGGATAAGGGCGGAATATTGTCTTGGGTGCTCGGGCATGGAAAGCCAATGGACTGCACCACGCCCTCATGGAAAGGCCGTGGACTGCGCTTCGCGCACCGGCCAGTGGCCTGCCCACAGCCTTTCCACGAGCCTCTCTTGGCGCACCGGGCCGTTGGCCCTGCCCACAGGCTTCCCACACCCTCGGCCTACGGCTGGAAAACCCTTCG
>Ga0116170_10001427_pt1 | contig 24067 bp, 19 predicted proteins | sample AD_JPNHW1_MetaG_FD_89797 | JGI IMG/M metagenome (GOLD analysis project Ga0116170, IMG submission 89797) | Active sludge microbial communities of municipal wastewater-treating anaerobic digesters from Japan - AD_JPNHW1_MetaG | ecosystem: Engineered > Bioreactor > Anaerobic > Digestate | place... | reverse complement strand
GTCACGGTGGACGGAGTAAACGTGATGTCGCTTCGGGGAAAAGCCCTACGGCGCTTTCGTCGCCATATCGGCATGATCTTCCAATCCTTTAACCTGGTTACGCGTTCCACCGTGATTAAGAATGTGCTCACGTCGATGGTGCCGGATATGGGCTTCTTCCGCGTGCTGTTTGGCATTTTTACCCAGAAGCAGGAAATGGCGGCCCTCGCGGCATTGGATAAAGTGGGCATTCTGGATAAGGCGTATACCCGCTGCGACCAGCTTTCCGGCGGCCAGCAGCAGCGCGTGGCGCTGGCGCGCACGCTTAACCAAAACCCTTCGATCATTTTGGCGGACGAGCCTGTGGCGGCGCTGGACCCCGTAACCGCCAATCAGGTAATGAACGATTTTAAGCGAATCAATCAGGAAATGAACATCTCCATTCTGATTAACATTCATCACGTGGATTTGGCGCTGGATTTTGCCGATCGGGTGATCGGCATCCGCGCGGGCGAGATTGTGTACGACGGCCCGGTTTCGGAAGTAACGCAGGATATTCTGGATGTAATTTATAACGGCGCGCCAGTGCCCAAAGCGATCGACGAGCAAAGCGCCAAGGACGCGGAGGAGATTGCGGCCGCAAAAGCGCAGGCAAACCGGAATCCGGATCAACCGCGTGAGGAGGCGAAAGCCTGATGGCGCGCGCCAAAGCCTACCGTAAGGTAAAACCGCCTCTGTTTGACCGGATTTTTCCGCCGCGCGCCATGAAGGTTGGCGACCATGAGGTTCAAAAGCCGCGCTCCCGCGTTTGGCTGATCCTGCTGGTACTGGTCGCGGCGGTGTGGGGTTCGCTTGTGGTAACGGAATTTGATTTGGGCATCATCATCAAGCGCGGGCACCAGTTCACGGTCATCCTCGCCAAAGTGTTCAATCCGGACTGGAGCTATTTAAGCAAGGTGATCGGTCCTTTATTGGATACGATTAAGATGTCCGTCATGGGCTCGGTGCTGGGCTCCACGCTTGCGCTGCCCTTCGCGGTGGTCGCTTCCGCCAACATCAACAAAAACGGCGCAGTGGTGGCGCTTTTGCGCGTGCTGCTCAACATTGTGCGCACGCTGCCAACCCTTGTGATCGCATCGATTTGCGCGCTGATTTTTAACCTTGGCACCTTTGCCGGCACGGTTGCGATTACGATTTTCACCTTTGGCATTGTGAGTAAAATGCTTTATGAAAGCATTGAAACCATCGATATGGGCGCGTTTGAAGCCATGGAGGCGCTTGGCGCTTCCAAATTTCAGGCGTTCTGGAGCGCGGTTTTTCCGCAGATATTGCCCACCTACCTTTCCCATTGCCTGTATTCGTTTGAAATCAACATTCGCGCCGCTTCCATCCTCGGTTATGTAGGCGCGGGCGGTTTGGGCATCCTGATTAACGAGCGCGTCGGCTGGCGCGATTACGAAGGGCTAGGCACGGTGCTGATCGCGCTGTTCGTGGTGGTGCTGATTATTGAAAACACAAGTCAGTACCTGCGCAGAAAGCTTAGTTAGGAGGTTTGGCCATGCAAAAAACAATCAACCCCATCGAGGCCATGTATGAAACCAGACCCCGGCGCTGGTGGCTGTATACGCTGATTACCCTTTTGGTGGTGATTCTGCTCGGGTGGTCCGCAAATGCTATCAAGTTTAAGGGATTGGCCGCAAAAGGCAGCGAAGTGGCCTATGGCATTGTGTTTGGGATTCTTCACCCGGATACGACGCTGCTGTTTGATCTGTCGAAAAACGGCGTGCCTTACATGCTGTTTGAAACCATCGCGATTGCCGTGCTGGGCACGCTGTTTGGCGGGTTGCTGGCGGTGCCGTTCAGCTTTATGGCCAGCGAAAACATCATGCCCAAATGGGTCGCCTTCATTTTTAGGGCGTTTATCCTGCTCATCCGCACCATACCCAGTCTGGTGTGGGCGCTGGTGTGGATCCGCGTCACCGGGCCGGGCGCGTTTTGCGGCGTGGTAACGCAGAGCATCTGCTCCATAGGCATGATTAGCAAAATGTACATAAACGCGATTGAAGATTTGGATACGCGCATTCTGGAAAGCCTGGACGCGTCCGGGTGCACTACCTTTCAAAAAATACGCTACGGCATTTTGCCCCAGCTTTATGCCAACTTTGTTTCCACGCTGATCTACCGGTTTGATATCAACATCAAGGACGCGACCACGCTGGGCATCGTCGGGGCGGGCGGCATCGGCGCGGCGCTCATTCAGTGCATCAACAGCCGCAGGTGGAGCATGGTGGGCGCCTTCCTGTTTGGGATGATTGTGCTGATGCTCATCATCGAGCTTTTTTCCACCAAGGTGCGCAAAAAGCTGGCGAGAGGCTGATCTATGGCCAAGCGACTGACCCTCTACTTCACCTCGGATACGCACGGCTATCTGTACAATACCAGCTTTGCCGACCCTAAGCCCCGGGCGCAGGGTATGCTTGGTATGGCATTTCCTAAGGATGGGAACACGCTGATTGTGGATGGCGGGGATACGATCCAAGGCTCGCCGCTGACGTATTATTGCCACGCGAAGGGTTTGCCCATGCCCTGCGCGGCTGTGATGAACGATCTTCAGTATGATTATGTGACCCTTGGCAACCATGATTTTAATTATGGCTATGAAACGCTGCTGGGGCACCTGCAAGCATTGAACGCGCGTTGTCTGTGCGCGAATGTGCGGGACCGCCAAAACCGAATGCCGGTCAGCGGCTATGCTTTGCATACGTTGCAAAACGGCTTTCGCGTTGGCCTTGTTGGCATCGTAACCGATTGGGTGAACCTTTGGGAAACGCCCGAACATTTGGGCACGCTTGAGGTAAGCAACCCCTTGGAAGCCGCCAGAGCCGCCGTGAAAGCGCTTGAGGGTCAAACGGATATACTGATCGGCATCTACCACGGCGGATTTGAAAAGGACGTGGTCAGCGGCCGCAGGCTGAGCGAAACCGACGAAAACATCGCCTGCCGACTGTGCGAAGAACTGCCGTTTGATATTTTGCTGACAGGCCATCAGCACATTGTGATGGCAAATCAAACCTATCACGGAACCCATATTGTGCAAACGCCCTGTAACGCGACCGCATTTATCCGCCTAACGGTGGATGAAAGCGGGCGGATCGAATCGGAACTGTGCGCGCCGCGCGCGGACGCGCCTATGAAACCGTGGGAGGAAATGCTGTACGCGGAGGTAACCGCGTGGCTTGACCAACCGATCGGACGACTGTCCAAACCGTTATGGCCGGAAGATAAGCTGGCAATGGCCCTTCACGGCTCGCCAATCACGGCTTTTTTTAACCGCGTGCAATTGGAGGCCAGCGGCGCGGAGCTGAGCTGCACATCGCTTGGGAACGACGTGCGCGGGTTTGACAGCGCCGTAACCGTGCGGGATGTGGTGGCGAGCTACGTGTATGCCAACACGTTGGTTGTGCTGCGCGTAACCGGTCTTGTGCTCCGCGCGGCGCTGGAACAGTGCGCCACCTACTTTGCGGTGGACGGTAACGGCGGGGTGAGGGTATCGGATGCTTTCCTGACCCCCAAGGAAGCCCATTACAACTATGATTATTTTGACGGAATCGCCTATACGTTTGATTTGCGTAACCCACCGGGGCATAGAGTGACGCAAATGCTGTATAACGGGCAGGCGGTTACGGATTCCCAAACCTTTACGCTGGTCATGAACAGCTACCGCGCGACCGGCGCCGGTGATTTTGACGGTTTCGCGGGCTGTGAGCGCGTTCGGGAAATCCAGACGGACGTAAGCGAGCTCATCCTTGATTATCTGAGCCGCCATCAGTATGTGGAAATTCCAGAGGGTTCGGCATACCATGTGATAATGCCGTAACAGGGTATCTGCGCTGAAGGGCACAAGACGCGGGCCAGAGCGCATAAACCGCTTTGAAGGCGAAAGCGGGGTACGCTATGGCCTAAGTCACTTGAAAAGAAAACAAGCCACGCGGTTTAAAAGCGCAGGCTTGTTTTTTGATGTTTGAATTTTTAGCAAACCGGAGAAACGTTCCGCTGAAGCGGAGAAAGGCTACCAGGCGCGCCTGCGTACCGCATCGATGGCATGGGCCGGGCACATCTCCTGACAGCAAAAACAGGATATGCAACCTTTGGGCGCAATCACCGCGCGTCGTTCCGCAACGCGAATAATGCCCTTGGGGCAGGATTCCGCGCATTTTCCGCATCCGACGCATTTTTCTGCGATCACAGCCGGGAAGGTGCGCTTTCTGCCAAAGAAATGATGAAACAGCCCATTGACGGAGAAGAACCGCTCCCCTTTGGTAATCGCGTCTGGCAACAGAAAGGGGGGATCCGCCGGGGTAAGCGGATCGCCTATCCAGGTGATCTCGGGGCTGCTGAAGCCTTTCTGACGCGCAATCCGAAGAATTGGCGCCATGCTTGGGCGAAGCGCCATCAGCATCGCGGCGGCTTCATCCACCGCATAAACGGAGCGGGAACAAAGCGTGTAGCCCATTGGGCGCACCTTGCCGCCGCCGGGGCCGTTGCCTTCCATGCAGTCCACCGCGTCCAGCAACGTCAGCGTGGGCTTCACGGCTTCGCAAAGCGAAAGCAACATCTCACAAAAAGATTCGATAGTCGGTTTCAGACAGTGCTGCTCCGGTTTTTTTAGCCCCGGGATGCAACCAAACAGGTTTTTAACGCCGGCGCTCATCACCGTAAGCCCATGCGTCTTGAGTTTTGGACAATTGATGATAAAATCCGCATCCAGCACCGGCTGAATCAGTGAAAAGCCGTTGCGTTCGCCGACGGTCACATCCTCGTTAAGGCGCATCCATTCGGCGAGCGGTTCCAAACCGCAGGCGGCGTATATTTTTCGCAAGGCGGCAGGCGTATACACGCCGCCGGGGCTGTCCGCCAGCACAATCTGCTTCACCCCCAGCTCGCGCAGCCGCTTTGCCGCAGCCGCAAGAACCGCCGGATGCGTTGTCACCGCGAGGGAAGGGTCCCGCGCGGCCAGCAGGTTGGGTTTGAGCAGCACGCGAGTATCCGGGGTGAGGTCCGCAGCGATATCCAGATTGTCAAAATGTTCGCATATGGCGCGATACACGTCCTGAGGTTCATAACTTGGGGTTTTTTGAACGGATACGGTTGGCATCGGAGGTCACCTCGATCAGTAATGATACTTTCGCGTAAGCCGCGCGGGCCATGCAACGTGGGTTTTGCCGGGTGGCAAACCGGAAAACGCCCTCACGGACGATGGCGAAAGGAATGGGGCTAAAATGGATTCGGAACGGCAGGGGCGACTCAGCCCTTGCCGACGGAACCAAACAGCGTCATCTTCGCCTCGGTAGCGGCCTGAATGGCCTCCACCTGATAGGGCACCAGATCGGTCACCGCGCGTTTCCCTTCGGCTAACCCCTGCTGCATTCCCATGGCGCCAGCAACGTTGATATCGGTAAAAATGTTGACCTTGCTGATACCACAGCGGATGGCTTTGCGGAAATCGTCATCGCTCAGCCCGCTGCCGCCGTGCAGCACCAACGGGGTGGCTGGGATCACGGCAACGATTTGTTCAATGCGCGCAAAATCCAGCTTCGGGGGCAGTTTGTACGCGCCGTGCGCCGTGCCAACGGCAATGGCCAGCGCATCGGCATGGGTGCGCTCGATAAAATCCCGCGCCTGCGCGGGTTCGGTGTAAAATGCGCTTGGGTCTGGGGTTTCGGAAGATCCTTCGCCTTCGTTGTTGCCAACATGGCCCAGTTCCGCTTCTACGGTCGCGCCAAAAGCGTGGGCAATTTCGGCTAGTTCCCGTACTTTGCGGACGTTGTCCTCATAGGCGCTGGTGGAACAATCGTACATGATGGAGGTAAACCCATACTTCAGCGCGCGCATGCACTGCTCAAACGTAAGCCCGTGATCGTAATGCAGCACAATCGGCACCGCGGCGCGGCATGCCATGGGCAGGAGCAAATCGGCAAGTTCATGCAGCGGGCCGTATGGCAAAAGCACTTCGGCTGTGCCGATAATCACAGGGGAACGCAGCTTCTCCGCGGCAGCGATCACGCCCCGCGCCATTTCAAGGTTGACGGTGTTAAACAAACCGACGGCATACTTTCCTTTTTTCGCGGGTAACAGAACCTCGTTCAAATTCACAAGCATGGCAAACCCTCCTTGGGCCATTGAGTTTGATGGCGTGATGATATTCCGGGACTTGCGCGCGCAACCGCGCAGCCTATAAGTTCAGCGCCAACCGTCGGCAATGCGGCGGTCCAGCGTCGCAAGCGGTTCCAAGCCGCTCAGGGCATCGTACGCTTCCACACAGCACGCGCCGGTAGCCGCGGCGCGGCGCACACAGTGCGCAAGCCCGCACCCTTCCAGCGCGGAAGCGAGGAACGCTGCAATGCTGGTATCCCCCGCGCCGGTTGCCGAAAGCACGCGACGCGGCGTAAAGCTCGGCTGAAAACCGGACAACCCGGACCATTGCGCCGCTGAAAGCGATAGCTCTTCGGCTTTGGGCATGTCGGAAGCGGCCGAAGCGTAGTACATGCCGCGCGCGCCGCACTTGATAACCGCCACCTTGCAACCCATTGCAAGCAATTGGTTTGCCAGAGGCGCAATATCCTTTTGAATGTCCAGTATTTCCGTTACATCCCGGCCATCGGCGCGAGTCAGCCATTCCGCATAACGCTTCCGGTCCAGCATAAAACAAATTTCCTCGGCGCTGGGCAGGAAAAAATCGACGGAAGGCAGCAACCGGGTCAGCAGGGCGGGCCAGTTGATTTTGGCCGCTTCGCTTGCGGGGTCAATCGCCGCCATATCCATGGAGGTAATCAGCCCGCGTTGTTTTACGCGCGCCAGCAGCGCCAGCAGCTCGGCGCCCTCATGGGCGCAAAGGGCCGTCATCATCGGCGGATAGCCAAAGTGAAAAAGCGTCGCGCCGAAAAGCGTCTCGTCAGGCACATCCGTTTCGGAAAAACCTTTGTTTGCGCCGGGGTTATGCAGAAAAATGCGGTCTATGCCCGGAGGCGCGATCACAACGCTGTAGGAGGTGGAACGATCCGGATCGTCAACAAGCGCGGCGTCCGCGCCATCGGCTGCCAACAACCCGCGCAGGAGGTCCGCAAACGCATCCCGGCCTACCCGAGCCACCATCCTTGTGGGCACACCCAGCTTTTGAAGCGCAAGCCCAGTGTTGGCCACACAGCCGCCTGTGTGCACATCCGCCGCGCCCACATGGATCAGCCGCCCCGGCTGCATCAGCTGAGAAAGCGATTCGTGCCCAAGCGGCGCGATGGCAGGCGTGATATCCACACAGATATGCCCCGCGACAATCGCTTTGGGGCAAATGCCAACCGCCAAGAAAATCGCCTCCCTGACCCGTGAACTGGTTTGTAACGCCGTAAGTTCTGTAAACATTAGGTGAGCCGGAACTGATTCGGCTTTGAAAAACCTTATCACAGTATAAAGCATTTTGGCTTTTTTTGCACGGGATTCTTTCCGGATTGCGTTTGGCGGCTGTCCACGGGCAACGCGGGAGCTGTCGCGCACAAAGTTGCGCAGGTTGCCGCATTGGATTGCGCAGGCCGAGCATAACGTGTTATAATCAAACCAGTACGCGACATCGCGCGAAGGAGGAGCGGCCATGGATCTGCTGAAAACCATACTACTCTATCTTACGATGGTCTTTGTTTCATCTGTGCAGTCGGCTCCGGACCCTTCCCTGATGCCGGCAACTGAAACAGTTGCCCCAACCGCGACAATCGTGATAGCGGCAACCGTAACCGCGGAGCCTACCGCTACGCCTACCCCGGTGCCAACCCCCAACATCACCCCCAACGACACCTACAAAACCATCCGGGTTGGCGATAAGGGGGAGGACGTAAAGCTGCTGCAAAACAGGCTGGCGGAGCTTGGCTACTTTACCGGCGAGGTGGACGGCGTGTTTGGGAACCAGACCCGCCGCGCTGTGGAACGTTTTCAGTACTATCAGGGCTTGTCGGCGGACGGGATTGCGGGCAAACGCACACTGACCGTGCTGTACGAAAGCAAGGAAGTCGTGTACGCCCCCACGGAAACAACGCTCGCGCCAACGGCAACGCAAACCAACGGCCCCACAGCCGCCATTACGGCGGCCCCGGCCACGCCGACGCCCGCGCCGACCTTTGTGCCCGCGCCCACCGCAAGCGCGGAAACGGTTTCTGCGTTGCTTGACCTGACCCCAACACCGGATAGCAGCGACGGCATCATTATCGCGGAGCCTGACGCAACGGACAGCGCCGCCCCCGAAGCGACCGTCGCGGTGGATCAGACTCCGCAAACGCTCACTGCGCAGGATTTTATACTGGCAAGCGGCACCGCTCCGCTGACAGCCGCCGCAGCGGCTTCTGGTGATTCGGCAGCGGCGGAACCCGCCGTGCTCCATCCTGTGCAAGCCGGCGATACGGTGTATGTTCCCGTGCTGGACATTTTGCAGGCGGCCGGAATCGTTACCGTACCGGGCGCGGGCAATACGGATACGCAGGAAGTGGCCTTCTCCGTGAACACCGATGTGTACCAGATTGCCTACACCCTGGATAACCTTGGCACGGTAACCGATTTGAAAATCATCAAAAATCAGACGCCGCAGGTGCTGTCGCTGCGGCAGGGGCTGGTGATGGACGGGCTGTTCTACCTGCCCATGAATGTGACCACGGAGGTTTTTGGCCTTACCTATACGTTGGATGAAACCCAGACGCATTACACAGTTGCCCTGCCCACGCTGCCCGAGGGCTGAGGAAAGCAAGGAGCCACGGGCGCCGGCTTTCCTTTGGGCTTCGTTATCGCAGGGGTTCAGAATTAAATCCGATCCGTTCCAGGCGCGCGATCGCCCATTTGCCCTCTTAGGAGGCGCGGGAGTCGGAAAACCGGCCAAGGTATGAAAACAAACGGTTTTGGAACGCTAAAAACCTTGACAGATGGTCGTGAGCGTCTATAATAACACTAAGCGTCACGGCACTGGTACCGGTTTACGGATGATGCGGAGAATGATGGGCGGAGGAGAGAGAGCATGTACGAGATCAAAATCACGAAAGCAACCCAACTGAAAGCGAAACCGACCGATGAAAGTCAACTGGGATTCGGAAAAATATTCAGCGATCACATGCTGATGATCAATTATGACGAGGGTCAGGGCTGGCACGACGCGCGCGTGGTTCCGTACGGCAATCTGTCGCTGGATCCGGCCTGCTCAGTGCTCCATTACGGGCAGGAAATTTTTGAAGGCGCAAAGTGCTACCGCACGGAAAAAGGCTTTAACCTTTTCCGTATCCGCGATAATTTTGAACGGATGAACCATTCCGCCGAGCGGATGGGCATGGCGAAAATGCCGGTTGAGCTTTATATGGAAAGCCTGATGGCGCTGCTGAACCTGGATAAGGAATGGACGCCCCATAAGGAAGGCACATCGCTTTACATTCGCCCCACCATGATCGCCACCGATGCGCAACTGGGCGTTTCCGCCGCGAAAAGCTACCTGTATTATGTGTTGCTTTCCCCGAGCGGCGCTTATTACGCAAGCGGCCTTGCTCCGGTTTCCATTTATGTGGAGGATCAGCTGGTGCGCGCGGTGCGCGGCGGCGTTGGCTTTGCCAAAACCGGCGGCAACTATGCGGCGAGCATCCTCGCGGGCGCGAAAGCCAAACACGAGGGCCACGCGCAGGTGCTGTGGCTGGACGGTGTGGAGCAGCGCTACATTGAAGAAGTCGGCTCCATGAATATGATGTTTGTTTACGAAAATAAAAAAATCGTGACCCCGGCGCTCAACGGCAGCATTCTTCCCGGCATCACCCGCGACAGCGTGCTCAAGCTGGCCAAGCATATGGGCTACGAAGTGGAAGAAAAGCGCATGGCCATTGACGATGTGATTGCAGACGCCAAGAACGGCAAACTGACCGAGGCTTTTGGCACCGGCACGGCCGCGGTTGTTTCACCTGTGAACAAAATTGCGTATAAAGGAACTGAGGTGAAAATTGGCGATGGCAACATCGGCAAAATCACCCAGAAACTTTACGACACGTTGACCGGAATCCAGTTTGGCAAGCTGGCGGATCAGTTTGGCTGGATCACGACTTTTTGAGGATTCATGCCACAGTAGGAAAAAGGAGGGGTTGCGATGCTGCGGGAATCAGGCACGGTTCATGAGCTGGATTGGTGTGAAAAAACTATGAGCGTGTTGCGCGAAAAGCAGTATGAAGCCTGCGAACGCCGCCTTTCCGCTTTCCCTGCCGTGGGATTGTTTTCCCCGCTGGCTACGGATTACGAGGCGCAACAGCTGTTGGAGTGCTCCTTCTACGCAAACGAGCCTGACAATGGCGGGCTTGCCACGATTGACGGTTTGCGCGCCAAGGTGCTGAGCCAGCTCCCGGTGGAGGCGCTGTACCTGTCCAATGGGGAAAGCGTGCTGCTGGAGCGTTTGCTGGTGGCGCAAGGCCGAATCGCCTCCACCAACTGGGATGAGATTGACGCTGCGGAAGCTTTGGCGCGGCGGCTTTGGTGCTCCTTTTCCGCCGAAGGCGAAGAATGGGTGCTGGAACTGCCGGAAGCCTTACAGGAGCCTTTGCTGCTGGCGTTCAACGATCCGATGTATACGCAGGCCAAGGCGCGGCTTTTTCGGTACGACGCGACCATTCACGGTCTGCTTTACATTGCGGGGTTCCTGCATTCCGCACAACCGCTGCTCTTCTTTATGAAGGACGTGATGCAGCGGCAGGATGCCCTTGCGCAAAACCTGGCCTACCGCTACATGAAGGCGACCTTTGATTACATGACGGATTTGGATCGCGCGATTATTCTGGTGCATCCGGGCCTTGCGGACCCGAACCGGCTGATCGTAATGATGGGGCTTGGCGATGAAATCACCCTGACGCTGAACGAGGATACGCTTGCCGGCGGGATGAACGGCCTGCTCCCGGAGGAAGAACCCCTACACGAAGCCATGCGAATGGCTTTGGAGGGCTACATGCGCCCGGAATGGGACGCGGAGGAAGCGGCGGAGGATTTGCGAATCCTCGCCAAGCAGGGAGTTTCGCTGGCGGAAATGTCGGAAGTGATGGCGTCTGTGATTTTGGTGAAGCCTACGCAAGCCATGCGCGCGGCATTGGTCGGGCTATATCAGCAAACCCCGCACTGGATTGGCATGACCGCCAACCTGCAACATTAAGCGAGGCAGAAACGTGATCCTGAAAACCTTCAACCTGCCAATGGCGCTATCGGGCGGAAACCTGTACCCAGCGGTGCGCAGAATGCTTCCGCAGGTTGCGGAGCGCCGAATCCGCGAAGCGTTTGACCGCCGCGATGTTAAAATGAACGGCGTGCGTGTGAAACGGGATACGCCGGCAATTGCGGGCGCGGAAATAAAAATTTATCTTTCGGACGAAGGCTTGACGCACTCGCCCGAAATTTTGTATGAGGACGCGTCTCTGCTGGTCGTGAACAAGCCAATCGGCCTGTCCTGCGAACCGGATGGCAAGGGTGGGCTGACCGTAGGGGAGTGGGTATACCAGACAAGCGAGGGTCGCCTGCTCCAAACGCCTATGCCATGCCACAGGCTGGATAACCAGACCGACGGGCTGTTGATACTGGCGAAAAATGAGCAAGCGCTCAGGCTAATGCAGCAGGCTTTCTATCGCCATCAGGTACACAAATGCTATCAGTGCCTGGTGAAAGGCGCGCCAACCCCGCCAAGCGCGGTGCGCACGGCTTACCTGTTGAAGGACGCTGAACGCGCGCGGGTGCGCGTGCTGGACCGGCCGGTTCCGGGCGCGCTAACCATCACCACCGAATATCAGGTATTGGAAAGCGGCGAGACGTCCCGCCTGAAAGTGACCCTGCACACGGGCCGCACGCATCAAATCCGCGCGCACATGGCTTATCTGGGCCATCCGCTGCTGGGGGACGATCAATACGGCGACCGAGCCTGGAACCGTGAAATGCGCGCCAAACGCCTGATGCTGTGCGCCACGGAGCTGTCGTTTTCGGTGGAAGGCGAATTTTCCTACCTGAATGCATTATCCATAACGCTGCCATGCCCATTTTAAGGAGTTGGATGAAACTGATCAGGCTGATTGTACTGGATATGGACGGAACCTTGCTCAACGCGAACGAGCAAATCCCAGAAGAAAACCTGCGAGCGCTGAAGGCGGCTGAGGCGCGCGGCGTTCACATCGCGTTTTGCAGCGGTAGAAACGCGACCGACCTCAGCTATTTTGCCAGCGACGCAACGCTGAACCGCTGCCACATCCTTTCCCTGAACGGCGCGTGCTGTTTGGACGTGCCGCACAGTTTGCCCTATGAAATTCATACCTTTGCGCCAAGCGTGGCCGACCGACTGACGGAAACCCTGCTGAAGCATCAGGTCACCTTTGCCTGCTTTCAGCAAAACCGGGTGATTGTTCTGAAAAATGATCCACGTGTGGATAAACGCAATTGGGGAACGCACGTCGCCCGGGACCACGCGGACGCTTACCTCTACGGGGAAGAAGCGCTCGCGCTTTATAAGGCGGAAGGCGTGTGCAAAGCGGTGTACATTGCCGCTGAAGCTTCGCCGCTGCTGGAACAGATTCGCAGGGAACTGGCAAGCATCGAAGGGCTATGCGTCACCTCGTCCTGGGGGAATAATCTGGAAATTATGCCCACAGGCGTGGGCAAGGGCAGCGCGCTGGCAGGGCTGGCCCACCGTCTGGGCCTGTCGCGTGAAGAAGTAATGGCGATTGGCGATTACGATAACGATTTGGATATGATCCGATATGCCGGTTTTGGGGTCGCCATGGGGAACGGCTCGGAGCGTGTGAAAAGCGCTGCGAGGGTCATCACCCTGCCCAACCGGGAAAACGGAGTTGCCTATGCCGTGCAACAATTTGTGCTAAACCCTTCCGCCGCTGTTTGATTGCGCAGAGAAAACGTCGAACACCGAAAAACGATCGCCTGTCCCAAAGCATTGAAATGAACAGGCGGGTTTCGCCGAAACCCCACATCATGGTTGGAATAAACCGGAAAACGCGCAAGCGTAAAACACGCCGCCCTCCCCCAAAGGATGGGGAAAGGGCGGCGTTATGCATATCCAAAGTCGTCGAATTAAGTATAAACGATCAGAAGGATTCCGGTAAGCGAAACCGGCGTGCACGGCGGATGAGCTATGCGAGCGCCCTTCCTATTCCTGCCGGGTGTAGCCGAGCGTACGCAAATCCTCGCGCCGGTTGCGCCAACCTTCCTTAACCTTGACCCAGAGCTTTAGGTTGATATGCGTATCCAGCAGCGCCTCGATATCGATACGGGCTTCCATACCGATCTGTTTGAGCATGCTGCCCTGTTTGCCGATGATAATGGCTTTATGCGCGGGGCGTTCGCAATAAATAGTCGCGTCGATTTCCGTAAGCCCGTCGCCGATCTTTTTCAGGCTCATTACTTCTACACCGATTCCGTGGGGCACTTCATCCTTCAAATGGTACAGGGCCTTTTCGCGGATCATTTCACCGCATAAAAACCGTTCCGGCTGATCCGTCAGCGTGTCCTCGGGGAAATACTGCGGCCCTTCCGGAAGCATGGCGATCAGCGTTTGTTTCAGCTCGTCCACCCCGTCTCCGGTTAACGCGCTGATGGGGACGATCTCGTCATACGGGTCCTTGGAAAGGCTTAGGATCAGCGCAAGCAGCTGTTCCTTGGGTATCTGATCGATTTTGTTGAGCACCAGCGTTTTTTTGATTTTTCGGTTGCTCATTTCCGTAACCAGATCCCGATCCTGTTTCGTTACGGAGGTCACATCCACCACAACCAACAGGCCGTCGATGCCCTGAAGCGCATCCTGAACGGTCTGCATCATGTATTCGCCGAGGCGGGTGCGCGGCGTGTGGATGCCGGGCGTGTCCAGAAACACAATCTGACTGTCCGGCTGCGTGCAAACACCCAGAATTCGGTTGCGGGTTGTTTGGGGGCGGTTGCTGACAATGGCGATCTTTTCGCCCAGCAGGGCGTTCAGCAAGGTGCTTTTTCCGACGTTTGGCCGGCCGACAATGGCGATAAAGCCAGAATGGTAGGTTTTCTTTTCCTGCATGGGTTTCCTCGTTTTCTCGCAAAGCGCGGGGTCCGGCTTCGACTGTATTTTGGGTGAACGGCTCAGCTCAGGTCTTTTGGGCCAAAACCGTGCGGCAACAATTCGCGAAGGGAGGCTTGGGCGACCTGATCGCCGTTCCAGGTGACCAACACGCGAATGTTCGGCGCAAACTCGTTCAGCACCTGTCGGCAGGCGCCGCAGGGCCAAGGGGCGGTGCGCTCCGCAGCAATGGCGATGGCGGTAAACTCCGTTGCGCCCTCGCTGACCGCCTTGAACACGGCGGTGCGCTCCGCGCAGTTGGTAAGGCCAAAACTCGCGTTTTCAACGTTGCAGCCCTGAAAAACGCGTCCGTCCGCGCAAAGCAGGCACGCGCCCACCTTAAAGCGGCTGTAAGGGCTATAGGAGCGGCGCATGGCTTCCCGCGCCAACGAGAGCAAATCGGCGTCCGAAGGCGCACCCGTCGTCGCGCCCGGGTCGCGGGCAACGCCCGCCAGTTGCAGCGCTTTTTCTTCCATGGTACGCATCTCCTTTTGATCGTCCGCAGCCATGTGGTCATACCCGCACAGGTGAAAAATCCCGTGCGCTAGCAGGTAACAAAGCTCCCGCCTGACCGAGTGGCCGTATTCCTGAGCCTGCGCCTTGGCATGCTCCAGTGAAATTAGGATATCACCTACAAAACAGGCGCCAATTTCCGGGTCCATTTCCTGCGCGATCTGTTTTGCGGATGTGCGCGCGGTGTGCCCCGGGCGATAACGCACCGTAGGGAAGGACAGCACGTCCGTGGAACGGTCGATGCCGCGCTGCTCCCGGTTGACAGCCTGAATGTGGGCATCGTCCGTCAGCAGCAGATGCACGGCGCACGGCAGGGATATCCCTTCCGCGACCGCGCAGCAATCCGCGACCAGCGCCAGCGAGGAAGCGTCAATTTCGCCGGGCAACGCGCCAAGCGTCGCGTCCTGTTCCCAATCAAGGTTCATGGTGAGCGCTTTCCTCCGATTCATCGGGTGTTTCGGTGGTTTCAGCCTGCGCCAACCGATCCGTTGGCGCGGCAGTTTCCTCCGCTATATCGGCTACGGCCGACGGCGCGGCAGGTTCCGCCATTCCGTCGGATATGGCCGCAGGTACGGCGGGTTCATCCGTTATGGCGGATGCGGCAGATGGGATGGGGGAAACCGTTGCCGGTTCAGCAGCCAGGTTTATGGACTGCGCTTCTGCATTATTAGCTTGCGATCCATCGCCCCGGAGCGCTGCGGAGCTTGTCAAGGCTTCATTAGCGGCCATTTCCGCATCGCGGGTGTTCACGTCCGGCTCGGGCACGCGGACAAGCTCCATGGCCTCTACCGGGCTTTCTTCCGTGGTGGGCGCGATACGGCCCGCCAGCATCTGCCCCTTAAACTGTTCCAGCGATATGGCGGGGTACTCGATCCGCTCATGGAAAACCCCGTTGAGCACGGCGGAAAAAGCCTCGCAGATTTTATCAATGTCTGCAAGCGTGACCGGCGCGTGGCTCAGCTGGCCATCTTCCAGTTTGCCGCGCACAAGGCGTGTAATAAACTCCTCAATGGCTTTCGGCGTAGGATCGGGCATGGAGCGCACAGCCGCTTCAACGGTATCGGCCAGCATGATAATGGCGCTTTCCTTGAGGTGCGGCCGACGGCCGTCATAGCGGAAATCGTTGATATCAATTGGCTGACCGTTCGCCTGCTGAAGGGCTTTATGGTAAAAATACATGACAGGCGTATCGCCGTGGTGCTCGATGATAATGTCCTGAATTTCCTCCGGCAGGTGGTTCTGCTGCGCCATCATCAAACCGTCCCGCGTGTGCGCAGTCAGGATTGCCGCAGAAACATACGGGTTGGTGTGCTCGTGCGGGTTTTCGCCAATTTGGTTTTCCTTAAAATACAGGGGCCGCTTGAGTTTGCCGATATCGTGGTAATAGGCTCCGGAGCGGGCCAGCAGCGGGTTTGCGCCAATGGCTTCGGCCGCCGCTTCCGCAAGGTTAGCTACAATGATGCTGTGGTGGTAGGTGCCGGGCGCTTCCATCAGCAACCGCCGTAAAAGCGGCTGGTTGGGGTTGCTCAGCTCCAATAGCTTGCTGGGTGTCGCCAGATGAAAAGCGGATTCCACAATCGGGTCCAACCCTACGCACAAAAGGGATGCGGCCAGCGCGCCGGCCGCGCTCCACAGCGCGTTTGCAAACACATCCTGCATGGAGGTATTGGTCATAAACCCAATGGTCAAAATCAGGCCGATATTGGTGATCGCCGTAACTACGCCCGCCAGAAGCACCTGCTGGCGATACGGCTTATGCCGGATAATCGCAATGGCAACCAACCCGCTGACAATGGAAGTCAGCAACAGGTTAACCATTTCAGTGCCGTAGGTGCTGTTGCCGCCGGCCACCAGCGAACTGACCATGATGGCAAGGGCGATGCTCGCGCCCGCCGCGCTGGCCACGCCCAGCAGGCCGGTCATCATCATCGCGCCTAGCAGCATGGGGGGCAGGTACAGATCGATCCACTTGCCCGCGATGCAAAGCGCGAGCGTCACGCTCAGGATCAGCATCTGAATCGCCAGCTTTTTGGGGCTTTGCAGAAACTCCATCCCAAACAGCAGCAGTACGAAAACATAGGCGGCCATCGCAAAAAGCACCAGCAGCGCGCCGCCGATATACATAATCAGATCGAAGTTTTCATCATCCAGCAGGCCAAGGCTTTTAAGCATTTCAAGCTGGTTGGCGGTCACACGCTCGCGCGCCAGCACAATGTTCTGGCCCTGTTTGTAGATCACCGGATCCACCGCGTCTCGCGCTTCCTGCTGAAGCTTATCGGTCGCTTCCTGATCGATCACCATGTTGGGCTGCACGACTTTCCGGAGGATCGGCGTAACCACGTTCTGCAAAAGGTCCATATCGGTTTTATAACCGATAATCTGTTGCAGGTACTGGATGGACTCGTTCAGGTACCCCTCGCGGATGGTGGTATTCATGGTGTTTTCCACCGCGGTGGTGATGTTGTCGTTCAAATCCAGCATTTCCTGATCGGTTGCGCGCATCAGCGTGTTCATCTGAAAATCCGCGAGCGGCACAAGCGTAATGAGCGCCTTGGCATATTCCAGCTCGGCGGTAGTAAACACGTAGGCTTTTTGCGCTTGCGCATCCCCAGGGGCATGCTGTTCCAGCGTTTTTTGGCCGTATTGCTGCACGGTGTTCGCTTGGGTGAGCACAGAGGTTAAATCGTGCATCACTTCGGCGGTCACGCCTTCTTTGAACAGGTAGGTTGGTTCTACCTGCTGAGCCGCAATTTCACGGTTGCGTTCGGTCGCGATTTCATCCACAACATCCTTGGAGGCTGTGATGGTGGTGTACGCAATATCGCCGACCTGCAGATCGTACCGTTCCGGCGTAATGGCGATAATGAACAGCGCGATCATCACCAGCGTGCCCGCGCCAATCACATACCAGCAACGCGCCCGTACGGAGCGAAGCCGCTTCCACAAGGTTTCGTTTGCCAGCTGGCCCTTTCTGGTGTGGGCCGAAGCCGATCGCTTTTTAGGCGTCATGCCCCGTACTCCTTCCCATTCGGTCCCGTTCAAAGTTTTCGTAGGCTTTGACCACAGTCTGCACCAGATCATGCCGCACTACATCGGAATGGGTTAGCTTGACCATCGCGATTTCAGGAATCCCGTTCAGCACCTGAACAGCCTGAAGAAGGCCGCTCTGCTTGCCAAACGGCAAGTCGGTCTGGGTATCGTCGCCGGTCACCACTACTTTGGAGCCGGAGCCAAAGCGCGTTAAAAACATCTTCATTTGCTCCGGAGTGGTGTTTTGCGCCTCGTCCAAAATGATAAAGCTGTCCGAAAGCGTGCGGCCGCGCATATACGCGAGCGGCGCCACTTCCAGCACGCCGCGCTCCTGCAGGCGCTGGTAGGCGTCCGAGCCCATCATATCGTAAAGGGCGTCGTACAGGGGGCGCAGGTAGGGGTCTACCTTCTGACTCAGGTCGCCGGGTAAAAAGCCAAGCTTTTCGCCGGCTTCAACCGCCGGGCGGGTGAGCACGATGCGCTCAATTTCCTTATTACGAAGCGCCACAACGGCCAAAGCCATGGCAAGGTATGTTTTACCGGTGCCGGCGGGGCCGAGCGCGAAAGTAAGCTCATGGTTACGGATCGCGTTCACATACTGGTATTGCCCAAGGGTTTTGCAGTGGATCGGCTTGCCGCGGTGGGTGATGGCGACCACCTCGAAAGCGATGTCGTCCAGGCGTTCCAGTTCACCTTCCTTGACGAGCGCAACCGCGTAGCGCAGGGTGGTGCGATCCACCTGCGCATGGCGGCGGGAAAGTGAAAAAAGCTTTGTAACCACATCCGTCGCCATTTGCACGTTTTCCGCGGCGCCGCCGATTCGCAGCTCGGAGCCTCGCAACGCGACCGTTACGCCCAGTTCGTTTTCCAAAATCGGCACGTTGCGTTCGTTCGCGCCAAACAGGGACAGATAGGAGTCCATACTTTCAAGCGAAAGCGTCGCCAATGTTTCCTCCGCCAAAGGGGGTTCCTCCGTTCATGACGGCGCTGATCGGCCGCCTGCGATTTTTTAACCGGCAAGCTCAATGCCGAAAGCCGGGTAAAAATCATATTCTATCATACAATAAACTACAAGTTTGTCAATGCTTTCGTGCCTGCCGCAGGGCGCGGAGGACTGTGATGCGTTCGGTTTTTCATATTTTTACATTTGCTTCCAACCGTTTCGGACCCAAGCGCAGTTTGCATGGCGTTCAGAGGCTTCGCTTCCGGCAGGGCCTCTGTTTTCCGGCTGCATTTGTTTGTAGGGAATGTTGCTTTTTTGACCAGATTGCGTATAATGTTCCATGTAGTGTCTTTTTACAAGACAAAGTAGTATGGAAGGCGGAACAAGGATGAAGTATGTAGTTTTGGTAGCCTATGCAATCATGATGATTGTGGTCATTTTCTTCACAGCCAGGAAAAACTTATCGCTCAACGGCTTTTTGCTAGGGGGCAGAAATGTTGGCCCATGGATGAGCGCATTCAGCTATGGGGCCAGTTATTTTTCTGCCGTGATTATCGTCGGCTATGCAGGCTCTACGGGCTGGAACGTCGGTTTCTCGGCAGTGTGGTGCGGCATCGGAAATGCCCTGATTGGCAGCTTGCTTGCCTGGCTTCTGTTGGCTAAGCCTACCAGACGGATAGGCGAGCGGCTACAGGTCAGCACCATACCGGGCTTTTTTGAAAAGCGCTATAACAGCAAGCTGCTAAAAATTATCGCCAGCCTGATTATCTTTGTATTCTTAATCCCGTACAGCGCAAGCGTATACAAGGGCCTCGGCAACATGTTCACCAAAGCTTTTGGGATTGATTACACCTGGTGCGTGATCGGCATCGCCATGCTGTCATCTATCTATCTGTTTGCGGGCGGCTACAAAGCGACCGCGATCAGCGATTTCATTCAGGGCTTCATTATGCTGATCGGCATTGCTGCGGTTGTGTTCTACATTGTGAAGGCAGCCGGCGGCGTTGGTACCGGCTTGCAGCTGCTGGGCACCGAGGAAATCGGCGGCGCGAATATGAACACCCTGTGGCCGCCCCAAGGCAAGGAGGTCTGGCTGTTCAGCAACGTAATCCTCACCTCGCTGGGCGTGCTGGGCATGCCGCAGATGATCCACAAGTTCTTCGCCATTAAGGATGAAAAGAGCGTCAAGCGAGCCACCGTGATTTCCACGGCGTTCGCGCTCATCATCGCGGGCGGCGCTTACTTTGCGGGCAGCTTTGGCCGTGTGGTGCTTTCCAAAATTGCCGCGCCGGACGGGAGCGGTACGCTCGCGGCGCTTGTAAACGCCGGTAAAATGCCGATGGATCAGATCATGCCTACCATGCTGACGGATACCACCCTTGTGGGCATACCGGACGCGGTTCTCGGGCTTTTTGTGGTATTGCTGCTATCCGCCAGCATTTCCACGCTGACCGCGCTGGTGCTTTCTTCTTCTTCGGTGATTACGCTGGATTTGATTGGCTCAGTCGCGCCCAAGATGAAGCCGAAAACGACGCTCTGGACCATGCGGAGCCTGTGCGTTGCCTTTGTGATTCTGTCGCTGGTGATAAACTTCCTGATGCAAAAAACGCCGATCATGTCGCTGATGTCCCTTTCCTGGGGCACCATCGCGGGTGCGTTTCTCGCGCCTTTCCTGTACGGGCTGGTTTGGCGGGGCGTTACCAAGGCGGGCGCGTTTACCGGCGTATTCGCCGGGATGCTGATTTCGCTTGTGCCGCCGCTTGCGACGGGCAACATGGCGCTTGCGCCCATCAGCGGCGCGGCGGCGATGCTCGCCAATTTAGTGATTGTTCCCGTTGTAAGCGTGCTTACCAAACAGACCGGTTTTAGCAAAGAGCATCTGGAGACCGTTTTTGGCGAAGCGAAGTAATGGTTGATTGCCTTTGTGGAACCGGGAAGCTCAGCAATATCAGAAACGCCGTCCGTTTGAATCGCGGACGGCGTTTGCCTTTTCAAAGCTGGTTTGATGGATCCAAATCCGTGATTGGTCTATTCTCGGGAGCGCACCGCCGCCATCAGGCGCGGAAGCACATATTCAAACTGTACGCCATAGCGCAGCGGCTCTCCACCCTCAAGCGTGTAGCCGATACTTGCGTGGATAAAATCCAAGGCCAGCGATGCAGCCTCCATCAGGGGTTTGCCGCTTAATAACAGGGAGAGCAGGAAGCTGGCGAAGACATCGCCGGTGCCGTGAAAAACGCCTTCAAACTTTGGGCGAAACAACAGCCGAAAATCGTCGCTTAGCCGATGATAAACCGCAATGCCGGTCTGCGCGGGGTCAAGCGAAATATCCGTAATTACAATGCTTTCCGGGCCAATTTGGGAAAGCTTTCGCGCAAGATCCAGCACATAGGCTTCCTGATAGCCGCTGGCAAGGTAAGGCTCGCCCAAAATAAACGCGGCTTCCGTCAGGTTGGGCACAATGGTGTGCGCCCTTGCGCATAGCGCGCGCATGCGCGAAGGCATGGTTGGGTCCATCAGGGAATACAGCTTGCCGTGATCCGCAAAGGCCGGATCGACAAACACGTGGGTTTGGGAATCGCACAGGAGTCCGATCATCTGGAGCACCAGTTCCACCTGCGCGGGCGAGGCCAGGTAGCCGCTGTACAGCGCGTCAAAATGAAGCCCAAGCGTCGCAATGTGTTTGGCGATCGGCAGGAGTTGATCGCTCAGGTCCAGATGGGTGTATCCGGTAAATTCCCCCGTGTGCGTGCTCAGCAGGGCGGTTGGCACAATGGAGGTGTTGACCCCCGCCGCGGAAAGGATCGGGAGCGCCACCGTAAGCGAACAGCGCCCAACGCAGGAAATATCGTGAATGGCAATGGCGCGTTTTTGCATGGCTCGGCCTCCGTTTCAGGTTTTCCCTATCATACACGAAAACTAAAAAAAAGCAAGCAGGCATTGACAGCAGGCAAAAAAGTGCGGTATTGTAACAATCGATTTCACAACGGGAGGGAACGTTATGCAAAAAGCGCTGGTATCCGTAACGGGGCAGGATAAAGTCGGCATTATTGCCAAGGTGAGCACGGCCCTGTGCGAGCAGAACATTAATATTTTGGATATTTCCCAGACGATTCTCAGCGGATGCTTTACTATGCTCATGGTTGTGGATTTGCAGGGCACGCAGGAGAGCTTCCAGCAAATTGCCGATCGGTTGGCCGAACTTGGCGGCAATATCGGCGTGATGATCAGCATCCAGCGCATGGACCTTTTCGCGGCGATGCACCGCGTGTAACGGAGGGTCAACGATGATTGAAACCAACGAAATTCTTCAAACCATTCATATGATTCAGGAACAGCATTTTGATATCCGCACGGTTACCATGGGCATCAACCTGCTGGATTGCCGGAAAAACACCGACGCGGAAACCGCCGAATGCGTGTATGATAAGATTACCCGCCTTGCCAGAGATTTGGTCAAGGTGGGCCGCGACTTGGAAAGCGAACTGGGCGTGCCCATCGTGAACAAGCGCTTGAGCGTGACCCCGGCCAGCATGATTACCGGAAGCGACCCCATGCGGATTGCCGTTGCGCTGGATCAGGCGGCGGGCGATGTGGGTGTAAACCTGATTGGCGGCTACAGCGCGCTGATGCACAAGGGCAGCACCGTTGCCGAAAACATCCTGCTGGACAGCATGCCGGAGGTATTTTCAAAAACAGAACGGCTTTGCGGCAGCGTGAATGTGGGCAGCACCCGCAGCGGCATCAACATGGACGCCGTGCGCCGCATGGGGGCCATTATCAAACGCACGGCGGAGCTGACCGCGCAGCAGGACAGCTTTGGTTGCGCTAAAATTGTCGTGTTTGCCAACGCGGTGGAGGATAACCCCTTCATGGCGGGCGCGTTTCACGGCGTTGGGGAACCGGAATGCGTAGTGAACGTCGGCGTCAGCGGCCCGGGCGTTGTGCAGCGTGCTTTGGAAGCTGTTCGGGGGCAACCCTTTGATATTGTGGCGGAAACCATCAAGCGCACGGCGTTCAAGATTACGCGCGTAGGGGAATTGGTGGCGCAGGAAGCCGGAAAGCGTCTGGGCGTTCCGTTTGGCATTGTGGATCTTTCCCTTGCGCCTACGCCCGCGCGCGGCGACAGCGTGGCCTATATTCTGAAAGAAATGGGGCTGGAAATGGCCGGCGCGCCCGGCACCACCGCAGCCCTTGCCATGCTCAACGATATGGTCAAAAAAGGCGGCGTTATGGCATCAAGCCATGTCGGCGGCCTGAGCGGCGCGTTCATCCCCGTGAGCGAGGATATTGGCATGATCGAGGCCGCCGCCGCGGACTGCCTCACCATCGAAAAGCTGGAAGCCATGACCTGCGTATGCTCGGTTGGGCTGGATATGATCGCCATACCCGGCGACACTAGCGCCAACACCATCGCGGGGATTATCGCGGACGAAGCCGCCATTGGCATGGTCAACAACAAAACGACCGCCGTGCGCGTGATACCGGCTGTGGGCAAAAAGGTTGGCGACTCCATCAATTTTGGCGGACTGTTTGGGTATGCGCCCATCATGAAAGTTAACACCGCCAATAACGACGCGTTTATCGAGCGTGGCGGACGGATTCCCGCCCCCTTGCACAGCCTTCGCAACTGATTTGGCCTTCAAACGCACCGCAGACCGTTCATCGGTTTACGGTGCGTTTTCCGTTTCAGGCAGAAAGGCAATGCCCTCCGGGCTGGTGCGGGTCAGCCAGCAGCGCCGCCAGCGTTTGCGCAGGGCAAGGTATGCAAGACTCGCCTCCCGTTCGGTTTCAAATGCGCCAAAAACGGCTGATCCGCTTCCCGTCATGGTAGCAAAAGCGGCGCCGAAAGCCTCAAGCGCCGCGATCGCTTCCGCGATTTGCGGCCGTTTGGCTTCGCTCGCCTGCGCCAGCACATTGCCGGCTAAACCGCTAAGAGCGGCAAAATCGCGGCGGATAAGCGCCGCCTGCGCCGTGTCCGTTTGCGGATGGTTAACCCTCGGCAGCGCGTCAAACGCTGTAAAAACTTCGCGGGTGGAAAGCGCCTGACACGGTTGCACCGCCACCAGCGGAACGGGGCGCGCGGCGGTCAGCGGTTGAAGGGTTTCGCCAATCCCACCCACGCGCGCCAAACCGCCCAGCAGTAAAAACGGAACATCCGCACCCACGGAAAGGCCCAGCTCCGCAAGGCGTTTGGGCGACAGGTTCGTTTCCCACAGCCGGTTCAGGCCCACCAGCGCGGCGGCTGCGTCCGCGCTTCCGCCGCCCATCCCCGCGCCTACCGGGGCGCGCTTGGTTAACAAAAAGGTCGCGCCGGACCGGCAGCCGGTTTCCGCCTGCAAGGCTCGGGCCGCTTTGAGCACCAGATTATCCGGCATAGCCAGACCCTCCGCGCCGGTAACAGTGAGCTGCAATTCCTGTTGGGCGGGGATCAGGCAAAGCTCGTCGCCCAGGTCCACGCTTTCCATCAGCATATC
>Ga0116170_10001426_pt1 | contig 24095 bp, 27 predicted proteins | sample AD_JPNHW1_MetaG_FD_89797 | JGI IMG/M metagenome (GOLD analysis project Ga0116170, IMG submission 89797) | Active sludge microbial communities of municipal wastewater-treating anaerobic digesters from Japan - AD_JPNHW1_MetaG | ecosystem: Engineered > Bioreactor > Anaerobic > Digestate | place... | reverse complement strand
GCCAGGAACTCTGATTTGGCGCGGGTGGCCAGTATAGCCTCCTCCTTGGACTTCTTCAGATCCTCTTCATCGCGCTTTCTATCGGTTATATCCCGTATGGATTCGATAGCCCCCCAGTAGTCGCCCTCCGAATCGTAGAGAGCGGAGGCGCTGGCCAGCAGATATGCGCCGTCTCGCAGCTCGGGCGTGTAGGATTCTGCGACAAGCGCTCCGTCTTCCATTTTTTTTATGGCATAATAGTTATATTTCTTTTCGAAAGACTGATCGTAATTGGCAGCCATGTCTATGAGGATCGGCCTTCTCTCGCCGTAAAAAGGCAGGGAGTATTCGTAGTCACCCTTGCCCAGCATCTGCTCAGCCATTATCCCTGTCAGCTTCTCAATGGCATGGTTCCAGGCTATCACCTTCCCCTCCTTATTGATGACCAGGGTGGCATCGGGCAGAAAGCCGATGATCTTTGCCAGCCGGCGCTCCGACTCGCTCAAAGCGCTCTCGGCGCTCTTGCGCTCTTCGATTTCGGACAGGGTCATGTTGAGCAATTGATTTCTCTCGTCGAAGGCCACCTTCTGCCGCATGAACATCAGGACTATGATCAGACCGACGGCAGCCGCCAGCGTGGAATAATTGGCCAGGTGGGAGTATTCGTGCCCCCAGATGAGCAAAAAGAAAGCTGCCGCTATTCCCATGTAGGGCAAAAATTGCACCCATTCGTTCTTCTTGGCGCTGAGCAGATCGAAATCATCAGCACGGCTGTTAGTCCTTGATTTTATCTGGAGCACTCCTGCCAATGCCACCAGCAGATAGGCTGCAACCCAGCCGGTATCCAGCATGCTGCCGGATATGAAGGTGCCCTGCTTTACCTGGACGGTGAAGATGGCATCTGTGGTCATAAACGCGATCATGCTTGCTGCCAGGAGGAGGGCGGGATAGTGGCCCAGCGACTCCAGCTTTCTGAATATCAATTGGATCAGGGCGAGGAACAGGAGCAGGTCCATGATGGGATAGGCCGCGGAGAAGGCCATGTAATGATCGATCTCCTGGCTGGATGCGACAATGGGGGCGATGAGGAACACCCAGAATATCAGCAAAGCCGTGACGATGACAATCGCCACATCCAGGAGAATCTTCTGTCTCTCTCGGGAGGATAGGGGCATCGAAGGCAGGAGGAGGATGCCCAGAGCGAAGAGGGGATAGAGGGCCAGATATCCGAAGTCGGCGACGGAGGGATAGGGATTGCCGCGGAATATGATCTCTATTGCCGCCCAGCCGGCCTCTCCCAGAGTATTAAATGCCATGGCTATCGCCAAAAATGTCCAGGCTTTTTTCGACCTGCCCTGAGAGCGGCGAGCTACGAGCAACATGATGTAGGCTGCCAGGCCGCTGGTAGCAATCGCTATGCTGTCAACAATGGGAAGGAGGATGTCTCTATCCTCGACGCGGACAATAATTGTCACAAAGGCGGCCAATATGAAGACGGCTGCAATGACTGCCGTGCGGAAAGACGGGACCATCCCATCTTTTGCAGGATCAATTGTCTTGATCTGATCCCCCCGTATTAACAATCAATCATTATGTATCTGGTGGTATAACTAAAAAGCTTTTGGTAGTTTAAATCAGATGTAAAGATACTGATAAATGATTAATAAAATACTGAATCAAAAGAAATAATAAATTATATAAATGTCCCTCTCACTCCTTCTTGCGCTCAGGCTGCTGGTGGCTATGCGAGCCGATATGCCCATGTTGGTGCTCTCCATTTTCATGCTCTTCGTGAACATGCTCTCCGTGTTCATGCTTCTCATGAGCGTGCCCGTGTACATGCAGGTGCTCGTGCACCAGCTTTCCATGCAGGTGGGTGTGCTCATGCACCAGGTTGGATGACAGCAGAAGCTCATAATCGCTGAGCACGGCTTCAGCGACACCATCTGTTTTAACCCGGTGGTCCTCTCCCATGACAATGGCCCTTCTGCTGATCTGGTCGATTATCTCCAGGTCGTGGGTGGCTGTGATCACCGTCTTGCCGGCTTCGCCCAACTCCTGGAGCAGTTCAATCAGCCAGAGCTGGGTTCTGGGGTCAAGGCCGGCAGACGGCTCGTCCAGCAGCAGGACATCGGGATTGTTGACCAGCACTGTGGCTATGCACACCTTCTTCTTTTCGCCTCCGGAGAGGGTGTGGGGAGATCGATCCCTCAATTTTCCGATCTGCAGCATTCCCATGACCTCTTCCACCCGGCTTTTGACCTCCGAGGGCGTCAGCCCGAGCTGCATGGGGCCGAAGGCAATCTCTTCGAAGACGGTGGGCGAAAAGAGCTGCACATCTGAGTTCTGGAATACGAATCCCACTTTGGTTCTGAAGTATGTTCTGAATTCGTTATCGGCAATGGCGTCAAACGCCTCTTCGGAGATCAGATTATCGAAAGCATAAAATTCGCCGGATGTGGGATAGACCAGGCCGTCCAAAATGGCCAGCAGAGTGGACTTGCCGCTGCCATTGGAGCCTATGATGGTCACCTGCTCTCCTCTATTTATCTTGAGGGTAACGTCCTTCAGGGCGTCGATCTTTCCCACATAGGAGTAAGAGACATTTCTCAAATCAAATATTGCTTCCATCATGATCTCCAATTTTCTTTTTTGAATTTATTTTTTTTTTTCGTATTTAAATGATATTCTCTGAGAGCAGCACCAGCAGAAAACTCAGGCTCAGGGCTGCCGCACCGGCCAGCCAGTCCCGGCCCTTCATCTCAAACTCCTGCATGATATGAACCTCGCCGTTGAATCCCCGGGACATCATGGCCATGTGCACCTTTTCGCTCATGGACAGAGACCTCACCATTGTGTATCCTATGCGGCCTCCCACCCATTTCTGCTCGTCGAGCATCCCCGCCGACCTGATGGTCCGGGCCTTCCTGGCCACATACATCTCCCGGATGAGGTCCATGAGCAGAAATATGTAACGATAGGCCATCTGCAGTGTCAGGACATACAGCTTGGGGACACCTACCGAGTGCAGCGACTTGAAGAGGATCTGCTGGGGCGTCGTCAGGAAGAGCAGGACCACAGCCGAGACGCAGGCTGCCACTCGCATGGTGAAAATGATTGCGGCTGCCGTCCCCTGTCTGGTGATGTAGATGCTCTCCGGCAGTTGCAGCGGCCCCAGGTGGGCCCCCGGACCCAGGACGGCCACCATGTAGAGCGGATCGCCGGGGATGAAGACATTGAAGATCATGGGAACGGCAATGATGCCTGCAAAGAGGGGGATGAAGAGCCATACCCGCTTAATGAAGAACCAGACCTCGATTTTGCTGGCGGCGGCCAGGAGGACGGTCAGGGCGTAAACCAGGATCAATAATCTCAGGTCTGATACCAGGCTGGTGGCGAAGATCACCGCCAAAATCGAGATCATCTTGGCTCTGGGGTCCAGGCTCTGCAAGAGGCCGGGTCTTCCTGAGAAGCTCTCTGAGATGAAGGCCTCCTGCAAAAAGCCCAAGATACCCTCAATGGTCTTGCCGATGAAGCCCTTCTTGCCTTTTGCCGTCGCCTTGAAGCGGCAGGGGCCACTGTCCACGTCCCTCATCCAGTCCGGTATCATCCAAATTCGGTGTGTAAAAAGGTGGTGCAGATAAAAAGTTAGCGCTGCTCTCTGAGCCTGTTCTATGGATCGTCTGATGAATCCTTCGATGGACCTTCGATGGATCGTTCGATGGAGCGATCAGTCCCTGGCTATCCTCTTTCCGATTAGATAGAGCAGCCCCGCACATACCACAACTCCGATCACCGCCGACAGGATATAAGCTGCCGCGGCTGCTGTCGTGGAGTCTCCACCTCCGGGCAAGGCATAATCGGGGAGCGGAGCGCTCCAAAGCGAAGAGAGCCTCTCCAGCCCTGGCGGCACAAATCCGAGCTTCTCTTTTATCTCTTCCGAACCCCATTCACCGAAGGTCTCTCCCACGGCCAGAAGGCCCAGGGGCGTGAAGACGACCAGTACCAGAAGGCCGATGAATAATTTCTTGATAGTTCTGTCCATGATCATCCCTCAGACTGCAACTGCTTTTTTGTCCCGGCTCCTTTTAGATGCGAGGTTTTCCTCGTATAAAAGCGATGTGTCGGTTCTCTGAATGTATGCGAAGATCAGGGCCGTAACCAGTGCTTCAAGCAAGGAGAACCCAAAGATATGCTCCAACAGCATGGCGGGAAGGGCCACGTTCAGGCCGTAGGGCATGTAAAGGGGGATGCCCTCCGGGCTGTTGTGCAGGAGCGGCTGCAGGCCGAACATCAGGCCGGTAGAGGCTGCGGCTATTGTCAAGGAAACGTAGCCGGCAATGGCCGCGGCCAGTGTCCTCCGGGAGGAGGTGATGTCTGTGCTGCCGCTTACGAATTTGTAGATGTAAAACGCGGCAAACGGCATGACCACTGCCATGTTGAAGCAGTTGGCGGCAATGGCTGTAATGCCCCCGTCTCCGAACATCAGGGCCTGGAGGACAAGTGCTACAGATATGGCAATGACCGCCGCCCAGGGCCCCAGGACTATTCCCACTATGGCTCCGCCCACGGCATGCCCCGTGCTGCCCCAGGGAACGGGGATATTGAACATCATAATCACAAATGAGAAGGCTGCAGCCAATGCCAGAAGTGGGACCTGCTTTGACCGCAGCTCCCTGCCGAGTTTGTGTCCTGCATAGTACCAGATAGGGATCATGATGATCCACATGGCGATGTAGGTATAGGGTCCGAGATAGCCGTCGGGAATATGCATTATCTCACCAAGCAAGGGAAATCACCTTTAATTATAAAAAGATATCGGACACACATACTTAGTGTGAATATCATCTGTTTTTTATGTCGTTAAGGAAACAGGAATGCAAATAATCCAGCACCAGGTATATAAGGAACAAATCCATTTATGCTTATCAGGTGATCTCTTGAACAGGATTATTCTATTGATTTCCGCCGTCTTTTTGACAGCTCTCGCAGGCGTGTCTCTGGCTCAGGACGGGGCCGGAGAAGGAAATGCGACCATGAATGTCTTATCTCATGACAGCGGAGCCAATATATCTCAGATGAACACTACATTATACTCCGCGGTAGACGATTGGGGCATCTATGCCTACAGCATCGGTGAAACTGTAAAATTCACTGCTCCCCGGGACGGGTGGAAATTGCAGCAGATACGCATCCTGGGCCATAACGGCTACAATGGCACTGCCATGCCCATTCCTGAGAATTTCCTCCTCGAGGTCAGAGACGAAGACCTGAAGCTTCTCTATCAGTTTGCCGACACTCAGAATGCCTACTTCTCATTTGAGTCTCCCGTTTTAAGAGCCATAGACATTCCGGCACTGCCGCTCCAGGGTGACTTCTACATAATCTTCTACGATCGCGGCACGATGGAGATTGGAATGGAGGCGGAGAAGGGAACCGGAAACTCCTTCTTCTATAACAGCCTCAACGGCGAGCTGATCCCGGCAGAGTTCAAGATCGAGAACAGCGAGGCGACCAAAGTCAACTGGGTGATAAGAGCCGTGGGTGAATAAAGCCAATCCTCACGCATCTTTTTTTAGCTCCTCGCTATTTTGTGTGGGCAATGAAGTGTTACTTTGTCTCTGTGTCTCTGCGCCTCTGTGGTTTAGTTGGCGAGTCGCTGAAAATTGAGCGTACTGCTACTCAACAAAAACACAGAGACACAGAGGCACAGAGATGAGATTGACAACTTAAAACAGAGTAGATCAAGTTATGCCATATGTAATAGCGAAGAGCTAATTTTTTTCCCATTTTGTTTCTGCTACATCTGGTCCTGCTACCGTTAGCCTGGGTGAAGTCAAGCAGCTTGGGCTGCTCTCTGCTCCCGTTGCCGGGCTGAAAGTATTGCCCGCTTTCAGCTCGGCAACATGGCAACAGAATCTTTATATGCATCAAAATTCAACCGAGCCCCTGGGGTGACAAATTGAAGAGCATGCTATTTACAGCAACTGTTTTATGTCTGGCTCTGTCTCTCGCAGGACTATCTGCAGCGGCGGATGGAGTTGCCAGCGAGAATCAAATCATAAATTCGTATGAGGGAAATTTATCGGAAAAGAAGATCGTTCCCGTTGATTTGCTATCATTCTATGGAGAGCCTGCCTTTTTCTTTGCTGAATCTGTAAAATTCGAAGCGCCTAAACCCGGATGGAAGTTGAATGCAGTGCAGTTGTACGGTTGGGACGGCTACAACGGCAGTGCCGAATCTGCCCCCTCGGAAAGGGTATTGGGCCTGGAGATCAGGGACAAGGACCTGAATCTGCTCTATAAATTCGCCGATTCCCAGATTCCCTACAGCAATTTTGCCCGCAATGCCACAGGCATCTATCCCATTACCATCGAGGTGCCATCCGTTCCCGTCAGCGATGAATTCTATGTCTGCTTCTACGACCGGGGAGCTGTTGCTGTGGCCTCTGAGCGCTTAAATGAGACGTCCAACAACTCCTTTATCTATGTGGCCGACGGATTGCCGTCTGCAGAGAAGCTGCTGCCTGCAAAGCTCAATGTAAATGAAAGCACAGTGCTGCCCATCAACTGGATCATGACCGTTGTGGGGCGCTGAACTTACCTTTTTTTGATTTCAATCAAGGTATATATTTTTGATCATAGTCTTTATATGCAATAAGTTATCAAACGTATCCAAAGGTGACTATTCGATGAATACTATAATGAAGCTCTCCAGCCTGTGCTGCCTGGCGCTCTGCTTTATCGCCATTGCGGCGGAGGCTGCTGAAAAGCCGGAATTGACGGCTCTCCGGCAGGACAGCAATATCAATTACTCGCAGATGAATTTCTCTCTGTTCTCCTCGCTATACAATTTGGGCATACTCAATGGCGGAATGGCCGTGAAATTTTCGGCTCCCAAAGCTGGCTGGAAGCTGCAGGCCGTGCGCGCCGTCGGCTGGAGCGGATACAATGAGTCCACCCAGTCTTATCCTGGAGACGGAGTCTTTTTGCTGGAGGTAAGAGACAGCGACATGAATCTGCTCTACAAGTTTGCCGATGTCCAGAATAACTACTTCCTCTCCGAAAGCGGGCCGGTGCTGGGAGAGATCGAGATTCCGGCGGTAGCTGTGACCGGCGACTTCTATGTGATCCTCTATGATCGCGGGACCGCCCGTATCGGCATGGAGAATAATAACGGCACAGGAAACTCGTTTATCTACCTGGGCGGCGATTTGGTCCCTGCCGAGAGGGTGGACCCGAAGACCAACGAGACCATTGGGGTCAACTGGATGATCGAGGCAGCCGGCAATTAATTGGCGAAAGTATGTTATATCAGCACGCCAACTGAAGAACGATGTTTGAGTCTCGAGTAATCTGCATTTGCGGCTTGCCGGGGATCGGAAGCGTGGGCAAGGTGGCAGCCGATTACCTGTCAGTAGCCCTGGAATGCAGTACCATAAAGCCTTTTTTTTCGAATAGTTTTCCGCCTCAGGTGATGGTCTCCAGGGGCCTGGCCAAGCTGCTGCACGGGGAACTGATGCGCCCCAAGGAGAGAGAGAACATGTACATCCTCTCTGGCGACGCCCAGCCTCTGGATGTGCTGGGCATGTACCGGCTTGCCGGAGAGATGCTAGAGGCCATCGCCGGGCAGGGTGTGACAGATGTGATAACCCTGGCGGCCTATGTGGGCGAGACGGACGAAAAGATAATGGGTGCCGCTACAGATATCGACTCTGCGGCTGCTCTGGGGCAGTGTAATATCCCCAAGCTCTGCAGCGGGGCCATCGGAGGATTAAACGGCCTGCTGGCAGGGCTCGCGCCCCTTTACGGCCTGCGCGGCTTCTGCCTGCTCTCCACCAGCTCCGGAAATGATCCCGTGGACATTCCGGCGGCTTGCAGCCTTCTGGAAGCCATTAATGAGCTTTTCCACCTGGATATCGAGATCTCCCTCCTGGGGCCGCCGGCAGAGGAGCCGTCTATTCCCGTCGCCTCTGAAGTGGATATGAATTACAGGTAGGCCGTACTGAAGCAGGCTATACTGAAGCAGGCTTGATTAAAGCTGGCAGGATTACTGCCAGGCAGGATTGCTGCCAGGCAGGATCAGATGGATTTGGCGACCAGAGTGCCCCTGGGAACGCCGATCCTGTCGGCCACCGGCTGGCATTTTGCCCTGAGGATGTAGACCAGCCGGCCTTTCAGCCTGTCTTCATACTCGGAGATGGTCTCATAATTGCCCATGCCCTTGGCCAGTATCAGCCAGGAGGGATCAAAGAGCAGAGAGTGGGCCCGGGGCGCGAGATCCTCCAGGGCAGTTCCCACTACTTCTCCTGTCGGCGTGACATCAACTGCTTTCTCCTCGTGACCCAGGGAATCGGCGAGAAGGCTCATCTCCTTAGCCGTCACATCATTAAGTATGGGCGCTGACTTGGAGCCTATCACAATCTGCTTTCCCGTATCCGCCAGCTTTTTCATCACAAAGATGTCGAATACGGCCTCACCGCAATTGTCTGTGAGATAAAATATATTTGAGAATCTTTGCAGGCGGCTTTTGACCTCCTCCAGGTCGCCGTGCAGATTCTCGCGGAGGGTTTGAGAGAATACCGCCCCAAATGCGGAGTTATCAAAGTCATGCCCTTTGACGCCGAATTCCATGGAGTTGGCGGCAGCAGCTATGCGGACCAGGGCCTCAATCTTGTCTTCCATGCCCTCATAGAACTGTCCCGCCAGGCTGAGCAGGCCGGCTGCCACGCGGTTACTCTCCTCCTTCAGCTCCCGGTATGGATCGAAATTGCCGCTGCGCCTTTTGATGATCATCTCCCTCTCCGTGCCCACCAGGGCGGGAACGCCTCCCTTGTGGCTGGCCATGTAGTCCAGCAGCTCCTCCACCGCCGCCCTCCTTTCCACCTCTGCCAGCTCCGCCAGGTCGGCCTCGAAGAGGGAGCGGTCCATGATGCAGGAATAGCATTGCGAAGCCATTCTCAATCCGGCCACCTCCCCGCCAGAACGGATATCACATCCGGTATAACCCTCTCTGCCACATGCACACATGAGCCGCCGCTCAGCACAAAGACCAGCCCCCTCTCCCCCACGGCATCAGCTATCAACTGCGCCATCCTGGGATAGGCCTCGAACGTCAGGTCGAAGCCTCCATAATCGTCCTGATGGGAGTCATGGCCGAATATGACAAAGGCCATCTGGAAATCGAAGTCCCTGGCAAGCTCCAGCGCTCCCTTGAGGGCAGAGAGGAACCTCTCATTGCTCCCCCCGAAGGTAAGTCCGATGTCGTAATTGTTCCTCCGGGCATCATGCTCTTCCCCGGTTCCGCTGTGCATGTTGATGTGGTATACATCGGCATCATCCCCGAAAAAGTCGCGCGTCCCGTCTCCGAAATGGGGGTCCACATCGACGATGAGAAAGCGCTGCAGCCCTTTCTCCCTCAGGCGGAGGATGGAGATGGCCACATCATTGAAGTAGCAGAATCCCCAGCAACTGCCCCGCGAGGCATGGTGCCCGGCTGTTCCGGTGTAGGCGAAGGCCCTTTTGGCCAGGCCGTCCGCTACCATCTCCGCCGCCATCATCACACTGCCCGCCGAGAGCAGGGCCACCTGGCGATAGGAATCATGCAACATGTTGGCCATATGGGCCTCAGTATGAGCCTGGGCCGCCAGGTAGAGGGGAGCCGGGACAGGTCGGAAGACCTGCACATCCTCTCCGTCCACCAGGCCGGACTCCATCAGCTTTTCAAATGAAGGCCGGATTCGATCCTTCAGAACGCTGAATCCATGCTTTCCAAAGTCCTCGTGATATGTTATTGCTACCTGCATTGTCCATGCCTCTTTTTCTGCGCCCCGATTGCTACATCTTCATCTTCAGCTTCGTCTTCATCTACAGCTAAAGCTACAGCTCAGTGATCCTGGGGTACCTCTCCAGGAGCATTCCTTCCACCACGATCGGCATCTGCCTCTTGGCATCTTTAACGGCGCTCTCCAGCTCCCAGTCGGAGCTTGAGCAGATGGTGATCAGAGGCTCTCCTTTCTTCACCCTCTCACCCATCTTCTTGTGGATTATGACCCCCGCCTTTTTGTCGGCAGGTGCGCCCGCCATTCGGGCCAGCTCCACCAGACGCTTGTTGTAGAAGGCCACTATGTAGCCTCCTGCCGGAGCCAAAATGTCCTCGCAGTTCTCCCCTATGGCAATATCCTCGCTTTTGACCGCCGGATTTCCGCCCTGGGCCTCAATTATATCCATAAGTTTCTTATGGGCTTTTCCGCTGGTGAGGATGTCTTCGGCAGCCTTATAGCCATCTCCGCGTCCGGCGACGCCTCCCATCTCCAGCAGAATGCCGGCCAATGACAGGCTCTTCTCCTTGAGGCTGTTGGGGCCCTCCTTGTTCTCCAGCACAGGGAGGGCTTCGCGCACCTCCACCGCCGGACCAATGGTTCGGCCCACCGGCGATCCGCCGAAGGTCATGGCGCATTCCACGCGAATGCCCAGCCGCTCTCCCAGGTCGATCAGGTCCTTGGCCAGGGTACGGCCTGATTCTGGTGTGGAAAGCTTTGTTCCCGGTCCCACCGGCATGTCCACCACAACGGCATCTGCGCCGACTGCACCCTTCTTGGCCATGATGGAGGCGAGCATCTGGCTGTAGGGGTCGATGGACAGGGCATATTCCGCTTTAATCAGCTTGTCGTCGGCAGGAGCGATATTTGTGGCCCCGCCCCAGACGATGACGCCCCCCACCTTCTCGGTGATCTCCTTGATCTCGTCTGCCTTGAATTCAACAGGTGCTAAAATCTCCATCAGGTCTGCCGTCCCTCCGGCTCCGGTGATAGCCCGAGAGCTGGTTTTGGGAATGAGCAGGCCCGCTGCTGCTACGATGGGCACCACGAGCAGCGAGACCTTGTTTCCGGGAACGCCCCCTATGCTGTGTTTGTCCATGACAGGGTGGGTGTCGAAATGAATCCTCTCGCCGGTGTCTATCATGGCCTTGGTCAAAAAGAATACGCCCTCGGAATCCATGTTATGGATGTAGGAGGCGGTTACGTAAGCTGAAAGCTCGATATCGCTGAGGTTATTGTCCACGATGTCCTGCACTATGGTCCGGATCTGTTCCTCAGTCAGCCTCTGCTTATCCATCATGTTCTTGATGTAGCAGAGGGAGGCGGGTTTGGGAGCGGGCAGGACATCCACCTGGGTGGGAGTCTTCAGGTCCTTCATGGCCTCGGTGAATATGCCGATCTCACCCGCCGCTACCATCTGCAGGGTGGTGTCCAGGATGGCTGTTGTGGCAGCTCCTTTTGTCCTCACCCGCACCCGGTCGCCGGCGTTCAGGCCCCTCTCCCGGGCATCCACTACGTTGAGCATTACTTTGTGCTGACCTATCTCGATATCAAAGGGACGAACTTGCAGCATGAAAAACAACCTCCTTGCTATGACGATCTTTCGTTTCAGCTTCTCGTTTCAGCTCTCCAGCAGGGAGAGCGATCTGATCCATTCTCCCCGGGCCTCACGGGTGGTTCCCACCACCATTCGAAGGCCGCCGGGTATCTCTTCCAGCATTCCTTTGGCCTCGATGGTCTCTCCGGGAAGGGCCTGGCCGGCATAAGTATGCGAGAAGCAGAATATCTCCTTTACCTCAGGATGGTCCAGGCCGAAGATGGCGGGGCTATCAAAGGAGAAATCGGCATTTACCACGCGGGCCTCGATTGTGGCTATTCCGGCGGGCTTTCCGGCCGGATGCGGTCGTATCTGGCTCCAGTCGCGGGTGAAGAGCAGGTCGAAGTAGGTGCCGTCCACCATGCCCCGGTTTCCTTTCCTCCTCTCGTGCCGGACGAACTCTTCAAAGACTATCTCCGGTTTTCGTTTCCGGTAGATCTTCCTCCAGGTCTCATCATCCAGGTCATCGATTGTGCCCTGGGCCTTGGCTTGGCTTAAAATATCCCTGGCCAGCCACCAGTGGGGGCCGTAGACCACGAAATCGATGTCCGAGGAGGGGCCGTGCAGGCCGATGAGCATGGAGCCGGTGATGCCCATTTGATCCCTGGGCACTCCGCCCTGCTCAATGATCGAGGCGATCCTGGCGACCCTCCTATCTGAAGACGCGACGGCCGGCAGAACCTCAGCAGGCTGGTAGAGGCGGACGACCTCACTCTCCGGTACGGTGTGCAGGTCGAGGGCCCATTCCGGCCGTTCGCGACGCAGGAAGGCGAAGGAGTCATCGAAGTCCATCTTTCGGTAGCGTATGCCCTCCGCCTGCCTCTCTCCGGCGGGATCGGGTATATAGCGCAGCAGTGAGCGCAGGCCATGAGGATGGTGGTAGTCGGCCACTGCGAATATCCAGCCCTGGCGGGTCATGAAGAAGTCTCTGATTCTGCTCCTCAATGTATCCCTCAATATACCGCCTCAGTCCCGGCTCTCCGATATGGCTTTCATGGCTCTGTCCAGCCCTGCCCCCGGGCGGACGATCTCCTTCTTTTGCAGGTCCAGGAGGGTGGAAGGCTGACCAAACTTGCATTTTCCGCCGTCAACTACCTCGTCCACCCGATCCTTTATCTCCGGGGAGACGGTCTCGGCGCTGATGGGCGGCGGCGAGCCGGTGCGGTTGGCGCTGGTCGATGTGATGGGGCCGGCCAGGTCGATGATGCGCAGCGCCGTCTCGTGATCCGGGTATCTGATGCCCACGATAGGCGAGCCGGCGGTGAGGATATCGGGCACAATGCTCTTCTTTTTTACCAGCACCGAGACCGGGCCGGGAAAGAGCTGCTCCAGGATTGCCATATCCTCTCTTCCGATATCAGCCACCTTTTTCAGCATTTCAAAGTTGGAGACGGCTAAAAAGATGGGCTGGGAGAGGGGCCTTTTTTTGATCTGAAAGACTCTCATGACCGCCTGCTCGTCCAGAGCATTGGCGCCCAGGCCGTAGACGGTTTCGGTGGGGTAGACGATGACTCCCCCGCCGATGACATAGCGGGCGGAATTGGCGATCATTTCTCAGGTTTCCGTTTGATGCTGGCGATGTCTCCCAGGGTCAGCCCGCGACCGGCCAGGCCGGACTTGACGCGCGCTTCTGCAGCCTGATCGGTGAGCCTGATCCTCAGCTCTCTCTCGAGCTTTGCCCGGATCTCGTCCTCAGGGGAGATCTCCTCGCGCTCGATCTTCTTGAGGAGGGGGGCCTTCTCTTTGATCCGGGCTGCCAGTTCCTCCACAGACAGGCCCTGCTGCTCCCGTGCCTCCCTTATCCTGCGCCCGAAGTCCGGAATCAACTCCACCAAGTCCTTGAAGTGGTCGCGGGGTCTGGGCCTTTTTACGGTAAAGGCCCGCTCCACTGGAACCATCTTCTTTGGGACGGGAGACCATTTATCCTCCGGTTTACCAAAGCGCGCACAGCCCTTGCATACCTCCAGCGCCGATCCGTCGATCACTATCCTCTGTGGTGCTCCGGAGATCTCAGCGCCGCAAATCTCGCATTGCTTCTCGGTCATTTCGGAAACCTTTATAGGGGTCGGAGTTTAATAATCTTTGTAATTATGGACAGTGGAGAAGGAACGAAGGAGTCCCAGGCAGGTGCGGATTTCTCCCGCTACATCCTGGACCGCATGCGCCAGCTTGAGGAGCGCAATTTGGCGCTTCGAGAGCAGAAGGACCGCGTAGAAGGCGAAAAGAGGCTGATAGAGAACCAGAAGCTCAAGTTCGAGAGGGAGGCCAGGAAGCTGAGAAGCGAGCTGGAGCGCCTGCGCGTGGGTCCCATGATAGTGGGAACCATCGTCGATGTGCTGGACGAGAACCGGGTGATCGTCAAGAGCAGTACAGGTCCCCGGTTTGTGGTTAACCTCTCTCAGTTCATAGAGGGGGAGATCAAGCCGGGAATTCAGGTAGGCCTCAATCAGCAGTCCTTTGCAGTGATGTGCATTCTGCCCTCACCTCGCGATCCGGCGGTATTCGGCATGGAGATCGAGGAGGCACCGGATGTGCACTTCTCCCAGATCGGAGGGCTGGACACCCAGATATCCGAGATCAGGGAGATTGTGGAGCTGCCCCTCAAGAGGCCCGACCTGTTCACGGCTGTGGGCATCGAGCCGCCCAAAGGCGTCCTGCTGCACGGGCCGCCCGGCACCGGCAAGACCATCCTGGCCAAGGCGGTAGCCCAGAGCACCGATGCCACGTTCCTGAGGGTCGTCGGCTCGGAGTTTGTGCAAAAGTACATCGGAGAGGGGGCGCGGCTGGTGAGGGAGCTGTTCGAGCTGGCCAAGAGCAAGTCCCCGGCCATCATATTCATTGACGAGCTGGATGCCATCGGAGCGCGGCGCATGGATGGAGCGACGAGCGGAGACCGCGAGGTGCAGAGGACTCTCATGCAGATACTGGCGGAGATGGATGGATTTGATGCGCGAGGCGAGGTCAAGCTCATCGCGGCCACAAACCGGCTGGATATGCTCGACCCGGCTCTTCTGCGGCCCGGTCGCTTCGACAGGGTCATTGAGATCCCCATGCCCAGTCGCGAGGCACGGGAGTCCATACTCAGGATCCATACGGGAGGCATGAGCCTGGATGGGGATGTCAACCTCAAGCAGATCGCCGACCTGGCGGAGGGATCTAGCGGAGCAGACCTCAAGGCTCTCTCCACCGAGGCGGGAATGTACGCCATTCGCGAAGAGAGGACGACCGTCTATCAGAGCGACTTCGAGAACGCTGCCACCAAGATCCTTCACAAAGAGAGAAGCCAGCTTAGCGAGCCGGAGGGGCTCGTGCAGCAGTACATTTGATCCGGGCAGGCAGCCGGGCGGGCCGAATTCGCTTCGGCCCGGAGTATTATTTTTCGACTAATTGTTTTTTTGGGGTTTTATGTACATTTCCACTTCTGCGGACTGTTCATTTAATTTGAGTAGATTGACCAATCAATGATTGACTTTTAATGAATTTATTTTTACAGTTGATCTCGGACAAATCTTGCATGTTCTCCTTTTTCTTTTGATCATAAATGGGTATGACATGCTATAGCATGTTGAATCTCATGCATAAATTATAAATAGATATACCTGACGTAGAATATTACTATTAAACTTTAGTTAAGAGATTGTTCAGACTGCTTTGGCGGAGGTCGGTATAAATGAGGAGGAAGATTTACAGAATATTCATCCTGTCGGTATGGCTGTTGACTGTATGGTCGATGGTGGGGGCGGCATCTGCTGATCTATTTTCAATCTACGCATACGACTCCAACGGAAATACAGCATGCGATGCTCACATAACCGTCTATCAGGGTACAACCTACATCAAAGACGGATATGCAAACGATAACTGCAGATGGAGAACAGATTTGAATCTGTACACGTCGTATCGCATCACAGCGAGCTGGGGCGGACAGTATGGTGATTGGAAATCGTCGCTGGACGGTTCGGAGAGCAGGATCTCTATTTACATGCATTAGCAATCCTCAGTTTTTGCTTTAGGGACCTAATTTCCGGAAATTTAACTTACAATTGGAGTGATCCATCATGACAGATATGCCTCAAGTATGTGAAAATTGCGGCTTTTCCCTGGCAGAGGGGGATAAATTCTGTCCGATGTGCAAAACACCGGCGGAGCATGCGGCTGGAGGATTTGCGCCTCTTAAGCGCATAAAGAGGGTAAGGCCGGCTGTCCTCCTGGCTTCAGGCGTTTTGCTGGGCTTTATCATGGTAGCATCTGCTATTTATTTGCCTCAATATGTGGAGGACTGGAATCAGAAAGGAAACGATGCACTGAATCGCAGCGATTTTAAGAGTTCCGTGGAGTATTTCAGCAAGGCTTTAGAGTTGGATCCCTCTTCGGATGAAGCTCTGATTGGGCTTGGCAATACCTACTCCATTATAATTCAAGACAACGAGGAAAGCTATGATTTGCCATTGAGCTACTACGAAGAAGCCAATAAAAGCAATAAAATGGGCGGCTCAGCCTATGCCCTAAAGAAGATGGGGTTGATCCATATATCAATAGGCGATTATAGCACCGCTCAGAAGGAATTCCAGAAGATCATCGATCTTAACACTGCTCAGAATAACATTGATTCATTGGATCTGGCAAGTGCATGGTATTACAAAGGGTCAGCTTTGATGTATCAAAACAATTACAACAGTGCAATGGAGTGCTTCAATAATTCCATGTCGATTTCTGGAGGGGAGGTCGCAGGCCGTAGGCTGCATCAGATGGCAATGGCCTCCATGGGCGAGGCCTTCATGAAGGAAAACAAATCCCAGGAAGCCGAAAACTTCTACAAGAGCGCATTGGATGTAAGTACGGATTGCGAGAACTGCGATGCGGTATGTCATGATCTGATAAAGATATATGAGAAATCCAATCGCATTGATGATGCAAGGGAGTATGAGGAGAAATGCTACGGCAAAGCCATGGCATAAGTAGATCGTGAAGTGATCTTTAAGTTTTGAACAAATTTTTCCAGATTAGGGAGATTCGAACAGAGAGGAGCGGAGGAAGTATGTCAGAGAGTCCGATTAGAATGAAGCTGTTGATCGACGCCGGCCCTGAGGCCGATTTGGAGAGGGTGGAGAGGCTGACCCACGAGCTGAAAAGAGAGCTGCTGGATCAGGATGTCGATCTGGTTGAGATCCCCGAGATTGATGAAAAGCCGCCTGTCGGCGCTAAGGCGGGAGGAATTGCGGGAGTGGGGTCCCTCCTGGTCACCCTTGCCCCAAGCGTGCTTCCCAACATCATTGGCTGCATTGGAAGCTTTGCGTCCAGCAGAAACTCAGGGGAGATAATGATCGACCTGAACGGCAACAAGCTGCAATTGAAGGGCATGCCCAGCTCTGAGATGCAGAAGATGGTCAATGATTTTATCAAGGTTGCCGGGCAAAAGCCGGTCGGAGGATGAGGCAGGTGAGGGATGTATGGATGAAAAACCAAAGGATGTCTCCCTTCCGGCCAACCGCTTTGCCCTGATCATCGCCAACTATGACTTCATGGACCCGGATATAAGCAGCCTGGCTGCCCCCCAAAACGATGCCGAGGCGTTCTGCGAAGTCCTCTCCGATCCGAGTATCGGGGGCTTCAAGGCCGAGAAGCTCATAAACGAGGACTCGACTGCAATCAAGAAGGCAGTGTTCTCCTTTTTCAGCAGAGAGAGGCGGAAGGATGATACTCTGCTCTTCTATTACACGGGGCACGGCATGAAGGGAGACGATGGAAAATTTTACTTCGTGGCCAGCGATACGGAGAGAAAGTTCCTGTCGGCAACAGGCGTTCCTGCCGGATTTGTGAAGGATAGAATGGAAGAGAGTTCATCCAAAAAGCAGGTTTTGATATTGGACTGCTGCTACGGCGGGGCTTTCATGAGGGAATGGGACCGAAAGGCTGACAGGAGCGTATGCGCCCATGACCTCTTCGGAGGAGAGGGCAGGGTGGTTCTGACGGCCTCCGATTCCATGCAGTATTCCTTCGAGGGGGACCGCAGGGTGGGCGAGCCCGTCAGCTCCATCTACACCGCCAAGCTGGTGGAGGGCCTGAAGACGGGAGCGGCAGATTGGGATAAAGACGGATATGTGACCCATAACGATCTACAGGAATACATGTACAGGACGGTGAGGGAGATCACCCCTTCCATGACCCCTCAAATAGACTCCATGGGACTGAAAGGGGAGATTGTCATTGCCAGCAATCCCCACCCTGAGCCTGCTGAGCTATCTGAGGAGATAAGGTCATTTCTGGCGGGCTCACCCCGACTGAGAGAGGCAGCGGTGGGCATGCTGGAGGACATCCTCTCCAATAGCGACAGCGACAGAAGGCTGGTCCTGGCAGCTCGCCTGGAGCTGGAGAAGCTCGCGAAAGACGATAGCAGGAGAATCTCCGAGTTAGCCGGGAAAGCTTTAGCAGACCATGCCAGGCCTGACAGCCCTGATGCGCCAGACACTGTGATTGGCGTAACGGTCCCGCCTGTCAGTAGCAGGATGCTGTGTCCGGCCTGCGGGAAGACGCATTCCTCTCTGCTAAAATTCTGTCCGGAGACGGGCAAAGCCGTGGGACGGAAATGCCCGACCTGTCAGTATCTGACCATCGCCGGGGCCAGGTATTGCGGGAAATGCGGACATGACCTCAATGAGGGGGCGAGAAATTCTCAAATGAGCTGATTTTTCGCTCAATAATTTTCTTCATTTGCATCTCTCCGCTGGCAGGCACAATCCCCTTGGGCAATCCAACTGAAAGCGACATCCCGGCGGAGACTATTGATCCGCCGATCTCAATTGCGGAAATTTTCCCTGTAGATCTAATGCCTCTCCAGAGGAACCGGAGAATGCAAATTTTATCATTTGCCCAGGACTTTCTCCAAAGCCGCCTTTCTGGCCGCCAGGGCGGCTAGCTTTTCCTGTAGTTCCTTCATCTCTTTCGTGATCTTCTTCAGCTCTGTCCTGCCCGTGGCATTGATGAGGTATGTCTCACCCAGCTCGGCTTTGATGTAATCCTCGAGCTGTCGCCGCAAAAGCCTGATGAAGGGATTTCCCCATACCGAAGAGTAGCGGTATTCGAGCTTCTTTGCCTCTATGCCCTTGATGATGAACTCCTGATCGATCCTGTACTCTTTTCTTGCCGTCTTGTCGCTGAGCGTTGCCCCTTTTCGACTCCATTCGCCATACTCTGCCATACAAAGCCTCTTGATATGCCTGATCGGTTATCCTGGAAATTTAAGATCTTCTGGCTCCAATTCAAGCGAGCTATCTTCAAAAAGCTGTCCGCCAGACCAAAGAGGCAGATCTGCGTCATCAAATTGGCCTGTATCGATCTGGCGGATTTCAGCGGATTTTGAGGCTTTATGGGCAGCCTCAGCACCGCCATTTGGATTCGCTTATATCATTTCTGATGGGTAGGGGTCAAATCCGTAGTCTGCACTGTCAATCAGAATTCCACCCCACTCTGAGTATGGATCATAGGGGTCATAAGGATCATAGCCACCGGGACCATAGCCTTCCTCATAGCCGCCAGGACCATAGCCTCCCTCATAGCCGCCAGGACCATAGCCTCCCTCATAGCCACCAGGACCATAGCCACCCTGTCCCTGCCCCTGGCCAAGACCGCTCTGACCCTGCCCCTGGCCATAACCGCTCTGGCCTGATGAGAGGACGTCCACCATAATAGAATTGCTCTTCTGGCCGTTGATGTAGAATGTTATGGTATGGCGCCCCACAGCATCCGCCCAGAAGACAAACTGGGTATATCCGGGATAGAATTGATATGTCTTTACCAATTCATAGCCGCTGGGATAAACCTCAACCACTGTAGCCATGCCGCCCTGTGTGAAGGCCAGCAATTTGAATCTGGCATTGTACGGGCACTGCATGTATTGCGTCCATCGAGATGTGCCCTGAATCCATAGAGAATTATATTGCACATAGCTGGGATTGTAAGGTTGGTTTTGTCCGTTTATTATCAAATAGCTGGGCTCAGCCCCATTGAAATTGAACTGCACTGCCCCTGTTTCCGATGATCCCTGCGTCCCTTGATCGAAATAATAGAATTCTTGATATTCATCCAGCCCAAGAGCCGGCACAATCGCCAGCGACATTATGAGCAGAATCAATATAGCTTTTCTCGCCCACATACAATCACCACTTGATATGAGGGATTTGTTAATAATTAATGTTTGCCCTCGTCAGGCAGAGGTATCATCAAAGCTGATCTTCTTCTGGGTCTGGAAGGAACCGGAGTACTGCTCTTCGCTTCTGTTCATCCTCAAGGACCAGCCTCTCATATTCTTGATGTTCCAGAGCCCTTCAAAGGCCAGTGATGTGTTATAATCCATGGTGTTATTGAAGCGGCTCATAGACCTGATGACGCTGGACTCGCTCTTGTCCACGTGGCTGAGATTGAACCTCTCGGCTACAGCCGCCCCAATGCCCTTTTCAAATAGCGGCAGATTAAGGCTCTTTCTATTCTTGAGCAGTCCTCCGTCAAAGACCAGGTCGGACTTCTGGGTGAAATCGACCTTTTTGCCCACCTTATTCAAATTTCTCAGGGACTCGAAGCTGATTGAGCCGGAGCCCTTCATCCAGCCTTTAGAATCCACGGAAGTATCATGAAATGAGCCCTTGATGGAAACATCACCGGAGCCCCTTACCACAGAGGACTCGTCAAAGAGAAATCCCCTGCTGGCATAAGCTGCTGACTGTGCCGGGCAGAGCAAGCTCACAGCCAGAGCTATGGCGAGAGCGGCGATCGCGACCAGAGTGAGTAGATTGCCTTTCACTAAAAATTGCTGATGGCCGGATGAGGTAATTAATCTTTTGGGTGCGCAGCCAGGGCTTCACGACAACTGCATGACTTCAAATCGAATCAAAATGATTATCATGTAAGAGAGACAGACTAAGAGATGGAACAGGTTATGCCCACGACCGGGAATGGGGATGAGTTCAATGCAAAAGAGCAGCATTAAAGGCGTTTTCGGCAATTGTCTCAAAGCCGCGATTTGGGTGATCCTGATTGCGGCAACTGCAGAGGCCGACTGGCTGGAGGGAGGATATGTCGGCAGCGGTGGAAGCAGCGATATGGCAGCATATTTCACAGATCCCATTTTCACATCACCCGCCGGCAGCTACCAATCCTCCGATCCGGCCATAAGCGAGATGCAGTCGTCATTGGACCGACCGCTGGCATTGGGTTACACCTCATCAAGGACGAGTAGCCAGAGGACACTGACAGCGCCTCCGGCCATATCTACACCGGCAGCCACTGCAAACGCCAGCGCTTCCGGCCGCTGGAGCCTGACGCTGTCCGAAGGCAGGACGATTGAACTGCAGCTCTACCAGTCCGGGTCAAGGGTCTTCGGTGCGGGAAGCATCATCCAGGGCGTCACCCAGGGCAGTGCTCAAAACAGCGCTCATGACAATGCCCGGAGCCGGACGGCGGCAACCTACACTGCTCTGGCCAGCGGCACCATCTCCGGAGACGCTCTGCAACTGGACGTAGTCATCCAGAGCGGCACGGAGTTGTATTCGATGACGATCGATCTCATCAGGCTGCATCTGTCACCTGAATACCTCATTTACAGGGTGGGAGCCCAGCCGGCATCAGGGACGGTAAAGGCCATAAGGATGCCTTGATGGCAAGAATGCAGAAGGCAGAATGCAGGATATTATAGCGACTTGATTGAGGCGCGAGGGAGGAAGGCATGTTTGTCCCCACAGGCACCGAGGAGATCATACCGCGGCGGAAGTTCCCGTATGTGACTGCGGCAATAGTGGCCTTGAACAGCCTGGTTTTTATCTACGAGCTGTTCATCCTGATCACCGGTGGATCTGGGGGCCTGAACGCCTTCTTTGAAACCTTCGGCATGGTCCCATCTGAGCTATTTGCAGGTCAGAGCAATCCGCTGGCCCTGCCCTTCTATGTCACATTGATCACTTCCATGTTCGTGCACGGCGGCCTGCTGCACGTCGCGTCCAATATGCTCTACCTATCGGTCTTCGGCGATAATGTGGAGGAAATGATGGGGCCGGGATTCTATATCGTCTTCTATCTGCTCTGCGGCCTGGCGGCCTCCTTCGCCCAGATCGCCGCCGATCCGGGGTCGCAGGTCCCCAATGTGGGGGCCAGCGGGGCGATAGCCGGCGTGCTGGCCGGATACCTGCTGCTATTGCCCACCGGGACGGTGCGCATATTTGTCTTTCTGGTGCTCTTCAGCCGCATGGCCAGGGTGCCGGCTCTTATCTTCATATCAATGTGGTTTGTACTCCAGCTCCTCAGCGGAGTCAATTCATTGGGCGCCAGGGCAGATTCAGCAGATATGGGCGGTGTGGCCTACTGGGCGCACGTCGGCGGCTTTCTGGCGGGTCTGGTGCTGGCCTTTGTCTACAAGAGATTCATGAGGTGGCGGCTGTACCGGGGTATCTCCTAGCTGCCTCTTCAATCCACGATGTCAATCCCAATAACAAGCTCTAAATAGTACTTTTATCATCAATAATACTGATCAATCATGGAATTGACAACTATTCAAAGAGACATCCTCACGGCCCTGATCAACATCCACCGGGCAGAAGGGCGGGCTGTCAGGGGTGATGAGATTGCCGAGCTGATAGACCGAAATCCAGGCACCGTCAGAAATCAGATGCAATCCCTCAAAGCCCTGAATCTGATCGAAGGCATACCGGGCCCTAAAGGGGGATACAAGGCCAAGGGAGAGGCTCATGAGGCGCTCAACATTGGGTCCCGGAGCGATATGGTTACCGTGCCGGTAAGCCGAAACGGCGTATTGATGGAGGATACCACCGCCAGCGAAATCGTATTCGATAAGGTCATGCACAAGCAGCTTTGCAATGGCCTGGTGCGCATAATCGGAAGTATCAGGGACTTTAATGTCGGCGACAAGATCGATGTCGGGCCCACTCCGGTCATTAAGCTCATCCTGCGGGGCACGGTGACGGGAAGGGACGATACCATGAACCGGCTGACCATCCGCATCAATGAGATGATATCTGTGCCAAAGGTCGCAGTTAAAGGGATCGCTCGCCGGGCTTTGCACATACCGGCCTCTGCATCCTTGCAGGAGATATCGCGCACATTGATGAATAATGGGGTATACGAATCATTGGTTGACGACGGCTCGCCGGGGGTGGTTAATCTGGCCGATGTCGCCCGGGCCGTGGCCGAGGGCAAGGCCGGGCAGAAGGCAAAGGATATCATGAGCCGCAGTTTCCTGACCATCGGCTCGGAGGAGCCCATCTATGAGGCTATCAAGATGCTCGGCAAAACCGGCAAAAGCCAGCTCGTGGTTACCGAGAAAGGGTCTCTGTGGGGCTTCGTCTCTCCCGCAGATCTGATAAAGACGCTCACTCACCCTTGATCAAAAGGGCCAGTTTTGGAGCAAGCGAACAATCCACGCCAGCCAGGCCAATCGGGCCATACCCAATTATCATATGGGCCGGCCCTGCTGCCTGCCACTGTCGTCCGAAAGCTTCATGACTGCGGCCTTCGTGATAGAAGCCAATGGTAGTGGTTCTCTGCAACGATAATGAGATCGAGGTGCCGGATGGGGAGATCTGCCAGATCTGCGGCGAGGAGCTGGAGGAGTTCGATGAGGTCACTGGCACAGGCATACACGGCTACTACCACTGGATCTGCGTGAGCCATTGCGACGCCTGAGAATGATATTGGTTCTTTGCTAATATACAAAAAAGTTAAGCTAGTCGTTCAATCTGGTACGAGTTCCTTGCCTGCTTCCTGCCAGGCAGGGACTCCACCCTGCACAATCCATGCATCGCGGTCACCGAATACTCTAAGCATAGCTACCGCAAAGGCTGAATTGGTATCATAAGTGCATACGACTGCAATTTTCTTATCGGAAGGTACCGCATCCATATCAGAGATGATATTCGTGAATGGGATGTTCATCGAACCTGGAATATGCCCAGATGCATAGCCGGCTTCAGGTCTTACATCCAGGATGGCCCAATGTGCCATTTCGGTTTCATTCTCAGTCGCATTAATCACGTCCAAAACCGGTATCAGGTACAAGCCGTTATTTATCATATTCTTCATGAGGTCATCTGCTTTTATCATATAGTTTGGCGAAGTCTCTTGACCTGCTGCCCATACAGTAGGAACCAATATTAGTGCAACAATTGTTGCCACAATTATCTTTTTCATAAAAATCCCTATTTTACTGGCGCAAGCAAGATATTTATATCTTACTGCAAACTGACAAATTGATCCACTTATAACATTCAATTTTTCAATTTATCATTATTTACAATGCTAAATACGTGCTCTTGGGCAAAACCCAAGAATTTCTTTGTTGCGGTATGGTAATCCAACGTTGGCGAAGTACGCCAGGTTGGAGTGATCCGAATCCTCAATGCAGGCGCGAGCGGGGAATGCCAGGCGCGCGGGTGTGCAGAGCGTTCACACGCGAGCAGGCAGGCGATAGCGGCTATGGTGGACAGGCGAGGCCGGGGCCGGGCCTTATGGACTGGCTGGTTTCAATGAATTTGATGGGAAGATTGATAAACCAGCAGGTGCTTTGATGAGCTTCGATCTGCCCCAGGGCGGATTGGATGCGGGGATAACCAAGCCAGGCCAACGGTGATAGACTCAAGATCTATTCTCGCAGGAGTTCAAGGGTTCGAATCCCTTTCCCCGCACTCCTCAATATC
>Ga0116170_10001424_pt1 | contig 24099 bp, 14 predicted proteins | sample AD_JPNHW1_MetaG_FD_89797 | JGI IMG/M metagenome (GOLD analysis project Ga0116170, IMG submission 89797) | Active sludge microbial communities of municipal wastewater-treating anaerobic digesters from Japan - AD_JPNHW1_MetaG | ecosystem: Engineered > Bioreactor > Anaerobic > Digestate | place... | reverse complement strand
GCGAGCTTAAGCATGTTCGAGCCTTTCCCTCCCGTATAGAGCGGCTGCAGGGCGTTGGCGCGCAGAGTATAAAAATTATGGCCTGTCCTGGCATCAAGGTACCGCTCGCCCAGCTCCGGGCCCAGCACGGAGGGATACGCCAGATTGACGCGGCTGGCCGTGCCTGAAAGAGTAAACTGCGGCAGGTAGGTGAACCGGGCTTCGCTCACCCGCTGCCTCGCGATTATTATGTCCTGCTCCGCCGCCAGTGCGGCCGGGCTGTTCTTTACCGCCAGGGTTACAGCCTCCTGGAGGTTCAGGGCCTCCGCGCCGGGCAGGGCAAAGGCGTCTCCTGAAAAAAGGATTAGGACCAGCGCGGCGAGCAGCGGCATATCACACCTTGAAATTGGGCATTATCTCCCGTATCTTGACCGCCAGGGCGTCGGCTTTGTCCTTCAGCCCTTCGTTCGCGGCGGCCGCGCGGAATTTTTCATATTCCCCCGTCACGGCGTGCACGGCCGCCGCCATGTTGTTGAACTGTTCCTGCAGGTCCATTAGCTGGTCGCCTTTGCGCAGGTAAACCCGGTGGGTAAGGTCCCCCTCGGCCACCACCGAACAGCTTTTTTCGAACTTGAAAACTGGCCCCGCCATGCGGTGGGAGACCACGACAGAAACAATAAGCACGATCAGCAGGTACATCCCGATCTTTATGCCGAACAGCGGCGCCATCGCCATCATTTCCTCGAGCATCGGCTGCATCATGGGATGGTCGTTGACCACCTTGGAAACGGTCCAGAGCACGTCCAGCCCGACCACGATGAAGGCCAGCAGGACGCTGGCGAAGATCAGCGCCATATAGCGGTACTGCAGGTGCTTTTTGATCAGGATGGTCTTGCGCTGGAACTGCGCAGGCGCCTTCTGTTTTCCGTTGTCTGCCATAAATTTCCTCCCCGAGAAACCGAGGCCGGGGGATCGGGCTCCGGGAGCCGGGGGAACATAGAATTCCCCGGCTCCCGGCCGCCTGCCCGGCTTTCCCCTAGAACAGCACTTCCATCATATCGAACCACTCTTTGGAAACCACCTTAAGCGCGCCCGTGGCTTTTTCCAGCGGCACGCCCACTATCTGGTTGCCGACGAGGGCGCTCATCTGGCCGAACTGGCCGGCGTGCACGAGGTCGGCGGCTTTCAGGCCTACGCGCGTGGCGAGCATCCTGTCGAACAGCGTCGGGGCCCCGCCGCGCTGCATGTGGCCGATAACGGCCGAGCGCGTCTCGATGCCGGTGTTCTTCTCGATAAAGGAAGCGATCCTCTCGCCCATGCCCCTGTCCTTGAGGATGGCGTGGCCGAACTGGTCAACCTCGCGCTTGGAGGCGCCTTCCCCGACCTCGGGCAGTTCCGCCGCCTCGCTGGTAACCACCAGGGCGTAGCGCTTCCTGGCGTAGGCGTCCTTGATCTTCTTGAGCATATCCGCGGTATTTATGGCGCGCTCCGGGATGCAGACATAGTCGGCGGCGGCGGCCATGCCGGTGTAAAGCGCCACCCACCCGGCGTGCCGGCCCATCACCTCCAGCACCATCACCCGGTGGTGGCTGGCGCCGGTGTCCAGCAGCGAGCTGGCGGCTTCCATCGCGTGCGTGACCGAGGTATCGAAGCCGAAGGTATAATCCGTGACGCTCAGGTCATTGTCCATGGTCTTGGGCACTCCGACGACATTGAGCTTATGGTCCCGGTAAAGTTTGGTGGCCACGCCCAGCGTGTCGTCGCCGCCCATGGCGACCAGCGCGTACAGGCCCAGTTTTTTAAAAGTCTCGAGGCATTTCTGCACGCTTCCCTCGGTTTTATAAGGGTTGGTGCGGGAGGTGCCCAGCATCGTGCCGCCCTTCATCACGATATACTCGGTGATCTCGCGGCTCAGCGGGGTGGTAGTGCCTTCGACAAGGCCCCTCCAGCCGTCAGTGAGGCCGACGCATTCATAACCGTATTTTTCCGCCGCGTAAACGCAGCCGCGTATGGCCGGGTTCAAGCCGGGGCAGTCTCCGCCGCCCGTCAGTATCCCTATTTTTTTCTTCATGGTTTTCTCCTTAAAATACCGTAAGTATCAATACGCCGCAGGTTCCGGCTGCGGCCCTTAACGGGGCCGCGGCCGGGATCTTGTGCCGCTAGAAACTGGTGGTATAGCGCATCTGCACTACGCGCTCGCCCTTGTGCGGCGCCCCGTTGCTGAAGGTGCCGTTGCGGCCCATCTCGCGCAGGGCCATATCCAGCTGGAAGTAAGGCGTAATGTAAATACGGGTCCCGGCGTTGAACCGGGCGGGGTCGTCGGAATGGAACGTATTGTCGTATTCCAGCATGAACGCCAGCTTATCCTCCAGCGTGTAGTTGGCGCCGATAAAGCCGAAGTACTTGTTGGCGTCGAAATCCGAAACGTTCAAGCCGCCGTGGAGGACAAAATTGGAGACGCCGATCTCCTTGGACCCCACCACGTACAAACCTTTGCCTTTTTCCATATATTTCTTTGAGGCGGGATCGTAATAGTAACCCTGGCTGTCATAGCCCAGGGCCGCGGCCGGCATATAATACCCGCCGTCGAAGAACCGGAACTTCACCTGTATCTCGGGACGGCGCATCCTGATGGGGGAATCCGAACCTATAAGCTTGTCTATGGTCATGGCGGCGCCCAGGTTCAGACGCTCCAACACGCCGAAATTCAGGGAGCCCAGCACCCCGCCGTCGGAGTAGAACCGGGATTTCATCATGAACCCGTAATAATCAAGTATCCCAGCGGTAGGGATATCTATCATTTCCACATCGGGAAGGACGACGGCGTCCTTCTTGTCCTCCTCCGCCAGCGCCGGCGCGGCCGCCAGCAGGAAAAGAGTTAAAACCGCGCATATTTTTTTCATCGTCAACCTTCCTTGGGATAAAGTCCGCAGCTATATTTTAGAAAATTTACTCTCCAAGGGCCGCCTTAATCTTGGCCTCCAGGTCTTCCAGCGTGAACGGCTTCTGCACCGCGTCGCAGGCCCCGCTGAGCAGGGCGATGCCCCTTTCGCTGGCCACGTCTCGCGAAGTCATGATTATGATCTTGGGGGCTTCCGCCCCGCTGCGCGATGAGATCTCGCTGGCCACGTGGTAGCCGTCGATATAAGGCATCATCACGTCCAGCAGCACCAGGTCGAACTTCTCCTCCCCGGCCTTCTGCAGCGCGTCTTTGCCGTTGACGGTAATAGTGACGCCGTAACCGGCTTTTTTAAAATACGCCTCCAGCAGATCGGAGATATCCGGATCGTCGTCAGCTATCAGAATCCGCTTTCCACCTTCCATGTTTTATCCCCCAGCAGTTTTTCAATTTCCCGCAGCAGCGGGTCGTTAAGGCCCACCCGCTCCGTGGTCTCTATCATGTAGGTCCCGGCCCCCTTAGCTTTCACCTGGAAATAGACCGGGCACATGCCGTGGCTTTTCCCGAGGATGGACTTAAGTTCGGAAAGCTGTTTTTCGTCGAAGAGTATACCTTCGGGCAGGTTCAGCACAAGCCCCCGCGCGAATTTATTCATAGCCTCGAACAGGCCGTAAGCCTCTTCGGCGATCAGTTCGAAGCCCTGGTCGCCGAAATCCGATTTCTGCACCTTGCCGGCGACAACCACCATCTTGTTGGGCCCGAGTTGTGAGCCGTAGATCTTGTATTTTTTGGGGAACAGGCAGACCCCTACGGTGCCGGTCAGGTCCTCCACCTCGAATTTAGCCATGGCTTCGCCGGTCTTCTTGGTCTGCATGTTCTTGAACGCGCCCACCATGCCGGCCACGCGCACCACCGCGCCGTCCTCGAAACCGCCGGCCAGGACCTTCTCGATCTGGGCGTTGGAGACCATGGACAGGTGGCGGCGCAGGCTGTTCAGCGGGTGCCCGGAGAAGTAGAAGCCCAGCACCTCCCGCTCGAATTTCAGGATGGCGTGCTCGCTCATCACCTGTTCAGCCTTCTTTTCCTCGCCGAAAAGCATAGCCTGGTTGGCGTTGTACGAGGCTTTGCCGGACGAGGCGCAGAAAGCGTCCACGGCCGTCACGGCCTTGCTGCGCGAGACTTCCGGCTTCGGGCTCGGGTAGACGCAGTCGAAAGCCCCGCCCTTCGCCATGGATTCCAGCACGCGCTTATTGAGTTGCTTGGAATCCACCCGCAGCGTGAACTCCTCGAAGGACCGGAAAGCGCCGTTCCTGACGCGCTCGGCCACCACCGACTCCACTACGCCCTCGCCGACATTTTTAACCGCGGTCAGCGCGAAGCGTATCGCCGGCTTACCGCCGGCCTCCTCGATGGAAAATTTTTTCTGCGAACTGTTGATGCTGGGCCCCAGCACCGCTATGCCCATGTCCTGGGCCTCGCCGATGTAGGTCACCAGCTTGTTCTCCTTGTCCTCGGAGTTCACGGCGCTCTTGCCGATCTCGCTGGTCAGCAACGCGGCCATGAACTCCACCGGGTAGCTGGCCTTGAGCCAGGCCGTGTGGTAGGCCACCAGCGCGTAGGCCACGGAATGGGATTTATTGAAGCCGTAGGCCGCGAACTTGGCCATGTCGTCGAAGATCTTGTTGGAGAGCTTGTTGGGGACGTCGTTGAACTTCTTGGCCTGCTCGACGAACTTCACGCGCATCTTCTCCATCACGTCGAGCTTCTTCTTGCCCATCGCCTTGCGGAAATCGTCGGCTTCGCTGGGCGTGAACCGGGCCAGGCTCTTGGCGGTCTCCATGACCTGCTCCTGGTACACCATGGTACCGTAGGTGTCCTTCAGGACCGGCTCCAGCAAAGGGTGGTCGTAGACGATCTTCTTGCGACCGTGCTTGCGCTCCACGAACATCTCCAGCATGCCGCTCTCTATGGGGCCGGGGCGGTACAGCGCCACCAGCGCGGAGATATCGCTGAACACCGTGGGCTTGAGGCCCTTCACCAGTTTCTTCATGCCCTCGCTTTCCAGCTGGAACACGCCGGTGGTCTTGCCTTCGCACAACAGGTCGAAGGTCTTCTTGTCGTCCATCGGGACGGAGTAGATATCGAAATTTTCTTTGCCGGGCAGCTTGCGGATGAACTCGGAAGCGGTCTCGATGATAGTGAGCGTGCGCAGGCCGAGGAAGTCCACTTTCAGCATGCCCAGGGTGCCCAGCACGTTGCCGTCGTACTGGGTAGTGATGACGTCCTTGTTGTTGCGGTTGGCCAGCGGCACGTAGTTGGTGATGTCCTCCTTGGAGATCACCACGCCCGCGGCGTGCACGCCCGTCTGGCGGCGCAGACCTTCCACCTTGAGGGCGATGTCGAACATCTTCTTGATCTTGGGATCGCGCTGGTATTCCTGCAGTTCTTTGACGTCGCTGAGCGCCTTGTACAGCGTGGTGCCGAGCTCGGCCGGGACCAGCTTGGCTATGGCGTTTACGTCGGGCAGCGGGATGCCCATCACCCGGCCCACGTCGCGCACGGCGCTCTTGGCCTTGATGGTGCCGTAGGTAATGATATTGGCCACGCGGCTGGAGCCGTACTTCTCGCGCACGTACTGCACCACCCGCTCGCGGCCGTCGTCGGAAAAGTCGATATCCAGGTCGGGCATGCTCTTGCGGCCCGGGTTCAGGAACCGCTCGAACAGCAGGGCGTTGGGCAGCGGGTCCACGCGCGTGATATCCAGCGTGTAGGCCACCAGCGAGCCGGCGCCGGAGCCGCGGCCCGGGCCCACCGGCACGCCGATGCTGCGGCCGTGAGTTATAAAATCCATCACGATCAGGAAGTAGCTGGAGAAGCCCATCTGCTTGATGGTGCCCAGCTCGAACTCCATGCGCTTGCGGTATTCCTCGCCGGCGCCGGGAACTTTCTTCTTCAACCCCTGCTCGCAAAGGTCCCTGAGGTAATAGAAGTCCCCGTCCCCCTCCGGGTGCTTTTCCTTGTAATCCTGCGGGATGTCGAAAGCGGGCAGGTGGAGCTTGCTGGTATCTATCTTGACGTTGCACATCTCGGCGATGACCAGCGTGTTCTTTACCGACTCCGGGGTATGGGAGAAGAGCTTGATCATCTCCTCCGGGGATTTGTAGTACAACTCGTGCTGCGTCTGCCTGAGCCTGTCCGGGTCGTCGAGCGTCTTGCCGGTAGAGATGCAGACATGGGCTTCGTGGGCCTCCCAGTCCTCTTTCTTCGGGTAGTGGCAGTCGTTGGTGGCCACCAGGGGGATGCCGGTGCGCTTGGCTATCTCCAGCAGCCCGGCCATCGCGGCGGTCTCCTCCGGGATGCCGTGATCCATCAACTCAAGGTAAAAATTGCCCTTGCCCAGGATGTCCTGGTACTCCATGGCCATCTTCTGCGCGTCGTCAAGCCTGCCCTCGGCGCAAGCGCGCGCGATGTGCGACTTCAGGCAGCCCGACAGACAGATCAGCCCGTCGGCGTGTTTGGCCAGGAGTTCCGGGTCTATGCGGGGGTCGTGGTAGAAACCTTCGATAAAAGAGGCGGAGACCATTTTCATCAGGTTGCGGTACCCGGCGTCGCTGCGGGCCAGCACGGTCATATGCCCGTTATCGCGGCGGCCGCCGGTTTTGTCCCGGTCTTTGCGGGAACCTTTGGCGACGTAGCATTCGCAGCCGAGAATGGGCTTGAGGCCGGCCGCGTTGGCCATGAAATAAAATTCCATAGCGCCGTACATGTTGCCGTGGTCGGTGATGGCCAGGGCGTTGCCGGGCTTGGCCCCGAGGCCTTTCAGGAATTCCGAAGGGTTGCCATGGCCGTCGCTGAGGCGCAGCATCCCGTCCAGCAGGGAATACTCGGAGTGATTGTGCAGATGTATGAACCCGGAGGATAGCATTATTGATCTATGGACAAAAACCGCACCGCGCCTTAAACCCGCAGCCTTCCATATAATTATATGAATTAATAAGGCCGAGCGCCCGGTTTCCGGCTTTTTTCCTGTGCCGCGCGGCCCGGGCCGCGCTCAGCGCGCGGGTTTTGCGCGGGCTTTGCGCTCGAGGCCGGCCCGCCGCGCGGCCAGGGCGGCCGCCTCTTTCTTTCTGCCCAGAACGCCGAACGAAATTTCCTGGCACTTTAAAAGCTCGGCCAGCATCGCGTCGGAATAGAAGGCCGCGGTCTTCGGCAGATACTTTTCAGCCGCGGCGCGGCATACCCCCAGGGCCGCTTCCTCATCGCCTCCGGCCCTCAGGGCGAACGCCAGGCTCAGGTAGGGGTCGGGATAATACGGGTTCGCGACGATAGCCGCCCTGAAATCCCGCGCACCCGATACGTAATCCCCGGAAAAAATTTCAAGCACCCCTTTCTGGTTATAATACGAGGCGAGCTCAGCCGGACCGCCGCCGCTATAGACCGGGACCAGCGTTTCTACGGCGTCGGCAGCCTGCGGTTTCAGGCCCTTCTTAAAGGTCTCGGCGGCCAGCAGGTATGCCGACAGGGCATAAACCGCAAGTATTACGCAGGCGGCAGCCCCCAGCGCCAGGCGTGCCGCCGGCTGCGCGTCGAAAGGCGGCCGGGGTTCCCTGAAGACCGCCGCAAGCCGGCCTACGGGAACCGCCGCCAGCGCGCAGAGCAGCGGCAAGGCGGGGGCGAGATACCTCGCTTCGAAAGAAAAGAGCAGGTGCACTCCGGTAAAGTACGCGGCCAGCAGCCCCAGCAGGGACACAGCTTCGTTGCCGCGCAAGAGCCACAAACCGGCGGCGGAACAAAGGAAAAGAAAGGGGAACGTCCCGAAAACCAGCGGCAGCCTGGCTAAGAACCCTTTGACATAATTTCCCGGGCGCAGAACTATCCCCTTAAGCAGGGGCAGCGCTCCGGACGCCGGCGAATAAAGATCTCCCCGGCCTTCCTCCGCGTACAGCCGGGCGGCTTCGGACGGCAGGCAGGTGCCGGGCATGCCCGCGCCTGCGCTGTAGATATTGCACAGCGCGGCATTGCGCTCGAACGGGATGAACGTTTTGAAATGCGCGGCGTTCCTGGCCGCCCAGGGGACCAGCGCCAGGTAGGACAGCAGCAGCAGAGCCGGCAGCCGCCTTCTCAACCTCGCGCCGCCGGTCCCGCTGAAATACAGCCAGGCGGCCAGCAGCGCCGGGAACAGCGCCATGGGAGATTTGCAGGTGATGGAGATCCCGGCCAGGACGAAAGCCGGCGCCCAGTCTTTCCAGCCGCTTTTTTTTACGGCGCCCAGCGCCAGGGCCGCGGCTAAGGCGGCCAGCAGAAAGCCATAAAAGAACTCGACTTCGAACGAGGCCGCGCCGGCCACCGCTGCGGGATGCAGCGCGTAGAGCCCGGCCGCCGCCAGGGCCGGAAAGCCCGGCCCCCCCGCCAACGCCGCCGCCGCCCACACCAGCGGCACCGTGAGGATAAAAATAAAAAGCTGCGCCAGGAAGGCGGCGCGCATAGCCGTCCCGGTCTCCCCGGCGAAAAGAGAGAGAAAGACCGGGTATAAAGGCGCGCGGTAAGCGGAGGGGACAGCCGAAGAGCCGGGATAAGCCAGCACCCCGGCCTTATCAAGATTTACGGCCAGGGAATAGTAGCCGGTGACCGCGCGCCCGCTATCGGAATTATAATGGCGCCAGCGCAGGGCGCAGCCCGTCATGACGATAAGCGCCAGCCCGACCAGCGCGGCCCTGCCGCCGAAAGTGTATTTGGCAAAAACTGCGGCCATTTTTTTCATCCGGTTTTCCATAGGACAAATTTCCGGTCCGTGGAAATTATATAATTTGAGCATGGTAAAAACCGCGCACACCCGGAAAATGCACGCGTTTAAGGAAAAACTTTTAAAGAAGCGCCTGCTTTTTTCGGGCACGGTAGCTTTCCGCGCCGACACGGTAACGCTGCCCAACGGCAAAACCGCCACCCGCGAATTCATGGCGCACCCGGGCGCCGTAGCCGTGCTGCCGGTGCTGGCCGACGGCCGCGTCGTGCTGGTGCGCCAGTACCGCTACCCGGTAGGCCGCGCCACGCTGGAGATCCCGGCGGGGAAGCTCCATTCCGCCGCCGACAAGCCCCTGCTGCGGGCCAGGGCGGAGCTGCGCGAAGAGACCGGCTTCACCGCCGCCAGCGTAAAACCGCTGCTCACTTTCCTGGCCACCCCCGCTTTTTCCAACGAGGTGCTGCACGTTTTCACCGCCGCCGGCCTGCGCCCCGGCGCCGCCGCGCCCGACGAAGACGAATTCCTGAACGTTGAGTACCTGCCTTTTGAAAAAGCCTGGCGCATGGTCAGGACCGGGCTCATACGCGACGCGAAAACCATCATAGCTCTGCAGGCGTGGAAGATAAAACTACTGGAGAAAAAATGAAATTCGACACTACCGACACCCTTTGCGTCAACACCCTCAGGACCCTGGCCATTGATATGGTGGGACAGGCGGACTCCGGCCACCCGGGCCTGCCGCTGGGCGCCGCGCCGCTGGCTTACGCCATCTGGGCGGGCCACCTGAAATTCTCCGCCTCCGACCCGCTCTGGTTCGACCGCGACCGCTTCGTGCTGTCGGCCGGCCACGGCTCCTCCCTGCTCTACTCCATGCTGCACCTTTACGGCTACGGCCTGCGGCTGGAGGACCTGAAAAAATTCCGCCAGCTCGACAGCCTCACGCCCGGCCACCCGGAATACGGCCATACGCGCGGCGTGGAGACCACTACCGGCCCGCTGGGGCAGGGCTTCGCCAACGCGGTGGGCCTGGCGCTGGCCGAGAAACTTATTTCGGAGAAGCTCAACACCCCCGAGTTCACTCTGGTGGACCATTTCACTTACGTGCTGTGCGGCGACGGCGACCTGATGGAAGGCCTCTCCTACGAGGCGGCCTCCCTGGCCGGGACCATGAAGCTGGGCAAACTCATCTGCCTGTACGATTCCAACGGCATCACCATCGAGGGCTCGACGGGCCTGGCCTTCACCGAGGACGTAAAGAAGCGCTTCCTGGCGCAGGACTGGCAGGTCATCGAAGTGGCCGACGGCAACGACCTGGCCGAGCTGGACTCAGCTATAAAGAAAGCGAAGCGTACGGCGGACCAGCCCTCCCTGATAATCGCCAAAACGCATATCGGCTGGGCCAGCCCCAAGCAGGACAAGAATTCCGTGCACGGCGAACCGCTCAAGCCCGAAGAGATCCTGGCCACCAAGGCCAAACTCGGCTGGCCTTCCACCGAACCCTTCTTCGTACCGGAAGAGGCGAAAGCCCGCTTTGAGGAGCAGTCCGCCTCCGGAGAGAAGGACCGCAAGCGCTGGCTGAAGCTCTGGGAGAAATACTCCGCGGCGCTGCCGGGCAATGCCGAGCTGGCTAAGGCCATGCTGGGGCGCGAGATCCCGGAAGACCTGTTCAAGCCGGCTGATTCCTTTTTCGACAAAGCGGTGGCCACGCGCGAAGCCTCCGGCAAGGTAATAAACCTGATGGCGGAAAGAATGCCCGGCCTCACCGGCGGCTCCGCCGACCTGGGCCCCTCCACCAAGACGGATTTCATCAAAGAGCCGGCCCGCACCCTGCACTTCGGCATACGCGAGCACGCGATGGGCTCCATCCTCAACGGCCTGGCCCTGCACGGCGGGCTGATCCCGTTCGGCGCCACCTTCCTGGTGTTCTCGGATTATATGCGCCCGGCCCTGCGCCTGGCCGCAATAATGAACGCCCCGGCCATTTTCGTCTTCACGCACGACAGCATCGGCGTGGGCGAGGACGGCCCCACCCACCAGCCGGTGGAACACCTGATGAGCCTGCGCCTGATCCCCGGCCTGCTGGTGCTGCGCCCCGCCGACGCCTGGGAAACGCTGCACGCCTGGGAAACCGCCGTGCGCCTGAAACGGCCGGCCTGCATCGCGCTGTCGCGCCAGAAGCTGCCGCTGCTCACCCAGTACCGGGAAAAGATCGCCGCCGGCGTAGCGCGCGGGGCCTACCTGCTGCGGGGCCCTTCCACCACGCCTTCAGTGGAACTGATAGCTTCCGGCTCGGAAGTTTCCCTGCTGTTCGAAGCCGCCGCGCTGCTGGAGAAGGACGGCATCGCCGCCCGCATCATTTCCGTGCCCTCTTTTGAGCTGTTCCGCGAACAGGACCAGGCCTACAAAGATTCCATTTTTGTAGCAGGCCTGCCCAAGGTAGCGGTGGAAGCCGGCCGCGGCACCGGCTGGAAAGACTTTATCAACGCCCCCGTAACGGTGCTGGGGCTGGAGACTTTCGGCAAGTCGGCTCCCGCCGGGCAGATCTACGCCGCGGTGGGCCTGACGGCGGAGAAAATAGCGGCGGCCGCCAGAAAACTGGTCAAGTAAACCGGACCGGCGGCCGAGCGATAACACGCGGGCTTGCGGGGGAGGTCTCATGCATTCATTGGCTATAGCCGGGCTCGGAAAAATGGGCTACAACATGGCCCTGCGCCTTCTCGCCCAGAACCACAAGCCGGTGGTCTGGAACCGGGACCCGCAGAAATCGGCGGCGCTGGCCGCCAAGGGCGCGCTGGCCGCGCCGACCTTGACCGGCATGGTCGCGCTGCTGAAAAAGCCGCGCGCCGTGTGGATGATGATCCCCGCCGGCGAACCTACCGACGACCTGTTCCTCAGGCTGCTGTCCCTGCTTGAAAAAGGGGACCTTATCATCGACGGCGCCAACGGCAACTGGCGCGACGCCGTGCGCCACGCCGCCGCCGCGGAAAAACTCGGCGTCGGCTTCCTCGACGCCGGGGTTTCCGGCGGCATCTGGGGCCGCGCCAACGGCTACTGCATAATGGCGGGCGGAACAAAGGAAGCTTATGCGGGCGCGGAGCCCACGCTCAAAGCCCTGTGCCAGGAAGGCGGAGCCCTGCACTGCGGCGCGGCCGGCGCCGGACATTACGTAAAGATGGTGCACAACGCCATCGAGTACGCCATGATGCAAGCCTACGGCGAAGGCTTCGAACTCCTCAAAGCCTCCCCCTTCGGCGGCGTGGACCCGGCCTCGGTGGCCGCCCTGTGGAACCGCGGCAGCGTGGTGCGCTCCTGGCTGCTGGAACTGGCCCAGAACGCCTTCGACAAGGACCCCGGCCTGGAAAAAATTTCAGGCATCGTCCCGGACTCGGGCGAAGGCCGCTGGGCCGTAGAAGAAGCCGCCAGGCTCGGCGTAGCCGTGCCCGCTATCTCCAGCGCGCTGTTCAGCCGCTTCCGCTCGCAGGACAAGAACAATTACAGCGACCGGCTCTCGGCCGCCCTGCGGCGCGAATTCGGCGGCCACGCCGTGACTGAAAAGGCTTAGCGCCATGGAAAATATCGGTTTCTGCCAGGAAACCCGGCCGGAGAACTGCGCCTTCGTGCTCTTCGGGGCCACCGGCGACCTGGCGGCCAGGAAGATCATCCCCGCGCTGTTCGGCCTCTGCAAAAAGGGCCTGGCGCCAAAAAAATTCTATATGCTGCTCGTCGGGCGCACCAGGCTGGACCGACTGGAAATGGAGAGCCGCCTGGCCGCCAGCATCGAAAGATCGGAAGGCGGCCTCACCCCGGAGCACTTCAAGGATTTCCTGGACCGGGTGGAGTATCTGCAGGCGGATTACGACAGCCCGGAATTTTACGCGCGCCTCGGCGCCCGCCTGGACGCGCTGGGCGCAAAATTCGGCGTGGGGAAAAAGCGGCTATTCTACCTGGCCACGCCCCCGGCCGCTTTCCGGCCCATAACCCAAAAGTTCAAAGAGTCCGGCCTGCTCTACGCGCCCGAAGACTGTTCATGCTGGTCCCGCCTCATAATTGAAAAACCCTACGGTTCCAGCCTCGAGAGCGCCTGTGCCCTGGAGACCGGCCTCCGGCAGGCCGCGGCCGAAGAGCAGGTGTACCGCATAGACCATTTCACCGGCAAGGAAACAGTGCAGAACGTGCTGGCGCTGCGGTCGGCCAACAGCGTGTTCGACGAAACCTGGAACAACCGCTTCATCGACCATGTGCAGATAACCGTCTTCGAGGAACTGGGGCTGGAGGGCCGGGCCGGCTTTTTCGAGCGCATGGGCCTGGCCCGGGACATGATGAGCCACCTGCTGCAGCTGGCGGCCATAACGGCCATGGACCTGCCGGCCTCGTTCAAAGACACCGACTTCAAAACGGAAAAGCGCCGCTTTTTCGAAAGCATTTCCAAGCCCTGCGCCGGGGCGGCGCAGCTGCGGGCGGTGCGCGGCCAGTACGCCGGCTACCTGGCGGAACCGGGCGTGGCGCCGGGCTCCGTCGTGGAAACTTTTCTGGCCTTCAAGTTCTGCCCGGATAACGACCGGTGGCGCGGCGTCCCCTTCTATGTCCGGGCCGGAAAAAAAACCGGCGCCAAGCGCACCCGTATCGACCTGGTCTACAAAAAGCCCTGCCACGGGATCTTCAGTGGCATGGACGCCGGCTACGCCAATATCTTCTCCATAAACATGCAGCCCGCGGAAAACATTTCCTTCTCCCTTATCACCAAGCACCCGGGGCCCAAACTCTGCTTCACAAAAAAGGTCATGGGGCTCGACTACCGGGAGCACGCCGAAGAATTTTCCTCGCCGACGGATTATGAGCGGCTGCTCATCGACGCCATGGCGGGCGACCGTACCCTGTTCCTGAGCCCCTTTGAAATGCGCTTCATGTGGGAGTTCCTCTCGCCGCTGCTGTCCGCCTGGCGCGACGCGCCGGAGAAATACCCGCTCTACCCTTACCCGCCCGGCGCGGCCGGGCCCGCGGAGGCGGCCGCGCTCATAGAAAACGACGGCCGGAGCTGGCTTTGAGCCCCTGGCTGGTAAAAAGATTCCGCAGCGGCCCGGCCATGGCCGCATACGCGGCGGGACTGCTGCGCGGCGCGCTGCGCCGCAGCCGCGCGGCCGCCTTCACGGTAGCCCTGCCCGGCGGCGCCACGCCGCTGCGGCTGTTCAAGGCGCTGACCAAAAGCGGGCTGCGCTGGGACCGCGTTCATTTTTTCATGTCAGATGAAAGGCTGGTAAGAACCTCCGCGCCCGGCTCCAACTTCGGGCAGGCGCGCCGGCTCCTGTTCTCTAAGATACGGATACCCCGGGGCAACCTCCACCCGGTAGGCCGGGGAAAACCGGCGGCGGCCGCGGCGGCCTATGAAAAAGAACTGAAGAGGACGGCCGGCAAGGAGGGAAAGCTCGACCTTGTCTTCCTGGGGCTGGGCCCCGACGGGCACACCGCTTCGCTGTTCCCCGGTTCCCCGGCGCCGGGAAAAAGCTGGGAATTAGTAGCCCCCGCCCTGGCCCCGGCTGGCGCCGCGCCCCGCCTCCGCGTCACGCTTACGCCGGGCGCCATCAACCGCGCGAAGCTCGTAGTGCTTATGGCCGCCGGCCCGGAAAAAGCCGGCGTTTTCGGACTCGCCGCGGCGGGCGAAAAAAAGATCCCCGCGGGCAGCCTCAGGCCCCGCGGGAAATATTACCTGCTTTTTTCCGAAGTCCGGTGAGCGCGGCGCCCCCGGTCAAGGTTTATCTTTAGCCTTCTTCATCCCTGAAACTATCTCCAGGTTTTTCGCGGCGTCGCGGTAGCCCGGGGCTATCCGCAAAGCCCCGCGGAACCGGGCCAGGGCCTCGTCCAGCCTGCCCAGGGAGGTCAGCGCGATCCCCCAATTGTTGTAGGCCTCTACGAAATCGGGCTGCAGCCGCAGGGCTTCGCCGTAGTGGACGATAGCCTCCTCAAAACCGCCCCTGGCCGCCAGCGTAACGCCCAGGTTGACGTGCGCGGCGGCCAGGCCGGGCTTCAGCGCGAGGGCGCGGCGGTACTGCTCCTCCGCCTCGGCGGCGCGGCCCATGGCGCCCAGCGTCACCCCCAGGTTATAATGCGCCTCGGCGAAACCGGGCTTCAAAGCCAGGGCCCGGCGGTAATGTTCCACGGCTTCACCGGCCCGGCCCTGCCCCGCGAGGATCACCCCGAGGTTATGATGCGCCTCGGCGTAAGACGGCCGCAGAAGCAGGGCGGCGCGGTAGTGCTCCGCCGCGCCTTCTGGGTTCCCTCCCGCCGCCAGCGTAAAAGCCAGGTAATAATGCGCGTCGGCGTAATGCGGCGCCAGCCGCAGCGCCTCCGCGTAATGCTGCAGCGCCTCGCCGGACCTGCCCAGGGCCGCCAGCGCGACGCCGGAATATAGATGGGCCTCCGCGAAGCCGGGCTTGATGTTCAGCGCCGCCCGGTACTGCGCCAGCGCTTCCTGGAGCCTGCCCTGCCCCGCCAGCGCCAGACCCAGGTTATGATAGGCCCCGATATCCGCCGGGTCCAGGGTAATGGCCCACCTGAACTGCAGTTCCGCTTCCTCCAGCCGGCCGGCGCCGCTGAGCGCGGTGCCGAAGCCCACATGCGCCATGTCTGAACCGGGCGAATCCGCCGCCGCGCGCGCCCAGAAACTCAGGGCGTCCCGGTAATTGCGGCTCTGCGCCAGCCCGCCCGCGCACAGGAACGCCAGCACCGCCGCGCCCAGATATTCGGCCTTTTTTCCGGCAGCGAACTTGACCAGGTCTATCTCCATCAGCGCTACGATCAGCCCGAAAAAGGGCAGGTATACCCTGTGCGGCATAAAGTTAGCCGCGGCGGACAGCGGCGAAAGCAGCCCCGGCAGCAGGAACAGCAGGAACCAGCAGAGGCCGAAAGCCGCATACCCCGGGCGCGCCCGCTTCGAAAGGAGAAGCAGGAGCCCGAGCCCAGCGGCGGCGGCCAGTCCCGGATAAATATTAATGTCGCGAGCCGCGGTCATAATGTGGATATTTACCGGCAGCGCCAGGTCGCCGAAACCGGAAATAACGGCCGGCAGGTTCCCGAACACGGACTTCAGCACCCCCGCGGCCGTCAGCGGCAGCCCCTGCTTCAGCGCCAGGCTCCTGAGCAGCAGCCAGGCCCCCGCGCCCAGCGCCCAGCCGGCGGCCAGCGGCCAGCCCGCCGCGTATATTTTTTTCTTGCCTATAAAATACCGGTAAAGGAAGCAGGCGGGGACCAGCCCCACCGCCGACTCCTTGGTGAACATCGCCAGGGCAAAGAAGAGCGCGTGCGCGGCCGCGTAGCGGAGCCGCCCGGTATCCCAGAAACCGAGGGCGGAGAGGAACGCGGCGAGAACAAAGACGGTCAGCAGGGAGCCGTTGCCGCCGGCTATCCAGCAGACGACCTGCACCACGGCGGGATGAGCCAGGAAAATGAGCGAAAAATAGAAGGACTTTTTCTCGGAATGCCGCAGCCTGGTCAGCAGGCGGAAAACCAGGCAGGCGGCGAGCAGGTGCAGGAAGAGGTTCGTGAACCTGTAGACGAAAGGGTCCGCTCCGCCGAGCCGGGCCTGCAGCATGAGCACAAGATTGGCCACGGGCCTGTAGTAAAGGGCGGAGCCGTCGAGCGAAAAGACCACGTCGCGCCGGAACACTTCCAGGAGATTGGCGGGGTCGCGCAGGAAATCCTGGGACGTCTGGATAACATTGTCGTCGAGAGAGTTGAAACCGAAGCCCAGGCAATGGCCGTAAAGCAGGAGGCCGGCGAGGACGAGGGCGGCGTAATACTTGTAGCTGTCGCTGTTCGCGCCGGCGCCGGGCGCCGGCAAGCTTTCCGGCATAAGGTTCCTAGAATCCCCTGGCTCGTTTAAGGCCGAACACCGAGGCTAAGCCGAAAAGAAGGCAGGGCGCCAGGCCGGCCGCCAGCGGGGGCAGCAGCTCCGCCTTGCCCGCTTCCTGCGACATTATTATCACGGCCCAGAAGAAAAAGCCCACGCCCACGGCGAGGCCGAAACTGAGGAAAGAGTTGTTTTTGCGCAGCAGCAGCACCATCGCGGCGCCTATCAGCGCCATGACGGGGTTCGCCAGCGGGGCGGCCAGCTTCACCCAGAGCAGCGTACGCTCCGCGGTGGAAGGCGCGCCCACCAGGCGGAGCCGGCGCAGCCGCTGCAGCACCTCGGCGGAAGACACGCCGTCCGGGACGAGCTTTTCCAGCACCATGTCCCCGGGCGGCACGGACACCCCGGAATCCCACAGGGCGAAGCGCTCCATCGAAGGCGCGGCGTCGCCGCTGAATTTCAGCAGCACCCCGTCCGAAAAGATCCAGCGCTTAACGCCTTCGCGCCAGCTGGCCAGGCGGGCGTTCACTTCCAGGAACAGGCGCCCCTCTTTATAAATATTCAGTATTACCCCTTCCATCACCCGGCGCTGTCCGTCGAAACGCCGCGCCGTCACAAAAGCTTCGCCGCCGGCGGAAAAAGACACGTCCTTCTTCACCACCTGCCGCCAGTCGCCCCTGGCGCGCAGCTTGCCTTCAAAGATGTATTCCGAACGGAGGTAAAAATCCGGCGCCACGGTTTCCTGCAGCAGGAGCTGGCCCGCCCCGGTCAGCGCCGAGCAGACCAGCAGCGGCTTTATCATCTGGAACGGCTTCCACCCCCCGGCCAGCCCGGCTTTCCACTCCCCGCGCGAGATCATGCCGCCCAGCGCGCTGAGCACGGCCAGCAGGGTCGCCATCGGGGTCATCTTCACCATGAAGTAAGGCGCCTGGTAGAGGATATACTGCGCGAACAGCCCCGCGCCGGCGCCGCTCTTCATGAAGAAGTTGAGATTGTCGAAAAGGCTGCCGAAGATCAGCAGCAGGCAGAACACCGCAAGCCCGAAGGCGAAAGGCGCCCAGAAAGAGCGGGCGATGTAGCGGTAGAATATTTTATCCATAGCCCGTGCTTACTTGGCGACCAGACGTTTTTTCCACAGCCAGGCCCCGGCCAGCGCGGTCAGTATGGCGGGGGCGAAGATCGCCCAGGGGAAAACCGCCGGGTACTTCCGCGACAGCACCATGCCGCTGACCATGAGGCCGTAATAAAAGAAAATTATGAGCAGGCTCAGCGCGAAACCGGCCGAGCGCCCGCGCTTGTCCAGCGCCACGCCCAACGGAGCGCCTACCAGGAAAAAAGCCAGCGGCGCCAGGGCCAGCGCGAAGCGCGAGGCGGCCTCGATGCGGAACTTCGCAGCGACTTCCTTGTCGGCGATGCCCTCGCGCAGCCTGGCCAGGAGGCCGGGCGTGGAAATTTCCCGGTGATTGAGCTTGCGGGCTTTGCCGCTGTCGGAGAAAAAAGGGAGCATGGTCTTATACGAAGTGAAGCTCCCGTAAAGGATCTTCTCCGCGTTCTTGCAGTCCGTCTGGCTGAACTGCCCGTCGGCAAGTTCTATCTCCAGCCCCCGTTCGCGCTCCACCCGGTAGCGACCGTCCATGGCGCTGAGCTTGGTCACAAAAGCCGCGGCGTCCCGCTTGTTGACGCGCTGGATCAGCTTTACCCCGCGCATTTTCCCGGTCAGGCCGTTAACTTCGCGCGCGTAAAGCACCCAGTCGGAGATCTGCTGGAAGGTGCGCGGCTTCAGCTCTATTTTCGTGACCCGGTTTATCATGGAGATCGTATAATCCGTGGACCGCTTCAGCCCCCTGGGGCCCGCCCAGTTGTTGACGAAGAGCAGCAGCAGGGAGCACAGCAGCGCGCCGCCGAAGACCCAGGAAAAAATGTTGTAGAAAGAAAACCCGCCGGCGCGCAGCGCGATTATTTCCCCGTCGACCGACATCTGGCCCAGGCTGAGCAGCATGGCCAGCAGGAAAGCCAGCGGCAGCGACATGCCCAGGATATTGGGCAGCAGGTACACCATGCTCTTGGCCAGGAAATAGGCGGAGAAGCCGGCCAGGACGCCCTGGTTGACCATCTGCACGAAGTTCAGCATTACCAGCAGGGACGCGAAGACGAAAAGCGACAGCAGGAGATACTTCGCGAAGACGCGCAGCATGTAGAGGCGGGCTATAGGCACGAACATGTATTTATTCTATTATATATGGACGAGGCCGTGGAATCAGTTAGCGGCGCCGCAGCCCCCCTTTGCCAGGGGGGCAGTTTTTGTTTGCCTTTTTTCAGGATCTAATTTTGAAGCGGATACAATTCGGAGGATTACTGCTTACGCTGCTGCTGCCGGCGCTGACCTGCGCCGGGGCGGCGGAGCTGCCGCAGCCCGCCGGCGAAGCGGCCGGCGGGCGCTTCCAACTGCTGGAGCGCGACCCCGGCCGCAGCCTCACGGAAACCGCGGTTTCCACCGCCGCGGACAGCGGCGGCCTGGAGGAAATGGCGGCGGAACTGCCCTTCTCTTACAGCCAGGACGCCTGGAACGCCGCGCGCGAAGCGGTGGAGAGCGGCCGCTACCGCGGGACGGCGGCGGCGCGCAGGGCCGAGGTGGAGATCTCCACCGAAGCCCCGCTGGCGCCCGAGCCGCAGGTGGAATTCAAAGAATCTGGCACCGCCCTTTCCGTAACCGGCCGCAAGGTCATAGCCCTTAACTACAGCGGCAAGAAGTTCCTGAACAAGCAGACCACTACCACCCGCGCCCAAAGCCTGAGCCTCTTCGAAATTACGCAGCAGATGCAGGTGCGCATGCAGGGCAAGGTGGGCGAAAAGATAACGGTTAACGTCGACTACGACGATACCAAGCAGGACAAGCAGGATATTTCCGTCATCTACCAGGGCGACCCCAGCGAGGTGGTGCAGAACGTGGCTTTCGGCGACATCGACCTGTCCCTGCCCTCCACCGAGTTCGTCTCCTATAACAAGCAGCTGTTCGGCATCAGGGCCGACCTGAAGACCAACCGCCTGAAATTCACCTTCGTAGGCTCGCGCACCAAGGGTATCACCAAGACCAAGCAGTACAGCGGCAACACCCAGTTCCAGACGGCGGATCTGCTGGACATAAATTACCTGCGGCATAAATATTACGACGTCTCATTCGGCAATACCGCCCGCCTGCCCATAAAAGCCGGGTCCGAGCGCATTTATATCGACCAGCAGACGCAGGCGCTGGTGGACGGCGTGCTCATCACCAGCAGGACGGCCGACGACCTCGACGTACCCTCCTCCACCTACACCGGCCGCTTCCAGCTGCTCAGCCCCGGCATCGACTACGTGATGGACTATTCCAAAGGCCTTGTCACCTTCAGCCGCACCCTGAACAATCAGGACGTGGTGATCATAGACTACCAGAACGCCAGCGGGAATTATCTCGCCCGGAACTCCAGTTCCACCCTCGACGACATTGCGGGCACCGGCCGGGAAAAGATAATAAAATCCCTCAACGACATCCAGGTCTCCCCCGACGCCTGCCCCACCTGCGAAGCCGCGCTCAAGCGGGAGCTGAAAACTTATTATTCGATAGGCCAGACCAATTTAGTGCGCGACGATGGACGAGGTAATTTCACGCTGAAGATACAGGACATCAGCCGCAACGAAGTGGGCTCCAGACTGAACCCGCCGCAGCAGTATCCCGACACCATCGAAGTGGATTTCGAGCAGGGCATCTTCATGCTCAAACAGCCTTTCGGGGCGGAAGGCGCGCCGCTAGTCCCGGACCCGAACATCTATTCGGCCGCGCCCATCTCAAAGCGCGTGATCCGGGTGGAGTATTCCTACCGGTTCAAGACCTTCCTGCTCGAGCCCGATATCGTGGTGCAGTCGGAAGTGGTGCGCGTCAACGGGGTAAAGCTCGGCCGCAACGAGGAATACTTCATAGACTACGAATCCGGCTTCATCACCTTCTACTACCCGGAGCGCATCGGCCAGGACGCGAAGATAGACATGACCTACGAAGTCTCGCCCTTCGGCGGGGTGGGCAACCAGTCCCTGGTCGGGGGCCGGGCCTCCTACGACTTCGGCAGCCATTTCTCGCTGGGTTCCACGGTGCTTTACCAGGGCGGCATAAAGTCCAATGTCGTCCCCAGCGTTACGGACCTCACCAACAGCATGCTGGTCTACGAAGGCGACGCGCAGCTCAAGGGGCTGAACCTGCTGGGGCTCAGGGCTTCGCTGGGCGGCGAAGTCGCGCAGAGCCGGACCAACCCCAACCTGAACGCCTACGCCCTGGTGGACAACATGGAGGGCGTTAAGCAGGACGACTCCGCCTCCATGGACAAGAACTTCTGGGTCATAGCGGCCAATCCCACCCTGGGCCCGGCCTACCCGGACGCCCTGGGCTGGGAGAATGAGAACGTAAAATTGAGCGTTATAAACGCGAATACCACCACGGACGGCACCCAGCAGGTGCTTAACTTCTCCTATGATTTCAGCGTCTCGTCCGAAGTCTCCATAGTTTACCCGCTGTCGCCCACCGGGCTCGATTTTTCACAGAAGAACACGCTGGAACTGGTGGTCGCCGGCTCGACCGGGACCTTGTTCAATATCCACCTGGGCCAGATCAGCGAGGACTCGGACAATTCCGGCGGAGCTTCTTTCGTCTGCGCCTCTGGACTTACGCTCAACAGCGCGCCCAAGAGCGAGGACGCGAACTGCGACGAACAGGTTTCCGGCGCCGAAGACATAGGCTGGCTTTATTCGCCCGATCCTGCGCACCAGCGGCGCTACGGCGCGGGCAACGGCCGGCTGGACTCGCAGGACCTCAACAAGAACGGCCGGCTGGACGCGCAGGACTTTACCGGCGGCGACTTCGGCTATCGCGGCGTGGGAGTGGCCGCCGCGACACAGACCCTGACCTCCACCGGCTGGCAGACGCTCGTGCTGCCGCTGGGCGTGACCTCGCTGAACAACTATAAATGGAACGCCATCAAACAGGTGCGCATCTCGCTGAAACAGGGCACCGGGCCCGCGCAGGGCAGGCTGCAATTCGCCAGGATCTCGGCGGTAGGCAATACCTGGAGCGTACAGGCCAGCACCACCCTGGGCACCGATACGCTGGCGGCCGTAGCGGTCAACAATCTCGACACCGTAGGTTACCAGCCCATTTATGAGGCGGGCGGGGACGCGAGCGCGGTGTTCAACAACTTGTACGGCTCCGTTTCCGAGCAGAAGCAGAAGAACAATTCCAAGAACCTGTCCGAGCAGAGCCTCCAGATAGAATACTCCGGCATAACCTCCACCGCAACCGCCTACGTGTACAGAAAATTCACCAGGCCCATCGATATTTCGCAGCACGGGCAGTTCCGCTTCCTGATCCGGGCCGTAGACCTGGACCCGGGCGCCAGTTTCTACCTGCAGCTGGGCGACGCGAACAATTATTTCAAGGCCGAGGTCCCGCTGGCCCCCGTTCATAATTCCTGGCGCCTGGTGACTATAGACCAGAAAGACCTCAACGGGGACAATGTGCCGGATATCTGGGACAACGTCTCCAACCCGGGTTATACGGTGACTGTCTCCTCCAGAGGGTCGCCCAACCTGCAGCAGATCTCGCAGATCATAGTGGGGGTGGCGGCCGAGGACGGCTCCGTGCACAGCGGCGCCGTCTACCTCAACGAGATCCACCTGGCCAAACCGCTCACCCGCACGGGCAACGCCCGCAAAGTGGAAGGGTCCTTCGAAATACCGGGGTGGATGAGCTTCGGGGGCAAGCACCGCTACATGGACCGCAATTTCCAGACCCCGGTGACCGCCATCGCCAACCAGGACAACGAGCAGCAGTCCGGCTACCTCAACCTGACGCGCATCTCCTTCCTGCCGCTCAGCGTTACCGCGGCGCGCCAGAACATAGTTACGCCCAACGCCTTCGTCACCGGCGCGAACAATCTTGTGAACTCCATGCAGCAGGGACGCGTCAGGAAATTCGACGGCACTGCTTCCGGCTCCCTCAACATCCGCGTGCTGCCGAAGCTGGGTTTTAACTACGCCAAAGGCGTAACCGACTATACGGCGCTGAGCCGCAAGGACAATAAAGACACCTATTCCGCCAATCTGAATTACACGATCCCGTGGGCTTTCTTCCCCCTGCCGCAGACGATCACCGCCAACGGCTCGCTGGGGCTCAGCAAGGTCAAGTACGACCCGAGCCGCCTGGTGAATTCCGCGGGCCTCTTCAACACCGACGAGCGCACCGAGAGCTACGGAGGCAAGCTGACCATGGTGCCCTGGAACGGGTCTTCTTTGAATCCCGGCTATTCGCTGCAGCTGGCCCGCGAACAGCGCTCCCCGGTGCTCGCGCCGGAGACTTTCGAGCGCTATCCGAAATCCATGCAGCAGACCGCGGATTTCACCTCCAATTTCATGCTGTCGAAGTGGCTGAACCCTTCGGTGAATTACTCCATCACCACCATGGAGAACAACAACCTGAACGTGACGACCGTCACGGTGGCGCAAAGTTCGGCCGTCTACTCCCCCGGCATGATCAAGACGGTGACCCGCACCGCGCAGGGCGGCGTGAGCCTGACGCTGTCGATGAACGACCTGATGCCGACCAACCGGCTGCTGCGCTCGCTGTCGCTGTCCTCCAACTACCAGATCCAGGACGGAGATTCCTGGTCCAATATCGAGAAGGACTATGACGCGCGCTCACAGCTCTGGATCCGGCAGGCCCTCAAGCCCGCCAACAGGCTCGCCCTGCGCAATTCCCTTACCCTCAGGGACACGGTCAGTTCTAACCAGCGCTGGCAGCCCTTCGAAGGCTTCGGGTTGAAAGGGATATTCGCGCCGCTCAATACCCTGTCGGTGACCAATAATTACAATAACTCGGTGCAGCGCTCCGAAGTGACCGGCACCATCACCAAAAGCGTCAACCGCACTTTCCCCGACATGATAGTGTCCCTGTCGCAGCTGGAAACTCTGACCGGCACCCGCCGCTGGGCGCAGAACGCCAGCGTGAACCTGAAGTATTCGCGCAACACCAACGAGGCGAAAGCCATCTCGCTCGACAGCGCCGACGCCTACGGCGTGGACCTGCGCTTCAAGCTGCTGAACAAAGTGGATACCGCTACCAGCTACAACCTGCGGATGTCCGGCAAGCGCGACCTGCGCCTGAACCAGGTAACACAGGACGTCCGGCACGACGACTTCACCATCCAGGGCGCGATGGACTACAGGAAGTTCCGTTTTACTCCGAAGCTGGACTATACCTCCGACATCACAAAGGGGCCTTTGGGCGTGGTTACACAGAGCGCCAAGACCATAACGCCCAGCCTGCTGATAAAATCCGACTTCAACCTGCCCAAGGGCCTGCGGGTGCCGTTCACGAAAAAAACCATCATGTTCACCAACCGCATAATCTGGACGACCACGCTCAGCTACGCCATCAAATCGTCCCCGATCACGATCGCCGAGAACACGCGCCTCTTCTCGCTCAACTCGAGCGCGGACTATGAAGCGGCCAAGAACCTGCGCCTTACCTTCTCCGCTGGATTGCAGCGCCTGTGGCACAAGTACCTGAAAGAGGAAGAGTACGTGGGCTACCAGGCCGGAAGCACTCTTACGTTC
>Ga0116170_10001423_pt1 | contig 24113 bp, 23 predicted proteins | sample AD_JPNHW1_MetaG_FD_89797 | JGI IMG/M metagenome (GOLD analysis project Ga0116170, IMG submission 89797) | Active sludge microbial communities of municipal wastewater-treating anaerobic digesters from Japan - AD_JPNHW1_MetaG | ecosystem: Engineered > Bioreactor > Anaerobic > Digestate | place... | reverse complement strand
GCGGGGTGCAGATGGAGATGGAAGCCCCCTCGTGCCCCAACTGCGGCAGGATCCCCCCCTCCGGGGTTGACACCAAACAGTGCAGCACCTGCAACGCGGTCCTTCCCCAGCCGGCAGTGTTCTGCGACAAGTGCGGGGCCCGGCAGCCGCAGTGATCCCCTCCTTTTTTTCTCCTGGCACCCCGGGAGTATTGTTCTTACTCCCTTTCCCCGCCGCGCCCGGAGATGCCCCCCCGTGCGGTCGGTTCCCGGATTTTTTTTTAAAAATTAGGTGATTGCTTAATCAAGCCCCCTCACCAGGATCCGGATTGGCATGTTCCCTTTGACGGGATTGCGATGGGGCCAGGGGTGCCCGCCCAGGGGGGCAGTGCGGTTGACTTTTGATCCCGCGCAGTATAATCAGGACAAGGCGTACAGGTAAAACGGAGGAATCGCATGCACCCCCGCCCCCCCTGGCGGGCTGGCGCAAAGGGGGTGCGGGTCTCTCAGGAAAGAATATTTCTTTGGATCTTAAGGAATGGCCGGGGCTCGTATCAAGCGATCACCAAAAAATAAGCAGGGGCGGGACGGCAGTGCGGGGCCTTGCGCCCGCTCACTTCTGCCCGATCTCAATCTGCGTGATCGGCGGTACCGGGATCTCGATATGGACCGTGGTCTGGGCCTGGTATTCCAGCACGTTCACCACCTTTCCTTTGTTCTCCAGGAGCGATTCACCGTACCCGTGCACGAGTTTCATCTCGCTGACGCCGCGCTCTTCAAGCCGTGACCGTTCACGGTACAGCACCTTGATCGTTTCCAGGACAATCGCGTCGGTCTCCTCCCTGGTGTCTGCCGCTACCGCCACGGAGTAGACCAGCCGGAAACGGATCGACCGGGTCTCGCCGACCGGGCGGTCGACATAATAGTTCATGCGGATCTTTGCCTTCTTGTCCGGGACGACCCGCAGGGTGACCGTGCCCCGGTCATAATCGATCGTGTAGTCATCCGGGGTGTTTTTCAGGGTCCCCGGCGGCGTTTCCACGCCGATGAGCGGGCGTACCGGCTTCTGCGAGAGCGTGAATACCCCGGTCTTCCCGTCGGATATAAAATCATCGCTTGCAGTCTCCCGCTGTATCCCGCCGGAACCCCCGATCCCCTCCTCCTCTACCGAGAACGAGCTGCAGACCACCGAGACCGACCTGGCCTTTTTGGGATCCAGTTCCCCGCAGTATACGGCATCGGTGGACAGGAGTTTCGAGAGGCCCTTTTGCAGGAACTCGACAATGACGTTGTCCGCTTCACCGATCATGGTGCCCCGTTACTTCTTCTCCCCATAGTCCGAGAGCGGCCGCACCCGGGCAATATACTGGAGGACATTGCCGATCCGGATCGTGCTGGCACTGGTCATATCCTCGAACGTGATATGGCGGATGATCTTCTCGGGCTCGGGGTTGACAAGACCATACTTGTACCAGATGTGCTGGTTGGGGGAGGTGAAATATTCCGTGTAGGGATTTTTCTTGCCCTTCGGCTTGAGCTGGGAGAGCTGGTGGATGAACTGGTTCTCCGTCACAAAGGTAGTGCCGTCATTATATTCAAGGGTCATCCTCAGCGCCTCGGTGCCGTTCGGGGATGCCCCCGCCCAGTAATAGAGGACCTCCGCATGGTCGTGGATACCGAACCGGCAGATCCCCGAGCCCTTGTCGGCACGGAAATACTGCCGGGTGATGAGGCCGAGCACGTCCATGCCGTAATTGAAATCCTCCGGCATCTCCGATTTGAGTCTGGCACTCAGGCCGAACGGGCTCTCGAGCGAGGTTAAGGTGACGCTGTGCGTGGTCGTGGCAATCGTTTTTCGCAGGTCAACGAGTTCGTCAAGGATCTTATTCCATTCTTCCGACCTGATGAGATCCGCCGGTTTCTTGTAGACAGGCTCAAAACCCATAGAAAATTCCCCCTCTTGTACCGACCGTGACCGGGCGGGAATCTTTTCCCCCTGCATCAGTTAGTACTGTCATACAATAAAGTATTTTCATATAATTCATGTCAGATTACCTTCACTGTACCTTTCACGCCGCAGGCTTTCACGGAGTCCACCAGGTCCTGCATCGTATCGATCCGGATGCCCGCCCGGACCAGGAGATCGCCGGGAAGGAAAAGTTCGAACCGGGCAGGCGCATGGGCCTGCCATTCGAAGGTGACCGCGGTTATCACGTCGATGACAAAGACGGACTGGTCGAAGCGGCCGGCATCGAACATCCCGGCATTTGCCCCGATACCCTCCATGTACTGCCACCGGGATTTTTTCCGGGGCAGCCAGGGAACGGATGGTGCCGAGAGGTTCTTGGTACACGGTTTGCCGTTCAGGGTCGCGTTCCCTTCGCGGATCTCCAGCACGTCACCCGTTACCAGGTCCCCGTTGTAGGTGATCGATTCGCCGGTGGTCAGGTTGGTGAGCGTCGGGCTGGTGACCCGTGCCTTCTCGGTCTCAACGCACAGGGTCACGGCCGGGACGGATGCACGGATGCTTCCAGGGTTGACATCCCATTCCCTGCCCGCGCTGGTCTTCCATGACCGTTTCATCGTAACCTGCGGGTTCTCCACAATGGTTACCGGTTCTTCCTGCGGGAGTTTCAAGGCAATCGCAACCAGCATCCGGATGGCACGGATCGTCCCGCCCCCCTTGTAGCTGATGATCGCGGTTTTCAGCCGGTTCCGGTATTCCTTGTCCGGTTCGCTCTCCCGCCGTTTTACACTGAAGATGGCCCCGATCCGGTCAAGGTCCTCCCCGTGGGCGGTATCCACCCAGTGCGCCCGCATGATCGAGACAAGCTCTTTCTCGCACTCGTCGGACCGCTTGCCCTGTGCGGCAATGAATTCCGCAACCGAGGACTCCGGATCCCAGCTGGTATAGAAATGCGGGAGTCTTCCGGAAATCCGGTCAGAACCGCCCATTTTGCCCTCACGCCTCCACAAAGATCTCGAGTATCCGCAGTTCGGCCTTCTCGTCGGTCTTTATCACCAGGTTCTCCGTTTTTTCGTTGACGGAGACCTCCCGCACGTCCCTGATGCCCGTGATGAGCAGGGCGGCCTTTATCACCTGGCTTACGATGACGTCGTCATCAATGTTCAGGGTGGCAAGGTAGTTCCGGATGGCCGCATCCGCCTGCTTTTTCACCTCGCCGGTGTCCATCCCCTCCGTAATGACGAGGGTGAGCCGGACGTCGAGGGGAACGACCACGGGACGCTTGAACTCCACCTTTATGCCGGCAGAGCGGGTCTCTTCAATGACCTGCCGGATCTCCTCGTCATCGCCGCCGCTTGCGATCACCTGCACAATCCCGGGGATGCCATCGGGCTGGTCCACGACCTTGACTTCGCCCGATACCCCCTCTACGCCCCTCACGGCAGAGCGGATCGAGGCGAGCGTGCCTTTCCCTGCCATCTCGAGGGCATGCTTTGCCCGCTCCCGGAGCTCGGCATCGGTCTCGGGGTCGGTCCCGTTTAAGATATCCTTTAAGTTTATGACATATTCCACGCCGATCGCCGGTCTGGGCATCACTGTCAGCATACCGGCAAAGACGTTCCCTTTTTTTCCCGGGAGCATTGCGGTGACCGGTGCCACGGCTTCCCATTTGCCGCCGGCATTCCGGGTAAAGGACACCTCGCGGGTGGTCCGGAACACCTTCACGGTCTCCGGATGCCGGGAATAACTGGAGACCCGGGTGTCGACCGGGATCGCGATCTGCTGGTAGGCAGCGTAGTCGGCATAGAAGACCGAGCCCTCGTCCGGCTGCCTGCCGCCCGGAACCCAGGTGAGCGTTCCGTCGGTGACCGTGAAGTCGGCTGCCGGTTTGAAGACGACCGTCACACCATTTTGGGTTCCCTCGATCTTCTTGATACTCTTCACGGAGGGGTTCTTCAGCAGGTACTGAATGTTTCCCCGGAAGATGTGGGTCTCCCGGAGCACCTCGGTCTCGCCGGGATCGCTGTCCCTGCCGAATGTCACCTCTCCCGTCGCAAAGCCTGCCGTCTTGCGGTTGATGCCCAGAAGCGAGGAGACCAGGTCCAGGGATTTTCCCGTGGCCGTGTCGATGAACGCGGAATGGTAGACCTGGTTCATCTGCGCATTGATGAAGTCCATTTCGCGGGCAACGGACTCCACGATCGTCCGCACCACGCTGCCCGGGTTGATATCGGTGATACCCTGCCCTGTATCGAGCCGGTAATTGACAAAAAAGGGAGTATTCTCATCCGGCTTTGCCCCGTCCCGGAGCCATTCAACGGCATTGCCGCTTTGCTGGTAATCGGTCCCCTTCACAAAGACACCCGGCCCGTTGCCTGCGGTGCCGTCGATCCTGACAATATCTTGGACTTTTGGGTTTCCCAAAGGATATTTCACCTTGCTGCTCCGGTACTCATGCCGCTCGTTTATGATGCCTTGGGTGATCTGGGCAAGGACAGATTCCGTGATCTCTTCGTATGATTTCCGCACGAATGTCATTTATGCCACCTCCAGGTAGAAGGGAAAGGTGATATTCATCGGGACGCTGCTTTTGATCGGGAGGACCGTGATGTCCAGGAGGACCACGTGGGGATTGTCCGCGGCCGTTTGTACCGTGAGCCTGGCAATCTCGTGGATCCGGGGGTCCTGCGAGATGCATTCCTTTGCATAGAGCCGCACCAGGTCCCGTGTCCGGCTGTTGTTCGGCTCTCCTACCAGTTCATGCAGCCGCGACCCGTACTCCGGGTGCCCGAGCTCGGCAAGTTCCCCCCTCCGGGTCAGGAGCCGGTGGAGGATTGCCTGGCCGAGGTTCTGCCGCCCGTGCACGGTCATGAGGTCACCGCTTTTCGTGACCTGGAGGTCCATGCCGATTCCCACAAAATCCGGCCGGGTCTCGATTCGCAGTTTCAGGTCGGTGCCCAGCAGTTCATCGTTCATCTTCATTCCCGTACCTCCCTCCCCCGTCAGTTGATGTTCACCATCGCCCCGCTGATATCCAGGGTTGCGGATGCTTTCAGCGTCCCGGTCGTGCCCGCCTTCAGTTCCAGTGCCTGCCGGCTCTCGATCGTGACGTTTCCCCCGGACAGGGCCATGTCCCCCTTTGCCCTGATGGTAACATCGGCACTGGAATCGATCGTGACAGCGCCGCCCGTCCTGATGGTCACGACCGAACTCCCGATCTCCGCCCTGAACTCATCGTCGGTGACGGTCAGGGTGATACCGTTCGGGAGTTCCAGGTTGAGCCGGCGCACGCCGTTCTTTTTTGGGTCCGGGCTTTTGTACACGATCTCCCCGGCATCGTTGACCGGCGGCCGGTCCTCGTCATTGTACAGCCGTCCCAGGACAATGGGCGCATTGATGTTCCCGCCCACAAACCCGAGGACCACCAGGTCCCCGACATTGGGAACCTGCACGAGCCCGATATGGGACGTTGCTATGGGGACCTTCCGGAGTTCCAGGTCGCGGTTCTTCAGCCGGACATTGCATTCGTAGTTGTCCTTGTCGCTCTCACCGGCATGGGGGAAGATGGAGGTCACGACGCCGAGTTCCAGGAGGTGGAGCTTTTTTGTCTCGTCCTCGGCAATCTTTTTTATCACTTCGACCGCGTTCATCATTTCACCCCCGGAGCCTTGCCGGCATCGCCGGCGGCACTTTTTGCCTGCGCCTCGATTCTGGCGATCAGGTCCTGAACGCATGCGCCGGCGTTGTTGTAATCCTTCTGCCGTTCCTCGATTCCCTGCTTTGCCTTATCCAGGGTCGACCGGGCGTCATTCATGGTCTTGTCCGAGACATCGTTTGCTGTACCGAACAGCAGCTCTTTTACGTCCAGTACCTTCTTTGCCGAGTCGACCTCGAGTTTTGCCGCATTCACCGCCTGCGTTGCCTGCTGCTGCTTTGCCCGCACCGCCTCGAACGGCGCATTCACTGCCTGGATGGCTGCATCGGCTTCCTGTTTTTTCCTGGTGAACGGGGAGAGTACCTTCTCGGCACCGCCGGCTGCCGATTGCCTGAACGCTTCGGGGGCATTCTTGAGTGCAGATCCTTTCTTCTGAATATCGGATAACGTGTCCCTGCCTGCCATGTTCAGCCCCGGTCGTACAGCCTGCAACCTATAAGGAATGGATGAATCTGACTCTAGATAAATATTGGGGTTATAATCTCCCGGAAAAAATGTATGTAGTATACGACGTGACCGCGGTAAATGCGTACGTGAAAAACACCGTGGCCCGGGAGGGGGAGATCACCGGATAAAAGGGGATGTCTCCGCAGGATCGTTATGCATACTCCGGGCATGCAGGTTTTTTATCCTTTCCCCGGAGTCCTTTCCGAAAACCAGAAAGGGCCATCCGGAGTAAGATCCACATTTTGGTGAACCGGTAGGCTCATCCCCCGATCTGCACGGTCGTGCATCCCATGGCGATAGGATCGGCACCGCCGGCGGCTTCGGATACCTGGTCACCCTGGCGGGCGGCAGGAAGGCCGTTGATCATCACCGTTGAGGAGCCCTTCGTGACTACACCCGGGCCGTGGGGGGGGATCGGGCAGGGCACCGGGCAGACGTGGATATCGGTTGTTGCGCCGATCGCAGAAAATACCGAGGATGCTGCAGCAGCCAGTGCGGCTTTGATCCCCTCGCCATACGCGAGATTGGCAGCGGGCAGCCCTCCGGGGACTGCCGAGGCGGCAGTCCAGGCAGCAGTCAGGGAAATGTTGGTTGCAGTAACGGTTGCAAGGGCCGCCGATGCGGCGGCAACACCCGCGGGGTTCCCGCCGGCTGCCGCAGAACCTGCCGCCTGCATGAGCCCCTGCTGGATCCGGACCAGCTGCGGCTGGGCAGTGGCCGGCGTTATCACCGGCACCGACATGAATGACTGCATTGCGCCCGATGCCGCTTCAACCGCAGGGCCGATGCCGGCCGGCAGGGCACGCCAGGCCGGCATCTTTCCGATCATCACGGTCGGGCTGCCCGGGCCGGGACCGAGCGGCATCCCGTGGCCGGTGGTATCGCTTACGCGTGCTGCAGATGGCATACGATCCCTGGCTCCTTTAAAGAATGCGTTTTATAGGTGTTAGTGCATTCTGCAGTAATATACGTTATTGGTTCCGGGTTGTGTTTTTTTCTGGTGAATAGTTATGTCCTGGTTTTAGGCAGATATCCCGATTACGGTGAAAACGGGAGCCGGTTGCCTTTCATTTCAGTCGGAAAATGTAAAGTCCCTTGGTAACGGATAATCCGGATTCGTAGTGTAGTCAGGAGGCACTCTGTTCCAGCCAACCAGACTTACAACAGGTTCAAGACCGCCAAAATCAGCGCCAAATCCACCAGCCACGGCCTCCTCCCAGGTACCACTGAACACTAAATATATGGAGTCGGCCCCATTCATAGCGGGGCCGAAGAGTCGGAATGTATCAACGGTAGCGCCTCGTCTGAAAGCTATTCCGGCAGATGTATGTAACACGGGACCTTCGAAATCGATTAGATTCAACTGGGCAGTTGTAGTGAATGCCTGCCATGCGCTGGTCCGACTCGCATTAACCGGCATGAATGACCACCCGGCACCCCACCCGATATACTCAAAAATCAACCGCATATTGTTGGTGGTATCAACGATTTCCATTGCAGCATAATTTCCAGACAGGGATGGGATGAGTGGAACATCCCCTCCAAAACTCTGTAAAATCCGGATCTTGAAGTGAGTGCTCCTTAATGGCGGTAGTGGATCAGGCGGAGGTCTTCTTATTTCTTCTGAAATAGCAACTCGTCCCATTACGGCAAGGACGTGTGCTGCACGAAATTCATTCAACTCCTCTGGCGTTAAACCATCACGGGGGGTCCCGGCAACGCCACGGCCCTGGGAATCAGCCTGATACCAGGGACTGGGACGGCACTCTGTACCATGTTCCATAACGCCAGGGGCACCCTCACCCGGGCCAGGCTCGCCCAGATCTTCATCTATTGCAGCGCAATCCCCGATATTGGTATCCAGCCATCTTCTGACAGATCGGGCTCGTTCCTGAGCAAGGCTATCGTTGTCAGCCCGTCGCCAGTCTGCGGTCCCCCAGACAAGAAAACGAACAGGGGCGCGCAGCATAACCGGGTCTGAAGTCATGAAATAATCTTTGACCTCACCCAGCACCCGTTCGTCATCTGCGTCAAGCTGTGTGGCTAACGTTGGGAAGTAGATGTGAGCGATAAATCCGAAGTGTCGCAGCTGTTCATCATTTTCAGGACGAATGAAAACGCTTGTACCATGCACTGCCGGATTTGACCTGATATCTCTCTCATATATCTCCCGCTGGACTCCCGGACCTTCCTCCCTGCGACGTCCCCGTTGACCTGCACCTCCACCCGGCAATTTGAAAACTCCTTCTATGAACAATTGAGAATTAATTAAAAATTATCTCTGCAAATCAATTATAAATAATTTGGGAGTATGAAAACCCGTGTCATGTCCCCCGTCCCGCTGCGCGGGTACTTTTTTAGGTAAACGTGTCCTGCAATGATTCCGGAAGGATTTTTCCCGTGATGGGAAAACGGGAACCTCCTGTTCCGGTACATCTGATTCACCGGACGACAATTCCCCCCCTTGTGCTTTCCATCCTGCTCCAGCCGGACCCCGGAAACGTCAGTCAACCTCAAAAAGAACGGGTCTGATGACACTCTATGGCGTGTTGATACAAAGAATATATATTATATCTGGTTTTCCTATTCTTTTTAATGAATGGCGAATCGGGGGACAAGAAACCGCTCCCTGCACCGGATTTCTGCAACAGCTGGGGAGAGGGCAATCCCGTTCTCGGAAAAGGGGCGCTGGGGAATTCTTCGACGGGTCATATGTATTATTCCGATACTGGTAACCGTGAGGCGATGGTAAAAAAAGTCCAGACCATGCTCTCCGTGTTGGGATATACCGTCGGATCTGCCGGTGCCGATGGAAAATTCGGGAGTGATACCGAGAAGGCAGTCAAAAAATTCCAGGAGGAGCACGAGGACTGGGGCGGGGAAAAACTGAACGTGGACGGGCTTGTCGGCCCAAAGACCGCGGACGCACTGAACAGGAAAATGGTGGCTGCAGGATGGTATAAATTTCACCAGACGGAGACGAGTCTCACCCGTACATTTTCACTGCTGACAATACAGGCTGAAGCCTTGAAAAGCCCTGTTTCGCTGGATGTGAATGGGGTAAAAAAAGGAAAAGTGGTAATAGTCGATTACATTCCCAGTAACCTGCTGCATATCTCTTTCATTCTATACGCTGAAAAAGACCGTCGGCCTCTCGCAAATTGCAGTTATAAACTATACTTGAGCCACGGAGTTGTCGAAGGTACTACCGACAAGGATGGCCTGATAGATCATGATCAAATAAAGGCGGGTGACTACCTGCTTGAGGTTGCTGGTTCCAGAACGTATATTCCTGCGATTTCCAGCGACCTGACCCGTCTCGGGTGGATGATACTGGGCTCAGGATTGGAGAGGAAGGATGCCGTATGACCTTGGCGGCGTATTTCCAGAGTAAGGGGCAGTCGATAAACATGGTGAATCCAGACGACCATGTAAAAATTGTTTTTCCCGACCCTCCGGAGAATGCCACGGAGGTCGTGCTGAAAATTATCGAGACGGCCGAGAAAAACGAGAAATACGGGGAACGCGTGCTGCTCACGCATTGGGGTGAAATTGTCAATAAAGAATTCATCATCGCGGAAACGAAGTATCACTATAATCCCAAAGATCTCCGGCGGAGCCCGACGATCTGGATTGAGACCGGCCTGCATCCCTCCTACAACTATAAGATGACGCTTCCCGATGACCGTGAAGAAGGGGGCCGGTTCGATCTCAGGATCGAAGTCCAGGGCAACGTGAATGGAAAAAAGGAGAGTTTCAAAGGAACTTCGGTATTGCACGTTTACTATCCTATGGATGTGATGATCATCCCTGCTACGGATGATAATTTTGATACGGAGCATCATGCATTGCGTGTTATTCGAACATGGGCAAGGCAGTGGAAAGCGTTTGCCCCCGCCACCCGTGGTATCGTCGGGATGAACGTTGATACGTCTGCAAGGAACAAGCCGGTTGTACCTGCGGACTATCAGGACTTTCATAAGGCATTCGAGAAAGCGGCCCGGATGTCTCATGGCGGGATCATCGCCCTTGCAGTTGGCCATGGCAGTGGTGACACTTCCCATGCCAGCCTTGTACCGGAGGACCGCCGGAATAATGACTTGTGGGGGCGCCTTTTTATCGATAAAAATATTTTAATTGACGGATTAGAGCCTAAAGAGGGCGAACCCCGGCATATTATACAGGATCCTGAAGAAATTGTGAAGCTGAACGCCCTTTCCCGTCTGGGGGAGATCCTGAATGGCATCGACCCTAAAGTCAGCGAGTTACGGTTTCAAACATGCAGGACAGGGGCGGATCCCCTGTTCCTGGGAATGATAGCCGACAGGGTGCGTGTTCCCGTAAGCGGACATACGGACTTTCTCGATTATGACGGTGTAAACCCGACCTACTGCCACTACGGGGAGGATAAGAGCGGTTATGAGATTGATAAAAATGTTCACGAGTGGCTTGTAGAGAAACTGGTAAGCCCGGTGAGACCGTATCTCCCACCGCCGGACAGGCAGGATCCGCATAATTTTAATCCATAAGAGAAACACGGGACAGCGGGCTATCGGTTATATACCTGCTTTTCACCGGTACTCATGCTATCATGTTCCATTATCCGCACCGTTTAAAAAATTTCTCTATAATCGCATCTTATTTTTCAATCGGGGATGCAGCAATCTTGGTTCCAGGTGCTTCAGCCGTTCATCCTTTACTATCGTTTACTTTTTCCAAAAAAAAATATCAACCGTATCACTGATGGAAAAAGACCAAAGATTACCAGCACCGTATTTTTGTAGCAGGGAAATCCCGGGTAACGACAATACGATCGCCATAAGAGGAGCACCGGGTGCCCCGGCAGATGGTCATTACATGAACCACTTTCTGAAAAATTCCGGGTTTTAAAGAGCATCGACGATGGAGTGCTTCAGATAATTACTGTGAAAATATTGCCCTGCCAACCGCATCCACCTGCCTTTTGCTCATGTATGACCGGACACCGTCTGCAGGGAAATTCTTGTCATTGTCGTAGCAGAGGACGTCGAAGGGGGGCTGGGGATTCTGCGGGAGTATGGTATGCTCGCCCAGTCCCGCCGCATGGACAATCTCATGGATCATGGTGGCCCAGTCACCCCGGTTCAGCCTGTTGACATTCAGCAGAACGAAGTTTTTGCTTGCTTCATATTTCCCCCTCCAGTTATCGCTGTTGGAATTCGCGTTCATGCAGCTGACGAAGATGATGGAGAGGACGGAGCCGTTATCCGGGCCACGGCGATCAGTGATATTTTTACGAATTTCATTGAGATCGTCCATGTACTGGGCGATATTGTTGATATCCACGTCCCGGTTAAAGTCGAGGGGGGTCTGTTCGACGGTTTTTGCAAATCCGAGGTTATGCCGTTCAAGGATCTGCTTGGCTTTTCGCGAATAGGACTGTTGCGCTTCCTGGGATGCAGGTTGACTGACAACATTTTTTGCAAAAAAAATTTCACAATGCACGGTGACTTTTTTCCCGCCTCTGGGGGGATATTTGTAATTAAATATCGGGTTTGACGGGTCCTGTTCAACAAACCCGTCAGCCGGATTATGATCGTCATCCGGCTGTATCTGCGTGCACGCGGTCCCGCACTCAACTACGCCGCCTTCTGGGTCCGGTGGGACCGACGAACCGGCAAGGACCACGGTCACCTTACTGGACGGAAGAGGCCTGACCTTTAATATTCCCTCTCCCCCGGTAGACCCGGTATGGATTATATTCTCTTCATCCTCCTGATCAACGGAATAGTTGATCTCAATATTTTTAACCGGGCTGTTATCCTTGTCATCAATAAACTCTATCGGGAACTCGGTGGGAGCGCAGGGTATGATATCAGGGACCTGGATCTCGTTGCTTTCAACCATGGACAGCGGCCACCTTTACAAAATCTTCTGACTGAAACATGGATTCAGACCGTAAAAAATACACGGATCCCGCGCCCCTCTACATCCCGAGCTGGTCCCGGGCCTCCATGACCTTGTCCCGGGTCTCCTTGTAGGTCTTCTTGATCTTCTCGAACTTCTCGATAGCCATCTTCTTTGTCTCGGCTACCTTCTTCCTGGCCAGGGCCAGTTTTTCCTCGGCCTCATTGACGATCTTCCCGGCCTCCTTCTTTATCTCCTCGATCTTTTCCTCCCCTTCCCTGATCATGTCGTCGACTTTCTTCTTTGTCTCCGCGGCGCCTTCCTTGATCTTCTTTTCGGCCTCTTCGGCCTCCTTTTTCAGTTCCCCGGCTTTGTCCTGGACCTCTTTCACCTTTGCCTCGGCCTGTGCGATCGTGTCCTCTGCCTTTTTCTTCGCCTTCCCGGCTGCTTCCTTTGCCTCCTCCTTGAGCGTTTCGGCCTCTTTGACCTTGTCCCCGATCGCTTTCTCGGCCTCTTCGCCTTTCTTCCTGAGTTCATCGACGTTTGCCGTCAGTTCGTCGATCTCCTGCTCCAGCCGCTTCTTTGCTTCTTCCCCGTTGCCGAGCAGCTCATCCTTCTTTGCCCTGATATCGTTCCCGACCTCTTCGCCCTTCTTCCTGTATTCCCCGGCCTTGGAGGTCAGGTCCTGGATCTCCTGCTCCAGCCGCTTCTTTGCATCCTCTGTTAAACCCGGGAGTCCCTCCGTCCTGTCCCCGGCCTGCACCTGCCCCGTTGCCGGTCCCGCTTTTTTGAGCAGCTCGTCCTTCTTTGCCGCGATCCTGTCTTCCAGCTCTTTCTCTTTTACCTTGAGATCATCGAACTTCGCTGTCAGTTCATTGATCTTGCTTTCCAGCTGCTCCTTTGCCGCGTCCGCTTTTTGGAGCAGCTCGTCCTTCTTTGCAGCGATCTGCTGTTGTTTTTCGTCGATAGTCTTCCTGAACTCGTCAGCCCTGGCCTTTACCTTGTCGACCTCGTCAGTGACCCTGGACAGGTTGTCTTCCACGGCCTTTGTGGCCTCGCCAACCTTCTTCTCGGCCTCGTCCCTGACCTTCAGCGCTTCATCCTTGAACTCCGTCAGCTTATCCGTCTGCTTCCCGATCTCATCTTCTGCGGCTTTTTTGTACTCCTCGAGTTTTCCCGCAGCCTCTTTTGCCTTGTCCTCGATCTCCTTCTTCTTCTCGAGGAGCTCTTTTTTCAGCTCGTCGACCTTTTCCAGCAGCTTGTTTGCGGCCTCTTTTGCTTTCTTCACCAGCTCCTCTGCCGCAGCGATCATCTCGTTTGCGACCTTGTCGAGTTCTGCAATGACCCCATTGATCTCGATCGATGACTGCTCAACGTTCATCTCTGCTGTCTCAACGGCATCCACGAGCTGCTGCCGTTTCTCTTCCAGCGTGCCCCGGGCAGATTCGAGCTGCTCCTCTAAGGGCGACGGGGGTTTTTTCATCGGAGGGGCCGGCGGCGGTGCAGCAAGCGGGGGCTCGCCTGCCGATATCGAGACCTTCTTCTTCCAGCCGGTCACGGATACGAACCCGTCCTCCCTGGAAAAGGTGTGGGTAACGCTCGTCACCTCGAATTCACCGTTCATGTTCGTATCCGGCATATTTTGTATCGCGAGCGTATCGCCAAGCGTGATCCGGGCATTCCCGAGCGATGTTATCGAACCGGAGAGCGGAACCATCATGGCTTCAAGGGCGGCTGTCGCGACCTTCTCAGCAGTGTCCTTGTCCTTCACCGACGGATCATCGAGGTACATACTGGTGCCGGTGTCCCCTTTCGCACCGTCAACCGCCTTTTTTGTCAGCCAGTGGGCAGTATCGGAGCCCCTGAAACTCGATGCACTTTCCCCGCAGACCTTCACGCCGAACACGGCCGGTGTCGGGCTGTTGACCGTTGCGTGGATAACGTCCCTGCCGTACCTGAGGGGTCTGGGAGTCTGCCGGGAATATTTCCTGAAGACGACCCAGCCTTCGGGATTTAAAAACAGGTCAAACCCGCATTTTTTTGCCAGTTCTTTCATGTGCAGGTACGCGTCTTTTGTATCGTCGATGGCGTACATCGGAAACGTCAGGCCGTCTTCTGCTTTCTTTACTGAAAGCCCGGCCTGTTTTGCCAGGTCTTTGACAATCGCGCCCGCGGTCTGCTGCTCAAACACCTGGTTGACGCGGGTCCGGGTGAGCAGGGTGACCACCGACAGCCCGCGGACCAGCACTTCGGAGATTTTGCGTTCAGCGGAATCCACGGTGCCGGTCAGCACCTTGTTGAGCGCGTCATCGTACCCGAGTTCGATGGTTACCGCGTCCCCGTTTTTTATGGCATTTGCTTTTGTCCCCGGCATGATGCTGATGGAAAAACAGTCTGCAGGAATGTTCAGGTCAAGTTCAACCGTGATACTGATGACCTCCTGGTTCTGCGACGAGTCAAAGGTGGCTGATCCGATTCTGATCCTGTACGCGGGTTTCTGCATGGTTTTCAGCTCAGTGGGAGTCCGTCCTGCACGATCTCGTAAGATTCCTCATTTTTATACCCCGGCTGTTCTGACTTGCTTTTTGGCTTGTCGGTGGCTCTCTCTTATCAGAGTCCTCGTCTTTGTCCGAAGACCGGGTAACCCCGCCCGGGGACCTTTCACCGTATCCCCCCCTCCGTTCCCCAATCCTGCCCCGAAGAGTGAGGTCGCTCATCGCTCTCTCGTGGGTGGTCGTCCGAAGGCTGAGTAGCCTCATTTGAGGAGTTTTCACGTTCCCCGGCTCCTTCCCCGCCCTCCTCTCCGGTCTCCCCCTCTCCTTCTCCGCCCTCCTGTCCTGTCTCCCCGCTCTCCTCTCCGGTTTCCCCGCTCCCTACCGTGACCTCCTGCTCGGACCCTTCATATCCCTCAAGGTCCACCTGTACGGTATAGGTTCCCGGCACAGCCTCTTCGATCCTGTACACTCCCTGTTCGTCCGTCTCGGCACGGTATTCCCCGCTCTCCCCGGTTGCCGTCACCGTGACCCCGCTCCGTGGATTGCCTTCATTATCCAGGACCTTGCCGGTGATGACATTGATCGAATCCATCACGTCTTCGGCCGTCTCTTCCTGCCACGCGGCGGCCTCCTCATCCTGCGCAGGGGGCATCACCGGTTCCGGCGGGGGAACCTTGTATTCCTGCAGCACCATGAAGTAGTGGTATTTCCCGATCACATCGGCACTTTCCTCGATTCGCATATCGTTGATCAGCACATGCGTAATATCCGCCGCTCCCGAGATATCGGAATTGAATGGCAGGGGAGTTCCCTGTTTGAATTTTGTCCTGAGTACCTCGAGGTTCTCCTTGGCAGTCTTTCCCTGGAAGGTCCCGTCAAAGGATATCACCACCGGGGACCTCCCGAGGTTCTGGAACACATCGCCTTCCATGCCGGGAATCTTATGCCCGATCATGTCGCGCCTGTCCGTAGTGCTGATATTGTACACGTTCCTGATCTCGGTCTGCCCGCCCTGGGGACTCGTGTCCGCCCTGAAAAGCGGGATACCGTCGAGTTCTATGTTCATCGCAACCCACCGTACCGTCTCATCTCATCCGACAGGATAACCCCGATCTTCCTCCCGAGCTCCCGCAGTTCCGCGTCATCCCCTTTCGCCATGGTCGTAACCGTAATATTGAAGGTGTTCTGGATGTGTACCGGGTTTCTGCCGCCCGGATCCGTATGTGTGGTCCCGTCGCGTGGTCCGGCAGACAGCGGCAGGGCGTGTTCCAGGGAATACAGGGATGATACCGGTACCGCTCCTGAAAATGCAGTCCCGGATGGCATCCCCGGTGTCCGGGAGCTTCCGGCAGCAGAAAGCGGGAGAAGATGTGCCCTGCGCATACCCTCACTGGACAGCATGCTGACAGCCACATTCATCACGGGCGTAGTATCCTGTACGCGGATATCCTTTCCCTGCCCCGGGAGGCCTGGCACAAGTGCCCCCCCGCCTTCACTTACCGTGAACGGGATGGGAAAGATGCCCGGGCCCCCGGTAATCCCGCCATACCGGGGGAGACCAGCTGCCGGTGGATCTCCGAGCTGTAGGTGAGGTACCGGGCGATCGTATCGAATGCACCCGGGATGGAAAAACCCGGAGAGGATGCATCCGTGCTGCGGGACATCGGGACAACGGGCGACGGGACCGCTGGTGCAGATACGGGAAGAACCGTTCGTGTATTCTCCGTGCCGGAGAGCCGTGCGATCCCTTCGCTGAACCGTTCTGCATTCATGGCAGCCATACCGGACGGCTGGCTCACCGCTTCCGCGGGTACCAGCGAGGGGATCTCGATAATGCCTGAACGGGGGAGCGTGGCCGGACGTTTTGCCGTCCTGCGTCTGCTCTTTTTCTGCACAGCCTTATGGTCCGGCAACGGGGGCTGCGGCAGGGTCATGGCCGGTTGGGCCAACATACCGCCCGCCCGGTGTTCCGTAACCGGGAGGGGCGGATGCCCGAGAGGGATCTCTGCCGGCAGGGGGATATCCGCCATCCTCTCCGATTTTTGGAGCATCCCGTGCAGGGTGGTAAACATCGTACCGGGAAACACCGGGGAGGGCACCGTCAGGCCCGGTTCGCTGCGGCCAATATCTGCCTGTGCAGGTACGTGCGGCAGTTCCCCGCCATGGGAAAACGGGGGGGGTGCCGCCTGCGGTATCCTGCTCTCCCCAACCGGGATATGTTCACCGGCCGTTTTCTGGAAAAAGAGCGTCCGGGTCAGGTCCGACCGGACCCTCTCAAGGCTCTGGAGAACGGATGTGGACCGGCTCAGTTTTTCAAGAACGGTTGTGGTATCCGCCCTGCCTGTGACTGCGCCGGGACGAACGTCAGGGAGTGCAGGCGGGCTGCAGATATCCGCAAGCGCAGCAGTCTGTGCCGTAAACCCGCCGAATGCCTCCCCCAGGGACCCGGCAAGGCTGCCGACCTGCAGGGAGCTTAAGGTGAGATTGACGGTATTGGCAGTGGAAGGCGGGAGCGGTGCATCGCGACCCGGCCCTGCCTCGTCCACACCGCTGTCCGGCACCAGGGGATATTCAAAAAGGGGGGCACCGGACCTCTCCAGTTCATCCTTACGGCCCAGGCAGGCATTGACCAGGGCACCGATGATCTCCTGGAATTTTGCCGCCTCCAGAAAAAACGGCCCGAACTGTTCGCGCCCCAGCGCGTCCAGCCGGGTTATCTCTTCCGCGAGGCCGAAAACGGCATTCACCATCAGCCACCCCCCGGGTACCTGTCACAAGGTATCATTCTTCCCCGCCCGCATCATCGACAAACACAAATTTCGACACTCCCGGCTGGCCTGTCCGGGCTGCCGCCAGTTTTTCTATCCTGTTTACGAGTGCTCCGAAAAGGAAATTGATCTGGTCCCGTGTCAGGTCCTGAGGGGAACCGGCCAGTTTGTACCCATAGTCCAGACAGAGGACCGCGAGTTCCTGGCCTTCGGGAGATTCGATAAAACGGGTCAGTTCAATCTTTTTTTTTTGCCGCACTGCCTGCAGTAATCCCGGAAATCTCGAGGATCCTCGTACCGATAAACTCGGGAACCCCGAATTTCATGTGTTCCACCTCGTCCACCGTCAGTTTCGGCTCGACAAGGCCAAGGGAGGTGGCAAGACGCAGGGCCCTGAAATTTTTATTGATATCGATTTTGCCCGTGTCCGGCGTGCCGTCGTCCTTTACCGGTACGCTCCCGATGACGGCAAAGACCTCGCCGAGTTCCCCGTCCGTCAATGGCCGGATTGTCACGTCTGCGTTATAACTGTCGACATGGAGGGTCTCGCGGCTCTCCTTTCCCTTCAGGATATCTTCCTTACTGAGCTTCTTCATTCCCCTGCTGCTCCCTGCATCACGATTCTGTCAGATCGGTGGCCGTGAACGTGTACATGGTGATTCCCACCCCGTTCACGTCCATCATGAACTCCTTGTCATCCAGATAGCATTCCTGGAAGGACACGGTTCTGGTCGTCGTGCCTTTTTTCATCTGTGCAGACAGGCTGAATTTGGCATCCTCGGGATTCGGTTTTGCCAGCAGCGCATCCAGCGGGGGACATGTTGACTTGACGCTGAGTTTCCCGTTGATCACCTTGACGCCGTACTCCACACCCGTCCGGAGCGGCTGCCCTACCGATGCGATATCGCTTCTCGTCCGGTTAACCTTGAACTCGATGGACTGAAGCCCTTCGATTTCCGTTGAATCCACCATCACTTTGCTTTCTGTTGCTGACCAGAGTGTAATTGCCATGGTTGCCTCCCCTTATGCCTCTACCTTAATGGTCGCATAGATGTAATCCATCGCCCTGACCGGCCGGACCGCAAGGTCCACCCGCACGATGCCCTGGGCAAAATCCAGTTCCGAGCTGTAGACATCCAGCAAAACCGAGGCCTCTTTCCCGTCAGTGCTCGGCACGATCGATCCCTCGCGGTCCATCCGCATCAGGAACTCGGTGATCTTTCCCTTGAGGGCAATTCTCCCGCTCGGGCTGTTCAGCGTCCCGATGAACAGGTCCGCGATGCTCTTCACTCCCCGCACCGAGTGGTCTGCAATCCGCATGACACTGATCTGCTCCTTGCTTGTCGTGATGCCTTTGACAACGATGATGCCCCTTCCTCTCTGGGCTTCAACGGGAATAACGCCCGCTTTTAAGAGTTCCATCTGTTCTGACGGGGTGTACGATGCCTCGAGTTTTGAGACCCCGCTCAGTGTCTTGAAGGTCGGGGACTCGAAATAGTTCAGCCTGCTGATGAGTCCTGCTACCGCGCCGAGGTTCCCGTACGGGGCTACCAGGGCGAACCGGTCGCTGTTCAGGGTCGTTGTCCGCTTGCAGATATCCGCAACGGATTCGCCGGATGCAACGGAACCAAGACCGATACGGTTCTTGGCGTCCCTGCTCATTGCCATACAGTGGGCTTCGATGAGGGCATGGATCTCCGGCGAGCTGGTGCCACACGCGATGACGATATCCACATCGGGGACCGATTCGAGTTTTTCGAGGGCGGCCTCGAAATCTTCCTTCGAGATGACGCCGCTCGAACCCCCCTGGAGGCTGGACTCGGTATCGGTCGGCACATTGTTGGGGGGTTTTGCATTGGAATGGAGATCCTCGGCCGTGACGATCTTTGAATTCCTGGAAATGTAGTCAGCAAGGTACAGATCACCTGAGGAATCCATCAGGAGATTCTCGAAGATCTCGACGTTTGTCCCGTCGCGGATGATCACATTCACGGAATCCGCAGCAGATCCGCGCTCAACCTTGACCTGGATCTCGTTACCGGCCTCCCCCGATTTGGTGGTTGTGATCCTGACGGTATCCTTGTTCTTTGCATCCTTTAAGACAAGGGATGCCTTCGTACCTGCTTTTCCGCTGATGGGTACGACGACAACTTCGAAAACTGCATTCTGGAATGCCTGTTTTGCCTCACGGGTTATCGTAAACTGCTCGTTCGAGCCGAACTTGTCGGCAAATTCCCGGAAACTGCTTACAAATACCGGTTCTAATGAAGTTCCCTTCTCCGTTGTCCCAATCATTGCAACAACTCCCGATGGATTGAGCTGCTGAGGAACAATCTCTTTGATAACCTGAATTTCAACACCGGGTAAAATTCTTGTCATGTTTTCTCATCCCCTTTTTTAACCCATTCTGACTGTTTTCCTGCTCACGCGGGACCATCAATGATGGCAAAAGAATTACATAATATCCTCATATGAATTATAATATTTAAACTTACCTTATAGCGGTCACCGGTATCAGGAACTCTTATCCCGGCACCTGTGGTATCATCGTGCCACCCGTGTTCCGCAAGAGACTGCTCCGTACCAGGCCCGGCACGTGCAGGATAACAATGGCGGTTGCCCATGGCCCGGTGCTTTCCGGAACGGAACTGCAGGAGGGACCGGCCGGCATCCTTTTGATCCTGTCGTACTGCGCGTACGGTTCCGGCGGGCATGCTGAACCGGACCCCCCGGGGGGATGGCTCATCCTCCGCTGCCGGCGGGGACCCGGCTTACGCTCCGTCCCGGAACTGGTACTCCGGCACCGTCCCGTACTGTTCGATATAGTTCCCGAGGAGGTCGTTCTCCCGCTCCCTGAGGTTGTGGGCGGGCAGGGGTTTTGGTTCGCAGACGAACGAGTACAGGAGATCTTTTTCATTCCACGGGTTCCTGCTTAGGTCAAAGAGTGTCCTTGCACAGTCTTCCGCCATCCCGATGGCAAGGACCGCATGTGTTGCGGCGTCGAAGATGAGGTAGTAGCCCTGGTCCGGCGGGACAACCGCGGTAGTATGGGTCCTGAGGCTCCGCGTCGCGCTCCATGCAAGCCCCATCCAGCCGGGTTCCCCGGGCTTTCCGGTCACCGCGAGCGGCGAGGCGCTCGGGCCTCCCGCCGGGTTGAGGGGTTCACCCGCCATGAGTTTTCCCCCGGCAACCCCGCCTTTCTGGTCCGGGGACCTGCGGTTCTTCCGGTGGAAGCGGCCGAAATTACAGAGCGGGGACTCGCGCTGCTCCTGCCGGCAGAGGTACGTGAGGTAGCACTCCGCGGCCTTCCGCTCCACCGGTCTGTCCCCGTAAGGGACTGCCGAGAATTCGTAGGTATAACCCTTGGCGTCCTTCCACGCCCAGAGGGCAGGCGCAACCGGCCAGGGGTCGTCCGGCGGCATCGCGGCCAGGGTCACGTTCCTGCGGATACCGGAAAAGCACTGTCGCAGCGACCCGTCGGTCCAGCCGATAAACATCATCAGATCCTGGCCGGCCGGCCGGATACGGTAGAGTCCGGGGGTGTCCGGGATACGCTCCGGCGTCCCGCCGGTTGTGCCGAACGGTACCCAGGGGGTCCATTCAAGGCCGCACCAGTCCGCGGAGAACGAGTCCTGCCCTCCTGCTTGGTCTTCCATACGCGAATTCACCCTGCCTGCCGTGTGTTATCCTCATTTGGATCAAGGGATAATAAACATTTTTTTATGCGGATAGGGAAGTTTTCGGTTCCCTGCCGGCCGTACCGTTGCCGGAGATCTTCCCGTGCATCCCGGTACCGGGTATCCCGGCAGGGCAACGGGAAAAAAACGGTGCGGTCATGAACCGGGTGCAGGCAGAAACCCGGGACCGTAACGGTAAAAAACAGGACGGGCGGTTCTTGCCCGCTCACACGGAAAACGTTGCAACGACCGCCGCGTGGTCCGAAGCCTCTGTCTTCCGGTTCGTGACCGTCGGATAGCGGCTGCCTTTCGCCGTATAGATGCCCCGGCGTTCGATGCGGACTGACTGCAGATTTGTTTTCAGGGCATCGGAGACAAGGATATAGTCCAGCTGGTCCTTGCCGGTCCGGTACGTCCCCCGTTCCGCGGGAGGAAGGTTTTCACAGACATTATAGAGCCCTGCCTTTCCGAGCAGCGGGGCAAGGGAGGGGCTCGTGGCAGGTGCATTGAAATCGCCGGCAGTGACCAGGTACTCCCGGCCCAGGTCGTGCTCCCCGATCAGGTCGGATACCCGTTCTGTCTGCACGAGACGCCGCTTGTTGCCCTGCGGGTCTCCGCTGGAGCTGTAGCCCATGGATTTGAAATGGTTCACGAGCAGGTGGAGCGGCGTTCCGGGCGCCAGAGCAAAGTTCACCTCAAGGCAGTCGCGGGAAAAGACCGGCGTGTTGCTCTCCGTCCGGTCATCGACATGGCTCAGCATCCAGTTGACCGGCACCCGGGACATCACGCCCACGTTGATCCCGCGGCCGTCATTGCCCTGTATGGACATGATGTACGGGTACGGCTTGCTGCCGGCCGGCCTGAGGAACTCCGGGTACAGGATATCGTCGTGGAATCCCTTGAGGGTGATACGGTCCTCGACCTCGATCATGCAGATGATATCCGCGCCGGTATCGGCCAGCACCCGGGCGACATTGTCCACCGCCGCATCTGCGAGCGTGGTTTTTGTCAGGTTCACGTACCCGAGCCAGTCTGCGGCTCCCTTCGCTGACGTGGCCTTGCCGCGGATGTCGTTGATGGTGGCAAAGCCTTTCAGGCCTGAAAGGAGTTTTTTTATTGCATCGTGGTCAAAGACCGCTTTTTTCAGTTCGGTCTTGAGGAGGTCGACCTGGTGCAGGAGGCTGTCTGCTTTCTCATCAGGCTCTTCAAAGATGCCGGGCCTCGAAAAGAGGTTCTCGCAGTTGAACGTCGCAATCGTGCATTCTCCAGACATAGGATACTCCGGACCGGAAAGCGGGTTCATTGGTGTGGGATTTCCAGGAACCTTCCGGCAGCTACCGGTATATTTTAAAGTATTTATATTTTACATTCAATCGGCATAACGTCCCGTCTGGCTGTCGCGCCCGGTTCCGGAACAAACCGCAGGTCAAAAGAGATCCGGCTCGTGCCGGACATCCGTCACATCAGTAACGACCCGGCCGGGTATTTTCCATACCTATTTATAGCGTCACGGGTTACTGCTCCTGATGATCGGGATCTCAACCTGCTGCCTGATGGATATGCCGCTTGCGGCAGCGCTCGACGAGCTTGCCCCGCTCACGGACCACATCGAGGTGATGGACGAGGGATATCATTTCATCACCGACCCTGATCTGTTCTCCGGCTACACCCAGAGGTTCACCCTCCATGCCCCTTTCCACGGCATGAACATCGCCAGCGTCTTCGAGCCGGTCCGGAAGGCGAGCGTGGAGGTGATGGCTGACTGTTTTATCGCTGCCGCGGCCATCGGTGCACCGGTTGTCATGCACCCGGGGTATTTTGCCTGGGAGCAGGAACGGGCGGCATCGGACCGGCAGTTCCAGACCTCCCTGCAGGAACTCAGGGCTGCTGCAGCGGAACACTCGGTCGAGTTCTGGTTCGAGAACATGGGGGACATGAACTATTTCAACCTGCGGACACCCGCCGATCTCGGCCTTATCGGCGATACAGGGCTCACGCTCGATACCGGCCATGCCCACCTCAACCACTGCCTGCCGGCGTTTTTAGAAACCCCGTTCCGGCACATGCACATCCATGACAACAACGGCAGGGCAGACACCCACGGCCCCGTGGGATCCGGCACGATCGATTTCCGGCCGGTGATGGCAGCCCTCCGGCGGGGTCATGCAACGGCCGTGATCGAAGTGAAATCCTTTGCCGGGGCAAAGAGCAGCCTTAAGGTGCTGGACGCGCTGTGAGACGGCAGTAAAAACAGTTCGGAGAAAGGATTATGCGGCCGGCTGCTCCACGGGCAGCGCGTACGCCAGCGGCGGCTCGTACAACGGATCCGGCGTGAACACATCGATATTGATGCTGCCCAGCTTCCCGTCGCGGTGCAGGTAGTAGTCCGGCAGCCGGTCTGCGTTTTCATTGAAGGCGAACCAGTAACTGAGTTTGTAGGTCTTTTTTGCATACCCATCGATCGAAGGATAGCTCTCCTGGTCGTGGAGGATGATCATGTCCGGATTGTCCTTAGTCAGGGTGTCGGTGTCCGTCAGGCTGCCGTAGAACCGGATCCGTTCCCACCGGTCGCCCCGGTAATACCACGGGAGCGGCCAGTAGTCCTTGGATGCGACCACCACGAGGCTCGAATTGTCCATCAGCCCCATCACCTCCCGCATATCCTCCGAGTTCTGGACCTGGACGATCGGTTCGCTGATATCCACCGGCACAAATGCCACGTGCCAGGTCATCACGATAAGGAAGATGCAGCCTGCAAGGGCAAATGCGGTCTTCTGCCAGTTCAGCTTGTAGGTTGCCACAAAGCACATGGGCAGAAGCTGCGGGATCATCAGCCAGGGGACCTTCTCCCCCACGTAGGCATAAAAGGCCATCGTTGCGATCATCCACACGATACAGAACCGGAAGAACTCCTCGGACTTTTTATCGGTGTCCTGCCTGTTCTGCAGCTGCTGCAGGGTCGCCGCTGCAAGGTCGCCGGCCGGGAGGGTAAACCGGCGCTCCTTTATCCAGTTCCTTACCCGCTTTATAAACCGGAGTGGGTGGAGGCCCGATGTCATGAACTGGACCGTCCCGATCAGCGCAAGGATGAAGATCGGGAGCTCGTACAGGAGGAAGAGCGGGATATAGAAGTACATCGGGCCGCCCAGCCGCTGCTCGTTGTGCATGGCAACCCAGTGGT
>Ga0116170_10001420_pt1 | contig 24119 bp, 16 predicted proteins | sample AD_JPNHW1_MetaG_FD_89797 | JGI IMG/M metagenome (GOLD analysis project Ga0116170, IMG submission 89797) | Active sludge microbial communities of municipal wastewater-treating anaerobic digesters from Japan - AD_JPNHW1_MetaG | ecosystem: Engineered > Bioreactor > Anaerobic > Digestate | place... | reverse complement strand
TTTTTGCGCAATCGACTTCGAGACAGCCAATCAGAACCGGGCCAGTGCATGCTCGATTGGGCTAGTAAAGGTCCAGGACAGCCAAATTGTGGATGAGTTTCATTCCCTTATCAATCAGGGGGAGACGTGGTTCCGTCCCGACTGGACTGAGGAAATCCACGGCATTACGGCAGAAATGACTGCAGCAGCGCCAACCTTCGGCGAGATCTGGCCTCGGATCGCGGCTTTTATCGGAGGTCTTCCCCTTGCGGCCCATAACGCCCGTTTTGATATGGGAGTTCTTGCGGCGATGCTCGAAGAAGAGAACCTGGAATGGGCGTTCCCCGAGTCGATTTGCAGCATGCAGGTTGCCCGCTTGAGCTGGCCTGCGTTGCCTAATCATCGGCTTGATAGTGTTGCAGCGCACCTTGGTATCGAGTTGGATCATCATGAAGCTCTATCCGACGCTCGGGCTTGTGCCCGGATTCTCATTGCGGCAGGCAGGTTGACTGAGGTTGATTAAGAAGGTGTTTAATATTCATAAATATATTTAGTTGCATATCTGGCTTGAAAAATGAAACGAAGAATGAACGTGTTCCTCGATGGAAAGCGTCTATCTCCTGATGGATGGATTCGCGTTTTCTCGCTGGAAGACACGATAGCGATGCTGGAAACTGGGAAAATGACCGGGATTAGCCATAATCACGTGTTTCGTAACATCGAGGAGGACTACCATCGATTGGTTCCCTTTATATATAGATTCTGAGCAACTATCGATAATCCTACCTGAATATGGCGAAAAATGGGATTTTAATAATCGAGACATCGACGCAATGCTTAGGTATTCCGAGAGCAAAGGGAAAATCAAGGTATTTAAGGATATGGACTCAGCTATCGATTCCGTGGACTTGGGCGAGGAAGCATTTCTACATATCGATACTTCATTTTTAATGATGGACTTTATTTTGCCTAACACAGATCCTGCGAAAGTTATTGACGAGGCAAAAGCTATATGTTTCGAATATAATACGCTCGATATTTATGATTATGCTGATAATTATTTCAAGAAACGAAAAATACGAATACCTATGTGCCTTCCACTCGAGCATATTTACCCAGGCAAAGTCGATTCATTTCGGCGTCTCGCAAGCGTTTTTACAGTACTTTGGAAAAACTCTCTACAGGAAAAACAACAAACTAAACTCATAAGGCTCGACGTATTGGGGCTACTAGCTAAACGCTATTCCTTTTATAAAATCGATCCTATTTATGTCAGAATTGTAGATTAACGATCTTTTCTCCAAAATCGAACGGGATTGTTGATTGTTCCTAACGCAACTTAAAGTAGTAGTTCGCCTAACGGAACGCCTTCCGAGGCTTCGGCCGACATGCCCCCAATCTCTAGCCCCCTGACTTTGAGCTTCGTATTTTTTTCTTCGGAGATTCGCTGTTCAACAGTATCATAATATGTTAGTTGAAATTCGTGGATCGGTTGCAGATATGGAACTATCTGATATCCAAAATCTTGAAGCGGAGATCATGAGATTCAAAGCTTATTCTGAGTAGCTAAAAGGACCTGTCAGTGTGGACTAGCAAAAAAACGGGTACAATAAATCGTATAGATGGAATCTATTAGTACGAGGCGTTTATGCTGAAATTGCCCATACTATTTCCTTTTAATAAAAAGAGAGAACCTGAAAGGATCGATCGAATTCTTGCGCTTATTAAGAAATTATGGCTCTGCGATATGGATCTTCGTTTCTTCCAATTGGTATTCATCATTCAAAGCATGTACTCAGATGCTAATAACGGTTTCGGGAAAGTAGAAGGCATGGCAGGGCTTGAAATCTCAAAAACGGGCTATAACTTTTCTCTCCTCGAAGATAATCAAGTTGAAACCTTGCTGGCCGTATGTTACGATAAGCTGAAAAAAACGCGAAAATTAGAGTAGCCCAAGCTATACAAAAATAGACGGAGGAAAGATGCAAGAAGACCTTGAGAAGCGTGTGAAGATTCTCGAAAGAAACCGAGAATGATCGGTCACCAAAGCTTTATGGATAGATTACTCCATAGCAGCAAGCAGCCTATCGTTACTAAGGCCGTTTTCCGGATTGATCCTGCAACCAGAGAAAAGCGTAGAAAGCATTTTGATTAACGCTTCGCGCAGAGGAGACAGAAATGAGAAGTAATTATGAATATTTGATAAATGAGTTTAGAAAAGCAAATGAACATAATGACAATGGGTGGTTTATTGATGGACCCTTAACCGATACGTACTGGAATGCTAATTTCAAAATATCCGTAATAAACCTAGAGTCATATGGATATGAGGACTGCCCAGGCACAATACTAGATTACGAATTATTAAAAACTTGGATATTTGATAAGCATCCGACTCCAAATTACTCATCACTATTTGTTAATATTATTAAAAGAGCATATTCATTAGGACAAATACCAGAAAAAAACGAACTTAGGGGAATATTTCGGAATAAACGCTTATTAATCGAAGGCATGAATGATGTGGCATATATAAATATTAGGAAAAGCTCTAATAGCAAGGTGGAGCAAAATATCGATGAGATTAGAAAAGATTTATTATCTAATTCCAACTACCTTAAAAAGCAAATAGAGTATCTTGAGAGTGACTTGTATATTTGGAGCGGCGTTGAGTCAATAAGAACTATAAATAGCCTATACGGAACTCATGGTATAAGGCTAAATAGTTTATATAAAATCGATAACAAAAATATGCTAACGGTTTCTCATTTTTCCAGAGCTGATTATTCAAACTACATATATCTTGCAGGCTTATTTATAGATAATAAGAGAAATTTAACAATCGCTTCAACCTGATAATCTACCCTGTCATGATTCTTGCTAAATGATTGTAGCGAGAATCATGCCAGCGCAGATTACTTGTTAATGATACGCAATAGTCAATTGACAATTATCTGTGCCTATAGCCAGTTAGTCGACCTCACGGTTTCGATCATCGTATTTCAAATGCCTTCAAACTCATATTGTCCTGTACCTGGTCATGTGCAACGAGTAGATATTTCCAGGGCTTCTTCCCGAGACTCTTGTTGAACTCGGTCGCATGCCCGCACCACTCTTCGGCCGCTTTCTTCTTGGCGAGGACGACCGTATCGGAGAGCTCATTGCGGGCCTTAGTCTCCGCCATGTAGATCGTGTCATGGGTTTCCGCGACAAAGTCAGGAACATATTCGCTATGCTGCTGTCCATCCTGGTAGATGATCTGGAACTGTCCCTTGGCCGGCTTGAACCACTTCTCCGAATCGCGTTCGAGGATGGCGGAGAAGCGTCGCTCGGTGTCGGAATCGAACTTGACGGCAGGATAGAGGCAGCGCTGGTAGCCCGTAAACAGAATGCGCCCGATCTTGGCCTTGTCGAAGTCGCTACGACGGTAATCCATGGACTCGAATCCGGTCTCGACGATGGCGGCGCTCTTCCTGAGCGGAGTGAAGCCCCGGCTTATCCTTACTTCGAAACCCGTATCGGAGACGGAGCGATGCTCGCGCATCTGGGCCGCGATGAATCCGACAAGGTCGTTCTGATGATATTGGAGTACATTGCGAACTTCATCTTCGTTGGCAAGGTAGGCTTTCAGGTGAGTAACTACCTGACCGGCCAAGTCGTAAAGAAGGTCTGCATGCTCGTCATAGTTGATATCGGGCTCGTCGATGAGACCTCGTACCAGGTAATCTTCCAGCCGTTCTTCCGAAGCTCCGGCCTTAGCGAATGCAAGCGTCCGCTGCTCGTTGGTCCGTAAGAACTGAAGTAGAAGATCGCGGGCTACGGGTTGGTAGTGAATGCTCCGAAGGTCAAGTTTGAAGCGGGCAAATGAAACGACAGTCCCCTCTCGCGGTAGTACTATGATGCGTGGGATATCGATCGTTCCATCTACGACGGTCTTGATTACCGAGCCGACAAGGGCTTCAGGATCTGGTATATCGCTCATGCCATCGAGCTCAACCTGGCCATCGCCATAGCGCGACGAGGCCTCGGCTACGATCATGGCGACGACCTCGGGCTTGCAGAGGTCCTGGGAAGACTTGAGCTCCTTGCGTTCACTGATGACGTCATAGATGAGGCTCTTCATCTTCTGCTCGGCGGCTGAACCTTGCTTGAGCTTCTCCTCGATGTTTGGGCTCGTCACCACCGTTTTGATTTGCACCTCGGTATGGTCGGGTTCAAGCTCGATTGCGCGGAATTTGAGAACCGAGTCTCCACGATTGGCCTCGTCGATTATGGCCTGGAAGGAGTCGTGGGCTATGATGTGGAGGGTGTCGACCGCCTGATCCCCCGTTCGTTTGCCGTAGGGGAGACGGAGGCCGCGTCCGAGCGACTGTTCTACGAGCGTCCTCGCGTTAGCGGCGCGGAGCGGAACGATCGTATAGAGATTCGTGACGTCCCAACCTTCCTTCAGCATGTTGACGTGTACGACGATCTCGGTGGGCTCGTCGGGGTTCTCCACATCGAGAAGCCTTTGTATGACCTCTTCCTTCTCCTCGCCGGACTGATTCGAGTGGACCTGGATGACCTTGCCCGCATAACGTCCCGCAAAGAAATCCGCGGATTCCATGAATTTCTGGAGCTGGTCGGCGTGGGTCGTATCCCGGGCGACGACGAGCATGAAGGGCTTCACGATCGGCTTGTCGTTCTGCCGAGCCCAGGTTTCGAGGTGGACCTTCGTGTTCTCGTGTACGCGGATTCCGTCTTCGAGCTTGATCTTCTCGAGCGATTCCGGGCTTACTTGGTCGGCCCTAAAATTCTTCTGCGTGACGACCGCGGGCTCCTTGACGAAGCCGTCCTCCATGGCCTTAGCTAGGGGATAGTGGTAGAGGACGTTCTGGAAGGTTATCTGCTTCGTTCCCGCCTCGACAAAGGGAGTTGCCGTGAGCTCGAGGCCGAGGATGGGCTTGAGCTCGTTGATCGCCTTGACGCCCGCGCTTGCGCGGTAGCGATGCGATTCGTCCATGAGGAGGACGAGGTCAGGGAGGGCGGCCAGGTACTCGAAGTAGCTTTCCCCGATGTACTCGGAGAGACGCTTGATCCTGGGCGACTTGCCGCCGCGGACCTCGCTGTTGATCTTGGAAATGTTGAAGATGTTGATCTGGATGCCGGTCTCAATGAGCCGGCCGCTACGGGCGACATCGGCGCGCTCGTAATTGTCCCCCGTGATGACCTGGGGAGGATCCTGGGCGAACTCCGCGATGCCTTTGAAAACGTATTTCGGCGTTCCCGGAGTGAAATCCGCGATGAGCTTGTTATAGATCGTCAGGTTCGGCGCAAGGACGAAAAAGTGATTCACCTTGTACGCGAGGTGGAGATAGCTTATGAAAGCGCCCATGAGGCGCGTCTTGCCGACGCCCGTGGCAAGGGCAAAGCAGAGGGAGACGAAATCACGTTCAAATCCGGTGATCTGGGGAAACTCGGACCGGATGATCGAAAGCGCTGCCTGTGGATCGGTGTCCTTCGAAGGTTTCACGAGCTCGGTGATCCGGGACAGAAGTTCCAGGGACTTCCTCTGCGGCTCACGTAGAGAGAGCCTTCCTGCGATGGTGTTGACAATACGGTCAGTCATGGTAGGACTCCAGTTTCTTGATATCTTTTATATCTTCCTCGATGGATTCCTGGGCGAGCCTATGACGATTGAACTCCTCGTAGCGTTCCACGGCGAGCGCCTTCGCGACCTCCATAGAGATCTTTCCGGGATCGTCGAGGACCTCCCGCTCGTTGAAGCGCAAGAAAGCATCGAGCTTGCTTCGCCAATCCTTCATATAGATCAGCCTGTTCCGCTTGGCCTGATCTTCGGCATAATCCAGGTACATCGTCACAATGCGGTTGAGCGCATCGAGTTCGTCGTTATTGAGGTAGTTCTTGGCGACGACCACATCGGCCTTTCGGACCTTGGCGCCAGCCCAACTCGTCAATCCCATATTGTCCTTTGCGGGATCGGAGCGTTCCGAGATGAGCTCTGCTGCCGTCTTTCCCGTGATAGCCCAATGAAGCTTGTTCTGGATGATCTTGAAGAATTCCGCTGTCTCGGAGGCCGAGGGATTATAGTCAGCGGCGAGCTTGAAGATGTCCCGGATCTTCTGGTAGACCCGTTTCTCCGAACTCCTGATATCGCGGATACGCTCGAGTAGCTCGTCGAAGTAGTCCTGGCCCCAGTTGTTCCCGGCCTTGAGACGCTCATCATCCATGGCAAAGCCCTTGATGACGTACTCCTTGAGCGTCTCGGTAGCCCAGCGCCGGAATTGCGTACCTCTCGTCGAACGGACCCGATATCCAACCGCCAGGATCATCTCGAGGTTATAGTGCTCGACGCTCCTCGCAACCTGCCGGCTTCCCTCCTGCTGAACTATCCGGAAATTCCGGATAGTTGCCGTCTGCTCCAATTCCTTTTCATCTATGATGTTACGGATATGCTCGTTGATGGTGCGTACGTCTTTGGCAAAGAGCTCCGCCAGAGCCTTCTGACTGAGCCATACCGTTTCCCCTTCAAACCTGACGGATATACGGGTCTTCCCGTCTTCAGCGACAAAAAAACGGAAATCGCTGTCCGGCGCGGCAGGCAGGTTCTCGACGCTCATCAATCGCCTCCAAAGAGATCGGGTTGGTCGACCTTGGGCTTGGGCGCGGCGGGGAGATTCTCCACCTGGAGGCTGTAATCATCATGGCCCCACTCGCACTTCGTGAGCACCGCATTGGGGATCTTCTTCACCGTCAGATTGGGAAAGAGACTGATATCGGCGCGATAGGCGGAACATAAAACGAGGAGCGTCCTGTTCGAGCCGACATCCTCGCTCAGGGCAGCGAGCTGCTCATGGCCGAGGTTCTGCGTCGTCACCCAGATAAAGTCAGTCTCCGTCGAGTGTCCGTGGATGAAGTACTCCGTCTCCGAAGGGGCGTAGGTGAAGCCCTCGAGCTTGCAGAGCGCTTCCGCGAGCATGGCCGCGTTGTATTCCTTGTTGATGACCCAGTTGCCCCACTTGTCCTTCTCGAGGAGGGAGGGGGCGAGATGGTAATACCTGAAGCCGCCACCGCCCTTCCAGCCGACAGCTTCCGTGATACCGCTAGTATCCTGACCGTTAATCACCTTCCGAAGTCGCGGGATTATGTGCGTATGGCAGTGCTCGCCGAGCTCGACCATGATCCAGCGCCGGCCCATCTTGTGGGCGACTGCGCCGGTGGTGCCGGAACCAGCAAAGGAGTCGAGTACAAGGTCGCCAGGATTAGTTGATAATTCTATGCATCGTTTTATAAGAGCCTCTGGTTTTTTGCCGTTTGGAAAAGAAACACCGCCTTCATTATGCAGATTATTAGACAGTAAATCGTCCCACAGATTAGTCAACGGTGAAGCTGTGCGCAGGATTCCATCGATATTTTTAACCTTTGAACTATAAAAAACTAGCTGTTCTCCATTTAGGAAAAAGTAATCATCTTTCCCTTCGCGCCTCGAACACTTCACTACGTTTCTATCACTCATTGATTCGCTAAGCGTTTTTCTTGCCTCTTCATTCACGTCTTCGGGCGCGACACGAGCAGTACGCACAACTCGCGAAGGATTTGCCAATACGAACTTGGATAACGCCTCTTCAAGTTTATCCCCATATTTTTTTTTGGCATCGTTCCAGCTACTGAGTCCTGCATCTGCAAGAAACGCTTCGCGAAGCCCAATCAGGCTCCAAGAGTCAAATGGTTCATTGAAATTCTCGATGTATTTCGAATATCGATTATCCCTCACTCCTGGGACAAAAACCTTATTAGGTTGCCAGTATTCTTTGTTTTTCGCATAATAGAGAATATAATTACTAGTAGTAACTATACCAGGATTTACAGCCTTCGGCCCGGAAACAGAACTCTGCTTAAATGTGATAATTCCGATACGATTCTTCCTTCCCAGTATTTCGTCTACAACTACTATTAGATAACCTAGTTCAGTATCATCAATATGAATGAATAGGGATCCATCAGGTGCTAGCAAATTGCTTATAATCCCTATTCTCTCACGCATCAAGCTAAGCCATAATGAGTGCTCAATTCCATCATCGTAGTGTTCAAATGCTTGTTGGGTATTGAACGGCGGATCGATATAGACGCACTTTATCTTTCCGGTGTATTCAGCTTCAAGTGATTTTAAGGCTAAAAGATTATCTCCCCAAATTAGCTTGTTATCAAAAGTATCGTTATCTAGAATTCTGTAAGAAGCATGATAGCTTCTTTCCGGATCCTCTATTAGAATTCGTGGCTCAAGGCAAGGGCGAATTTCTTTCCCAATCCAAGTGAGTTCGAGTTTAGCTTTAGGCATCTTGACTCCGTTGTTTTCTATGGTCTCTCACCTTTGCGCAAAGAGCTTCAAGGGCAAGGATATCTTTCTCAAATTTAGCTGGGTCAGGTGGTATGGGGCGCGATAATTGTGGTTTAGCATGGGCATCAACAACCTTATGACATTCAGAATGCAGAGTTTTCAAGCTAATAAGAATTTCTTCGGGAAGTTCTGCTAGCTCGACTACCCTTCCAACAAGGATTTGATCACTAAACCTTTCGACTATACCGCTAAACATCGTCTCTTCTACAGATCTTTCAATCGCGGACCTCAATAGGCTATATGCATGTTCCATCTCCCTGCAATTATCCTCAGTCGGTACTGGCACCCAAGAAGCCGCTAATTGTCTTTGTATACATTTTAGTTGGTGAATTTGTTGTTTCACGTTCTGAACATTCCAAGGGAGTCGATCCGATACGGCCCCTGGACGTCGTGATTCTGCATCCCACTCGATATACTTGACTGTCGGTTCATGCTCATGATGCTCCTGCCATCGAAGAAGCTCTTGAAGGAATACAACATCATGAGTAAAAACAATTACTTGTCGTTCAGTACTTTCCGAAGATAGTCTCTCAGCTACACGACTTTGGTACAAGTGATCAAGTGACGACACCGGATCATCAAAGAGAATTGTCGAGCGATGAGATGCTTGACCGAGCTCCGCGAGGAATCCAGCGAGGGCAATACATCTTTGCTCGCCCTCACTAGCTATATTTACGAGTTTCTGCGAAATCCCTTCGCGCAGGCTCAGCGTATAATAAACTTGTCCCTTGCTATTTTCGGGTACCAGTACGGGCCTGATAGTACTTAAACCAAGCTTGTCGAGCTCGATGTTGAAATTTCGCCGGAATGGCTCAGTGATCCAATCGCTTGCCAGCTGTCCATAAAACTTCGTTACGTTTGCGGTTTTTGTTTCTCGGATTAGTTCATCAATACGAGATATTTTCCGATAGTTTTCGATAACGCGTAAAATCGCTTCTTTACGAGCTGCAAGTTTCTCTCTCTCCTGCAATTCGGTCAGTTCAGCTTGAAGGGCTTTTCGCCCCTCTGGATCAGCGGCTTTTCTTTGGGTTACTTCAAGTTCATTCAGGTCCTCTACATAGTTAGTAAGTTTAATAATTATGGAGAGATCGGGTAAAACTATTGTCAATGTATTATCACTCTGTAGATTTAGCCGGATGTTAGCAACTTGCTGGTCGAGGCTAAGAGCGAACACGCTTATTTTTTCTATCTTTGTCCTAATTCCTACCTCGAGATCTGAAACAATTGATTTTAGCTCTATCCCGAGAACAGGGAGAGATTTTAACGTTTTATCTATAGCTTGTATTTTTGTTTCGAGTGCTGCTAGATCCCTTTCTTCTTTAGCTTCAACAGAGGACCGAAAATCCAGCATTCTCGCCTTTCCCGTATCCCCTAGTAGATTCTGACAAAATACGCATCGGGCATCGCTTTCCACAAAAGGGAAACCCTTTGACGCATATGCGCTTTTTGTTGAAAAGACGGAAGCAGCGTCCCAGAGTGGTCGCCAATTGTCGGCATTACCAGTTTCTGGAAGCATTGCTGTTATGTATTGCCTCCCCCTGAAGGCTATTGCAGAAATCCTTGCCTGCGCAGCAGATTTCCTAAGGTCCTCAATTGTCGAAATATTCGACGGACTTAGCTGGTCAATAACAGTTTTCGCTTTTTGAATAAATGCTTGTATCCTTGTCTTAGCATTTTTAGTTTTTTCTGCCTCAATCAATGGATCTTTGTTCAAAAGATCAATAAGAAGTCTTTTTCGCGCAATGTTTTGCTCTGACAAGCTTACCAATCGCTCGAGCTTTGCCTTATCGGATTTAGAACCAAGGGATGCGACGTACTTGCCAGCCTCAGTATTGGGTTCAAATTTAAGAGTACCGACAATCGTGTCTATCACAGCAAGCATGTTTTTCTTCTGCTCATTTAGACTGGCTTGAACCTGGTCCATTATCGGAACCAACTTAGGGAGCAGATCTAGCCCGAATGGCGTGAAACTAGCTTTATCAGACGCTGATACATAGTTCTGTGCAGTTGCGCTATCAAATACAAAGGCATTGCCTAGACTGCCAATCCCTACTCCATCCGATGACCAAGCTGTTTGCACAACCCCACTTTCTGTTCTGAATACTATAGTAGCCTTCTGCTCGCATGTTGAATCGGATAGCATATCGCCAAGGATCTCTGGATAAGATCCTCTACTACGACATGCCCTTTTCAAGACTCTGCAATATCCTGACTTCCCAGCGCCATTGGATCCATATACGATGGTCAGACCAGGTCCGAACTCAAGGACATGTCCTGGTGCCATTCTATTTATGCCTTCGAGGCTACCTATTGATACTAAGGCGACATTATCTCTGCCATCCATGTTAGTCGGCAGCTCATTTTCTGTTAGCGGCCTAAATCCTTCGGGAGGCTCGTCAGAGAGAAGAGATGCTACATAACGAGCAATATCAGCATTTGTGACCTGATCGCCCCTGAATATCCTCCCGAGAGCGTCAAGAACCCATGGATCTTGAGTTTCTGACCATTTAAGCATTGCATGCAGAACAGTTTTTTCTTTTGCCATTGCCTTCTCCTAACACAACGTCCATCGAAGAAGCAATAATAACTGGTATATTTCTTTAACCTTCAGTTCTTCCTCAATACCTCTAATAATTTCGTCACGCTTCAAATCAATCTCATCTTGTGCGTCAAATAACCTACGACGAGCTTGATTCCTCTCAGCCTCAAGGTCCTTTACTTTTTTTTGAAAATCTAGCTTATCTTCAAGCGCAATAGAAAACGTGGAAGCCTTCTTTGTCTCCTTGATAGAAACCTCAAGCTCTTTTATACGAAGCTCAAGCCCATTCTTGAGGTCTTCAGCCCAGAGATCGAGCTTGTCGATTTCCGCGCTGAAATGGCTCTGTTGGCGTTGCTCGGCTTCATCCTGGACCCTACGGCGTTGGAGGTCGGTGACAGCCTTCAATTGCTCCGGGATAGGAGTCGTGAGAGGGTGGGCCTCTGCGGGAAGCTGGAAGAGCTTCTGCGCGACATCGGGAAGGAGGACTGTCCCCTCGTCGGTTAGGGCTCCCATGATGAGGAGTTCCTCGGTTTCATGCGAAGATCGTCGCGTCATGACCTCGACCTGCATCCAGCCCGATTGTCCGATAAGGTCCTGTAGCACTCCGATGACCGGCTTACCCGTATACCAGAAGGTAAGTTCCCCTGGCGCTGGAGCAAGGCCCTTCGCCTTCTCGATGAGGCTCTGGGCGAGCGGGTGCTGGAGGCGATAGGCGTGGGCCTGTGTCCCCTCGTCTACGGAGAATCGGTATGCTTCGCCGTGATAGACAAAGGCCGCTTTGGCATCATCCCACAGGCCATCGCCTCCAAGGAGGTGCTTGCTCAGGTAGTAAAGCGAACGTTCCTGTGAGCTCCGTATTGCCATCGCCTCGGTCTCGCGTAACTTGAGACGTTGATGCACTTCCTCGTCCAGATTCTCGAGCACCTTTTTCTGGGTCTTCGTCATCGTGCTGTTGATCGTTTCATCGAGTTCGAGCTGGAGCTGGCCAAAGGCCTTGTCGATCTCGTCCCGGGTCCGGCAGGACTGGTAGATCCCGAGGATCCGCCGCTCGAAGTCGACGCCCGATCCTAGCGCTCCGAGGACCTCGTCGCTCGCTCCAAAGACCCCGTCAAAGAGCTTGAGCTTCTCCTGCAGCAGTTCATAGACCCGCTCGTCGGCGCGATTCTTGGTGTTGAGGAAGTTGACGACCACGACGTCGAATTTCTGTCCATAGCGGTGACAGCGGCCAATCCTTTGCTCGATGCGTTGGGGATTCCAGGGAAGGTCGTAATTGATAAGGAGGGAACAGAACTGGAGGTTGACGCCTTCCGCGGCTGCCTCGGTGGCAATCATAATTTTGGCATTATGCTTGAAGTAGTCGACGAGGGCGGCACGCATGTCGGCGGTCGGGCTTCCCGTCACCCGGTCGGAGCCCTTGTTCTGTTCGAGCCACTCCTTGTAGATCTTCTTTGATTGCGGATCCTTGTTGTCGCCGTTGAAAAGGACGACCGACCCGGAGTAAGGCGAGTCTGCGAGAATCTGCTCAAGGTACTTCTGTGTCCGCTTGCTCTCGGTGAAGATTATCGCCTTGTCGGCGGCGCCTAGATCGCACATCTTCTGGAATCCGAGCTCGAGGGCGGTGAGGAGCTTGTCTCCCTTTGCATTCGTGCTGATCGCCCTGGCACGGCGCTGAAATTCTCTGATCTCCGCAAGTTCCCTCGCAAGCGCAGCTTGATCGATCTGCGTTGGCCCCTCATCCTCGTCTTCTTCCCACTCTTCGACATCGGCATTGACCTCATCAAGGTCATCGAGGACATCGCCGACTTCCCATTCCGCAGACAGGTCGGAGAGGCGCTGTTCCATCCGGTCGAGGGCGTTCTGGACCGCGAAGGTGGATGAGGCAAGCAGCTTGTGGAGGACAAGGGTCAGGAGCGCCCGTTGCGAGGCGGGCACTGAGAAGAGATCCTTGCGGGACAGCCATGCGGTGAAGTCATCGTAGAAGGATTGCTCCTCGTCGTCTGGCGCATAGGTCTCGGTGAGGGCGATCCTCTTGGTGTACTTGATGTACTCAAGCACCTGTCGCCGCAGCGTCCGGTAGAAGAAGGGCTCGATGCGCTTCCGTAAGTCCTGAAAGCGTCCCTCGTCGGCGAGACGGACGTACTGGGCCCTGAAGCTCTCTTCGCTTCCAAATGAATGAGGATCGATGAAGGAAAGAAGGCCAAAGAGCTCCATGGCGCTGTTCTGGAGAGGAGTCGCCGTTAGGAGGACCTTCCGAGCCTGGGCCGTGGCGTCCTTCAACGCCCTTCCCATCTTGTTCGTCTTCTGCCAGCTGTTTCGCACCCGATGGGCTTCATCGATGACCACGAGGTTCCAGCCCACATTCTGGACGTAGCCGGCCTTTTTCGCCGCGAATTGATAGCTGGTTATAATGATGGCATCATCTCGGTCAAAGGGGTTTATCCGCCCTCCAGCTTCGGCTTCCTTGAAGGTCTTGCTCTCGAGGATGACGCTCGGCAGGTAGAACTTTTCGGCAAGCTCCGTGGACCACTGCTTCCTGAGCGTCGCGGGCACCACAAGGAGGATCCGCCGCTTGCGCTCGGCCCAACGCTGCGCCAGGACGATGCCCGCTTCGATGGTCTTTCCGAGACCTACTTCGTCGGCGAGCAGAACGCCTTTGGAGAGCGGCGACTTGAGCGCGAACAGGGCCGCGTCGATCTGGTGCGGATTGAGATCCACCTGCGCGCCCATCATCGAACCGGCTATCTTGGCGAAGCTATCTTCCTGCGATCGGCGGGAAAGCTCCCATGCCCAGAAGACGGCCTGATGGTCGGTTGTCGTGAAAGGATGGGACGAGTATTCCCTGGGCTGCTCATGAACCGCTTGGGCGTCGGACGAGGTAGAGTCATGCTTCAATGAGAACTTTCGGTGTTTCTCCAGATCGAAGGTCCATAGCCTGAGCTGACCAGGAATATCGCATAACGGCTCGCCAAATCGAACCGCATTGGCCAGGACCCAGTGGTACTGTCCTTCCTCAGCCCAGACCGAGGAGGAGTCCTGGATACAGTCGATCACGTCGACATGGCCAATTATCGCTTGCGAAATAAGCCAAGGCGCGGCAGGATCCTGATCATTCCCACGCTGGAGCCAGGTCCGCAGTTCCGGAATGGCGTGCAGCGCGCCTGCCCCGAGCTCGTCTCGGGCCTCAGCCAGAGACATAGCATCGCCGCTTGCATGGATGTAAAGCCTTCCACGGTATTCGGTCGGCCAGCTGCGGTTTTCGATATCCTTGAAACCGCGGCAAATCAAGTCGCCCCACGGGTTTTTTACGGAGAGGACGGTCCATAACTCATCGTTTTTAACTTCATTCCTTATATCTGAACGGTCTGCCATAAACAGGTAGTTTCTCATACGACACAACACTTGTCAAATACTGAGTCGCTCTCTCTTCGATCCTCGGCTATCAGGCTCCCCTCCTTCTTTGGCTGGTTGGTTTTCCCCGGAATCACGGGATAGACGACCAATGACAGCGTAATCAGATTGGGCTATCGAGCATAGCCGATTTAGGACGTTATGCGCTTCTGTAACACGAAAGGCGTCGTCTCGAATACTGACTTGACATTTCATCACAAGCTTTCCTAACTCGCAAAATATGTTGCCATTGAGAAAGTAATGAGCCCCGGTGCAAGGCCGGGATCGTTTCGTCACAAGATGTCGGCCAAGGCGATTCGGACATGCTCCGCGGTGGCGATGAACAACGCTCCAGAGTAGCCGCCATGAGGGCGCCAGGTGCGAGGCTACCAGCGCGGCGATGTATGCCACCTGAGTTCCGTCGATGGCAGTGATCGCGTTGGCAGAGAAGAAGGGCTGAGTGTCGTCAGAGAGCAAGATATGTAGGACGACGGGATATCGCGCAGTACATGGATCGAAATAGCGGCAAGTTGTCTCCGCTATCGCTATTTTGCGTTTGTTATCGGGTCTCTCTCAAGGCCGGCGAGTTTCGGTCTGTTCGAGTGTTCCTAAATGCGATGCTCGCATCTAGGCACCCAACATGCCTCTTATCGTTGCTGTATTGTTGCTATAAGTTGCCAAGCGATCACGGCCAGGAGTGCCCTTAAAACAGCGCCTGTACCGAAGAATGACCAAGAGTTGCGTGCGCTGATGATTCCAGTCTCAGGGAAGAATGCCCTGTTGACTTCGGTGAACGCTCGGCTACTCTTTGCTCTTTCGGAGTTTCTCGATCTCCAAAACAACAGCATCCGGATTCGCAAGCACCTCTTCGTTTTTGAATCGGACAACCGTCCATCCGAGCGCATTGAGCACTTCGGTTTTGCGCTGATCAAGAAACTTCCACTTGGGTTGGTCATGCGTCCTGCCATCGACCTCGATGGCAAGCTTCGCATCAGGGTCGGCAAGATCCACCTTATAGCAATGGGGAAGGGATATAAAGCGGTCCCGAACCGACGCGGTCGGAATGGGGTACTCCATCGGAAGGCCAGTAAGGTCCGCCAAAATGAGCTGTGGTTTCGTAGGTTGGCCATTCCCCCCACGCGAGAGAAAGGTCTTGCCTTGATAGCTGGGCAGGACACGCGCTCGATAAGCCGGATCTGCCCAATTCCGTTTCATATGCTCTGAGTTCTTGTAATTGTGCTCGGGCATTTTGCCGGTCCCGCGCTTGGGCCCGATAGTGGCTTCAAAAAGCTCCATGCGGCCTGGAAGACTCGATCGGTACTTCCCCGCACACGTATTCGAGCAATAAACTCGTTTTTTATTATTGGCTTCACCGCTAGATCGAAAAGTGAAGTCACGGCCGCATATCGGACAGGTCTTGCTTATCCTCTTCCGCATGGAGAGCCCTTTGCAGGTCTTGCTGCAAAACATAGCTCGGCCCGCGTTCTTGCCGTACCCACCCGGTGAAAACACTTTTCCGCATTCGAAACAAACCAGTACATGATTGTTTCCCAGTCCGTCCGGTAGCATATGTCCGGGAAGTTTGCAGAAGATGACGACGCCAGCAGGAATTCGTGACAATATGGAATTATATTCATATGAACGCATATTGCCATTATATGTCTATTTGGACACCTTTTCAATATCTATTTGCCATCTTGTCAGGAATTGCCATGTGCTAATATACATCGATGGATTTTTTTGACCGGGTTAAGTCGCTAGCCAAGGCGAGACAGACAACGATCGAAAGCCTGCTAGCCTCATGCAATATCAGCCGCAATACCTATAATACCTGGAACAGAAATGGCAGGCTTCCGAGAGCCGAGGAGCTTATCGCGATCGCCAGGAAGCTGGGTGTTAGCGTCGAGTTCCTCATTGATGGCGCTGATTCGCAATACAGTGGTCAAAATGAATCCGCCCGACAAATGGTAGGCCACGATAGAATTGAGGATCTTATCGAAGCGCTTGACTCCATGGATGATGCGAGCCTTACCTTGCTCCGACCTATGATCCTGGCAGCGGCTGGAGCTCGAAAATCAAAGGTCGGGGAAAAAGCCACTAAGCATACAAGACGCGAAACCGAATTATGACATCGCTCTGATTTGCTTCCTTGTCCCCTCGAACACATTCTAAGTATCCATTCACGAAGAATCCGGTTGAGTTGTTAACTGCACTCCACAAAATAAAAAGCGAAGTACCTCACCTTCCCGTAGGGCCAAGCATTAGGTAGTCCTAAAAACAGTCGAAGGCTTTGAAAAAGCATGGAGCCAATTAGTAGCCGCTCTATCACCCAAGAAGCCTCTTTATTCCTTTTCCGAGCTAGGAATTAACTAAAAAGCGGAGCCACTTTATCTTGCCTATGGCTTATGGGTATGGGTAAAGCCCGTATTCTGCTGTTTTGCCAAGGAAAGGGCAGAGAGGAGGCTTGTTCACAAGAAGGGCTGTGATGTTGAGGCCAAGGCCGCGAAGCGGTCTGTAAGCAAAACGGGGATGGCTTTATATCGGATCAAAAGGAATAGAATAGTCAAAGGAAAGGAACCAGCGACCGCTGAGACTGTCCCATTCCTGGCGGAACGGGGTTTACCACAATCGAGCGGGTGTATATGGCACCCGCTCTCATGTGGAAAATCCCTATTCTCCGCGCGAGCCTAGGGAACCCAAGCCCGCGTATAAACTGTATAGGGCTGTCCACATGAGACGGAGCGGAGGGAGTTTTCTACCCCCGGAGTCCCCGGCGATTGTGAGCAGCTTTTGCCTCGGCCTTCCACATGAGCCGCGATACTTCGTGGCGATTGAGGAAAGACGAGAAGTATGCTTCCCTGAGGCGTGTAAATATGGTGCAATTTTTATCGCCATTTACGCGGCGCGTAAATGGAGTGCAATATTTATCGAAATGTGCGTGTCGCTTACTGTCCACATGAAACGCGGAGGTGGGGGCTTTTTACGCCGGAGTCCCCGGCGATTGTGGTCAGCTTTCGCCTCGGCCTTCCACATGAGCCGCGATCCTTCGTGGCGATTGTGTGAGGACGAAAAGTATGCTTCCCTCGTGGCACATAAATATAGTGCATTTTTTATCTCTATTTACACGGCGTGTAAATAGAGTGCAAATTTTATCGAATTCTACACGGTGTGTATAACCTGCATAGGGCTGTCCACATGCGACGAGACGGAGGCGCTTTCCACCCCCGGAGTCTCGGCGATTGTGGTCAGCTTTTACCTCGGCCTTCCGCATGAGCCGCGATACTTCATGGCGATTGTGGGAGGGCGAGAAGGGTGAAATCTACACGCCGTGTAAACACGGAGCGATTTTTATCGGCTCCTACGCACCGGCTGGATGTGATTGCCGACAGCACTGATCGAAATTTCATTGGAAATAAGAAGGCGTCGCACAACGCGAGGGGCTTCCAATATTCCATGACTCAGAAGCTACCCGAGAGCAGCCTGGCGAGAATTCCACCTGTCCAAGTGAATCGCTGACAGATATGAACGCCGCAGCGTGATCTTAACGACCGACCTTGAGTTTTCGAAATGGGGCTCACTGTTCACGATGACCAGATAGCGGCGGCCATGATCGACCGTCTTGCCTACCATGGGGATATCTTGCTTTTCGAGGGGGAAAGTTAATGCACGAAACACGCGCTCATGCGGCAGAAAGACCAGCATAAGCTCCCCACTACCTGATGGGAAATTCTGGACGCTCATTCGCCGACGAGAACTTGCCGTTTCCTGTCCAAAAATAAGGGGCTCTGCCTCTGGTGCATGGTGGTAACGACACACACCAACACCCAGAGGTAAGCCTCAATCGACAAGGAGTATAGCATGCTCGAAACGAGAATTCTGCAGCGGCATGGGTAGGCGTAAGCCGAGATCGCAGAGAGCCTTGGCGTCTGTGAGCCCGCGGTCAGGAACCACCTAAAGAACCCGGCGGTATCTGCCTGGCCACGTCGATGACCGTGGTTGTCTGGCACAGGATCTGGAGTAGTACCTCAGACTTGCGCTTCACCGTCCATCACTATTATTCTGCCATATCCTCTCTCCATGTTCAGTATATCTGTTCTGAACAAAGAGGGGACACCATGCTGTCTGGTCGAGGACGCCGAGCATTTCGGCGATCTCGCGCTACTTCCATCATAGTTCTTGAAGGATTTCCGTCCTCAGCATATGAGGCTCTTTGTCCCTATGGCGTTCATATGTCGGAGTAGTGTTGGCTGGTACCCTAATCCTATCAGAAATGCCCATGGTCTTTAGCACCGAAAGCGGAACCCTTCCATCGGTGATTTAAGAAAAAAAAGCATCCGTGATGTAATAGGAGTATCGTCCAACATTTCAGTTGCATAATCATACCGTAACCTCTACAGGTATACCAAGTTGAACGGCAACTGGTGTGTATATATCGACTTTTTCGTTCGGCGTATGAAGGGAAACGATCAGAGAATATCTGGCCTTTCGGTTCCAACGCCCGAGCCAAGCCCGTTCACGCCACCAGCCGACTACTGGATAGACCCCGATTAGGTTGCAGGACGCTATATCAGCAGCCGTGCCTTTCCAGATATCGGAATGAACGGAGCCAGTATCGCGACCATTTGACCCGATAAGCCATCGTTCGCTACCACTATCAGTATCTGGCTTTCTTTCATCCTCATCACGAGCAGCTTTATTAAGCCGCTTGAGGAAGTCTTCTTCATTCTCTCCCTGACTATTCAGACCAAACCGTAAGCCAAAGGAGGCATAACGATACTTATCTTTCCAGCCAACTTCTCCTGGTCCTGGTTCGATAAAATAGGAAAGGGTTATTCGAAGAGTGACAATAGTTTCTCCTAACGAAAGCAGAACATCACGCGGCCAAGGGAGCCGGTGCAGATGCATATCTTTAGTTGAGTAATCGGAATGGCCTTCTTTTTTGGTGTAAGGTTGAATCTCCGCCTCAGAGATAAGAGTTAGGGAATTTGATGCACAGGCCAATGCCCTAGGAAGATTGGGAACCCCATAACCGCATATACGCAGTAGCCGCTTATATTCAGACTTGGAGAATTCTCCTTGGCTATTTGCGGTTAGGAATTGCTTTTTAATGGCAAATGGCCATTCAGCCGAATGGATCATCAACCCGCGAATAGTTTCTGGCCATGCTTCAGGATATCTAGCTTGTATCTGGGCCGCTATCCAAGCTGCCTGAGCTGCTGCGGCGCTAGTCGCGTTAATTGAGTCAAACTGCCTCCGCGTAGGTTGATACCCAGTCGATAACAAAGAAAGATCATCTTGCTCGCTAATTGAACCGTCAGGAGCTCGGGCAACGTTTCCTCCCTCGAGCACAATATCCGGCTTATGCGGCCAAATCTCATCCCAAATGAGCGATGTGGAACTAAAAGGAGACAATTCGCCAGGTTGTGCCAAGGGAGTGTGATCCTGAAGGCCTGGAGCTGAGAGAATGGCCTTTTCAGTGTATGCACCTACGGTAAGCGCATTCCATGATTGACCCGGATCATGAACAGAGTATTTAAGATTACCCTGCGGGTAGGTACCCCAATCGTCGGTTCCCTGATAGTTGCCTGCTGACACTATAAAAAGACATTTACGATCATCATCATAACCAGAGGTGAGTTTGTCGATCGCGGCGGACCAAGACGAAGGTCGTCCACGATCACGCCCATCTTCTGTAGTTACCGCCATACATCCAATGCGGTTGCGATTTGGGGCTTGGATAGAAGCGCGGTACATGCCTTGTATAGTTATTTCTCCGTATAAATCTGGATCATTTGCACCCCTCGGTGGAAGTATCTTCACTGACTCTAGATTATGATCGACTCTGATAGGGTGACTGTGCTGTAATGCTTCAGTTAGGTCGCCGAAGGCAGAAACACCACACATCAGCGTACCATGCCCGAGATGGTCATTGACGCCCCAATCTGGTTCGATTGCATGGCAATCTGCATTTGCAAGAACAGGGTGTAGCAACGCATGTCCATTGTTGGCTCCGGTATCGAGCACGCATACTGATACTCTGGCTTCTGGGGTAACCCGTAATCGTGAACGAAGTTCATTCACCCATTCAGTCTGATCTTTATTCTCCATTTCGAGAAAGAACCTGGACGTTTCCTTAGCTCGGCGAAATTCTGCGATATCGGAACTAGTTTCAATTAGCTCAGTAAGCTGTCCTCGAGTTGGCTTACCGAGAAGCACAGTTCTTTCTGGAAAACGAAGCGAGCGTGCCTGAACAGTTATTCCCAGTACGCTAGCCATATTCCTAAAACGCAGTTCAATATCTTCACTTGTTCCCTGCAGCCAGATTTCGCACCAAACCGCCTCTGCTCCCTGAGGTAAAAGATCTATTCTGTCGCGCCAAAAGGACTCAAGAACTGCGAGCCGCATATCTTCTACGCTCTGCACTAACGCTGCATTCTTCGGATTTCCTTTTTGGGTTTCTTCTTGGGCGTATTCATTAATTTTTCGAAGAAAATGGTCTTGCTTGCCTGAAGGGATAAAGACAGTTGCTCGAGTAATTTCTTCGCCAGGTCGGTCCTCGGTGTTAATCGTATAGACATTAAGCAGACGCACCCCTGCACGGCGGTCTTCCAGACTCTTAGTAACTAGATTATACCCAGGAGCCCCTTCGAACTCGACGTAAATGCCATCCCTAGTCGGCTTCGATACGGCAGTACGCAATTCGTCCTGTTCCCTCGCCTTCGCCCAGATCGCCGCCCATTGATTCTGCAACTTCGTGCTATGTGATTGCCGATTGCGTTGAATGATATCATTTTGTGGACCACCTCCACGAGGGGTTGTAAACTTCTCAGTCTCCTGTGCTTCTCGCAGAAAGATATGAGAATGCTCGGCGGCCATAATTATTACCTCCTAGGTTATAGCTTATATACGGATTGTCTCTCCTGAAGCATTTGTTTGAGTAATGCTAACGTGACAGTTTTTTTGTCAGCGAGAATCGCTTCTTTGATCGCGTCGTCACAAGCTTGGGCGATCTCAGCATGGCTAAGCGATGTTGCGATTTTTACCAAGGTCTCAGATTCTATTTTTTGCGAACCAAAAGACCCAAGGCGATTTTCGATCAACCGTTCGATCTCAGGCTTTCCTGGCAAGTGATAATACAGTACATCGTCAAAACGCCGGAATAGTGCCTGATCAAGAATACGAGGATTGTTGGTCGCTCCAACGATGAGGCTATCTGAATTGTCCCTCTCAATGAACTGAAGGAATGAGTTGAGTACTCTGCGCATCTCGCCTACGTCGTTTTCACGACTACGTTCGCCGCCAATTGCATCGAACTCATCAAATAGATACACGCCTCGGTGTTCTTGAATCGCATCAAAAATCTGTCGTAGTTTCGCACTCGTTTCACCCATGAATTTGGTTACAATTTTGTCCATAAGAATAGTGTACAGAGGCAAGCCTAGCTCTCCGGCCAAAACGGCGGCGGTTAGGGTTTTACCGGTTCCCGGTGGACCAGCGAGTAGGATTTTCCGCCGGTGAGATAGACCATGTTTTTCGAGTTTTACTTTCTGGCGATATTCGCGCAGGATGCGATCGATTCGTCCTCGCATCTCAATTGACTGTACGAGCGCACCAAGACGCTCTTTGGGTTCTGAAGTTAGGACTAGATATTCTAGATCTGGAGTGAAAGGAATTAATCGTGAAGGTTGTGCCTTGGCCTTATCGACAAGATCTCGGATCTCGTGGGCCAAGCTCTGATGCCCTTGTTGAGCTTCATGTGCAGCAACTTGAAGTGCAATAGTAGAGAACTGTTCTGGTTGCTCGCTAAAATGCGACCGAATGAGGGATTTTATTTGTTCAGCAGTTGCCATACTAGGATATCCTTCTAGTAGTCTCGTTATCTCGCAGATCGGAAGGATGATCGGGAACGTATTCATAACCATGTCCTGATATACCCTCGGGAACGATTTTAAGTGGTTTTTTTATCTGGTGTAGCTCCATGTCGCATGTGATTGAGACATTGGCCATGGTAAGGTTCTCACCGTTTAGCAAGCGACCGCTAGTCGGGAAGCAGAAGAACAAATCTATAACTGGTAGGTACTGTTTGTTACTGGCGCAGTTGGTGGCAGACCAAAGGCTGCCCATCATACGAGAATGGCGTTTCTCTGGGATTTGAGTATATTCAAGATTTGTCATGTTTTACTCTTCCTTCTCGAAATATCCTTCAAGTAGAATCTCTCCTTCAGCTCCCAGACTGCGTAATAGTTCTTTTATTTTTTCCATTGCGAGCGGCGAAGGTTTTGCTCGTTCATTCTCCCAGCGATTGATCGTGGGAAAGGTTACGCCTAACTTTGCGGCAAATTTTTCTTGGGTCATGCCCGTATGAGTCCGTAACTCGCGGACTAGCTTCGCCATATCCGATTTCTCAGCCAAAAAAAACTCCTCAGTCTTAGAATGATTCAATGCTATTCAAGAGGGCACTTGATATATCATCCATTATATAGGGTGACAAACTACTTGTCCATAAAAACTACAGCGGATTCAGTTTATCTGGTGGTGTAGCTATTTCTATAGATAGCAGGGATCAATTCGGTTGTTGCATAAATGCTGCGGACCAAGCTGATGAATTTTCCCCCGGAACCGAGACGCAATCGCTGCACTTAAGAACGAGACGAATGGTCCTAAAGGAGTGCGATCCAAATCGAGGGGTTATATGGTTTGTTCCCCGCACTTGAGTAGAATTACGAGTATGGGAGAAGAGGACCTCGTATATACCAGGAATGGAAACGCCAGCCCGAGACTGGTAAATGAAGGAGATCTCCCATTCTCGGGGAGGGCTTCGTGCCCTGCGAGTGCCTAAGAAATGAATTGATATGAACGTTGGGAAACTACGGAAGGCCACTACCTAGTCCGTTGCACCATGAGCACTTGTTACGAAAAATGCGCCTCAAGGGCGCAGTAATGGGCCGAATAAAACATACATGCATTCTATCTAGCCAGAACCCGCGGCCGCTCGATCCCATGCAGTGGAGATTCCGTGCGGCTAGACCGAACCAGCTCATTGTGGCCGATTTCACCTACGTCTCGACCTAGTCAGGATTCGTGTATGCAGCATTAATCACGTATAATTTCATTCGAAAGATCTCGGGCTGGCGCGGATCTGACTCGGGACGCGGTGGAGGAGGCCCTCCAGGCAAGTAAGGTAATGGGTAACTTCTTTCATTATCTGGACATGGGCTTTCAATACCAGAGCTTTTTTACTTGCGGCTGACGAGATTAACATTGCAGCATCGGTCAGTTCCAACGGCAACGCTTATGACAAAGCCAGGGCGGAAACAGCAACAGCTTGAACGAGGCTGAGGCGATCTTGTGGAAAGGTACCATGTTGAAGCCACAGCAAGGTCGATCGCGCCACGCTGTCGAGGTTCACGAGCTCCATACCCAACGGCTCCTCACGCGATCGGAACTCCCTCCCTGCGGAGTTTGCGAAAACGCATCCGACTGGTCTAGGACCCTTGCCCATTGCCGCAGGATATACATTATCGAGGCTCCAGCTAAGCCGAGAATGTCATTAGCCTTGTGCATTGGTCAGTCTTGCTCACTCTCGTCTGCCGCTTTCATAACTGATTCGTATGTCGTCGTTGTAAGAGTAGCGTCCCCTGGCACTATTAAATCCCTGACCGTTTTACGCCATCGATTCGGCCTGCTATAGGCTATTCCTAGTGCAGCTTCTCTTTTCTCGTCCGGCATTTCTGGAGTATGCGAACAACTCTCTAAAACGAATGTATCTATGAGAGTGGCAATCACTTCAATTTGTCTATCTCGGCACATGTTGTC
>Ga0116170_10001416_pt1 | contig 24144 bp, 24 predicted proteins | sample AD_JPNHW1_MetaG_FD_89797 | JGI IMG/M metagenome (GOLD analysis project Ga0116170, IMG submission 89797) | Active sludge microbial communities of municipal wastewater-treating anaerobic digesters from Japan - AD_JPNHW1_MetaG | ecosystem: Engineered > Bioreactor > Anaerobic > Digestate | place... | reverse complement strand
GGCGACGACGACCTTCGGCTCGGGCATCTGGTCGTAGAGGTTCTTGACGATCGCGGCGTTCCGGTGGTTAACCGAGCCCGTGATGAGGAATATATCCGCCTGCTTGGGATCTCCCGTGTTGATGCAGCCGAACCGCTCGACGTCGTACATCGGCGTCAGGCAGGCGAGCACCTCGATGTCGCAGCCGTTGCAGCTTGACGCATCGTAATGGAGAAGCCAGGGTGATTTCTTGAAGAATGCCATATTACCCCCGGTTTATGAGAAAGAGCGGGATGAGGTTTCCCGCGCCCATGATGAGCGCGACGAGCCATGCCGACGAAAGCATGAACTCCCACTTAACCCTCGCCACCGCGTTGTCTATCGCGATCTCGAGAAGGAACGTCACGATCACGCCGACCGCGCCGACGATCGGGTTCGCCCCGAAGAAGATGAAGAGGAACCCGTAGAGGAACACCGTCTCGTACCAGTGCGAGATCTCGGTGAGCGCGAGCGTCGCGCCGCCCATGTCCGAGGTGATGCCCTTGACGAGCTCCTGGTGCGCGTGGTGCGAGGTCGACAGGTCGAACGGCGACTTCCTGAGCTTGATCGCGAGGATGTACACGATCCCGAGGTAGATCCCGGGAAGGTAGAGCACGACCGGCACGGGCGCGTTCATGATCTTGTACATGTCGAAGCTGCCCGCGACCTCGTACATGCCGACGAGCGCGATGATCAGCATCGGCTCGTAGCCCATCATCAGGAGAAGCTCGCGCTCGGCGCCGACGGCGCTGAACGGGGAGCCCGTCGAGTACGCGGCGAGGACGAGGAAAACGCCCGCGAGCGTCAGGACGAAGATGATGAGCAGGACGTCGCTTCCCTGGAAGAAGAGAAACCCGGTGAAGATCGCGAAGATCACGTGGCACACGACGAACGGGAGCTGGAGCCTGTTCACGAGGATGTTCTGCTTCTGGAAAAGCTTGAACACGTCGTAGAAGGGCTGCAGAAGGGGCGGACCCTTGCGTCCCTGCATGCGCGCCGTGATGATACGGTCGATTCCGGCCATGAGGCCGCCGATTATCGGAGCGAAGAGCACATAGCCGATCGCTACGTAAAGTTGCGTTGTCATAACAGTGATATTCCCCCCATGACCATAAGAAGGATCGTGCAGACGATGATGCCTACGGGAAGTATGCGCTTTTCGTCAAAATAGCGGGTAAGGTAGTAGTTCTGGACCTGGACCTGCTTGTCGGCGCCCGCCGAGCCCTCGAAGTGCAGGGCCTCGGTAACCGTGCGGCCTCCCATGTAGGCAGTGCCCATCGTGACCTTCTTCCTCCACGGAACCGCGATGAGGAGCGCGGGGATCACGATCAGCATGCAGATCATGATGATCATGATGAACACGTTGCTCCTGCTCAGCCCGAACGCGTGGCCGTAGGTCGAGACGAGGTAGGGCTCGACGGCGAAGCTCGAGATGACCGGGAAGAGCACGCAGGTGAGGATGGTCATCACCGTGAGGATGAACATGGAAGCGTATTCCTCGCCGGAGACGTGGTGCTCGTAGAGGCCGGATCTCGCGTGCGGGTTTCGCTCGCGGATGATCGTTCCCATCCACTTCGTCCAGAAGAAGATCGTCGCGGCGCTGCCGTAGGCGATCAGGATGATCATGACGGGACTGACCATGTTATTGAGGCTGATGAGCGCCTCCATGGCCGCCCACTTCGAGATGAGCATTCCGAACGGGGCGACGAACATGCCGCAGATACCGGCGAGCATCATGAGCGCGATGCGGGGCATCTTGATGATGAGCCCGCGCATGCCCTCGATCTCGAGGGTGCCCATGCCGGCCGCGGCGGTGCCGACGGAGAGGAACATGAGCGACTTCGCGACCGCGTGGAATATCGTCAGGAAGAGCGCGACCCAGATCGTCTGGTAGGTGCCGATTCCGGCGCACGCCACGATGAGGCCGAGGTTCGATATGGTCGAGTACGCGAGCACGCGCTTGGCGTTTCGCTGAGATATCGCGAGGACCGCGCCGACGAGGAACGTCACCCCGCCGACGAACGCCGTGAGGTAGCCGGGCATCGAGGATGAAAGGAGCGGCGCTATGCGAAGGAAGAGGTAGACGCCCGCCTTGACCATCGTACTCGAGTGAAGGAGCGCCGATATCGGAGTCGGGGCGACCATCGCGCCGAGAAGCCACGACGAGAAGGGAAGCTGGGCAGCCTTGGTGAAGCCCGCGACGCACAGCAGGGTAAGGGGGATCGCGAGGAACACGGGAGGGACCGACGAGAGCCGGTCGAACTCAAGGATGCCGCCGTCGTTCGCGAGGACGATGATCGCCCCCATGTACGCGAGCCCGCCGGCGAGGTTCATGACGATCGCGCGGAAGGAGTTGCGCACCGCTTCCTCGGTTCGGGAATACCCGATGAGGAGGAACGAGCACACCGTGGTGATCTCCCAGAAGAAATACATCCAGAGGATGTTGTTCGAAAGCACGAGGCCGAACATGGCGGACATGAAGACGAAGAGGACGAGGAAGAAATACCGACGGCGATCGGGCACGTCCGGGTTCTCCTCCTGATAGGTCTTCATGTATCCGGTGGCGTACACGCCGATGAGACCGCCGACGATACCGACGATGAGCAGCATGATGATGGTCAGCTGGTCGATCACGATGTCGGTATGGATGGGAATAGACTCCCCGTAGCGGACCTCGAAGAAGATCGCGAGCGCGACCTGCGCGAACGCAAGGACAAGCGCGAGTTTCTTCTTGTACTTGATCGCGAGGAACGCGACCATGCCCGCCATAAAGAGCTCAAGGCCAAGCATCAGGGGCTGGATCCATTCCGCGTCATACGAGATTCGAACCGGTAGGCTCTTCGCGTATTTTACGACGCAGGCAATGGACACGATTGCGAGCAACAGCGAAGACGCAAATACGAAGTACTTGCGGACATTGAACGCCTTAATACTCGCGACGACGATGCCGCACACAAGGGGCAGCAAGACAAGCAACAACGGCAAATCCATCTACGTACATCCTTATTGAGAAGCGCCCTATTCTACCAGCGAACTCCCTATTTGGCAATATATTGACACTGCGCGGTAAGGTCGACATACTCAAGCCGCTATGCATCACATCCCGCCTGCCGCGCAATCCGTTATCGAGTATTCGCCGGATTTCCCTTTTATGCTGCAAACCGTCTCGCGCCCCATCGCGCTCGTGTCGCCCGCGCTCTTTGATATCATGGGCTCGCGCACGACGAAGGAAGATCTTGAGCGCGCGTTCATCGAGCTTGGCTTTAGCGAGCTATGGACGATCTCGTTTAATAAATACGATTTTATCGATAATTTGGAACGAGAAGCGCGACACGAAAAAAACGGAACCGTGCTTTTTTCCGCCTGCCCCGACGCGCGAGAACTCATCGCCGATGAATTCCCGCGGACCTTTCGCGACATGACGACGTCAATGCCGCCAGCTGACCGCACCGCGCTCGCCGCGCGCGCGCGTCATCCCGACGCGACGCTCTTTTGGGTATCGCCGTGCTCATCGCGCGCGAAGGCCCTCTTGCGCAAGGAAGGGCCCGAAGGCGAGCGCTATCCCTACGTCGATTACCTCGTCCCTCTCTACACGATATTCCCCGCGATCCTCGCTCGCCTCGGTCTCGAGATTGGCTCGTTCGCTATCGAGGAGAGCTCGTGCGACGACGGCTGCTGCAAGGACGCGTGCGCCACGGGCCGCGTCGAGGTCGTCGCGACGGCGCCCGTCATGCGCTCGTATCTCGATGAGCTTTCGGCGAATGGCGCGACCCCCGCGCCGCGCGACGCAAAAAAGCCGGTCGTCGAGTTTATCGCGTGCCCGAACGGATGCTCCGACGGCGACTGGGCCCCGCGCCTCGCGCACGTGAATACCGCCGCCGCTCGCGATACTGCGACCGCGCGAGGAAAGACAACCTCCGAGCAAAAAGCGCCGCTCGCGATTTAGTCACCCCAAGCCGCGGCGCGACGCCGAATCGCGGAACGCCCGCACTTTTTTTTCTCTCGCGCTTCTCCTTGAAAGGCCGTTTCGCTATACTTTTCCCATGGCTATAATCGAGGCACAAGGTCTTTGCAAGGCCTACACAAGCGCGGTCAAGGAAGCGGGGCTCGCGGGCGCCGTCAAGCACCTCTTTAAACCGGAATACCGCGAGATCAACGCGGTACGCGACGTAAACCTTTCCATAGAGTCAGGCGAGACAGTCGCGTACGTCGGGCCGAACGGCGCGGGCAAATCGACGACGATCAAGATGCTCACCGGCATTCTGATGCCGAGCGCGGGCACGGTGACGGTCAACGGGATGGACCCCTACCGCGACCGCATGGAAAACACCAAGCGCATGGGCGTCGTATTCGGGCAACGCACGCAGCTGTGGTGGGATATCCCGGTGCGCGAGTCGTTCACGCTCATCCGCGACATCTACGGCATATCCGCCGCGCGCTACCGCGACAACCTCGCGTACCTCACCGAGGTCCTCGGCCTCGCCGAGTTCATGGACATGTCCGCGCGGAAGCTTTCCCTCGGGCAGCGCATGCGCGCGGACCTCGCCGTCTCGTTCCTCCACGACCCGGCCGTCGTCTTCCTCGACGAGCCGACCATCGGGCTCGACGTCGCCGTCCGCGAGCGCATCCGCGAGTTCCTCGCGCGCGTCAACTCCGAGCGCGGCGTCACGATCCTCCTTACCTCGCACGACCTCGACGACATCCGCGACGTGTGCCGACGGCTCGTCATCATCGACCGCGGCACCGTCATCTACGACGGGAAGCTCCAGACCCTGCTCGACCTCTGCGTCAAGACAAGGACCATGCACCTGAGGCTCGCCTCGGGCGGCGCTATCCTCGCGAAAAAGCTCGAGCGCAACCCCAACCTCCGCGCGATCGCGTGCGAGGACCGCGCGCTATCGGTTGAGTTCGACCGCTTCGCGCTTTCCGCGCGCGACGTCGTCACCCTCGCGATCGAGGCGGGCGAGGTAATCGATTTCCGCATCGACGAGCCCAACATCGAGCGCGTCATCAAGGGCGTATACGAGGGAAAGCTCGACCTCACGGAATCGGGCGACGCAAGCTCAGGTGGCGCGAACGCGGAAGCGGATCCTTCGCGCGGAGAAAAGGCAACACGCGGCGAGAAAGCAGCACGCAGCGAAAAGTCAGCACGCGGCGAAAAGTCAGCACGCAGCGATAAAGCAGCACGCAGCGAGAAGTCAGCACGCGGCGAGAAATCAGCACGCGGCAAAAAGGCAACACACAGCGATAAAGCAGCACGCAGCGATAAAGCAGCACGCGGCGAAAAGCGGGAGCGGAAACAAAAGTGAGACAAGCGATCAGAAAATACCGGCGCTATGCGTCGCTCGCCTTTCAGGAAACGATTGCCTACCGCATCCCGTACGCGGTGAACATGATCTCGATTATCGTCACCTATCTCGTCATCTTCCTCATTTGGATGGCGGTCTTCTCGGGGAAGTCCGAGGTAGGTGGCTACCAATGGGCCGAGATGAAAACGTACCTCATCATCTCGCTTTTCATGAGCGCGCTCATCTCGGGCTCGAGCGAGTTCCGCATCTCGCGCCAGATCAGGACGGGGAACATCGCCGTCGAGCTCCTCAGGCCCGCCGACTACCAGCTTGGGAGCCTCGCGATCACGCTCGGCAACTGCCTGAGCGAAGGGGCGCTCGTCGGCGTCGCGTGCCTCGGCTTCGCGCTCGCGACCGGCCCGGGGGTGCTCCCGCCCGACGCGGTTTCATGGGCGGCGTTCGCGCTCGCGTGCGCCATCGCGTTCGCGACGAAGTTCCTTCTCGTCTACGTCTTCAGCCTCGCGTGCTTCTGGACCAACTCGCTCATGGGAATCTCCTGGCTCAGGAAAGGGCTCACCGACTTCTTCTCGGGCGCGCTCATACCGCTCAGCTTCTTCCCGCTCTGGCTTAAGGGAGCCGCGGACTGGCTTCCGTTCAAGAGCATCGTCTGGGTTCCCGCGAGCGCGTTCACCGGTCGACTCGCGGGCGTTGAGCTCGCGCGGGCGCTCGCCGTCGGCGCTGCGTGGGCGGTCGCGCTTTGGTTCATCGCACGGTTCGTCTGGTCGCGCGCGATGCGCAAAGTCACGATTCAGGGAGGCTGAGCATGAGACCGTTACGCACCGTCAAACTCTTCTTCCGCTTTCTCGCGCAGAATACCAAGATCAAGCTCGAGTACAAGCTCGACTCGCTCATCCTCTTCGTCGCGGGCGCGGCCATGCAGACGCTCGGCTTTCTCTTCCTCACCGTCCTCTTCTCCAAGATTCCGTCGATCGCGGGATGGACCGAGTGGGAGATCATCTTCATGCTCTCGGCGATCTTCATCTCGGAGGGCCTCGTCTCGTTCGCCTTCGAGGGCGCGTGGCAAATCACGTTTCTCGTCAACACAGGCGAACTGGACCGCATGCTCCTCCGCCCCGTCTCGCCCATCCTCCAGATACTCACCTTCACGATGGGGATCCACGGCATCGGGAACATGGCGCTCGGCGCCGTCCTTTTCTCCGCGTCGCTCGCCCACGTGCACATCGCGTGGACCGCCGCGCGCGTCGTCTTCATACCGCTTTTCATCGTCTCCGCGTGCGTGATCAGGACGGCGATCTCGTTCGCCGCGAACTGCTCGGCCTTCTGGCTCAAGGCGTCCAGCAACGCCTTCCCGCTCATGGTCTACCAACTCGCGGACTTCGCGAAATACCCGACCTCGATATTCGGCAAGGCTATCGAGGCCTTCGTTATCTTCGTCGTCCCCTACGCGTTCATCAGCTACATCCCTGCCGTCTGGCTCTTTGACAAAGCCTGGTGGGGCGTCTTCGCCTGGGCCTCGCCCCTCGTCGCCCTCTGGCTCGCGCTCCTCGCCCGCGCCGTTTTCTATCGCGGACTCAAGGCCTACGACGGCTCGGGAAGTTAACGCCCGCGCTCGGCGGCCTTATCAACCGGCGGAAAATCGGCTATACTCGCGACCGATATGGGTGGACGTTTTTTCAGGAGCGCCTCGGCCGAGCAGGTCGTGAGGAAGATGGTCGTCAAGGCCACGCTCGAGCGCAGTTTAATAGAAGAAGGCGATAGGATTCTCGTCGCAGCGTCGGGCGGCAAGGACTCGACCGTGCTCGCGTGGGCGCTTTCGTCCGCGAGGAGCGCGCTCAAAATCGGCTACGAACTCGAGGCGATTCACATCAAGGCGGATTTCCCGAATAGCTTCGACGGCGAAGCCCTCGCGACGAACCTCGCCTCATGGGGCATCCCGTATCGCGAGATCGAAGTCCCCGTCATCGCGCGGCTCAAGGAAGGCCGCAAGATGAACTGCTACTGGTGCTCGACGCAGCGTCGGACGGAACTCCTCAAGTACGCGATAGAGAACGGCTTCAACAAGATCGCCCTCGGCCACCACATGGACGACATCCTCGAGACCTTCATGATGAACATGCTGAACTCGGGGAAGCTACTCGCGATGCCGATCAGGCTCAAATACGCGAAGTACCCGGTAACCCTCATCCGGCCGCTCGCCTATCTCGAGGAAAAGCAAATCATCAAATACGCCGACGAGGTCGGCATCCTTAAAACGACGTGTACCTGCGACTACGGCGAGAACTCGGCACGCAAGGAAATGCGGAGGCGGATCGCCGAGCTTACCCGCGACTCGCCCGACGCGAAGCGGCGCATGATGGAAGCGCTCGCATCGGGACCGAAGGACCTTCTCGTCGAGGACTCCACGGAAATACCCAACACGTAACTAAAGCGCCCGACGCATAAAAAAAACCGCCCGACGCGAAAAGCGCCGAGCGGCTCGTCAATCGTTTACCGCGCTACGAATCACTTCGCGGAATCGAAATCGTTCGTGAGCTTGAGGCTCTCGAGAACCCAGAAAATGAGGGAAAGCACCATGCCGACGATCGTCGCGAGGCACATGCCCGAAAGCGAGGCGAGCCCGACGGGAACCTTGACGCCGGACACCCCGACGGTGAGCACGACCGCCGTGAGGCAGAGGTTCTTCGCCTTGGAGTAGTCGACCTTCTGCTCGACGATGAGGCGGATACCGCTCGCGGCGATGACGCCGTAGAGAAGGAACGAGACGCCGCCCATGACCGGGCCGGGGATCGACATGATGATCGCGGAGAGCGTGCCCGAGAACGCGAGGACGCTCGAGAGGACCGCGGCGCCGCCGATGACCCAGACCGAGTAGACGCGGGTGATCGCCATGACGCCGATGTTCTCACCGTAAGTGGTCGTCGGGACCGAGCCCATAAAGCCGGAAAGGGTCGTCGAGATACCGTCGGAGAAGAGCGAGCGGTGAAGCCCCGGATCCTTGGTGAGGTCCTTGCCGATGATGTTCCCCGTGACGATGAGGTGCCCGATGTGCTCGCTGATGACGACGAGCGCGGCGGGGAGGATGATCAGGATCATATCCATCTGGAACTTCGGGAAGCTGAAGTTGGGGAGCGCGAAGATCGGCGCCTTCGCGATGCCGGAAAGGTCAACGAGCCCGAACGCGACCGCGGTAAGGTAACCCACGACGATCGCGATGAGTATCGGGATGACCGCGAAGAACTTGCGGAACAGGACGTTGCCGAAGATGGCGACGGCGAGGGTGATCATCGAGACGGCGACGACCTTGACGTCCATCGCGGCGCCCGCCTCGGGAAGGAGCCCCGCGCTCTTGGCGGCCGTTCCGGCGAGGTCAAGACCGATGAGGGCGACGACCGGGCCCATCGTAGCCGGAGGGAGCACCACGTCGATCCACTTGGTACCGGCGAACTTGATGATGACGGCGACGATCATGAAGCAAACGCCGACGACGACATACCCGCCGAGGGCGTAGTTAAACGCACCTGCCGCGATACCGCCCATTGCCGCGAGAACGGCGAAGGTCGGCGCGAGGAACGCGAAGCTCGAGCCAAGGAACGCGGGAGCCTTCCCCTTGCAGATAACGAGGTAAATCATGGTTCCGATGCCGTTCATGAGAAGAACGATCGCCGGATTGATGCCGAAGAGCATCGGAACGAGGATAGAGGCCCCGAACATCGCGAAAAGGTGCTGGAAGCTTAAGGGCAAGCCTTTGACGAGGCCGACCTTCTGGTCGACCTGAATAATTGGGCGCGACATGAAAACTCCTTATTGTTTATTATTTGCTACCCGCCAGGGTATTTGAGGGATTATAGCATATTTATAGAAGGGAATGAGCAAAAAAAACGCGCGGCCAACCGCTTAGCCGCGCGATAAACTCCATAATAAGCGATCTTTGGGAAGGCGATTACCAGTTTTCGGCGATCCGCTCGAAGTAACCCTGGGGATGGGCGCACGCGGGGCAGGCCTTCGGCGCTTCCTTTCCGACGTAGATAAACCCGCAATTGATGCAACGCCAGGTGGTCGGGGATTCCTGCACCCACATGTCGTTATCCTTGATGTGCTTCATCATCGCCTCATAGCGCTTCGCGTGCTGCTTCTCGGCGACCGCGATATTCTCCATCACGGCGGCGACGATATCGTATCCCTCCTCGCGCGCGACCTTCGCGAAATCGGGATACATGTGCTGCCATTCGTAGTTCTCGCCGCCCGCGGCCTGCGTGAGGTTCTCGAGCGTCGTCCCGATGTACCCAGCGTGCCCGCCAGCGCCGGCGTTGACCTCTGCGCCGCCCTCGAGGAACTTAAACAGTCGCTTTGCGTGCTCCTTCTCCTGTTCGGCGGTCTCGAGGAAAATCAGCTGAATCTGGATAAAGCCCTCATCCTTCGCCTTGCTCGCCCAGTAGGTATACTTGTTGCGGGCTTGGGACTCGCCGATAAACGCGGCGAGAATGTTCTTTTCCGTCTGGGATCCTTTGAGCGCTTTCATCATTGTCCTCCGATTTTACGCGTTATTTTTTCCCGAGCATGCGCGAGGCAGTCCGGGCAAATGCCGAAGAAAAAAAGACTATGGCCGGTTATCCGGTAGCCGGTCGCGCGCGCGGCGGCGTCGTCGCATACGCCCGCGCCAAGCGTGGATTCGTCTCGCGGCACGTCATCGACGCGGCCGCATCGCTCGCACTGTACATGATAGTGCTCGCTGGTATCGGCGTCAAACCGATCGATGCCTCCCGCGGTCGGCAGCACGAGCAACCGCCCCTCGTCCGCGAGCACCGAAAGATTACGGTATACCGTGCCAAGGCTTATCTCGGGGTATTCTTCCCGTAACCGCTCATAGAGCCATGATGCGGAAGGATGGGTTTTTGTTGAGTTAAGAAGCGTTAAGAGCGCCGTTCGTTGTTTTGTGTTGCGTCGACCAGCGCCTCCATCAGTAATTATTACTGATAATATACTGAATAATGAGGACTCTGTCAAACAAGGCCGGGCAGTTACCCTATGAAAACGCCGTCATCGGAGATCCAGGCAAAATGGCTCCCAATCCCCTTTATGCTTCCCTCCAAGCGATCGGTAAAAATCCTTCGCCGTCGCGTTCCATCCAAGCACGCTCCATTCAATCCTATCGCAACCGACCTCGCGAGCTTTGTCCCGCAGGTAAGCGAAGAGACGCGTCGCGACGCCTTTCCCGCGCCACGCGGCGTCAACGTAGAGGTCCTCAAGATAGAGAATGGGCGCGCCCCTGAACGTCGAATAGCCGTAGTACCAGATCGCGATCCCGATTTCCCGCGAGGGATTTCCCGTTTCGCCCATCGCGAATGCGGCGCGCGCGTACCGTCGCTCGAAGAGCGCGCTTCTGAGGCTTGCCTCGGTCGCGCGTACCCCGTCGGCAAGCCGCTCATATTCGGCTAGGCGCCGGACGAAGGAAAGCGCAAGCGCCTCATCGCCCGGAACCGCTTCGCGAATCGCGAAGCGCCAGGGAGAATCGGGAACGCAGGCTAGCGGCATAGCGAGCAACTCGAGCATTGCGCCGGGGAACAGCCGTCGAGCGGCGGTACCGCGCCGTCGGTCGGTCGCGGCGAGCCGCCGGAGACTGAGGCGTCCTCGCCTTTCATGAAACGATACCACTGGCCGAGTTCCCTTATCTCGTCCGCCTCGAACTCGTCTCTCGCGCGAAGCTGTAGCGCCCTCAGCGCGTCGGCTATCTCGGCGTCGGAGAACCGGTAACCCGTGCCGGCGATTTGCCCGACAAAGCCCCGTGCGTCCCCGGATTCGCCGTAAAGCCGCTTCCGAAAATTCGAGCTAATCCTGCATTGCGTCAGAAACCCCATCGCATCGCTCATGGCCATAATCATCTCCTTTACGGCGCGCCTCGCGGTCATGGACGTCCTTTGTCCCTTAACCCGTATTTCGCGACGCGCAGACCCATAATTCTCTCGGTAACGCCAAGCCCTTCGGCGGTTTTGGCGACGTTGCCCCCGTTACGCTCAAGCGCTTCCTTGATGATCGCGCGCTCGAAACTCTCGGTCATTTCCGTCAGCGACCCCGACCGTTCGGGTTGTCCGCGCTCGACCGAATGGATGCTCGGCGGCAGATGATACGCGTGTATCGTACCCCCGTCCGCGAGTATCACCGCGCGCTCGACGCAGTTCTCGAGTTCGCGGACGTTCCCCGGCCAGTCGTATTCCATCAGCAGGGTAATCGCCTCGGTCGCGATGCTGCGGATTTCCTTCCCGTGCTCCTTGGAGAATTTCTCCGCGAAATGGTTGGCGAGGAGCAGGATGTCGGTCTTTCGCTCGCGCAAGGGGGGGACCACGAGGGGAAAGACGTTCAGGCGGTAATAAAGGTCCTCGCGGAATTTGCCCTGCTTGATCAGCTCGGGAAGGTCGCGGTTCGTCGCCGCTATCACGCGAATGTTGACGTGTATCGTCTCGGTTCCCCCGACGCGCTCGAATTCGCGTTCCTGCAGAACTCGCAGGAATTTTGACTGCGCGCCAAGGGGCATCTCGCCGATTTCGTCGAGGAATATAGAGCCACAGTCGGCGTTCTCGAAGCGCCCCTTTCTGAGGCTCACGGCGTCGGTGAACGCGCCCTTTTCGTGCCCAAAGAGCTCGCTCTCGATGAGGTTCTCCGGAATGGCCGCGCAGTTCACCTTAATGAAGGGCTTTCCCGCGCGGGGCGACCCATAGTGTATCGCGTGCGCGATCTTTTCCTTTCCGACGCCGCTTTCGCCGAGCAACAGAACCGTCGCGTTGGTCCCCCGCACGCGCTCTATTTCCCGATAGAGAACCCGCATGATCTTCGAGTTCCCGATCACGTTATCGGGTTTATAGCGCGTCGTCAGTTCGTCCTGGAGGCGCAGGTTTTCCGTCTTGAGCCTTTCGAGCTCTTCCTGGATCATCTGCCGAAGGCGGACCGCCTGGCTTATGGACATGGCGATTATCAGGAACAGACGGACGAACGAATTGAGCGCCGCTTGGGTGCTATGCGGGAGATCGACGCCGATCGCCCCGATGATTTCGGACCCCGACTTGATCGGCACGCAGACAAAGGACATGTCATGGGTATTCAATCCTTGGCGAGCGCGGGTTCGGTCGAGGAAAAGCGGCTCGTCGGCGATCCGCTGCACGACGATCGGCGTTCCGGTCTCGATGACGCGACCGGTTATTCCCTCGCCGGGACGATAGTGACCGCGCTCGATTTCCTTCGCGTCGTATCCCCAGGCTTCCTCGATGGCGATGTCGTCGTTGTTCCTATTCAGTATGGTGATCGTGCCGCGCAAGATTCCTATGTGGCGTGCGATCGTCGCCAGAACGTCAGTCAGTACTTCCTTGACGTCAAGGGTTTCCGCGAGAATCGTTCCGATATCGTACAGCAATCTCAGTTCTATGAGTTCCTGCTCGGTTGTCCGACGAGCGCAATTCGAGTCCGTGTTTGGGGTGAGTGAAACGGGTCGCGTATCGGTCACGAATGCTCCTTTTCTGGAACTTTGCGCGACGGATACGGAATGCAGATGACCCGTCGATAAAGATCCAGGTCTTTCTGCATAATTATGCGATAAATATGGCTAAGTCCGTATATTTTGTCAATAATGCAAACCAAGTACTTCTTAACTCCTCCCCCATCCCTACAGAAATGTCGCGTAGCCTACCGTAAAAATAACGAAAATGTCGGATGAACCATTGCGGTAAAGTGTGACGATGCCGCGCCTTTTTCAAAGAAGTGCATAACGGATAAAGAGATATTCTTTTTTCTCGCGTCTCCTCGAAACCTGGCACGCTTTTTGCTTTGCTAAGCACAGCAGGCTGAAAAACCTGACACAAAATTCGCAGGAGAGGCAGGATGCGTAAAATCGCTATTTACGGCAAAGGCGGAATCGGAAAGTCGACCACGACCCAGAACACGGTCGCGGCGCTCGCGGAAATGGGAAAGAACATGATGATCGTCGGCTGCGACCCCAAGGCGGACTCCACCCGCCTGATCCTGAATGGGCTTGCGCAGAAAACGGTGCTCGATACCCTCCGGCTCGAGGGAGAGGACCTTGATCTCGAGGACGTCGTCAAGGTCGGCTTTAAGGGAACGCGCTGCGTCGAGTCAGGCGGACCGGAACCGGGAGTCGGCTGCGCGGGACGCGGGATCATCACCTCAATCAACCTCCTCGAGCAGCTCGGCGCGTTCGGCGAGCAGTATAAGCTCGACTACACATTCTACGACGTGCTCGGCGACGTCGTGTGCGGCGGCTTCGCGATGCCGATCCGCGACGGCAAGGCCGAGGAGATCTACATCGTCTGCTCGGGCGAGATGATGGCCATGTACGCCGCCAACAACATCTGCAAGGGCATCAGGAAGTTCGCGGAGTCCGGGACGGTCCGGCTCGGCGGGCTCATCTGCAACAGCCGCAAAGTCGACCGCGAGGCGGAGCTCATCGGCGCCCTCGCCGAGAAGATCGGCACGCAGATGATCCACTTCGTGCCCCGCGACAACGTCGTGCAGCGCGCGGAGATCAACAAAAAGACCGTCATCGACTTCGACCCGACGGTCGGCCAAGCCGACGAATACCGGAAGCTCGCGCGGGCGATCGAGGCAAACACGAAGTTCGTCATCCCAAAACCGCTCGAGATCGAGGACCTCGAGAAACTGCTGATGGAGTTCGGCATCGCCGACTGACGGCGCGCCCCGAGCGGGCGACGCACGACGACTACGCGCAAAAAAGGAGAGCGAAAACTATGGTAATGATCAGGGCGATAATCAGGCCGGATAAGACGGACGCCGTAATGGCGAGGCTCATGGCGGAGGGATTCCCCTCGGTGACGAGGATGAACGTCTCGGGACGCGGCAAGCAGCGCGGCATCAAGATCGGCAACGTGACCTACGACGAGGTTCAGAAGGAGCTTCTCATGATGGTCGTCAAGGACACGGACAAGGATTTCGTGATCAAGACCGTCATCGAGGAGGCCCGTACCGGCTCGCAGGGCGCGTTCGGCGACGGAAAGATATTCGTGTCGCCGGTCGACGAGATGTACACCGTCAGCTCCGGAGTGAAAGAGACCGCCGCGGAGGAAAAATAGATGAAGGAAGTAATGGCGATCGTCCGGATGAACAAAATCAACCAGACAAAGCGCGCCCTGAGCGAGGCGGGCATCACGTCCCTTCACGCAAAGGATTGCCTCGGCCGCGGCAAGGGCGTCGTCGAGATGCTCCAGCTTGGCGGCGCGGAAAAGGAATACGAGGAAAAAATGAGCGAGCTCGGAAACGCGGGAAGGCTCATCCCGAAGCGCATGGTTTCCGTCGTGGTGCCGGATAAGCTCGTCAAGAAGGTCGTCGAGACGATCATCGAGACGAACAGGACCGGCAAGTCCGGCGACGGAAAAATCTTCGTAATGCCGGTCATGGAATCCATACGGGTCCGCACCGGCGAGACCGGCGACGAGACGCTCGACGAATAGGAGGCGAAAAAATGGCAGATCAACACACCGCAGTCGACCAGGAAGCCTTCAAGGAAGAGACGCTCGCGAAGTATCCGGCGAAGCTCGCCAAGAAGCGCGGAAAGCAGATCATCGTCAATAAGGTCGAGGGCGACGACCAAGTGCCCGAGATCCTGGCGAATACCCGAACGACGCCGGGAATCCTGACGATGCGCGGATGCTCCTACGCGGGCTGCAAGGGCGTCGTCCTTGGCCCGACCCGCGACGTCCTCCAGATAACGCACGGCCCGATCGGTTGCGGTTTCTACAGTTGGCTCACGCGGCGCAACCAGACGCGCCCGGCGACCCCCGAGTCCGTAAACTTTATGCCCTACGCGATGAGCACGGACTTGCAGGAAGACGAGATCATCTTCGGCGGCGAAAAGAAGCTCAAGGCCGCGGTTGAGGAGGCCATCGCGCTCTTCCACCCCAAGGCGATCGGGATATTCTCGACGTGCCCCGTGGGGCTCATCGGCGACGACGTTCACGCGGTCGCCCGCGAGATGGAGGAGAAGCACCCCGGCATCAACGTATTCGCCTTCTCGTGCGAGGGATATAAGGGCGTCAGCCAATCCGCCGGCCACCACGTCGCGAACAACAAGGTATTCACCGACGTCGTCGGCCTCGACGACACGCCGAAGGAGGGGAAGTTCCGCTTCAACATCCTGGGCGAGTATAACATCGGCGGCGACGCGTTCGAGATCGAGCGCATCGCGGAAAAATGCGGGCTCACGATCCACTCGACGTTCAGCGGGAACTCGACATACGAGGAGTTCATCAGCGCGCACACCGCCGACCTTAACGTGATCATGTGCCACCGCTCGATCAACTACCTCGCCGAGATGATGGAGAAGAAGTTCGGCATCCCGTGGTTCAAGATCAACTTCATCGGGGCGGATTCGTCGGCGAAGTCGCTCCGGAAGATCGCCGCGTTCTTCGGTGACAGTGACCTCATCGCGCAAACGGAAAAGGTCATCGAGGAAGAGATGGCGAAGGTAAACGCGGTACGCGAGGAAATCAAGGCGAGATGCCAGGGAAAGACGGTGGCGCTTTTCGTCGGAGGCTCGCGGGCGCACCATTACCAGGAGCTTTTCGCCGAGATCGGCATGAAGACGATCGCGGCGGGGTATGAGTTCGCGCATCGCGACGACTACGAGGGGCGGAAGGTCCTTCCCGACATCGTCGTCGACGCCGACTCGCGCAACATCGAGGAACTCAAGGTGGAAAGCGACGCGACCCGGTACAGGCCAAGGAAAAGCGAGGCCGAGATCGCGAAGATGGAGGCAAGCGGGTTCTCGTTCCGCGACTACGAAGGAATGATGAAGGACATGGGAGAGAAGGCGCTCGTCATCGACGACATGAACCACTACGAGATGGAGCGGCTCCTCGACGCCTACCATCCGGATATCATTTGCGCGGGCATCAAGGAAAAATACGTGGTGCAAAAGCGCGGTATCCCCATGAAGCAACTCCATAGCTACGACTACATGGGGCCGTTCGCGGGCTTCGAGGGCGCGATAAACTTCTATAAAGAAATCGATCGGCTCGTGCACAGCTCGGTTTTCAAGATGACGAAGGCGCCGTGGGAATCAAGTCCCGAGCTCTCAGCGAGCTACGGCTGGAACGACTAGGATCCGGGAGGAAACACATGCTTTTACGACATACGCCAAAGGAAGTCGCGGAGCGCTCCGCGCTGACGATCAACCCGGCAAAGACCTGCCAACCGGTAGGCGCGATGTACGCCGCGCTCGGGGTTCACAAGTGCCTGCCGCACAGCCACGGCTCGCAAGGGTGCTGCGCGTATCACCGCAGCGCCCTCACCAGGCACTACAAGGACCCGATCATGGCGACGACGAGCTCGTTCACCGAAGGCGCTTCGGTTTTCGGCGGGCAGGCGAACATTCTCGAGGCCATACAGAACATCTTCAACCTGTACGACCCGGACATCATCGCGGTCCACACCACGTGCCTCTCCGAGGTAATCGGCGACGACCTGACGCAGATCCTGAACAAGGCCGCGGTCGACGGAAAGATACCGGCGAACAAGAAGGTGATCCACGCGAACACGCCGAGCTTTAAGGGATCGCACGTCACCGGGTATTCGAGCATGGTATCGAGCTTCGTGCAGCACTTCTCCGAGAATACGGGAAAGAAACTCAAGCAGATAAACCTCGTCCCGTCGTTCATCGAGCCGAGCGACATGTCGGAGATCAAGCACCTCGCGGACTCGATGGGCGTTAAGTACGTGATGCTTCCCGACACGTCGGACGTCGTCAACGGGCCGATGGACGGGAAATTCCGCATGTACCCGAAGGGCGGCACGACGCTCGATCAGATACGGAGCATGGGAGACTCGATGCGCTCGATCGCCCTAGGAAGGGTTGGCTCGCTTGCCGCGGCGAAACTTCTCGACACGAAATGCAAGGTCCCGTACGACGTGTTCGACCTGCCCATCGGCCTTAAGGCGACGGACGATTTCGTCGACGCGATGCGGAAGGCCGCTGGGGTCTCGGTTCCCGAGTCGCTCATGCTTGAGCGGGGACAGTATCTCGACGTGATGATCGACATGAACCAGTACGCGTCGGGGAAAAAAGTCTCGCTCGTCGGCGACCCGGACATCCTCATCGGGATGGCCGCCTTCTGCGCGGAAAACGACATGAAGGTCCTACACGTCGTCAGCGGGACGGCGCCCGGCCCGAAGTTCGAGCGCCGAATCAAGGAGCTTTGCGGCGACGGCGTCGTCGTGAAGACCGGCCCGCAGGCGGACATGTTTTACTTCCACCAGCTCATCAAAAGCGAGCGGCCCGACCTCGTGTTCGGCAACACGTACTGCAAGTACATCTGCCGCGACGAGGATATCCCGCTTATCAGGGTAGGGTTCCCGATCTACGACCGCATCGGGCACTCGTACTTCCCGGTGACGGGATATCGCGGGGGGCTTCGCCTCCTCGAAAGGGTCCTTGACGCGGTCATGGACCGCCAGGACCGGGACGCGCTCGAGGAGAAGTTCGAGCTCGTAATGTGACTTTTCTTTATCGGCGCCGGGCTCTGCTACCTCCATCCGACGCCGATTCTTTTTTTTGCCAACCGCGGATTCATCGCGGGTAAAGGAGCGCGCGAACGATGGTCGAAATACTCGAGGAACGGGCTCGGCAGGTTTTCGAAAAGGGAAAGGACGGTTACGCGATCGAATGCGGGAAAACGAGCGCGGCGGGTTCCGTGAGCCAGCGGGCGTGCGTTTTCTGCGGGTCCCGCGTCGTGCTCTACCCCATCGCCGACGCCCTGCATCTCATTCACGGGCCGATCGGGTGCGCCGCGTACACATGGGATATCCGTGGATCGATGTCGAGCGGCCCCGAGCTCCACCGGATGAGCTTCTCTACCGACCTCGGGGAGAACGAGGTGATATACGGGGGCGAGAAAAAACTCTACGCCGCGCTCTGCGAGCTTATCGACCATTACGAGCCGAAGGCCGCGTTCGTGTACTCGACCTGCATCGTCGGCCTGATCGGCGACGACGTGGGCGCCGTGTGCGCGCGGGTTTCCCGTGAGAAGGGAATCCCGGTCCTCCCGGTAAACTCCGAGGGATTCAAGGGAACGAAAAAGGACGGCTACCGCGCCGCGTGCGAGGCCGTTTTCAAGCTGACGGGAAAGGACGACGAGACGCCCGTGTCGCGCCTCAGCATAAATATCCTGGGCGATTTCAACCTCGCCGGCGAGACGTGGATAATCAAGGATTACTACCGGCGCATGGGCATCGAGGTCGTCTCCTGCATAACGGGCGACGGCCGCGTCGGCGAGATCGCGCGATCGCATCGGGCCGCGCTCAACGTCGTGCAATGCTCTGGGTCGATGACCTATCTCGCGAAAATGATGAAAGAAGCCTACGGGATACCGTTCATGAGGGTTTCGTATTTCGGCATAGAGGATATGTCAAAGGCGCTGTACGACGTCGCCGAGCACTTCGGGGACGCTGAAACGCTCGAGCGGACGCGCGAACTCGTGTACGGGGAAGTGAACGCCCTCTTACCCGAGCTCGCCGCGATCAAGGCCGACCTTGACGGAAAAAAGGCCGCCATCTACGTCGGTGGATCGTTCAAGTCATTCGCTCTCGTGAAGGCGCTCCGCCACATCGGCATGCGCACCGTCGTCGTCGGGTCCCAAACCGGCACGCCGGAGGATTACGAGTATCTCAAGGAAATAACCGACGAGGGAACCGTGATATGCGACGACACAAACCCGCTCGAGCTTTCGCGGTTCATCATGGAAAAGGGCGCGGACCTCCTGATCGGCGGCGTGAAGGAGCGGCCCATCGCGTACAAGATGGGAATCGCGTTTTGCGACCATAACCACGAGCGAAAAGAGGCCCTCGCGGGATTCTCGGGCATGCTCAATTTCGCCCGCGAGGTGCGCGCCTCGGTAATGAGCCCGGTGTGGAAGTTCTCGCCCGCGAGAATAGCCGCGCAAAGCGCCGCGAAGGGAGGCCAAACGTGAAAGACGATACGGAAACCGAGCGCGAAATGACGCCGGCGGTAAGCGAGCCTTCGTCGCGCAACTTTACCTCGACCCGAAACGCCTGCAAGCTTTGCGCGCCGCTCGGCGCGTGCATCGCATACCGCGGCGTCGAGGGCTGCATACCCCTGATTCACGGGTCGCAGGGCTGCGCGACATACATCAGGCGATACGGGATAAGCCACTTTCGCGAGCCGATCGACATAGCCTCGTCGAATTTCACCGAGTCCTCGGCGATATTCGGCGGAAGGGACAACTTGGTCTCCGCGATCGCGAACGTCACCCGGCAGTATGCGCCGCGCGCGATAGGGATCGCGTCGACCTGCCTCACCGAGACGATCGGCGACGACGTCGCGATGTACGTCAGGGAGATCGAGACGACCCGGCCGAACGATGGCGGGCCGATCCTCTTCCAGGCGTCTATCCCGAGCTATCGGGGCACGCACATGGACGGTTTCCACGAGGCGATACGCTCAGTGGTGCGCGCGGTCGCGCGCGGTGACGGCGCGCGCGCGCGCGTTAACCTCATCCCCGGATTCGTCTCGACGGAGGATCTCCGTGAGTTCCGGGAAATTCTCGAATCCTTCGGCGTCGAGTACACGATGCTTCCCGACTACTCGGAGACCCTCGACGGCGGATCATGGGAGACGTATCAGAAACTTCCCGAGGGCGGCACGAGGCTGTCCGATATCGCCAAGATGGGATCGTCGCGGGCGACGCTCTACCTGGGCAAGTCCGCCACCGACGAGCAAAGCGCCGGGACGTGGCTCGAGCGGACTTGCGGCGTGCGCAACGTGCGGCTCGATCTCCCTATCGGGATCGCGAACACGGACGCGTTCTTCGCCGCCCTCGAGGAAGCGACGGGCGAAAAAGCGCCCGAGAAATGGTCACGCGCGCGCGGCCGCCTCGTCGACGCCTACATCGACGGTCATAAGTACTGCTCAGGGAAAACCGCCGCGGTTTATGGCGAGGAGGATTTCGTAGTCGCGATGGCTTCATTCCTCGCCGAGATCGGCATCGCCCCGACGATCGTCGGGATGGGCTCGAAAAGCGCGGCGTTCGCAGACCGGGTCAACGCCGCGATCGGCGCCGATGGCGCGCGCGCGGAGGTCATCGACGACGCGGATTTCGCGACGATGCTCGATCGCGCGCGGGCGGCGCCGCCCGATATCGTGATCGGCAACAGCAAGGGTTATTACCTCGCCCGAAACCTTAACGTACCGCTCGTTCGCTGCGGGTTTCCGATTCACGACCGCATGGGCGGGCAGCGGGTACTGCACGTCGGGTATCGGGGGACGATCTCCCTCTTCGACTCGATCTGCAACGCGCTCATGCAAGAACGGCAGCAAGCCGCGAAAAACGGCTGGACATACATCTGACCACAGGAGGACCCAATGGATTTCGAGAACCATCCCTGCTTTAGCGCCGAGGCCCGCCATAAAACGGCGCGCATACACTTGCCGGTCGCGCCGAAATGCAACGTCCAGTGTAACTTCTGCAATAGGAAATACGATTGCGTGAACGAATCCCGTCCCGGCGTATGCAGCGCCATCCTATCGCCCGAGCAATCGGTCGATTATCTCTCGAAGGTTATGGAAACGATAGGGAACGTCTCGGTCGTCGGCATCGCCGGCCCCGGAGATCCCTTCGCGAACCCCGAGGCGACGCTCAGGACGATGGAGCTCACGCGCGCGAGGTACCCGGACATGATCCTATGCGTGGCGACGAATGGCCTCGGGCTCCCGGAGTACGTCGATCGCGTCGCGAAGATCGGCGCGTCCCACGTGACGATAACGCTCAACGCGGTCGATCCTGCGATCGGCGCCGAGATATACGCGTGGGTACGCTGTGGGCCCCACGCGTATCGGGGGATCGACGGCGCGCGCGTCCTCCTTGAGCGGCAGGTCGAGTCCATACGCGCCCTCAAGCGGGCGGGCATAACCGTCAAGATCAACACCGTCGTGATACCCGGGGTAAACGACGCCCACGTCGCGGACGTCGCGCGATACGCCGCGGCTCTCGGCGCGGACGTACAGAACTGCATTCCGCTCATGCACGTCGAGAACACGGCGTTCGCCGGAACACCGACGCCGGACGCGGCCGCGATGATGGCCATTCGCCTCGATGCAGGGCAAAGCATAAAGCAGATGTCCCATTGCGCGCGCTGCAGGGCGGACGCGGCGGGCCTCGTCGGCGACGAAAATTCGCCCGAGGTCATGAGGCTTCTTTCCCAGTCGGCGCGAATCGGGCCGAACGGCGCGCGCACCAGGGTAGCGGTCGCGAGCCGCGAGGGACTCCTCGTGAACCAACACCTCGGGGAAGCAACCGGCCTTTGGGTATTCGAGATGGTTTCCGACGAGATCAGGCTCATTGCCCGAAGGCCTACCCCCGCCCCCGGCGGCGGTGACGCGCGGTGGGCTGCCCTGGCCGAGTCGATTCCCGACTGCTTCGCGGTTCTCGCCGGCGGGTGCGGACCCGCCCCCCTGCGCGTGCTCGCCGAACGCGGCATTGCCGCACTGGCGATGGAAGGCATGATCATGGACGGGCTAAAGCCGCTTTTTTCCGGCGACGAGATACCGCGAATCCTCACCGGTTCCGCGGGCACATGCGGCGCCGGGATATCCTGCGGGGGCACTGGCGCCGGCTGCGCGTGAGGTGCGGCTGGCTAGTAATTGTCGAAGGAGAGAAACGATGAAAAAACCTGCGCATCATGTTTTCGTGTGCGCCTCGTTCCGTATGACGGGCGAGCCGCAAGGCGTATGCCACAAGAAGGGCTCTGGGGCGCTGCTTCAGTATCTCGAGGGCGAACTTTCCGACCGCGGGCTCGGCGACGTGATAGTCTCGACGACCGGCTGCCTCAAGGTTTGCGACCGCGGTCCCGCGATGATCGTGTACCCGGAGAACTGGTGGTATGGGCACGTCGACAGCGAGGAAGCGATCGACGCGGTGATAGACTCCATCGAAAGCGGCGAGCCCGCGAGCGCGTACGTCATCGCGTAAGCGCGCGTTCGCGATTAGTCACTAACCGGTTAGGGCTCCCCGGCCGGCGCAAGCGCGCCGCCGGGGAGCCCTCTCAATCACAGAGTAAAAGAATTTTTTCGGGCGGCACGCAATACGCGCGGCGATCGCCCTCCGGCGCGTTCTCCTCAATCGTCCGCTCGCGGCACAGCGCGACGGGTTTAGGCGTTCCCTCGTATGGCGCTATAAGGTACTCGGTAACCGAGAATGGAGCCGCGCTCCTTCGCTCGACCGCGAAGGTAAAGCAATTGACCGTCTCGCCGCGCGCGGGGTGACGGATATGATGGCTTCTGATCCCGACCCAGGCCATGTCGCGCCCGACGCTCGCCGCCGTCTCGAGGGTCAGGTTCCAATCCGGGACGAAAACCATCCTATCGCCGGCCTTGCGCGCGCGGGCGACGTTCTTGCATCCGGACAATATCGCCGCGTTAACCGTGCGCGGGTTATCGAAGAGTTCACGCTTGCCCACCGCCCCGTCGATTCTTCCGCCGTCGATCACCGCGATCCTGTCGCAGACGCGGTACACCTCGTCGCGGCTATGCGAGACGAAAAAAACCGTACCGCCGAACGCCTCGACGCGCTCGGACAGTTCCCGCTCCATCCGCGATCGGAGATGCGCGTCCAGCGCGGAGAAAGGCTCGTCGAGCATGAGGATCGCCGGATCGGACACGAGAATGCGCGCGAGGGCGGTTCGCTGCTGCTGCCCGCCGCTCAGGCGCGCCGGAAGCGCTCGCTCGAGCCCCTCGAGCCCAAGCCTCCGCACGGCGTCGGCGACGATACCGGCGCGCTCTCGCGCGTTCGCGCCGCGCGCCGCGATACCGATATTCTGGGCGACCGTCATGCTCGGAAAAAGCGCGTAATTCTGAAAAAGGTATCCGGCCCTGCGCCGCTGCGGCCTCAGGTCGATTCCCCGGGCCGAATCGTAGACCGTTACCCCGTCGATGGAGATCCTCCCCTCGTCGGGCGTCTCGATCCCCGCGACGCACTTGAGCGTCATGCTCTTCCCGCTGCCCGACGCGCCGAGAATGCCGATTCGCTCGTTCCCCGCGCGAAGGCTCACGCTCAGCGTGAAATCCCCGAGGCGCTTGACGAATTCCATATCGACGCTCATCGCCGCCCCCTTCCGCCCGCCCAGTTCATCGCGAGGATGACGGTAAAGGAAATCGCGACGATGATGAGCACCCACGCGAGCGCGCGGCCGTCGTCGCCTCCCTCCGAGGCGAAGTAGATGGCGATCGGTATGGTCGACGTGCGGCCGGGTATGTTGCCCGCGACCATGAGGGTCGCGCCGAATTCGCCGAGGGCGCGCGCGAAGGCGAGCACGGCCCCCGCGACGATGCCCGGCAGGGACATGGGAACCATGATGCGGCAGAAGATAGAGCGCTCGCTCAGCCCGAGGGTCCTCGCGGCGTTGAGTATGGCGGAATCGATTTGCTCGAAAGAAGCCCTAACGGTTCGGTACACCAGCGGGAATGCGACGACGGTCGCCGCGATCACGGTCGCCCCCCAGGAAAACACGATCCTGACGCCGATGGAGAGGAACGCCCTCCCAATGGGCCCGTTTCTCCCAAGGAGCAGCAAGAGCCCAAAGCCCAATACCGTCGGGGGAAGGATCATCGGAAGCGTGAACAGCACGTCGAGAATCGCCTTGAGCCGCCCGCCCAGGCCCCGTATCCCCCACGCCGCGAGAATCCCCAGCGAGAGGGCGCACGCGGTCGCGGAGAGCGAGGTTTTCATCGATATCAGGAGGGGCGACCAGTCCATGCTACTTAACCGTGAATCCGTACTTCACGAAGATC